>Ga0209811_10000827_pt1 | contig 11408 bp, 7 predicted proteins | sample Coa_R1_6_FD_187161 | JGI IMG/M metagenome (GOLD analysis project Ga0209811, IMG submission 187161) | Surface soil microbial communities from Centralia Pennsylvania, which are recovering from an underground coalmine fire. - Coalmine... | ecosystem: Environmental > Terrestrial > Soil >...
GTCCCGCAACGTGATATTCGATTGTTCCGATCAAGGCGCTCTTGCGCTGCGCAGCGGTCAGGATCGATTCAATGAGAAAAGCTGTAGTGCTCTTTCCATTTGTTCCGGTGATTCCAGTGACTGCGATTCGCTCTGCCGGACGCTTATAGAAATTCTCGCTGATTCGAGCCAGAGCGCGACGTCCCTGTGGAACCAAGGCCCAGGCAACACCATCCCGCGGCTTTTCAGCGGGAGAATCCGTGACAATTGCCGCGGCTCCTAACTGAATCGCCTGATCGATAAAGCGATTCCCATCGGAGGTTTCACCTCGCATGGCGACGAACACGCAGCCGGGCTTTATCCGGCGGGAGTCGTATTCCACACCGGTGACGTCCGGGTTCCCGCTCTGGCTGAGAAACTCCGCGCCCTCCAGCAGATGTTGGACGTTAAGGTCCAGCCCATTCATGAGCCGCCGCGAGTGGGGGACGTGCGTGACAGTCTGGCGGTGGCGGCTGCCCTGCTGGGACGGCCGGATCTTCAGATCGAGCCCGCGCCGGAGGAGGCCTTCTGGCTGCTCGCGGATCCACGCCTCGCGCCCGGTCAGGACCGCTCGCAGGCGCTGGGGCCGCACTCGCGCGGATCGGGCGCCTTGACCGACACCGGCTATTACGTCTCGCGCTCGGCGCGCGGCGATCACCTTGTCGTCGACGGCGGCGCCCACGGCTACTTGAACGGCGGACACGCGCACGCCGATGCGCTTTCGCTGTCGCTCACGGTCGCGGGCATCCCGTTCCTCGTCGATCCGGGCACCGGCACCTACACCGCCGACGCGGTCCTTCGCGATCGCCTGCGGTCGTCGCACATGCACAACACGCTCGTGATTGACGACCGGTCGCAGTCCGTTGCACGCGGTCCGTTCAGCTGGGCGCGGACCGCGAACAGCCACGTCCGTCGGTGGCGCACCCACGAAGCCTTCGACTACTTCGAAGGCGAGCACGATGGATACGCCCCGCTCGAGCACCGGCGGCACATCCTGATGCTGCGCGGCGACCTGCTCGTCGTCGCCGATCTCGTGCGCGGGGCCGGCCGTCATACCGCCACGGTGCACTGGCACGTGGATCCTCGCTGGGAGGTGCAGGCTCGCGGCCATGCGCTGACATTCGCCACCAGCGGCGCCTACTGTCAGCTGGTGGTGCCGAATGGCCACGTCGAATGTTTCACGGCCGACGGCAAAAGCGGGTTGGGCTGGCACGCGCCCGTGTACGGCAGCGTGAGGCCGATGACGTCGCTCCGTGTCACCCAAGACGGCGGGTGGCCGCTCTGGACGGCCAGCATCTTCGGCCTGAACGCGGACGATCCCATCGTCGACGCCTGTTTCGTACCGGTCGCTGCAACCGCTGGAACGCTGGAGCACGCGGTGGCGCTTCGGATCAGCCGTGCCGCGTCCACGGATTTCGTGGCGCTCGCCGAGGCTGCGCCCGGACATGACGGCGTCACCTGGCGGTTCGAAGAATTCGAGACGGATGCGCGGATGCTGTTCTGTCGCGTCGCCGGTCGGCGCCTCGCGCGGTTTGCGTTGATGGACGGTTCGCTGATGCGCAGGCGGCCGGAACCCGCCTGGCGCTTCGAAATGCCCCACCGTCTGCCGGACATTCACGTCGACCTGCAGGACCTTTGCCTGCCGGACGGCGTGACGGCCTGACCCGATGTGTGGCATCGCGGGGTTCATCGAATCGCCGTCCGTCGGGTCGCCCTTCGATCCTGAAACGGCGCGCGCCCTCGCGCACCGGATGTGCGCGGCCATCCGCCACCGCGGACCGGACGATGAGGGGATGCTCGTGGAGCCGGGGGTGGCCCTCGGCATGCGGAGACTGAGCATCATCGACGTCGCCACCGGCCACCAGCCGATTCACAACGAGGACGGACGCATCTCGGTGGTCTTCAACGGCGAAATCTATAACTTCCGAGAGCTGCGCCGATCGCTGCAGGCGGCCGGACACCGGTTCTCCACAGGCACGGACACCGAGGTCATCGTCCATGGGTACGAGGAGTGGGGCGCCGCGGTGTTCACGCGGCTGCGCGGCATGTTTGCGCTCGCCCTGCTGGATCGCGACGCCCACACGCTTCTGATCGCGCGCGATCGCGTCGGCATCAAGCCGCTGTACTACGCGCCCGTTGACGGGCGCCTGTATTTCGGCTCGGAGATCAAGTCGCTGCTCTGCGCGCCCGATCTCGCTCGCGATCTCAACCTGGATGCGCTCGATCACTACCTGTCGTTTCTGTACGCACCGCGCGACGAGTCGTTCTTCGCCTGCATCCGCAAGCTTCCGCCCGGGAACCTGCTGACGTGGCGACGCGGACAGATCTCGGTGGCGCCGTACTGGGAACCGCCGGCACAGGAAACGTTCGGCGGGTCCGAGCGTGACGCCGTGGACCAGCTGCAGGACGTCCTGACCGACGCCGTGCGCGCCCATCTCGTGAGCGACGTACCGCTCGGCGCGTTCCTCTCGGGCGGGATCGATTCGAGCCTCGTCGTGGCGCTCATGTCACAGGTCTCGGGTACCCGCGTGAAGACGTTCTCGATCGGCTTCGAGCAGCCCGAGTACGACGAGCTGGCCTACGCGCGGCGCGTGTCGAAGATCTTCGACACCGATCACTACGAGGATGTGGTCAGGCCGGACGGCGTCGGCGTGCTCGAGCGGATCGTCTCGCACTTCGATGAGCCGTTCGGCGATACGTCGGCGCTGCCGACGTGGTACGTGTCGCAGCTCGCGGCGCGCGAGGTCACGGTCGTACTGTCGGGCGACGGCGGCGACGAGATGTTCGGCGGATATACGCGTTACATTCCCGACGCACGCGTCACGGCTGTCGATCGCTATGCGCCGGCCGCGCTCCGCCGCGTGGCGGGCGCGGTCGGCGCACGCCTGCCGCACGGCGCCCGCGGCAAACGATTTCTGCGGCACGTCGCGCGAGATGCGCGAGGCCGGTATCTCGACACGATCGGGTTCTTCACTGCCGACGACAAGACGGCCCTGCTCTCTGCGGATCTGCGCGGGCGCCTCCGGGCCGGCGATCCCGAGGACCGGCTGATGCATCACTTCGATCGCTACGCGCAGCTCTCGTGGCCGAGCCAGATGATGCGGTTCGACGTCGAGACGTACCTGCCCGAAGACATCCTGACGAAAGTCGATCGCATGAGCATGGCGCATTCGATCGAAGCGCGCGTGCCGCTGCTCGACAACGCGGTCATCGACTTCGCTTCGTCGCTGCCAGGTGCGTTCAAGATCCGCGACGGCCGCCGGAAGCACGTGCTGAAGGAAGTGGCAGCCCGGTTCCTACCGGGAGAACTGATCGACCGACGTAAGCAAGGGTTTGGCGTGCCGCTGGACGTCTGGTTTCGCGGCAATCTTCGAGAGCTGTTCGCCGACACTCTGCTGTCGGCGAGAAGTCTCCAGCGCGGATACTTTCAGGCCGCGTTCATCCGCGGGCTCATCCATGAGCACCTGAGCGCGCGGCGCGATCACACGTTCCGGCTGTGGCAACTGGTTGTCTTCGAACGCTGGCTGCAGCAGTACGTCGATGCCGGACGAGCTCTTCCATTTCTCGCACCAGCCGTTCCGATGAGCGCGTAACCGCGCGTGCACCGTTGCGTGCGCTCGAGCTTATCCACTGGCCGCCCGTGGCACCCGGCTTGCTCAAGCATTCGGCCATGCAGGGCCCGACCCCCGTCAACATCGCTTTCGTCATGACGAGCTGCGAGGCGGGCGGCACCGAACGGCAGATGATCGAGTTGCAGCGCCGGCTCAATCCGAAGCGCTGGCAGGTGCATGTGGCCTGCCTTCACGCGCGCGGCGCCTGGTTTCGCCGGATGTCCGAATCGGCCGCCATCGTCACCGAGTTTCCATTGAAGAGCTTCAGCCGGCCCGACACGATGCGGCAGGCGTGGGCGTTCATGCGCTGGTGCCGGGAACACGGCATCGTCATCGTCCACACCACCGATCTGTACGCCAACATCTTCGCGCTGCCCGCGGCGGCGTTTGCCAACGTGCCGGTTCGCATCGCGAACCGCCGTGAGATCAATCCCGACAAGTCGCTCGGACAGATCGTCATGCAACGCGCCGCCTACGAGTGCGCGCACAAGATCGTGGCGAACTCGCGCGCGGCCGCCGACCGGCTCCGCCGCGAGGGCGTGCCGGCCCGGAACGTCGCCACGGTGTCGAACGGCGTGGATCGCCGGATCTTCGTCCCGCACCCGGTGCGCCCCAAGCTCCGCCGTGTCGTCGTCGTCGCGAATCTCAGACCCGAGAAACGGCACGACGTCCTCATCGACGCGGCGCCGGAGGTCCTGCGCCACTTCCCCGAGGCGCGCTTCGAGATCGTCGGCGGCGGCCCGGAACTGCATTCGCTGCAGTCGCGAACGGTCGACCAGGGCGTCGCACACGCGTTCGCGTTCGTGGGGCACGAAGAGGACGTCGCCGCCAGGCTTCAAGCGGCGGACATCTTCGTGCTGCCGTCGCAGTCGGAGGCGTTCCCGAATGCCGTTCTCGAAGCCATGAGCGCAGGGCTGCCGATCGTGGCGTCGGGCGTCGGCGGCATTCTCGAGCTGATCGACGACCATCGAACGGGACTGCTCGTCCCGCCCTGCGATCCACACGCGCTCGCGCGGGGCATCTGCCGGCTGATGGCCGACCAGCCGCTCGGCGCGCGGCTCGGCGAGGCCGCGAGCCAGGAAGTGCGCAGCCGGTATTCATTCGATCGGATGACGGCGGCGTTCGAGGCCGTGTATCTCTCGGAACTCGCGCGACGGGGCGTGGCCTCGACGGACAGCGAGACGGTGCTGGCGTCCTGATATGTGCGGGATCACCGGACGCTTCAACTTCAATCCCGCGCACCGCGTCGAACAGGAACGGCTGATGGCGATGATGTCGGTCATCGCCCATCGAGGTCCCGACGCCGGCGGTTTCTACACCGGCGAGGGCGCCGGCCTGGGGCATCGCCGGCTGAGCATCATCGATCTCACCACCGGGGATCAGCCGTTGTCGAACGAAGACGAGACGATCTGGACCGTCTTCAACGGCGAGATCTACAACTTCGCCGAGCTCCGCGCCGAGCTCGAAGCGCACGGTCATCGGTTTCGCACCCACACCGACACGGAAGTCATCGTCCATGCCTACGAACAGTGGGGAGAGCGGGCGATGACGCGCTTCCGCGGGATGTTCGCGTTCGCGCTGTGGGACGCGCCGCGCCGCCGGCTGCTGCTCGTCCGCGATCGGCTGGGCGTCAAGCCGCTGTACTACGCGCTGCTGCCGTCGAGCGTCGTCTTCGGCTCGGAGATCAAGGCGCTGCTCGAAGATCCGGATGTCCCTCAGGAATGGAGCGCGGCGGCGGTCGATGCGTATCTCGCGCTTCAGTACGTGCCGGCGCCGCAGACGATCTATCAGTCGATCTGGAAGCTGCCGGCGGCCCACTATCTCGTGGCGGAACCCGGACGCGTGAGCGTCAGACGATATTGGGATCTGAGGTTTCCCGGCCGCGGCGACCCGAACCGCGAAGAGCAGTACCTCGAAGAGCTCGAACATCAGCTGACCGAGGCCGTCCGGCTCCGGCTGATCAGCGACGTGCCGCTCGGGGCATTCCTGTCCGGAGGCATCGACTCGAGCCTCGTCGTGGCGGCGATGACACGCACGGCCCCCGGACGGGTGTTGACGACGTCGGTGGGCTTTTCGAACGAGGCGTTCAACGAGCTTGCCTACGCGCGGACGGTCGCCCGTCACTTGAAGACCGAGTCCTACGAACGCGTCGTCGAACCGGACATTGTCGATCTGCTGCCGACACTCGCCTGGCATCTCGACGAGCCCTTCGCCGATTCCTCCGCGGTGCCGACCTACTACGTGTCGGCTGCCGCGCGCCAGCACGTGACCGTCGCGCTGTCGGGCGACGGCGGCGACGAGCTCTGGGCCGGGTATACGAGGCATCGCGTCGAGCAATCGGAGCTGGCCGCGCGACGCTGGCTTGGCGTGTCGGGCGGGCGCGTGGCTGGCTGGATTGCCGGCCGTCTGCCGCTCGGTCTCAAGGGAGTGCGCTCGCTGCGACACCTGGCGCTCCACCCAGCGGATGCGTACGCGCGCAAGCACGCCTACGGCCTGTTCGACGGCGATCGCAGCGCCGGGCTCTACTCGCGCGACTTCGCGTTGAGCGTGCGCGACGCCGATCCGTTTGAGGGTTTCCGCCGCGCGCATGCCGCGTGTGAATCGCCGGACCCGCTCGATCGGGCGCTCTACGTCGACGTCAACACCTATCTCGTCGACGACATCATGACGAAAGTCGACAAGATGAGCATGGCGGTCGCGCTCGAAGCGCGCGAGCCGCTGCTCGATCACCAGCTGCTCGAGTTCGCCGCGACGGTGCCGACGTCGCTCAAACTGAAGAACGGCCGGAGCAAGCATCTGCTCCGCCGGCTGCTCGAGCGCCACGTGCCGGCGTCGATCGTCAACCGGCCGAAGCAGGGGTTTGCGGTCCCGGTGGCGGAATGGCTCCGGGGTCCGCTCGCGGGCATGGTCGACGACCTGCTGCAGGACGGCCGGCTGCACGATCGCGGGATCTTCGAGCCTTCGGCCGTCGCTCGCCTCTGGAGCGACCATCGCGCGCGCCGGCAGGACCACGGTCACCGGCTCTGGAGCCTGCTGATGCTGGAGCTGTGGTTCCGGCAATTCGTCGACGGCGCCACGAACCCGTCGCGATCACGAAACCTGGCGGCGTAGTCATGTGCGGCATCGCCGGTCTCGTCTCCTCCGATCGACTCGACATTGACGCCCCGCACCGCGTGGGTCGCATGCGCGACGTCATCGCGCATCGCGGACCCGACGACTGCGGCTTGTACTGCGACGGGCAGGCCGCGCTCGGCCATCGGCGCCTGAGCATCGTCGATCTCGCGACCGGACAGCAGCCGCTGTCCAACGAAAGCCGCGACGTGTGGATCGTCTTCAACGGCGAGATCTACAACCACGCGGCCGTCAGGCGGGAGCTCGAATCCCTCGGCCACCGGTACCGCACGCAGTCGGACACCGAAACCATCGTCCACGCTTACGAAGAGTGGGGCGACGACTGCGTCGATCGCTTCAACGGGATGTTCGCGTTCGCCGTCTGGGACGAGAACCGGCGACGGCTGCTGCTCGCGCGAGATCGCCTTGGCATCAAGCCGCTTTACTGGGCGCGTCGCGGAGACATGCTGCTGTTCGGCTCTGAGATCAAGGCCATCCTGGCGAGCGGCCTGATCGAGCCGGAACCGCGCCTCTCGGCGTTGCCGGAGTTCTTCGGCACGCGTTCGACGGCCGGCGCGGCGACACTGTACTGCGGAATTCTCAAGCTGCTCCCGGGCCACCGGCTCGTGTTCCAAGACGGCGACGTCCGCATCACGCAGTACTGGGACGTTCCCGTTGGCGAGGAGCCGCGCCGTGACGTGAGCGCGCCCGACGTCGTCGCCGAGTTCAGTGATCTGCTGACCGAATCGGTCCGGCTCCAGCTGATGAGCGACGTCCCACTCGGCGTCTTCCTGTCCGGGGGGCTCGACAGCAGCGCCATTGCCGCAACGATGGCGCGGCTCACGGGGCAGCGGCTTGAGGCGTTTTCGGTCGCGTTCGAGGAGCAGGCGTACAGCGAGCTGTCGCACTCACGAACCGTAGCGGATGCCATCGGCGCGACGCGGCACGAAGTGGTCGTCAGCGAAACAGATTTCTTCGATACGCTGCCGAGGCTCGTCTGGCACGAGGACGAGCCGATCGCGCACCCGTCGAGCGTCCCGCTGTACTTTGTGTCGTCACTCGCCAGACGGCATGTCAAGGTGGTGCTGACTGGTGAAGGCAGCGACGAACTGCTGGCCGGTTACAGTCGGTATTCGCGCATCGCCTGGAACTGGCGCGCCGCGCAGTTCTATGAGGGCGCCGTCCCGGGGCCTGTTCGATCCGCGATTACCCGGCTTGTCCCCAGCCTCCCCGAACCGCTGGGTCGATATGCGCGGCGATCGTTTCTCGCCGACGGGTCGCATGCAGGGATGGTGTTCGACAGCTTCGGCGCGGTCCGCGTGGCCGAGCAGCGGGCGCTCGTCTCGCCAGCTCTGCGCGACAGCGTCACCGCCGGCCAGGCCTACGCCGCATCGCTGGCGTATTTTGAACGGCCGGCCGACGGCACCACGCTGCTCGACCGCCTGCTGTACGCCGACGTCAAGACCTACCTCGTCGAGCTGCTGATGAAGCAGGACCAGATGAGCATGGCGGCGTCGATTGAGAGCCGGGTGCCGTTTCTCGATCACACGCTCGTGGAGTACGCCGCACGCCTGCCCGACGAGTGGAAGCTCTCGGGCTGGACGACCAAGCGCGTGCTCCGCGACGCGATGAAATCGGTGCTGCCGGCATCGATTCTCAACCGGCCGAAGATGGGCTTCCCGGTCCCACTGCGCGCATGGACGCGCGGCCGTTGGAACGACGTCGTGTCCGACGTTCTCCTCGACCGGCGCTCCAAAGAGCGCGGAATCATCGACCCGCCGGCCGTTGCCAGACTGCTCGGCGACCACGCCGCCGGGTTCATCGACGCCACCGATCGTATCTGGAGCCTGCTGAACCTCGAGATCTGGTTCCGCACGTTCATCGACAAAGGCGGCGTGCAGACGCTTGGCACGCCGGAGGCTTCGCACCCCAATGCGCATTCTCTGGCTGAAGTCTGACTTGCTGCTGCCGCTCGACAAAGGCGGCCGCCTGAGGACCTGGCATCTGATGCGCCATCTCGCCCGGCGTCATCAGATCACGTACCTTTCGTTCGCCGACAGGGCGACGACGGACTCCGACAACCTCGCGGGCATGTGTCAGGTCGCCGAGCGCGTCGTCACGGTCGCCAGACGCGAGCGTCCCAAGGGATCCCTTCGCTTCTACCTGGACGTGGCGGCCCACCTCGCCGACCCGCTGCCCTATGCCGTCGCCACGTATCGATCGCCGGCGTTTACCGCGAAGATCCAGGATCTTCTCGAGCAGCACGCGTTTCACCTCGTCGTCTGCGACTTTCTCGCGCCCGCCGTCAATCTGCCGCCGGCGCTTCCATGCCCGTCGGTGCTGTTCACGCACAACGTCGAGGCCGAGATCTGGCGGCGGCACGCGGAGACCCACCAGGGCCGGATGACCTTCGGGCTTTACGATACGCAGCACCGCCGCATGCTCGTCTACGAGGACAGCGCGCTGCAGCGTTTCGACGGCATCCTGACGGTATCCGACGCCGATCGGAAGACGTTGACGCGCCTGTACCCGGATGCGGGCGCCAAACCGATGTGGGTGATTCCCACGGGAGTGGACACCGAGTACTTCGCGCCGGACGGGACGGCCGCGTCCGACGCGCGCCTCGTTTTCGCCGGCTCGATGGACTGGCTGCCGAACGAGGACGCGATGCGGTTCTTCTGCCACGACGTACTGCCGCTCATTCGCGCCGAAGAACCGCGCGCGAGGCTGTCGATCGTCGGGCGGGCGCCCACGGCCGCCGTCCGCGCGCTGGCTGACGAACACATCGAGGTCACCGGGACGGTGGCCGATGTCAGGCCGTTCATGCGGAAGGCCGCCGTCCACGTCGTCCCGTTGAGAATCGGCGGTGGCACGCGCCTCAAAATCTTCGAGGCCATGGCCATGGGCCAGGCGGTCGTGTCGACGACGATTGGCGCCGAGGGTCTGCCGGTCACCGACGGCGAGCACGTGCTCATCGCCGATGGTCCGCGCGCGTTCGCCGACGCCGTCGTCTCGCTGCTGCGCGATGCCCGCCGCCGCCAGGCCCTCTCCACAGCCGCGCGACAACTCGTCCTCGAACGCTACGACTGGTCGGCGGCCGCCGAAGTGCTGGACGCCGCGCTGACGCAGTGCGCGACGAGGTCGCCCTACGCCGTCAAGGCGCAGGAACCAGGCGCCGGCGCAGCGGCGGCATCGGAACGTCCGGAGAATGCACGAAACGATCGGATGTCCGCGTGAGTTTCCTATGAAGATTGCCGTGTTCGGACTTGGCTATGTCGGGAGTGTTTCGGCGGCGTCCCTGGCCGCCAGCGGTCATGAGGTTGTCGGCGTCGACGCCAACGCGGCCAAGGTCGCGACCGTGAATGCGGGCCGCAGCCCCGTCGTCGAGCCGGGGCTCGAAGACCTCATCGGCCGTGGCGTCGCACAGGGCGTCCTCCGCGCGACGACGGATCCGAACGAAGCGGTGCTCTCGACCGATTTGTCGCTGATCTGCGTCGGCACGCCCAGTCACAAGAACGGCAGTTTGAACCTCGAGTATCTCGAGCGCGTGAGCGCGCAGATCGGCGCGGCGCTCCAGAAGGCGTCCGCCTACCACGTCGTCGTCGTCCGGAGCACGGTTCTGCCGGGCACCACGCACAGCCTGGTCATCCCGACACTCGAGCGCGCGTCGGGAAAACAGTACGGCGTGGACTTCGGCGTGTCGGTGAATCCGGAATTCCTGCGGGAAGGCACGGCGCTCAGCGACTTTCAGAAGCCACCGCTGACGCTGGTCGGCCACAACCACGCGGTGGACGCAACCCGCACCACCGATCTCTATCCATCGATGGGCGCGCCGCTCGTCAGCACCAGCATCCGCGTGGCCGAGATGCTGAAGTACACGAGCAACTGCTGGCACGCGCTCAAGGTGTGTTTCGCGAACGAGATCGGGAATCTCTGCAAGCTCGTCGGCGTCGACAGCCACGAACTGATGGACATCTTCTGCCGCGACGACAAGCTGAACATCTCGGCAACCTATCTGAAGCCCGGCTTCGCGTTCGGCGGATCGTGCCTGCCGAAAGATGTGCGGGCGATCCAGTACCGCGCCAGAGAGCTCGACCTCGAGACGCCAGTGCTGTCGTCGATTCTTCCGAGCAACCGGCTGCAGGTGAATCACGCGATTTCGCAGATCCTCGAGACCGGCCACAAGCGCGTCGGCCTGCTCGGCTTCAGCTTCAAGGACGGCACCGACGATCTGCGCGAGAGCCCGATGGTGACACTCGCCGAGGCGCTGATCGGCAAGGGCCTGTCGCTGCGCATCTACGACAGGCACGTCGCGCTGGCGCGGCTCGTCGGGGCGAACAAGGACTACATCGAGCAGCAGATCTCGCATCTGTCGTCGCTGATGGTCCCGACGATCGATCAAGTGCTCGACGAATCCGACGTCGTCGTCATCGGCACGCGATCCGAGGAATTCGCGGACGCGCTCATGCGCCTCCGGCCCGAACAGATCGCCATCGATCTCGTGCGCCTGCCGCTCTACGCGTCGCCGCCCGCGAACTATCGCGGGATATGCTGGTAAATAGAACGTCCAGGTTCCAGGTTCCAGGTTCCAGGTTCCAGAGTTCGAGTTCTTGGTTCACGATTCGGCGCAACGAGTGAGAATCTCGAAGGTCGGGCATTCGAACCAGA
>Ga0209811_10000828_pt1 | contig 11400 bp, 5 predicted proteins | sample Coa_R1_6_FD_187161 | JGI IMG/M metagenome (GOLD analysis project Ga0209811, IMG submission 187161) | Surface soil microbial communities from Centralia Pennsylvania, which are recovering from an underground coalmine fire. - Coalmine... | ecosystem: Environmental > Terrestrial > Soil >...
TCGACCTGCACGTGGCCCGCAAGCGACATCGCGAAGCTCACGGTCGTGCGACCCGAGGTGGGGTTCGGCGCAACGGTGCGGATGCCGAACTCGAGACCGCTCCCGTGCGCGTCCGCGACGCCCGCCGTGGTCGACCACGGGCAGACCGTGGCGCACACGTAGATCTGGGCGTTCTGGTCGCCACACTGGAACGTGAGCAGCACGCAGCACGTGGCGCCGCTGGGCAGGCCTGGAGCGCTGAACCGCAGCCAGCCCGTCCAGTTGGCCGGCAGCACCGCCGGCGCCGGCGTGTGGTCCTCGTTCTCGAGCACGATCGTCCAGCCGGGGCAGGGCGCGGTCATGTTCCACGTCGTCCCCGAAGCCAGCGTGCAGCCCGAGATCACGTGCAGGTAGGAGGAGCCGCCCGCACTGTTCACGAGGATGCTGCCGTAGTGCTTGTTCACGCTGCCGCTGCCGCCGGGGCCGCCCCAGGTGATGTCCACGTTGCCGACCCAGGTGGTATCCGACACGCAGGGAGCACTGAGCGGCGGGTTGCCGGCAGGGAACAGCGTGGGCGGCTCCGCGGGCAGAGAGTCGCGCAGCACGTTGAAGAACACGTCGTAGACACCGTTCGGCGGCAGCGCCGGGATGTCGAAGTGACCGATCCGGCCCTGGTCGGCGAGGAACACGCCGAACATCTGCGAGAACATGTCACCGCTGATCGGCTGCGTCGGCGTGTTGCCGTTCGGGTTCGACCAGCGGACGTGGAAGCGCACGCCGTTCGCGCCCGGCAGGTTGGTCCAGTCGATGCCGCTCGGCGTCGGGTTGCCGCCGCTCGCGGGGTCGCACTGGCAGGTGAAGACGCAGAGGTCGATCACGCCCGTGATGCCGCGGCACGCGAACGTCACCTGGAAGCAGCAGGTGTCCGGCACCGGCACCCACGCGTCGGCCGTGACCTTGATGTAGCCCGTCCAGCCGGGAGGCACCGGGTTCGGCGCCGGCGTGACCTTGTCTTCCTGGACCAGCGTCGCGTGGAAGCCCGGGCACAGGCCGCTCACCAGCCACGGCAGCGACGACGTGCTGTCGCACTCGAGCTGGCCGACGTGGATGAGCGAGCCGCCCGACCCGGGGCAGACGACCATCTGGCCGATGTGCTTGTTCACCGTGCCGCCGCCGGCGGCGCCGACCCAGTGCAGGTCGACGTTGCCGTCCCAGTGGTCGATCGGCGGGCACGGACCCGAGGGCCCGTCCGCGGGACCGGACGCCGGACCGCTGGACATGGGACCGCCGACTTTCTGCGCCGAGGGAGGTAGCTGCGAGAGCGGGACGTCGAACGTGACGTCAAACGAGCCGTTCGGCGCCAGCGCCGGCACCGCGAACGTGCCGATGGTGCCGAAGTCCGGGCGGAACACGCCGAAGTCCTGCGAGAAGAGCGCTCCCGTGATCGGGCCCGAAGCCTCTGAGTTCGGGTTCGTCCAGTGCACCTGGAAGCGCACCGTCGCGCCGTCCGGTTGCGTCTGCCAATCGATCGTTCCCGGGACCGGGTTATGAGACGTGCTGTCGCAGTCACACGTGGTCGCGCACAACTGGATGACGCCAGGCTGGCCAGCACAATCGAAGTGCAGCTCGGGGCAGCAGTTGACGCCCACGGGTGTGGTGGCAGTGGCGCTGATGCAGACCTGACCATGCCAGCTCGGCGGCACGGGATTCGGCGCCGGCGTCACCTTGTCTTCTTCGTAGAGCGCGACGTTGAAGCCCGGACACAACCCGACAACGCTCCACGCCGCGCTCGCGGCGCAACCGGTCTGGAGGTGGAGGAACGTGCACGCGCCGCCCGGACACACGGGGACCGTGGCGAAGTGGCGCTCGACCTGGCCGGCGCCTCCGGCCGTGTTCCAGGTCACGCGCACATTGCCCCGCCACGGGTTATTGGGCCCGCACGGCGAACCCGCCGCGGGACCACCACTGATCGGCGCGGAGACGGGCAGCTGCGCGAACGTGTATTCGGTGATCCAGTCGAACGATCCACCCGCTGCAAGCGCGGGGATGTCGAAGTTGCGAGGGTTCGGAGCGTCGGGCAGGAACACGCCGAACGCCTGGGGCACGAAGAATCCCGTACCGCCGCCGCTCGCGTTCGCGCCCGGGTTCGTGAAGTGGAGCTGGAAGCGGATGTTGCCGCTCGCCGGGCTCAAGCTCCACGTCACATTCGACGGATCGAGCGTGGTGGCGGCGCGCACGGATCGCGCCGGGAGTACTGCGAGACACGCGAGCGCCAGCGCGCTCAGGTGCCGTCGGAGAGACTGCATCCGACCGTTCATGGGTGGCCTCCTCAAGTCCGGGTGGGGTGATGGGAGGCGCGCCAGCACCTCCTTCCATGGAGGCAGAACGCAGGGCTGGCCCAGGAACGGCCACGGCCTCACGCCCTGGTTGAGCGTGAGGCCGTAAGATGTTGTAAAGGCGACTAGTGGAGAACGATCCCTCGAACCCCTGCCGAGGCTCCCGGGACGTGGACGAGCGCGAAGTAAACGCCCGCCGCCACGCGTTGCCCGGACACGTCGCGTGCGTCCCACGCCACCTCCGCGGGTCCCGCCGTCAGCTCGCGCGCGAGCGGCTCGGCGACGCGGCGGCCCTGCGCATCGAGGATCGTGACGCGCGCGGACCCGGTCGTCGGCATGACGAAACTCACGGTGCCGCCGGCGTGCGTTGCGTCGTTACGCCATGTCGCGTGCATCGGACCCTGGACGGCGCTCGAGGCGACGCTCGCGACCGCCGCCGCGCGCCCGTAGTACTTGAGATCGCCCGTGCTGGTCGAGTAGACGATGCTCACCGTATCGGCGGTACCAGAGACATCGATGCCGCACGCGAGCGTGCTGCCCACATCGCCCTGCTGGTCGAGCCAGGTGTGACCCCAGGACGGTCCGGCGCCCGAGGCGTAGTCGAGGTCGGCGAAGCCCAGGTCGCGGTACGCGATCGCGACCGGCCCCGACGCGCTGTTGCCGAGTTCCACCGCTGCGCACGCGCGGCCGACGACGCGCGCGCCGAGACCATCCACGATGTCGATCGCCCAGCCACCCGGGATCTGGTGCGCGTAACGCAGCTGGTGATCCGGATGGTCGTGATAGGCGATGCCGTAGTCGCCCGCGTGCCCGATGAGCGAGGCCCAGTCGCCGGTGCCCGGCAGACCGTCCACCACCTGCGCCAGCCACGGTGGGGAGTCGCCGCTCGTGGCGATGCTCAGCATGCCCGGGGAGCCGTCGCGATACGCGATCGCCCGCGCCCCGAGGGCGAGCACCAGCGACGGATCGCCGGCGCCAGGAAGCACGGATGCGACCGGCTCCATCGTCCACGGCCCTCCTCCCGCCTGCTGCAGGTAGAAGAGCATGTTGCTCGACGAGCTCACGCACGCGATCCCGGTGGTGCCCGGGATATGCGCCAGGCTCGTTGGGCCCGTGACGCCAAGGCCGGGGAAGATCGTCTGCACGTCCCAGCCCGCCGCGTTGTGCCTCGCGAACACCACGCCGCCGGCACCGTCGTGATAGCTGACGATCGGCTGCCCAGAGTCGTCGAAGTCCATCGCCAGGCCGGCGGCCTGCGCGGTGCCGTCCACCACCTCGATCCCCCACGCGGACCCCGTCCACTGCGCGAAGCGCACGTGGTGGTCGGTGCCGATGAAGACGAGCGCGCGCGCCGAGTTCACGATCGTCGTGCGGCGCGCCTTCGCCTCGAAGCCGGGCGAGCTCGACGTGTCGCTCACGAAGATGCCCTTGCAGAACTTGCAGATCGTGGAGCTGGGCGAGGTGGGATCCTGCGCCCACGCCGGGCGCGCGAGCGCCGCCAGCGCGAGGAAGGTGCCGAAGAGCCGTGTCATCGTGTCGCTCCCGGTTGAGGGGTCTCGATCGCGTCCTGAGCGGCGGCAAGCGCGTCTTCGAGACGCAGGGATTCGCCGGTCGAGTGTTCTCTTGCGAAGTTCTGCTCTCCGAGGCCCTGTGCGAGCGAGCGACCGCGCGCCTCGGTCATGCGCCCCCACCAGGCGCCGGCCGGCAACCCCATCGCACGGCGAAGCCCCGAGGCGGCGCCGAGCAGACGTGCCGCGAGCGGCGCGTCGTCGATCGACTCCGCGGCGACCTCGAGCGCCGCGGCGCCGGAGCGGCGTGCGCGCAGCTCGCGCACGAGCGTGAGCGCCTCGCGCAGGTGGTGCGAGCCCTCTGAGCACTCGCCCAGGCGGATCGCGGCGAGCGCCAGGTTCAGGAGCGTGACGATGCTCGCGTCGCGGTCGCCGGCGGCACGCTGCAGCTCCAACGCCTCGGCGTGGTGCCGGCGCGCGGCGGCGAAGTCGTCGCTCAGCCGCTCGAGGACGCCGATGTTGTTGAGCGTCGCCGCGAGACGGCGCTGGTCCCCGCGCTCTCGATAGATCGCGCACGCGCGCGCATAGCCCGCCGCCGCCTCGGCGTGGCGGCCGTCGTCGGCGTCGCACAGCGCCACGTGCGTGAGCGCGCGCGCGACACCGAGCGCGTCGCCGAGGCCTTCGAACGCTGCCACGGCCGCGAGGCTCTCCCGGCGGCCCGCGACGCGATCGCCCTGGAAGAGCGCGAGGCCACCCGCCGCGAACAGCGCGAGCGCCCGGGCCGGCGTCGGCGCGTCGGCCCCGGGGCGGGCGAGCGCAGACTCGAGTGCCGCCCGGCCCCGTTCGAAGTGTCCGCGTACGTACCAGAACCACCACGCCGCGCCCGCGATGCGCAAAGGCAGCTGCGGATCGTCGTCGGGCCCGGCGTCGAATGCGATCGCCGCAAGCACGTTCTCGTGCTCGGCCTCGAGCCACGCCAGCGCGCGCGACTGCGAGGCACCGCCCGTCAACGCCGGCGCGAAATGCTCCACCGCGTCGAGGTACGCCTGGCGATGCCGCACGCCGAGTCGACGCCATCCACTCGCTGGTTCGGCGCGCGCCAGCGCCGCGCGGCGGACCGGCTCGAGCAGGCGATAGCGCGGCTCGGCCCGGTCGGCGCGCACGATCGTCACCAGCGCACGCTCGAGCAACCGCGCCAGCGCATCGAGCGCCGCGAAGCGGTCGCCATCGGCGGTCGCCACGGCCGAGGCCATCGCCAGGTCGAACCCGCCGCGGAACACGGAGAGCGCGGACAGGAAGGCCAGCTCATCGGGCTCGAGTCGGGCGAGGCTCGCCGCCAGCGCCGCGCTCACCGCGTCGGAGCCGGACTTTCCGCGCTCGAGCTCGCCGGCGAGCACCGCGAGCGGCTGCTCGGCGAGGCGAACCGCCGCCAGCTCGATCGCGAGCGGCACTCCATCGAGCGCGCGGACGATGGCTGCGACGCGCGTGAGATCCGCGTCGGGGAGCACCAGGTCCGGCGCGGCTCGGCGCGCGGTCGCGAGGAACAGGCGCACGGCATCGTTCGCGAGCAGCCGCGGCGCGGTGAATGACTCGTCATCGGGTACCGCGAGCGGCGCCAGGCGCACGTGCTCTTCGCCCGCCGCCCGCAGAGGTTCACGGGCGGTCACGAGCACGCGCAGCCGGGGCGCCGCCGCGATCAACGCGGACGCGATGCGGGGGCATGCGGCCGCGGCTCCATCGACGCCGTCCAGCACGAGCAGCGTCGGTCCTGCGAGTGCCGCGGCGAGCGCGGCGGGCAGTACGGCCTCACTCATGGTACGCACGCCGGCCACGACGCTGATCGCCGCCACGAGCGAGGCCGCATCGCCGCACGCCGTGGCATCCACCCAGAGCGAGCGGGCGGCACCGTCGGCGAGCGCGTGCGCGAGCCGGCTCTTGCCCAGACCCGCGGCTCCGGTCAGCGTCACCAGGCGTGCGCGCTCGAGCAGCGACGTGCAGAGCGCGACCTCGCGCGCGCGGCCGATCAGCGCGCCCTCGCCCGTCGCTGCAGCCGCCGAAGCGTGGCCCAGCTCCGCGAGCAACGCGGCACCGTCGGTCGGACGCTGCGCCGGATCGCGCGCCAGAGCCGCGAGCACCATCGCGCGCAGGGCGGGCTCCAGCTCCGCGGGCAGGTGCCCCGGATCGAGCGTGCGTTCGAGCGTCGCCGCGAGGCGCTCTCGAGCGTCCGCGCCCGGGAACGCCGGCGCGCCGGTGAGGCAACGCCACGCGAGCACGCCCCATGCGAACACATCCGTGCGCGCGTCCTGCGCCTCGCCACGGATCTGCTCCGGGCTCATCCAGCCTGGCGTGCCTGCACGAGCGAACACTCCACCCCCGCCGTCGCCCTCGGCGAGCCCGAGATCGAGCAGCTTCACGATGCCGCCCGGGGTGAGCATGAGATTCGCTGGCTTCAAGTCCCGGTGAACGATGCCGAACGCGTGCACCGCCGCGAGCGCCTGCGCCGTCTGGATGAGGATGTCGAGCGCTTCGTCGAGCTCGAGCGCGCCCGCATCGAAGCGCTCCGCCAGCGTCATGCCCGCGACGTGCTCGAGCACGAGCCAGCGCCGATCGGCCTCGCGCGCGATGCCCAGGAAGCCGGCAAGGTGCGGATCCTGGAGCGTCGCGAGCAGCCGCGCCTCGCACAGGAAGCGCTCGAGCCGCTCGGGATCGCTCGCGAACGCCGCCGGCAATGACTTGAGGGCGACGCGCCGGCCGAGCACTTGGTCGCGCGCATCGAGTACGACCCCCATGCCGCCCTGCCCCAGTGTGCCCGTGACCACGTAGCGGCCGACGCGCGCGGGCGGCGCGTCTTCGCTGAAGACATCGATGAGCATCGCCGCCGGCGACGCCATGAAGCCCGCGCTCGCGCGCTCCGCCTCGAGCAGGGCCTCGATCTCACGCCGGAGCCCGGCGTGCCCCGCGCACAGCGCATCCAGCAGCGCCGGGACTTCCTGCGGCGCGGCGTCCAGGACGACGTCGAGCACCGAGTCGATGCGACGCCAGCGTTCGGCGTCCAATGTGTCCGGCGCCAGCAGGTTCACGTGCCTTCCCCTCCCGCGATCCCCTGGTGAAGCAGCGCGCGCGCCTTGCGCCAGTCGCGGCGCACGGTGCGGGCGCTGACCTCGAGGATCTCGGCGATCTCCTCGTCCGAGAAGCCACCGAAGAAGCGAAGCTCGACGATGCGCGCCAATCGCGCATCCAATTGGCTCAAACGCAGAAGTGCCTCGTGAACGGACACGATCTCTGCAGCCTGCGCATCCCCAGCGACTTGCGAGTCCTCGAGCGCCACGTGCACGGCGCCGCCCCCGCGCTTGGCCGAGGTCCGCTTGCGGGCGTGGTCGACGATGATCTGCCGCATCGCCATGGCCGCCACCGAGAAGAAGTGGCGCCGGTCGACCCACGGCAGCGGCTCGCGGTCGAACATCCGCACGTAGGACTCGTGGATGAGCGCCGTGGTGTCGAGCACCGCGTCACGGCCGCCGGGAGCCAGCCGCCGGTGCGCGATGGCGCGCAGGTCGGCGTAGACCGCGGCGAGCAGCGCTTCCTGCGCGCGTGGATCGCCGCCGCGCAGCTCGTGAAGCAGTCGAGTGATGTCCTCGCGTGCCACGACCCCTCTCGCTTTGACGACACCCTACTTCACGAACCGCTCCCGCACCTTCGCCGTGATCTGATTGTCCGTCATCTTGTCGGCGGTCTCGATGCCAACGACGCGGTCACCCAGTCGCGCATGCTCGAGCCGCTTCCGGAGCTCGCCGTGAGCCTCACCGGGACCGAAGATCAGGATCGCCTTCGCCTCACGGAGCGAGTCGACCACCTCGTCGTAGTACTTGTTCAGCTGCCCCTCCGAGCGGTTCTCCCGCGTCTCCTCGCCCCCGCCCGCGCGCGACCCGTGCGAATCGCTGGATCCCGGGCCGCCGGAGTAGCGGACGCGCTTCTCGACCTTCGATTCGATATGACGCAGCTGCACCTGCTTGCCCGACACCATCACGATGACGGCCTTCTTGTGGTCGATCCACAACCCGGCCTTCGTGGTCACGATCGGCGCTTTCTTCATGCTCGACCTCTCTTGGCTCCGCGTGCATTCATTGCCCCGCCGAGCGGCGATAGAACAGTGTCTTCACGGCCTGGACCATGACGAGATAGACGACGACCGTTCCCGCCAGGATCAGCAAGAACAGCCCGGGCGTCGGCACGAATCCCAGGCGCGCGCCGAGCGGCGTGTACGGCAGCGCGGTCGCCATGGCGACGACCGCGAGGGAGGTCGCGGTCAGGATAGCACTCGGCCTCGAGCGCAAGGGGTTGCCCCGGGTTCGTATGACGAAGATGACCAGCACCTGTGTGGCGAGGGATTCGACGAACCAGCCGCTGTGGAACAATCGCTCCCCCGCGTGGAACAGATGCCGCAGCACGTAGAACGTGAGGAAGTCGAAGATCGAGCTGACCAGGCCCACGACGATCATGAAGTTGCGTATGGCAGACATGTCCCAGTGCCTGGGCCGCTCGAGGTCCCTGGCGTCCACGCCGTCCAAGGGAATCGCGATCTCCGAGACGTCGTAGAGGAAGTTGTTCACCAGGATCTGCACCGGGAGCATGGGCAGGAAGGGCAGGACAAGGGTCGCAGCGGCCATGCTGAACATGTTCCCGAAGTTGGAGCTCGTCCCCATCATCACGTACTTCATGATGTTGCCGAAGGTGCGGCGGCCTTCGAGAACGCCGTGGTGGACGACCGCGAGGTCGTGATCGAGCAGGATCAAGTCGGCGGCTTCCTTGGCCACGTCGACCGCCCCGGCCACCGAGATGCCGACATCAGCGGAATGAAGCGAGGGCGCGTCATTGATGCCGTCGCCCAGATAGCCGACGACATGACTGCGGCTCCGGAGCGCCTGGATCACGCGGTTCTTCTGCGGCGGCGTCACCCTGCAGAACAGGTTCGCACCCTCCGCTCGTGCCGCAAGCGCGGGATCGCTCATCGACTGGATCTCGCTTCCGCTGATCACCCCGGTGACGCGCAGTCCCAACTCGGCGCACAAGTGCAGCGTCACCAGCTCGTGATCGCCGGTGACGACCTTCACCGCGACGCCGCTCGCCGTCAACGCGCGGACGGCCTCGGCGGCGCTGGCCTTGGGCGGATCTTCGAACGCGACGAGCCCGGCGAAGACGAGTTCGGTCTCGTCGTCCACGATCGCATGCACCTGATCGCGGGGGGTCTCCTTCCAGGCGATCCCGAGCACACGGTAGCCCTCCCGACACAGCGACTCGAAGCACTGGCTGACGCTGCGCCGCGCCGGCTCGTCGAGCGGCAGCAGGTGCTGCGGGCCATCGGCTTCGTACCGCGTCGAGTGACTCAGGACGTCCTCGAAGGCACCCTTCAGGACCAGCAGCCGTTCGCGGCCGTTGTCGGCGAGCACCGAGACCCTGCGCCGCTCGAAGTCGAACTGCACTTCATCGATCTTCCGCCACTCGCGAACATCGACTTCGGTGTGTCGAAGAATGGCTTCGTCGAGCGGGTTCCTGAGCCCGCTCTCCATGGTGCTGTTGAGGAACGCGAGCTCGAGCGAGCGACCGCTGTCGCGGCCCAGGGGATCGAGGTGTTTTTCGAGCCGGATCTGTGCCTCGGTGAGCGTGCCCGTCTTGTCGGTGCACAGAACATCCATGCTGCCGAGGTCGTGAACGGCCGGCAGTCGGCGCACGATGACGCGCTCGCGCGCCATGCGCAGCGCGCCGCGCGCCAGCGTCACGGACACCACCATCGGCAGCAGCTCCGGTGTGAGTCCCACGGCGAGCGCAACGGCAAACAGGAACGACTCGAGCCACGGCCGGTGGAAGAACGCGTTCACGAGCAGCACGAACAGCACCATGAGGATCGCGAGCCGCAGGATCAGCGTGCCGAAGTTGCGGATCCCGCTCTCGAACGCCGTCGCCGGGGGCTTGGCGGCGAGGCTGTCGCTGATCTCTCCCAGCGCGGTCGCGGGTCCGGTGCGGCACACCAGCATCGTCGCCAGCCCACTGATGACGGAGGTGCCCATGAACACCGCGCTCCGGGCTTCGTTCATGTCTTTAGGTAGGGGGCCGCTCCCAGCCGAGTGCTTCTCGACCGGAAAGGATTCGCCGGTGAGCAGCGCCTGGTTCACGAACAGGTCGTGCGCTTCGAGCAGGAGACCGTCGGCGGGGACCATGGCGCCGGCGCGAAGCTGAACGACATCGCCGGGAACGATCTGCTCGCGCGGGAGTTCCAGGGGCTGGCCGTTGCGCACGACGGTGGCGCGGACGGCCACGGACTGCTTGAGTCGTTCCGCCGCCCGGCCGGCGCGGTATTCCTGTACGAAGTCCAGCGTGACGCTGAGCGCAACCACGACGGCGATGACGACGAAGCTCGCGACGTCTCCTGTGAACGCGGAGATGGTGGCGGCCGCGAGCAGGAGCACCACGAGCGGGTTGCCGAATCGGGAGATGAACTGCAGCACCAGCGCTCGTTCACGCCGGGGTCGCAGGATGTTCGGGCCGTGCTCGGCGAGGCGACGAGCGGCCTCTGCTTCGTCGAGGCCGGAGCCGTCGACGCGCAGCTCCGCCTCGAGCGCTTGGAGACCGAACCGCCAGAACTCAGGCGTGCCTCCGACACCGGCCTTGCTCATGGTTCCAGCCCCGCCCTGGGTTCAAGCCAGCCCGCCCGAACGCAGCTTGTTCGGGTCCATGGCGGCTCGATCTCGCTACGGTACCGGGCCGGCGTCAACCTGCCCATGGCACCATCGGGCCACCCATCTCACTGGCAGAGCGCCTGATACTCGTCCCCGGGCGTAGCTGTGGACACGGTCGTCCTACCGTTCGAGCGTGACCGGCTCGACCATCGCCGGGGCCTCCGGAGTTCCGTTCACCACGACGTCGCGGAGACTCCTCCGCAGGCGAACGCGCCAGAGCCAGTAGAGCAGCGCCGCCAGCACCACCAGCGGCAGGCCGAGGAGCAGCGGCCCGCGGATCAGCTTCGGGATCACGGCTTTGACCTGGCCAATCGACAGCGAGGCAACGAGCAGCGCGAGACACATGCGCCAGAGGTGCCGGGTGATCCTAGGCACGCCGCGAATCGCTTTCGCGCCGCCCGCCCGGATCCACCGCAGATCGCCGATGCCGGCGAGCAGCGCGATGGATCCGAGAATGAAGAACGGCACCGCCGGCACTCCGAGCAGCATGCCTCCGGGACTCGCGGCCGCGACGAACCCGCCGGCAAAGAGGGCGAGCCCGAGCGCGAACGCCAGCACCATGAGCCCGAGCGAAAAGCCGCGCGAGCCGGACGTGGGCGGACGCACCGTGGTGAGCCCGGTCGTCACGAGGTAGGCGGTCAACAATCCGACGGGAATGTTCGACGCCGGCTGCTTGCCCCACACGGCCGCCATCAGCGAGCCCATCAGCCCCATCGTGAGCATCGCGTAGACGAACAGCATGCCGCTCCTGCGATGCACGCGGCCGCCCTTGGCCACGAAGATCGCCAGCAGGCCGGTGATGAGCCCGAGACTTCCCGCGAGAACGTGCACGGCCCGCGCCGT
>Ga0209811_10000830_pt1 | contig 11385 bp, 9 predicted proteins | sample Coa_R1_6_FD_187161 | JGI IMG/M metagenome (GOLD analysis project Ga0209811, IMG submission 187161) | Surface soil microbial communities from Centralia Pennsylvania, which are recovering from an underground coalmine fire. - Coalmine... | ecosystem: Environmental > Terrestrial > Soil >...
GGGAGGAGCTACTATGTCGTTCTACGAAAAAGGCCCCATTCGCATCCAATACGAGGAGGCCGGCTCCGGCTTTCCGTTGTTGCTCATCCCCGGCGGGGGATTGAACTCGACGATCTCCGGCTTGATGCGCGGCAGACCTTTTAATACGATCGAAGAGTTCAAGGGAGAATACCGCTGCATCTTCTCGGACATGCGCAACGCCAATGGCGGGGAGTCTTCCGGCCCGCTCGAGATCGATCGGCCGTGGGATGCCTATACCGATGACCATCTCGGTCTGATGGATCACTTGGGGATCGACAAGTTCGTAGTGATGGGCTTCTGTATTGGTGGTCCTTTGGTTTGGAACCTGCTGAAGCGGGCACCCGACCGTATCGTCGCTGCCGTGCTGGCGCAGCCGAGCGGATTCCGGCCGGAGCTGCCCAACCATTCATACGAGAACAACATGAATGGCTGGGGTCCCGAATTGGTCAAGCGCCGGCCCGACATCTCCATGGAGACGGTCGACAAATTTCTCACCAAGATGTACCGCACCAACCCCGACTTCGTCTGGACAGTGACACGCGATTTCGTGCGCAATTGCCGGACGCCCGTACTAATCCTGCCGGATGATATCCTGCCGCATCCGTACGCTGTTGCCATGGAGTCCGCGATGCTCGCGCCGAAGGCAGAAGTGAGCATGTTCCCGTGGAAAGAGCCGAAGGAGCGGATTCCGCTGGCGGTGCGCCAGATACGTTCCTTCCTCCGGGCGCACCGGCTCGCTCCTGTTTAGACGGCGGTGTCAACAGCAGAAGGCCGCACTTCATGCGCGACGCAGCAAAAAATCGACTGATCGCGTTTCACACCATCGCCGACAGCAAGCGGGAAGTCGGTCAAAGCGGATAGAATTGCCCGGGAGGAAAAATGCGAAGGTCGAGAGTTCTGTTGGCGGCTTGTGCCGTATTGCTGTTGCTGGCGGAGGCGCACGCTCAATCGGACTGGAAGAAGGAATGGGAGAAAACCATCGAGGCGGCGAAGAAGGAAGGCCAAGTGAACGTCTACATCGGCGGCTGGGAAACCGTCCTCGAATCGGGCGCGTTTCAAAAAGCCTATCCCGAAATCAAGGTAAGCTGGACCGGCGGCCGCGCCGGCGAGATCGCCCAGCGCATTCTCGCCGAGCGCCGCGCCGGAAAGTTCCTCGCCGACGTGGCCAGCGAAGGCCTCCGGTCGAACTACCATGTGCTGCACGCGGCCAAGAGCTTGGATCCGCTCAAGCCCGCGCTCTTGTTGCCGGAGGTGACGGATGAATCGCTCTGGTATCAGGGCAGGCACCGCTACGTCGACCCCGAAGGGCAGTTCGTCTTCCGCTACGTCGGCACGCCGCAAAAAGGCAACGTCTCGTACAACACCAAACTCGTCAACCCCAAGGAGATTGCTTCGATCTGGAACCTCGTCGACGCCCGATGGAAAGGCAAAATCATCGCCCGCGACGTGCGCTCCCCCGGGCCGGGGAACAATCCGATGCGTTTTTTCTACCACCACCCGGCCATCGGCCCAGCCTTCATCAAGAAACTGTTCGGCGAGATGGACGTGACGCTTTTCCGCGACTTCCGCCAGAGCATCGACTGGCTCGCCACCGGCAAAGCGAGCCTGTGCTTTTTCTGCTCGGACCTCGACAAGGCGAAACTCCAGGGACTGCCGGTGGAAGAGTTCGCGAGTTTCAAGGAAGGCGCGGCGCTCACCACACAATACGGCACGCTCGCGCTCTTGAACCGCGCGCCCCATGCGAATGCGGCAAAGGTTTTCATCAACTGGTTTCTCTCGCGCGACGGCCAGCTCGCGCTACAAAAATCTTTAGCCAAGAGCGCCGCCGAGCAGGCCGATTCACTGCGTATCGATATTCCGAAAAACGACGTACAGCCGGAGGACCGTCGCGTTACGGGAGTCGACTATCTCGACATCGACAGCCGGGTCGAATGGACGGAGATGAAGCCGGTGCTGGCAATTTTCGAAGAGGCGCTCGCGAATGCCGAAAAACAAAAAAAGTAATTGAACCTAGGATTGAATCTTCGTCTGCTTCGTGTTCCTTGTGGTCGAACATTTGTCACCACGAAGAGCCCAGCGCGGGAGAGCCGCAACCAAAGAAAACGGAAATTTTCACCACGAAGCTCACGAAGGCCACGAAGGTAAGGAGATTCGTCGAAATTTCGTTCCGAACTTCGTGTCCTTCGTGGTGATATGTAAATTTTCGCAGAGCGCGCGAATTTTCAAATACAGTAGTACGAAGAGTTTCACGCGCCAGGGTGTAGATCACCGTGATCGCATCTAACACATCAGGTAGGACGAAAAAGGCACACGCACTTGCTGGAGTTGAAAATGTAGCTCTCAGCGTAGGTCAAAATTTGCGCTTCCCGCCCTTCCATAGCACCTGCCAGGCAGATCCAATTTCGCATCTCGTGTTGTCCCGATGAACGAAGTTTATCGGGATCCAGATTTCTCCACTGGTCGAATCGGCCGGCCTTCAGTTGGTCATAGTGCTCGCGATCGGACTCCACATCGCCCCACAGAAAGCCATGCAGGTCGGTGAGCGAGGCATGGGACCAACTGGACGATCCGATGATGCACGCGCGGTAAGGGCTCGCTGCAATAATCTCTGCCACCGCCTTCCCCAAATCGTAGCAACGCCATACCGGGGGAGCCTGTGGAGGCAAGACGCCTCCTTTAGACAATATTTTGTCCACTTCCGAGCGATCGGGCAAGCGCCCAATCCATTCGTTCGCTCCCAGAGCGGGCATGCGCATGTCTTCCCCATAACAGTTGACCTGGAACGGAATTAGAGGATAAGGAAATCCCTTCCTGTCCCAGTCGAGGTAATCCAAAGTGAAAGTGAAGGCGTGGCCCAGCCCGGTCGAGTGATGGAACTGCGACGACCAACCTACATCGAACCCCTTATTGACCAGTTCGCCGGCCAGTAGGGTTCCAATCTTTTTGCTGCCTGCGATTCTCGACTGCTGGGGGGGACGTTCCATCGGAATGCCGAGGTTTGACACACCCGTGTTCAGAATTCCATTGGGCCCGATTTCATTGCGACGCCCGCCTTTCGCGCCACCGATCGCGAATTCATCGAACGCGTAGACACAAAAGGGCGGCAGAATATCCTCTTTGAAATTCTCGTACTGATCGTCTCCGAACATCAAAACAAAATCCGGATTGAACTGGTCCAGAGCCTGCCGCGCCGCGCGAAACCCGTTGATCACTTCTTCACGGTGTCGCCGCGCAGCAGACACTCCTTCGTCGTTCCCCCATTCCGCTCTCATCTTCGCCGGCCAGTTCTTCGGATCCCTGAGGACCGCGGGAGTCTTCGCGTTCCTCAGGTTAATGCGAAAATAAACGTTGGCCATAGTCTCATCGGTAAACCGCATATGTGGGCCGTGGGGGCACCCGATACCAAGAATCTCGCCCATGATCAAAATCCTGTAGTTTGTACTCGACCTCACGTCCGACGAGAATTCAACCGCCGACCGTACACCCTGTGCTCCCTTCGAATGCTCCGCTTCAATTTGGTAAGAGCCGCTGCGCGCCTTTCGCCGCCGCGTTCGCCGCTGCCTCGTTATCTGCCGAGATCTGCTCCACCTTGTTCCACTGTTCCAGAGATAGATTGTCTTTTGCCGCTATAGCCCCGAAGTTGGCCGTCCAGCGGGCGTCCACGTCCCACCGACGAGTGGGCTGGCTCAGTTCCTTTGTCCAGACTTCCTGTCCTTCTTTGCTGAGCAGCCAGTTGACGAACACCTTGGTGGCATTGGGGTGGGGGCGATTCTTAATGATCGCCAAAATCCCCGACCCGGCCGTGCCATAGGTTCCTTCTTTGAAGATCGGAAGCGCCTTTAGGGGCATACCGGCTTCGACAAAGGAGCGGAACCCATAGTAATTCATGCCAATAGTCACGGCCACTTTCTCCCTGGCAAGCGACTCTGCCAATACTCGCGCATTTCGAGAGAGCTGGAGGTCTTGGGTTACAAGGCGCTTCAAGTAGTCCTCGCCTTTGTGTTTCCACAAGTATTCCCAAGCTTGCGCCCCTGCGCCGGGCTGGTGCGGATCGTACCAACCAATCTTTCCTTTCCATTTTGGATTGAGGAGATCGTCATAAGAGCGAAGCTCCTCAGCGCTCGCAGATTTTGTGTTGTGCCAAAAGTTAGAGACCAAAAAGGCTGAAAAGGTATAAGTGAACCGCTTCTCCTTATCGATAGCCATATGTCCGCCCCACCAGTTTTTAGGCTCCTTAACTTCAGGAAGAATGAGATTGGGCTCAATCGGATCGACAATGTGTCCGCCAACAAAGCCGGATATCATGGACCCGGCACCCCCGATGTGGATGTCAAAGTAACGCACACCGGCTTGAAACTCGTCACTGATCCTTCTCAGCATGGCTGTAGCAGTGCCTGCGACAAGTTCCAGATCGATGCCTGGAAACCGTTGTTCGAACGCCGCCTCTAGATGCTTCCTCAAATCAGAACTAGCAGGAATGGAAACCACGACATTGCCCTCTTTCTTGCCCGCCTCCACAACCTCCTTCCAACTATCCTGCGAAGCCCCCCAACTCTTCTGGCAGAAGCCTAAAAATAGGATCGCCAAAGCGGTAACACAAACAACCATCTTGGGTCGTTTAGATGAACGGACCATAGAAAGTCCTCTTTCTTTAGAATGGATTTACATTAACTCGACGAATTTGTTTTTATGCTTTCATTCCGTCGACTGGATCGCTCGTCCGCGCAGTATTCTCAAAATATTTACGTAACTGGACGAGGGAGGCATCGGGTCTGAAGAACATCTCCGGCGCCGAATAGTCCAAGTGTTCCACGATCCACTTATCCTGTCCCTCGTTAAACCACTTGTGAAACACCCAACGATGCCATAGCCAGTATTGCAGTCTAAAGGCGAGCGCTTTTAAACCATGATACTTACCGGCCAACATCTGAAAGTTGCGGGTGTGGTTCGCATCGATCGGGATCGAATAGCGAATATGGGAGTAGTAGGTGTAGTGGTTGACGATAATGCATGGAAGGCGGACACCGGCAATCATGGGTTTCCCCTTGGGGCCGAATTTTTGGCGAACTTTTGCCAGGGCTTTGCGCAGCCAAGCGTGACGTGGCCAGAGGCCAAAGCCCGGATAATTTGCCTCAAAGCCAAAAGGGCCCCGGCGCCGTTGAATCAGGTATTTGCCTTGTACTTCACTTTCCACCTTCCCAGCCCATGCCGGCGGAAGGTTAAACTGAGTTCGCCACCGCAGGCTGTACCGATGAACATATGTAGCATGGGAAGCGTCGTAGCCGTTTTCAACTGCAGGCCGCCAGTTGCTGTTCCAGACTGACGTGACCGCCTCAAAAACATATTCCGGTTTCAACAGCTCTTCCGGAACGTCTTCCTCAAGTGGCGGCGGCTTGTCATCTCCCATGTAAACGTAGATGACCCCGTTTCTCTCCTCGACCGGATAGCTGCGAACGCCTTTTCCCTTCTTACCCACAACTGCCGACTCAGGCCCGTCCGTTAGAGCTGCCATCAACTCTCCGTCGCCCAACCTGTACGTCCAACCATGATATGCACAAGTGAGCGTGCCTTCCGTCCAGCACTTGCCTTCGGATAGTGGCATACCGCGGTGTGCACAACGATCAAAAAGCGCATAGGGCCGACCGTTGCCTCGGATAAATACGAGTTTCTCGCCAAGCAACGTTACCGATTTAGGTTTCTCTCCAAGCTGCCTGGAAAGGAGAGCGGGGTACCAGTAGTGACGAAACCCCAATTCTGCGGCGCCATAACGAGTCCCTGTCTTTGCTTCCATCTGTTCGTCGGGATCTGTCACATTTTCCAGCTCCCTGACAGTTCCATCATGCGTTTGACGGAGTGTCTTAGCCATTTTTACAACCCCCGTACTTTAAGTACTTTCCCCTTTTTATCCCGCTGATAACTACGATCACTATATAGCAAATTCACGTGGCTGAACTAGTGACCTCAGGGTAGATAACCGCAGTCGCGCCAAAAGCGTTCGGCGGCGGGATGAAGCGGTATAACCAGCGGGGTATCAGGTGTATTGCGGCACATGCTTTCGAGGGGAAGGGGGCCTTCGCCTTGCCAGGCGATCCGATCCTTGCGGGCCTCGAGAGCTCGGCAGAAAGCCGTTATGAAATCGTCGGGTGCGTCCGCACGAGTGAAAACCGCCCACCCGCTGAAGTCCAGGCTCACAACATCGGCCGATAATTTTGGGTAATCCGCCTTGGGGATGACGCCACGCCGGAAGCCCATCTCTTCCAGCCTGGCCAGGAGCGGCCCTTCGAGCGACAACGGACGTATGCCATGATCAAGCGCCTTATAGATCCAGCGATTGATGGCCTCGTCAAAGACGGCGTCGACTTCCCCTCGCTCGATGGCGCCGAGGCGCTCAGAGGCCTGAGGAATTGCGGCGTCGTAGCGGACCTCGCCACCCCAGGATTTAATATCGTCCAGCGAAAAGCCCGCGGCGTCCAGGATGTGCTTGATATAGAAGTGTGTGGAATGGCCCGGCTGTTTTCTAAGCGACACGCGCAGCGGGACTCGCCGCTCGCGGATTTCTTCGAGAGACGTGACGCCCGTGCGCTCGGAGACGGCGAAGGCCATCTGATCCTCAGAGGGGATCACCGTGACGACACTGAGGGGTAAGGGCTTGGTATACGGTCCTGTACCACGATAGGCCAGCGCCAGGGGATCGACCGGGTTCATAATTGCGACCTGGACCTTTCCGGACACCACGTCGTCTATCACGCCGGGGTCGTCGCTGGCAAAGAAGGTCAGTTGCCAATTTCCCTGTCCCTGATGTCGGAGGCTTATCGTGGCCTGCCGTTGCACCCAATCTTTCCCGCCCACTAGTTCAGATGCCACCTCAAGCATCAGCCTTGATCGCGTTGTCGCAGGCACCACGAATTTTCCATGATCGATCATCCGAGCTCCACCAATTAAGCAAGCACTGTCAAGTCAACCCGGCTACCAAATATCAGGTTGACATGAATAGGGGTATCAAATATGCACGCACAAAGCCCGTTAAGGCTAGATCGACGGCAAGGCGCTCACGCCCCACCCTGGTCAACAGGGTCTAACCTGAGGGAAATTCCGTTCTTCTCCAACTCCTGGTAATACTCCTCGCGGATCTTGGGGTCCTCTTCGTCGTAGCGGATTTTGGACGAATAGCCGAGTGCACTATCACTCCGAGCCGCCCCGACAGGGTCGTACTCTCCCTTCGCGTTCATACTGGGCGGCTTTCGCACCCATCCCCTGAATGCAAGCTGGCGGAAGGGGCCTTTGCCGGTATTAAAATGCTGGTGGTACTCATTGGTATGGGGAGCGACAACGCCATATGGTTTTATGTAAACCTTCTGCCGTTTCTCCGGATTGAGTTCGTCGCCTTGCTTGAACAAAAGCTCATATCCGCCTCCCTCAATAACCACGACGTGCGCGCCGGCCCCGTGCCTATGGGCGGTTACATAGGTCCCTTCGCTAACCTCCAGTAGGTGTAACTGAGAAAGGGAATTGCCCATGTACAGGCGCGTAATGGATGTCCGAATTCCCCTCTCCTGCCAGGGGTCTAACTTAAATTTCCTTACGTCAGGAATAAAATTGGTCGCAAATAGGCGCAGGTTCCAGCGCATTCCCTCATCCATGTAGAAATTCTCCATGGAGTAGGAGTACCGGTCCGTGAATTGGAACGGATTGTTAAAGACGAACTCAGTGTTGTGGTAGAGGTTGATGACTTGGGCCATATTGGTGCCGAATAGGAGCCGACAAGGCTCGTCGCCGGAGCTATTGAACTCCTGATGCCATGCGTTCAACGGGATCGCGAGAAGCGCTCCCTCCTCCCATTCAACGGTTTTCCTGGGTTCTCCTTCTTGCCAGATGGTGCTGGCGCCTTTACCTTTCATGACGTACATGATCGACTCGTACATGTGGTGTTCCGGCTTCAGTTCACCCTTGGCGGGGATTTCCACGATCTGAAGGTTCACATCCTCCTGATTGCCGAGGCGGGTATAGGCGGCCTTCCCGCCCCTTCTCTCCCAGTCTTTGAGTGGCAAGGTGGACAGGTCTTCAAGAATGCTCCCCTCGTATAGAGGCACACCCTCTCTCTCGACGAAGCGCCTATAGTAACTCCCTACCCACCACTCCTCGAAAGTCGTCGGTGCTTGAGACATGTTTCTCGATATCCTGTTTAATAAGGTTTTAGATCAATGAACGAGCTCGCAAAGCGTCCACCGTCGAACCGCTCACGGTGCTAAGAGAAAATCCAAAACGACCTGGTTGAACTTCTCCACCTCGTCATTTTGTACCTGGTGTCCCGAATGTTCGAAGACATGGAACGCACGCAAATTCGGCAGCATGTCGCGCAACGGATAGCCCAGCTCGTCGATGGGGGCGAATCTATCTTCCTTGCCCCAGATCATAATGGTGGGAATCGTGAGTTCCGGCAATCGGTGCAGCATACTGTACTGCTGGCGCAGATTCGGATCGTTCTGAAGCCGCTGGCGGTAGTTTTGCTGCAGTTTCTGTGACCTCATGGCTCCCGGTTGGGTTGCCAGCTTGAACCGTCCCTCAATGAGCTCGTCCGTAATGCCCGCCTTGTTGGACACCAGCCCTTCGAGGACTGCGCGCATGTTCTCTCGTGTCGGTTCCGAGTCGAAGCGCCGCATTGCCCGCATCCCCTCGGATGGCTTATGTTCGAGTCCCATGGCGGCTCCGATGGACCCCGAGGCCACGAGCACCATCTTCTTAACGCGATCCGGAAAATCGAGGGCGTACCTCGCGACTCCATAGGCGCCCATGGAGTTGCCGATCATGTACACCTCCTTCAGGCAGACAGCATCGATGAAGTCCGCAAGGTGCCTGGCGAGCACCGGATCGCCGAGTTCGTCCTCGGGTGTGTCCGTGAGGCCGAAACCGATGCGGTCGAGAGCGAAGACTTGAAAATGTTGCGCCAGGACCGGAATGTTTCGCCACCAGCCATATTCCCCGCTTGAGCCGGGACCGCCTCCGTGGACGAGGACTACCGGCCGACCCTGACCTGCTACAATGAAACGTGTCTTGACTCCATTTGCGTTGACGAAAAGTGATTGGAAAGTATTGGTCGGCGTTGCCATCTATTTCTTACCCCCTCGCTGTTTTTGGTCCCACGTTCTCAGGTCTTCTGTGCCCATGCATACTAAATTTAAGCCGCTCTTTTATTCTATCACCGAAGCCTTACCGCTTAACCAGCAGGGTTGTCAACTTCGTTACTGATTTGATGAAAATCTCACTGTTGTACGGCTTGGCTCGGCGGAGGAGCGGTCGCGGTGCGCGCGCGAAAGGTTGCTTAGGCGGTGACTTTTTGAGTTTGGAAGTTTAGGACGATCAGCGGGCACGCATCGCTAGTATCAATCGCTGGATCAGCAAGCATCGGGACATAACGTTCTTCTAGACTTGTTCTCACGGATGGAGTAATGAAAAATTGAGTTAACATCGGGAGAGGAATTGCAGTATGGCCAAGGCTGGATTCAAAGTGTTCGACAGCGACATGCATGTTATGGAGCCACCTGATCTATGGCAGCGCTACATTGAACCCGAGTTCAAAGAGTTCGCCCCCATAGGACTTACCAGTGATAACTTGCGGGAACTTAGAATGGTCCACCCCGATGGGAGACCATGGGGACACAACCCGTCTAGAGACAACACTCGTCGTCCCCCCGATGGAGGGAAAAATTTCGAACGCACTCAATCGGTTTATCGGCACTACGCCGATCATGGATGGTCTGCCAAAATGCAGCTCGATGCCATGGATGTGGAAGGAGTTGATGTCGCCGTGCTGTACCCTACACGGGGACTCATTGCCCTGGCAGAACCTAACATGGAGCCGCGTCTCGCGGCGGCCATTGCCCGAGCTTACAACAATTGGCTCTACGAATTCTGCAGTGAGGATCCGCAGCGACTCTTCGGTGCCGCCATGATCTCGCCATTCGATATCAACGAAGCGGTAAAAGAAGCCCGCCGCTGCTCCAAGGAACTGGGCTTCAAGGCGGCTTTCATCCGCGCCAACCTCTTCAACGGAAAGAATTGGTACGACGAGTACTACGATCCCCTGTGGTCCACATTTGAAGAGTTGGACCTTCCCCTTGGTTTCCATGAGGCCACGCGGAGCGGTGTAAACAATCCCGGCGAGCGTTTCGAACCGAACTTCATGCTCCGAAGGGTGTACTCCCAGCCCCTGGAACAGATGATGGCCTTAGGAAGTTTTTGCGCAGGGGGCGTTTTGGCCCGCCACCCGAAGCTCAGAGTCGCGTTCCTGGAAGGCAACTGCAGCTGGTTACCCTGGGTTCTGTGGCGGCTAGACGAAGCCGTTGAACTCGACGGCGACGTCTGGGCCAAGGGTTTGACCATGGCACCCAGCGAGTACTTCAAAAAAAATTGTATCGTATCCGTCGAGCCCGATGAACATATCGCCCGGGGCGTGATCGATCAGTTAGGATGCGATCACATAGTCGTTTCTACCGACTATCCCCATGTAGACTCCCGTTTTCCCGATGCCATCGAAAATTTCTTAAAGTTGCCATGGACTGACGATGAAAAGCGAAAGATACTTTGGGATAATTGTGCTTCCTACTATGGATTTCTTTAGGGGATGCAGGCCGGATCTGAAATAAGATGAGTTCTCCTCCAGGGAAGCTATGTAAATTCTTTGAGGACATCCTATAATCTTTCTGTCAAGTAGTAGTTTTGAAAAACTTATCCGTCAACTTCATCAGCCATAGAAAAGCGTCCTTGCTAACGTCGCGAACGGCGAGTCTCCCACTTTAATCGAACTCTGCATCTAAGCGTTACAAATATCCGGCATACATTGTTCAGTTGCCCAACATCCCTTATCCAGGTTGCAGCCGTTCAGTGAGAATCTGCGTGTGCTTATCGTTGAAATTTGCTGCACGTGCGAAAACTTCTCAGAAAACTCACCACGGAGGTCACAGAGAACACAGAGGAAAAGACCGAGAGAAAGACTATTTTTGAAAAAATAGGAACCTCTCTCTCCCCCCTCTGTGAACTCTGTGCGCTCTGTGGTGAATGATCCGAATTCTTTTGCTGCCGCGCTGCATCAGGTAGGACGAAAAAGGCACACGCATTTGCTCGAGTTGAAGATGTAGCACTCCGCCCAAGCCAGGATTTCGGCCTTGCGGTCATCCATGGCACCAGCCAAGCAAATCCAATTTAAGAACTCGTGTTGACCGGCGTCTCGGATCAACTCTGGGTCCAAGCCCCGCCACTTCCGGTGCTCACCGCTTTTCAGTTCTGCAAATCGCTGGCGGTCTGTTTCTACGTCCGGCCATAGATAATAATTCTTCGTCGTGAGCGACGCATGTGACCAGCTGGATG
>Ga0209811_10000831_pt1 | contig 11384 bp, 12 predicted proteins | sample Coa_R1_6_FD_187161 | JGI IMG/M metagenome (GOLD analysis project Ga0209811, IMG submission 187161) | Surface soil microbial communities from Centralia Pennsylvania, which are recovering from an underground coalmine fire. - Coalmine... | ecosystem: Environmental > Terrestrial > Soil >...
GACAAGAGGAGAAAACAATCATGGATGGCGTTCAGGTCGACACCTTCGGGCTGCGGATCAATCAGGACGTTTGTTTCACGACCCACAACAATAAGCTTCACATGGGCACGACGAAGCGGCAGTTGAAAATACTGCGGGACGTGGCGCCGTTATTGAGGCAAGTTTTAAAGCCGGACGAGGAAATATTGCTGGCGGTCAGGGCGGCTTCGCCGATGTCGTGGTTCGAGCAGTTAACCACGGGGTGGATTATTTATTTGCTGAAGCGGTGTGTTTTGGTTTTTACCAACAAACGGATTTTGCATTTGCCGACGACGATGAATTTTAAACCGAAGTCTTCCGTCGCCCAGGTTGTTTACGGCGACCTTACGGAGGCGAAGGTTAGCGGGTTTATGGGGAGAGTGCTGACGTTAACCTACAAGACCGGTAAGAAGGAGAGCTTCAACTATGTGGAGTCGCCGGAGTTCAAAAAGCTAAAGGCGCTGCTGTCGACCTTGCCGAAAGGAGGGCAGCCGTCGGAAGTGAGTGAGAGGCATCACCTTTGTCCGAGATGCCAGGCGCGACTCGTGAAAGCAAAGTTCACTTGTCCCAGCTGCCAGTTACAATTCAAAGACGGCGAGCGGGCGATTCGCTTATCGGTCCTTTATCCCGGCGGCGGTTACTTTTATACGGGTCATCCGGTATTGGGTCTAGGCGATGCGGTTACGGAAGGTCTTCTTTTGATCCTGTTCGTCGGCGCGTTGATCGACGTGCTGACCGGTGAAAGAGGTTCGGAAGGTTGGGCCTTGGTCGCGATCTTCGGCGCGGCGTTGTTCATCGAAAAAGCTCAGACCATCTACCACGCGAAGCATTACGTTAGTGAATACATTCCCGTCGACAAAAAATTCCTGCCGCTTACCGCCCCCGCGTAACGCTTGCGGTCTGACCACGATTTCTGATCGGTTGAATTGAATCTGCCGAAGATTCTTAGAGCCCACATTAGTGCCGACGAAGTACTTCTTCGTCTGATTATTAAATCTCCGCGCTGTACTGGGTGATGAGTCGTGGCCGATCGACAAATCGCCTGGCGAACCCCATGGGCAGTTTGTTTGACTCTTTAAGTTCGCCTGTGGCAAGGATGGACTTGATGGAAAATTATTTTGCGCGAGCGCTGAAAGCGCGCGGCTGATGGCGCAACAAAGCAATTCAACGGGTGCGGACGTCGAGCGTTATCGGCGAAATTATATCGTCGAGATGGACGGTATCGCGCTGTATCGCGCCATGGCCGCGGCTGAAAAGGACGATCAGCGCGCGGTGATTTTTGAAAAGCTCGCGCAGAACGAAGAGCGGCACGCGCAGCGTTGGGCGAGGTTGATTCAGGCGGGGGGCGGCGCCGTGCCGGCGCATAAACCCTCGGCGCGGGTGCGCCTGCTCGGTTGGATGGCGCGGCGGTTCGGTACGCGCCGCGTCGTGCCGATCATCAGCAACATGGAAGCGCGCGACGAAGCGGGCTACATGCGTCAGCCTGAGGCGGCCGGCCTGCCGGCGGAGGAAAGAGCGCATAGCCGGACGTTGATGGCAATGGAAGGGAAAAGCTCGGGTCAGGAATCGATCGCCGGAACTGAGCGTTGGCACATTTCGGCGTACGGCGGCGGCCTACGCGCGGCGGTGTTCGGCATTAACGACGGGCTGCTTTCGAATTTCAGTCTCGTCATGGGATTTGCAGGGGCGGAGGCGAAGCCCGAGTATATTATTTTGGCCGGGGTCGCCGGTCTGCTGGCCGGTTCTTTTTCCATGGCCGCGGGTGAATACGTTTCGGTCGGCGCGCAAAGGGAAGTCTTCGAGCAGCAGATCGCCATCGAGAAAGAAGAGCTGGAAATTTCTCCCAAGGAGGAGGAGGAAGAGCTCTCGCTTATCTATCAAGCCAAGGGGATTCCCGAACAAGAAGCGTCGCGGCTGGCGCAGCGTATCATTCAAAATCCAAAAACCGCGATCGATACGCTCGCGCGCGAAGAGCTCGGGCTCGATCCGGCAGGACTCGGATCGCCGTGGACCGCCGCGATGAGCTCGTTTTTTGCGTTCGTCGTCGGCGCCTTTGTGCCTGTCGCTCCGTATCTCTTGACCGCCGGCACCAAGGCGTGGATTGCCAGCGCATCGCTCAGTTTTTGCGCTTTGTTCACGGTTGGCGCCGTGTTGTCGATCTTCACCGCGCGTGGCCCGCTGCTGAGCGGCGCGCGTATGCTGGGGATCGGCTTGCTGGTTTCCGCGATCACCTATAGCGTCGGTTGGCTGTTCGGCGTGTCCGTGGCGGGGTAGAGATAGGTCTCGCGAATCACGACTCAGTGCCGACGAGATTAGCTTACTTGGTCGGCTTTCCCTCGATTAGATTTTTCAAAATTTTACCGAAATCAGCGTTATCGTAGTAACCACGAAAGTGCTCGGCGCCCACACCGAGCGCCGCGACGAGCACCGGCTGATTCGTGTGCGTGGCAGTTTGCCAATAGGCTTGCGTGTTGTTCGCAATCATCAAGCCGAGGGTGTTGGCGGTCAAGTCTAAAAACATGGTGCGGGAAACCGGCTGACGTTTGATGATAGCCTCTTTGAATTCAGGCGCCAAAACGAATCCGGCAAAGTGCTCGCGCATGAGCTTGTCGACCGCTTCGGCACTGGGATGAGGGCCCAGTATCTGGGCTGCTTTCTGCAGCGAGATATCGAGTAATTGCAATTTTTTCAGATCGGCGGTCGTAGCCGCTACTTGGTTGCTGACCTTCGTACTGGTCAAATCTTTAAGCGCCAGAGTAAATCCCAGGCCGCCGGTTTCATGATCGGAGGTGACGATGATCAAGGTGTCATGCGGGTATTTACGATAGAAATCGTAGGCGAGGCCGACAGCGCGGTCGAATTCCCTGTAGTCGTGAATCACCGAAGCGATATCCGAAATATGCGCCGCGCTGTCGATATTTTCCGATTCGATAAACGCGAAAAAGCCGCGCGGATTCTGATCGTGCAGCAGTCGTATTGTCGCCCGGGTCATGTCGTAAACCGACGGCTCGCGGTCTTTGTCCCGGTCCAGTTCGAAACTCATATCTCTGGGCGCGAAAAGACCGAGAAGCTTGCCGGAGGTCGGCCGCTCAAGCTCCTCTTTCGTGTCGGCGAGGCGATAGCCTTTTTTCCCGAAGGCGGCGATCATGTCAGTTTCATCGATTCGGCGACTGCCTGGCTGGCTCTTGGGCAAAAACTGTTCTTTGCCTCCGCCCATTAAGACGTACGGTTCCAATTCCAAATAACGATCGATGATTGCCGCATAGTCGCGCCGGCTGGGCACGTGGCAGACGAATGCCGCCGGACTGGCGTCGTAGACCGGGGCGTTGGTGACCAACCCGAGGCGCATGCCGTGACGGCGTGCTAACTCCATGGCGCTGATCGTCGGGGTGCCATCGGCGCACATGCCGAGGGCGCCGAGGTTAGCCTTACATCCGCCGGCGAGCGCGGTGGCCGCTGCCGCCGAATCGGTCGACAACGAATCGGCCGCGTGTGTCGTCATCACGCCGACGCTGCCTTGCTTCATGATTTTATCGACGATGACGAAGCCTTCGTTATGCACTTGCAGATTGTACTGCCGGGCGATTTCCAAATGGGTCATGCCACCGCCGTCGGAGAGAAAGAAGAAGACATATTTAGGAATGCCGGATTCGGCGTGTGGCTGGCTCTGCGCTGAGGATGCCGGCAAGAGAAGAACGATGAAGAGAATTATGGTTTTGCAAAAGCCGACATCCCGAAGCAGTCTGCGCATGATCAACCTCGCGGCGATGATTGAGTCGTCAGTCGACGAAACTCGAGCCAAAGCGATAGCGCCATATAGTAAGCTGGAAAGAACAGTGAGGCAAACGCAAGCGTCCGATCGCCGTGCGGCAGCCGATAAATCATATACAGAACGGCGACGCCCCAGACCGCGCCCAAGATATTTAGCGACGCGCGAAAACGCGGACTGCGGCTCGGGTAAATAAACTTGATCGGGACAAACACCAGGATGGACAAAGCGATGATCAGAAAAGCGTTGACCCAGAGCGGTGCCTGGAGCACGTAGAGATAGAAGACGACGATATTCCAATACGAAGGAAAGCCGAGAAAAAAATTATCGGCGGTTTTAGCATCGGTCCGGCAGAAGCCGTAAGCGCTCGCGACCAGCGGCAGGGCGGCCAGCCAAAGCGAGTCCTGGGGCGGCAAGAGGCCGGCATGCACCAGAAAAAAGCACGGAGCGATGACGAAATTCAAATAATCGACGATCTCGTCGAGCAGGTTGCCGTCGAACCAGGGAATCAGTTCTTTCACGTGCGCGGCGCGGGCCAAGGTGCCATCGGTCGCATCGATGACGACCGTGAGGGCCATCAAAAAAAACGCTTCGCGAAAAGAACCTTGTTCGATAACGAGGATACTAAAGAAGCCGACGATGGCGCCGAGGGCGGTATAAAGATGGACGAGCCAGGCGAGGATCAGACTCCTGGACATCCGGCCGATCTACGTCGCGGAAGCGGCGAAGCTGGGCCGGGCCTTGAGCCGGTTGATCCAGGCGGCGGTTTGGCCGTATTTGCCGGCATCGACCGGGATAGCAAATCGCTCCAACAATTCGAGGTTGGCCATGAAGGCGATGTCGGCGAGACTAAAGGAGCCCGCCAAGTATTCGTTGCCGTTGAGCTCGGTCTCGATCCTGTCGAATGCTTGGATGATCGCTGCTCTGGCATTGTCGATCCGCTGCCCATCGCGTTCTCCCTCGGGCTTGCGCATTTCCTGCATGATGTGAACACAGGAGACATTAAAGTGAGTGTCGCGAAAATCTTCCATGAGCCGTGCCCGCGCCCGGCCTTCGGAGTCTTTGGGCATCAATGACGGATAGGGATATTCATCTTCGAGATATTCATTGATCACCGTCGAGTCGTAAATGATGAATCCTTCATCATCCAATGCCGGAACTTGGCCGAAAGGATGAATTTTGAGATATTCGGGATTTTTCTGTTCCCTTTTGGAAAGATCGACGTTGATCCGCTGGAACTCAAGCCCTTTTTCTAAGAGAGCGATCCGAACCTTGCGAGAGTTAGTCGAGGGCGGAAACGTATACAGCTTGATCATCGACGGCTATCCTCCTTAACCTTCACCACTTGATCTACCTTAACATAAACACTGTGTTAGCTGCGAGCATTATTTCCAATTTTCGGGGAGTTGGAGCTGCTTTTTGCCGTCGCGGCGAATCCCCGAATCAAAAAAATCATTATCCCCGGCTGCTCAACGTCGCTTTCAACGTGAGCGGCTTGCCGCTCCGCAAAACCACCACCTCTACCTCGTCGCCGGCTTTGCGGGCGCTCAGCGCGTCGGTCAGGTCTTCGATGTTTTGGATCTTTTTTTCGGCTAAACGGATAATCACGTCACCCTCCCGCAAGCCCGCGCGTGCGGCCGGACTACCACTGGAGACGCCGGCGAGCCGCACCCCTTCGGTGGCGATGCCATATTCCGGAATAGTTCCGAGATAGGCACGAATTTCTTGTCCGCCCGCGATGCCGCCCTCCGGCGGGCGCGAAGGCAAGCTGACGAATCCAATCGGCTGTTGGGCATCGGCAAGGTGAAGCGCAGTCAGCAGGACCAGATCGCTCACCTTAGCCATGCCGTCGATATTGAGTTTTTCCCAGGTATCGGTCGGCCGGTGATAATCGTCGTGGACGCCGGTAAAGAAATGAAGCACGGGAATTTTTTTCCGATAAAACGACATGTGGTCGCTTCGGCCGACGTCGTCCGATTCCCTGATCGTGAGCCCAAGTTGGGCTGCGTTGGCCGACACCAAACCGCTAAAGTCGGTGCTCGAGCGTGTGCCGAACACCGTTAAACGGTTCTCCTGCAAACGTCCAACCATGTCTAGATTGAGCATCGCCTTCGTCGCCTTTGTCAGCGGACTGCGATCGGCAAAGGCGCGTGAGCCGTACAGGCCAAGCTCTTCGGCCGAGAAGGCCACAAACACAACCGTGCGCGCCGGCTGGGTCGGCAGGCGGCGCATCCGGCGCGCCAGATCGAGCAGCACGGCGGTTCCCGAAGCGTTGTCGTCGGCGCCCGGATGAATCTGTCCTTCGGTGCCCGGTCCTCGGGTGCCGAAATGGCCCTCGCCGAGATGATCGTAGTGCGCGCCGATGACGATATTTTCTTGTGCCAGCGCGGCGTCGGCGCCGGGGAGAATGCCGACGATATTTTCCGCCCTCTGGCGATCTTCCCGCAAACTCACTTGCAGGCTCACGATGCCGTCGGAAATGGACTTAGAGGCCGGTTTCTCGTTCGCGTCGATTTCCTCCTTCAGCGCTCGAAGGGAGACGCCGCGCGCGCCAAGCCATTCTTCCACGACCCGGCGCTTTATCTGGGCGGCGACCAGACTGTTGCCGCCGCGCCATAAGCTACTCCGGGTCGATAACAGCTCCGTTTTTTCGTCACCCGAATTGTTTAGATCCACGAGAATCATGCCCACCGCGCCATGCGCGCGTGCGTTGTTCGCTTTGCTGCGCAGCGCCGCATGACTCGAATAATTGGGAAATTTTCTAAAGGGGCTGGCGTCGCTCTTGGGCGGCGGTTCGTAGCGCAAGACCAGGACGATTTTTCCTTTGACGTCGGTGCCGGCATAGTCATCGTATCCGTATTCTTTCGCCGTGATGCCGTAGCCCGCGAAAACCATTGGGGCTTGGACTTTGTCGGAGGTCGATAAACCTAACGGGATCCATTGTGTATTCAATTCCAGGGGCCGGTTACTGCCGAGAGCGAGGCTGCTCGGTTCTGTTACGCTAACGCCGACTGCGACATCGAAGCCTTGCAAGAAGCTGCCGTTATCGCCGCCGGGCTTTAGACCGGACTTGGCGAACTCGGCCGCGATGTAATCCCTGGCGAGTTTAATCCCCGGCGTATCGACGCCCCGGCCGGTGAGCTCCGCGGCGGATAAAAACTTCACATGGCGCAACAGCTCGTCGGTCGCGCTCGGCACTACGAGATTGGCTTCGCGAGTCCAGGCCGTCAGCGCGCCGGCAATCGTTGCGAGCGCGACGCTGACTGCCAACCAATGTCTCAGGGAAAATCGGCTTCGGGATTTGGGCGACATATGGCAAACTTAGACTAGCATGGTTGTCGGCTGCTGGTGAAGGTCATGAGCTAAAATTGATTTCATTCAGCGGCGTCACTGAGGTGATTCGCTTGCCGACAAAACGAGCCAGTTTTGCACGCCACTTTAGGAAGTGGTATTTTGCCACGTGTTATCGTGCGATTTTTCGTGGAGGTCGGAAGTATGGCTAAATCGGTGATCGTCTACACCCAACCCGGCTGAGGGCCTTGTCATAAAGAGGTGGAGTTTCTATCTCAAAAGGGCGTTGAGTTTGTCGAGAAAAACGTGCGCGCGGATAAAGCGGCTTTGAAGGAATTGCTCGATCAGGGCTTTCAAAGCACGCCGGTAACGATCATCGATGGCCAATCGGTGGTCGGTTTCGATCAAGCTAAAATTATCGAGCTGCTGGGAATCTAATCTTTTTCCAGACATGACAACGAGCGCGCTGTGAACCTGCCGGCGCGGAACTATTTTATTTGCGACTTCCAGCCGGACGAGCTGAGCATCTTGCCCGTGATTCCTTTGGCTTCATCCGAGGCGAGATAGACGAATACATCGGTCACCGAGTCAGGTTTGCTGCCGTGAAACCCGGTGAGCTTGGTGGCGACGTAGCCGGGCTCGACGGAATTAACCAGAATATGGCTCGATCGAACTTCCGCCGCGAGGGTTTGGGTGAATCCTTCCAGCCCCCATTTTGATGTCGCGTAGGCGATGAAATTCGCGTAGGCGCCGCGCCCGATCGAGGATGAGACGTTGATGATCGAGCCGCTTTTCTGTTTTATCATAATTGGCAGCACGGCCTGGGTTATCAGGAACGGTCCGCGCAGATTGACGGCGATGGTGTAATCCCATTTTTTCACATCCAGCTCGGTCATGGGCGCCGGCCGTGTCATCACGCCGGCGTTGTTGACGAGCACGTCAATGCGTCCGAATTTTTTAAACGCGCTGGCGATAAACTCTCGGGCGGAATCTTCCATGGAAACGTCGCAAGTCCAGCCCTCGGCTTCTGTTTTCAGCGCGCGGATCTCGTCGACCGTTTGATCCAGCTCCGTGCTCGTGCGCGCGCACAGGGCGAGCTTGGCGCCTTCGCGTGCGTAATGCAGAGCGATTGCCTTGCCGATGCCTCGGCCGCCGCCGGTGATGACCGCGACTTTGTCTTTGAGTTTCATGGCGAGATCCTCGAATGTTTTTGAATCAATTTCTACATGGATCTTTTCATGAAGCCAACAACGCTGGCTTGAGGTGCGCGGCTTGAGGCGATAGAAGAATCGCACGGAGGAGGTTCCATGGACGTCCTGAATATTACCGGCTATCTCCGGCGGATTCCCCATGTCGTGGCCGAGCACAAAGGATTTTTTACGCAAGAAAATCTGCAAGTGCGCTTTCACGAGACGACCTACGCACCGGACCACAACAAGGGCATGGCCGAGGGGCGCTGGGATTTTACTTTGAGCAGCGCCGACACCATGATCGCGCGCACGACCACCGACGGCGTCGATTACCTGCTTTTCATGCAGGCCGAAGAGGGGCTGAGCGCCTATCTGATCGGCCAGCCGGGCGTGGATTCCGTTGATAAACTGCGTGGCCAATTGTTGGCCGGCGATCCTGGTGATTCCAATCTCGATCTTATCCGCAAGAAAATTCTCCGCACCCACGGCATGGACGACACCGATTACGATATCGAAATCATCGGCAGCTCGCCGGTGCGGCTCGAAGCTTTTTTGCAAGGACGGGTGGCCGCCGCCATGCTGACGCCGCCGGCATCCGATAAGGCGTTGGCGGCCGGCGGCGTGCTGCTGGCGAATTCGGAAGACTACGTGCCGGGCTGGCCGTTGACCTGCGGCTGGGGGCTGCGCCGCTGGTTATTGGAGCATCGCGCGCTCACCGTGCGCTTCATCCGCGCCTGGGTTGCCGCCACCGACTGGTTGCTCCGTTCCGAAAACCGCGACGAGACGATCGCCCTGATGATGGAAAAAGAAAAACTGAGTCGCGCCGCCGCCGAAAATGCCTACGGCAAAGTCGTGCCGAAAGCGCGGATCAATCCGGCGGCGCTACAAGGCGTGATCGAGCTGCGCAAAGAAATGGGCGTGTACCAACCGCCCTTTGCGCCGCCGGAAAAATTCTACGACGCGAGTTATTGGACCGAGGCGATGGGCTTGCCGGAAAAATGAGCTTCGGATCACGCAATCAGTGAGTTCAAGATTGTGCTGACGAGGCTCAATACGATGGCGCCGAAAAAAGCCGACCAAAAGCTGGCGATGTAAAATCCCGGCACGAGCATGGCGGCGAACTGAAGCATCAGCGCATTAATCACCAACCAAAAAAGCCCCAGCGTGAGAAGCGTGAGCGGCAGGGTAAGGATCTTGAGAATGAATCCGATGGTCGCGTTGACGAGGCCGATGACGATCGGAGCGAGGAGTGCGGTGCCGAAACCGCGCACCTCGATGCCGGGAAAAATATAGGCGACGATCAGCAGACTCGCGGCGCTGATAAACCAGTGGAGGAGTAGGTTCACCATAATGAATTTCAAGCTATCAAAGCAGACCGGGTGAGACAATGGCGGTTGGCGCTAAAAGCTTGCTATGGTTTGAGTGGAATGCAAAGATGGGCTCGCGAAATAATTCATATTTAAAGGAGGAACGATCTCCATGTCCAAGCAAGAACTCGAATCGATCGCGCAAGCGATGGTGGCCAAAGGCAAAGGGATATTGGCGGCCGACGAGAGCATGGGAACGATCAAGCGGCGCTTCGACAGCATTAAAATAGAATCGAGCGAAAACAACCGCCGTGCCTACCGCGAAATGCTATTTACTACTAAAGGTATAGAGGAAGCGATCAGCGGCGTGATTCTGTTCGACGAGACTTTGCGCACCAAGGCGAGCGATGGTACGCCGTTTCCCGAGTTATTGTCCAAGAAGGGGATCATGCCGGGCATCAAAGTCGACAAGGGGCCCGTCGACATTCCTTTTTTTCCGGGAGAGACCGTCACTGAAGGACTAGATGGTTTGCGTGCGCGCGTCAAAGAGTACAAAGAGCTCGGCGCCAAGTTTGCCAAGTGGCGCGCCGTGATCACGATCGGCGACGGCATTCCAACTTATACGTGTCTGTCGGCCAACGCGGAAGCGCTGGCGCGCTACGCTGCGCTGTGTCAGGAGGGCGGCATCGTGCCGATCGTCGAGCCGGAAGTTTTGCTCGACGGCAATCATACGATCGAACGCTGCCAGGAAGTGACGGAGCACACTCTCAAAGTCACTTTCACGGCGCTTTATTTGCATCGAGTGCATCTCGAAGGAATGATCCTCAAGCCGAGCATGGTCGTTTCCGGCAAGGACAATCCGAGACAAGCCGGACCTGACGAGGTCGCCCAGCGAACGATCCAATGCCTGAGGCGCACGGTGCCGGCCGCCGTGCCGGGCATCGCTTTCCTCTCCGGTGGTCAAAGCGCGGTGAGCGCGACCGAGCACTTGAATGCGATGAACAAATCGGGCCCGCTGCCTTGGCAAGTGAGCTTTTCCTATGCGCGCGCGCTGCAAGATCCGGCGCTCAAAGCGTGGAAAGGAGAGGCTGGCAACGTCGCCGCCGCACAAAAGATCTTCTATCATCGCGCCAAAATGAACAGCGCCGCGCGCTCCGGCAGTTATACTAAGCAACTGGAAGAGGCCGCGTAGTATCTTGACCGGCTTGGCTCAAGCACACGAATCACTCGTCGAACATCGCGGCGGGTGCCACTGCGGCCGAGTGCGTTTTGCCGTTGCGGCACCCGCCGACATCGAAGCCACTGAGTGCAACTGCTCGATTTGCCGCAAAAGCGGATTTCTTCATCTGATCGTTCCTAAGGACCGGTTTACGCTATTGCAAGGTTCTGAGTTCCTCGCCGAATATAAATTCAACACCGGCGTCGCCAAGCATCTCTTTTGTAAAATTTGCGGCATCAAATCCTTTTATGTGCCGCGCTCCAATCCCGACGGCTACAGCATCAACGTGCGCTGTCTCGAACCCGGCACGGTCAAGGAGATTAGAATAAGTCCGTTCGACGGCATGAATTGGGAAGAGCACGGCCATGAGCTCGCCCATTTGTCGGCGGCAAACCTAAGCCAAATCGATCCAAGAAAAACTTAAGGAGAGGAGTCGACGGATGGACCTCGAAGGCGCGGGATTCGTTATCGGCCTGATCGGCGCGATCTGGATGAAAAGCTCGATGAATCTAATGCGCGAATACAAGGAACAGCCCGTGCTTAAAATGATCGGCCGTGATACGGAAAATCCCGCGCTGAAAGCGTTTATT
>Ga0209811_10000833_pt1 | contig 11343 bp, 3 predicted proteins | sample Coa_R1_6_FD_187161 | JGI IMG/M metagenome (GOLD analysis project Ga0209811, IMG submission 187161) | Surface soil microbial communities from Centralia Pennsylvania, which are recovering from an underground coalmine fire. - Coalmine... | ecosystem: Environmental > Terrestrial > Soil >...
GCCGCGTTCGAACCGGTACCCGAGCAGCGCGCCGAGGCTCTGTCCGTTGCGAATGCCTTCGATGAGCGACATCGCCACGCGAACGCGATCGGAGGACAGGTTGACCGCCAGCGTCTCGGGATCGCCTTGGTTCAGCAAGTTGGCGATGTAGCCGCTGCGCAACACGGCGGCGGCGTCGGCGTGCGGAATGGACGGCGCGTGAATGTAGCCGCCGCCCGCGGTGTCGGTCACCAACGGCTGCGCGCCCTGAAAGTTCTTGGCCAGATCCGGCGGGATCTGCGCCGGCGTCAACGGCGTCGTCGACGGCCTCAGATGCTCGACCCACGCGTAGGCGCCGAGATACAGGCCGGCGTGCCGCTGATCGTTGCCGGCGGCCGCTGCGGCACGCTGCGAGACGATGTGCTCCGAGACGAGGCCGAGCAGCCAGGCATCGTAGCGATACCCGCAGAGGTCGACATGCTCCGCGAATAGACGTTCGAGTTGAGCCGTGCTCGCTGTCGCGAGTGTCTTGAGCGCGGCGACCTGTGCGGCAAAACTCGCCGTCTCGGCGACAACTCCAAGACGCGCGGCGATGAAGTCGCTGACGAGCATCGTCGGACTGCCCGTGATACGGCTCTCGGTCTTGTAGAGCGCCGCGAACCGGCTCTCGCTTGCGACGGCCGCCGGCTCGACGTGGATGAATGGCGGCTCGGTGCGCATCGCGAGGAGCGCCGACGCGTCGAGGACGCCAGTGGTGCGATGGAAGTTGTAGCTCGATTCGTAGTACCCGAGCATCAGCGCATGACGCAGGTACAGATAGAGCAACGCCTGCGGCGACTTGTTGCCCGTAAATCCCGCTTCGATTCGCAGAGTCTCGAGCGACCCGGCGTTCTCGATCATCCACTCGATGTAGTTCTTGCCGGCATCCGTGTACGCGCGAATGCGGTCCGACTCCGACAGCGGCCGATCGTCGACCACCGTCGTGATCTTCGGGTTGTCCGTGAGGAAGAAGTGATTCAGCAGATCCGGCAGCGGTCCGGCATAGCCAAGCCGCTGCAACAGCGCGACGGCCTGTGCCTGCAGGTTCAGCGCGAGGAGCGCCTGAAGCCACTGCGGCCCCAGCGCCCAGAAATTCATCATGTTGAACAGCTGCGGAAGGCCTTCCGCGGTGCGCGAGAAATACTCGACCGACGAAGGATGGTGTGCGACGACGTTCAGCAGCGTCTGATGTGGATCGCCGCCTTCGCCAACCCAGTGCGCCTGACCGCTCATGGCGGTCCAATCGGCGTCGAGTTGCTGAAGGATGCGATACAGCCCGCGGAAGAAGGTATGCGAACCGAACAACACCCGGAAGTTCTGCTGGTCGTACCAGCGGATTCGTGAGAACGCCGTCGCGGGCAAAATGCCATACGGCTGCCCGCCGATGCGAACTGCGGGCAGCGGACCGCGCCCACTCACGAATTGTGAGAAGAACGCGCGCGTCTGATCGACGGTCTCGTCTGTGAACACCGACGTCTTGCCGTCGCTCGACGTCAAGAGCGTGTTCATCCAGTAGCCGAGGGTGGCCGGCCACATCGCCGTCTGCATCGCCCTGGCCTGTTTCTGATCGACGCCACCGCTGCCATGGACGGTCGCGACGAACATCGGATCGAGGCCGAGGAATTCGGCGAACCATTGACCGTCGGGTTTCTCGCGCGCGTCGACCACGGGGATGAACAGGGGAAGGTTCTTGCGATCGTCGAAGCTCGCGTCGGGGTCGTCGCCTCGCGCGTGACCCGAACCCGCGCCTTCGCTGTTATGGGCCGGTGTGCCCTGCGCGACGAACGCAAACCCGCTGCGGCCGTTCTGGTGGTGCGACAACAACTCCTGAAGCGCGGCGGCGCCGGATTCGGCCGGCGTCCTGAGCTGGAGGCCCACGACGAGCAGAAGATCGAAGCCGTTGGCCGCTTGCGCCGGTGTGAGATCGATGGCGAGCCCCATGCCCGCGGCGACGGCGCGGTCGAAATCCACCATCCACTTGAGTTCGTCAGGCACGAACAGGTCCGGCCCGTTCGGCGCCGGATCGGGACGGATGGTCTCGTTCGGATCGCCCGACGGATCCGGTCCCGCATACAGCGGAAGCGCGACAGGATTTCCGATCGCCTCGAGTGTTTTCTCGTTGTTCGAAAAGCCGATGACGACGAAGCGATCGGGAAACTGGCGGACCTGGGGCGCCTGTGACCACGAGTGGAGGCTCACGTCGGGATCTGGCGGGAAGACAACGAACGCCGTCGAGACGCCGACGTCTGGCTTTGTCAGCGGACTCGTTGGCTTGTCCGCGAGATTGAACGGCACATCGGCCGCGATCAGCTCGCCAGCGTGCGCGGCGCCCACCGCCGCGTCGAGTGCTGTCCGCGCCGTCTGCAGTTTCGCCGCATCGCCGTCGGCACGCCACACGGCCGGCCAATACGCGGCGAGCGCCGCGCTGTCACCGGCGCTCGGGGCAGTTGGCGTCGGAATCACGAGAATCACATCCGTCGTCGACGCCTTCGTCGGTTTTGGCGGTGAGGGCGTGGGCGTGAAGTTGTCCACGAGCCAGCCTGCGCGCCCGGAGCCGTGTGCCGCGACCAGGTTGCGCCACGCGCCGCGCTCGTCGTTCTCGACGCCGCCCGCGCGCCAGATATTCATCCAGTAGTTCTTGACGTTGGCGAGCTCGGCCTGCGAGAGCGTCGGTTCGAATGTGTCGACGGAGCAGTCGTCGGGAAAGATCCGGACCCACAGTTGGTGACGCTGCACCGCGATCTCCGGCCGTGGACCGCCGACGGTCTTGAAACGGGTTTCGATGCGGACGGGGAACAGGAGAAACGGTGAGGCGTCGCTCAAGCGGCCGACGTTCTGCCGCGGATCAGAGAAATCGCCGAATCGGGCGCCCGCGGCCCCAAGCGACGCTTTCGCGTCGCCGAGCTTGCCGCGCGCGGCGTCTCGCTCTGCCGCTGCTTTTCGAGCAGCCGCCTCGAGCTGCGCGATGATCCCGTCGTCGCCTCCCTCCTGACGCCCACGCCGGCGCCGAATGGCGGCGTCCAACGCGGCTTGCGCCTGCTGCGCTCGCGCGGCCGCCTGGACGCTCGCGGCTTCGGCCTGATCGAGCGCGGCTCGTGCCGCCGCGATTGCTGCTTGGTTTGCTGCGAAGTCCGCCATGCGCTACGGCCTGTTCTCCGCGAGCATCTCGTCGGCGTGGACGGCGACCATCACGGGCTGCCTGAAGAGGACGTACGCCCATCTCGCGGAACTCACGCTCGCGGAATTCACTTTGAGGTCGTCGGTGTATTGCGCGAGCTTGTCGGCATCGGCTGGTGCCGATCCGGGAGAGATCAGGTTCACGTGCGCCAAACTGCCGGCGCGTAGCGATTGACCCGGCGCGACCGCCGGAACGGCATCGTCCCACGTCAGCTCGTCGAACATGTGAATCTTGGCGCCGTCGCGCGCCAGCTCGAGGCCGAACCGCGCCTCGCCCGGGCGCTCCTGGAGTACGAAGTACCACCCTGGATCGCCGCCGACGCCCTTCACTTCGTCGATGGTCAGGTCGAAGCCAAAAAAGAAGATGTCGTCGACCGGGTTCGCCGTGAAAAGCGGACTCCGAGTCTTGTCGCGCGGCGGCTGCTTTTCTTCCTCCGCGGTCAGCCAGTCCGGCGTGCGCAAACCGTTCACCATCTTCGCGTGCTGCGCGAAGATGACGGTGTTCGGGTACTTCTTGAGCAGTTCGCCGCGAATGATCAAGACGGCCTGCGGTTCGGCGGGATGTCCCGGTTCGGCGCGGTTGTTGTGCGAACCGAGCGCCGAATCGAGACGCCATAGATGAATCTCAGGGATGTCGTACAGCGTTTTCTGCAGCGCGTCGTGGCTGAGGCCTTCGCTGTCGATGTAGTTGTCGACGGCCCAGAACTGACGGAAGTAGCTGCCACGCTGGTCGGTGGGGTATTCGCGCCAGAGCAGTTTGCGCGCGAACTCGTGGTTGAGGCCGACCATGTACGCTTCGATGAAGCGCTGGTTCGTTTCCATCAACGTGATGCTGTCGTGCGCGATCTTGTTGATGTTCGGCAGCAGCCGCTCGGCGTGGTTGTCGCTGAGCGGCTTGTACATCGGCAGGTCGATTCTCGGATAGGCCATGACTTCGTTGAAGAAGTCGCCGAGCTCGGAGATGATCCATGGTGGCAGCGAAATCGACGCCAGACCGCGACGCACGATCGTGCGTTTGGGATCGACGCCGGTCACCATCGCCGCGCTGACCGCGGTCAGGTTGATGCCAACGGGCGCAGGACGCTGGGCCGCCGTGCGTCCGACCGCGTGCAGGACGAGCGAGTCGCGCAGCGCCGATTTGAAACGCGTCGCGGTTGGACTGTCGGTGCCGCCGAGCGTCGGCACGAACGTCGATCCCGGAGCGCTAAGGACGAAGTTCGACGCCGACGGCATCGTGGCGACGCTTGACGCTGTTTGCCCCGCTTCCGAGACGCCCTGCGATGCGGCGACGGCGTTGCCCCACTGCCGCAACCGCCGGAACAGATAGACTCCGCCGGCGACGACCGCGGCGGCTGCGAGAAGGCCGAGCAGCGCGCCGAGCGCGAACAGCAGCACGAGGGCGAGAACGATCGCGGCGACCAACACCGCGGTTGGCAGCCAGGGGTAGCGGGCGAGCCAGTCGAGAATCGCCGCAGGCGCGTCGGTCGGCGTCGCGGCCTGCGCCGCTTGATCGACGGTCGGGACGCCCGCGGGAATCGTTTTGGGCGGAGCGCTTGTCACCTCGGCGGCATTCACGCGCCCGAGAAGATTCGTCCGCGTGACGGTGGCCGTGTACGGCAGGCTGCGAGTCAGACGCGCGCCAGGCCGGATGACGCGCCGCATCGCTGCGCTCGTGAGCACGGGCGCGACGAGTGCCGTACTGCGCTGCGCCGCGATCGTGCTTCCTGACAGCAGTACTCGAGAGGCGACCGGCGCTGTCAGCGAAAGCACTCGCTGCGGATCGGACGCGACCGTCATCACGTGGCGATCGAACATGCGTGAGGAGGCGGCGGCCGCAAAGTGCAGGCGGCGGATCTTCTGATTTGCGCTGAGCACGTCGCCGATCTGCTCCCACGCGTAGTTCATGTACTCCTCGGCGTGGTCTTCGACGACCTCCGTCCCGAAGTTCGCCGGCACGCGAAAGCGCGGGTCGAGGTTGAGCCGGTGGACCCAGTTCGTCGGATTCGGCGCGGGCGTGCCGTCTCGCTTCGTCAGCAGACGCTCGGTCAGCGCGTGCCAGCGTCCGTAGAGTGGAGCAGTGATGAGCGGATCCGGATCGTCGGTGACTTCCGGTCCGAGATTCTTGGCCGCGGCGTTCGCATCTTCGGGTTTCGCCGCCGCGTAGTCGTCGGCGAGGTTGATGAACTCGGCGAGTCCCTTCTGAAAGTTGTCCGGATACGGCTGGTCCCAGTCTTCGAACTTCTGTCGTTCGACGAGATCGTCGGGCCCGAGGTCGGCGTCGGGCACCTGCAGCGCCCCGCCAAGACGCAGCACGCCTCCGAGACCGTCCTTGGCGATCGGCGGAATCCCCTGGCCGGGGAACTGCACGTCGATGTCGCGCACGCCAACGGTCTTGTCGACCGGCTGCGGCTTGAGCAGCCCGACGAGATAACGGAAGTCGCCGCGATCGCCCGTTCGGAAGAACCACCGGTAGTAGAAGGGGAAGTTCTGCGGCTCGGGCTGGTTGGCGTATGTGGCCCATGCCGAGGCGAGCGCACCAGGCGCCTTGCTTGGATCGAGGCCGAGGGCGGCCAGCCGTCCGGTTTCGAACGTCGGCACGACGAACGCGTGGTACGCGGTGTTCACGTCCAGACGGCGTGGAGAGAGCAGCCGCGAATACGCGAGGTCGGGGTTCGCTGCGAGAATCGATTGCACGCGCGGCAGCACGGCAGTCATATCGGGCGACACCAGCTCGCCGCCGTTCGCCGACAAGCTTTGATTGAAGTGCACGTGCGCCCAGGCCCACAGCTCGGCAGCCGGCGGAAGGACGCTCGCGTCGTGAATCGTGATGAACGGCTGCGGCCGCCCGGCGATGTTCTTTGCGTCGGTGAATTCGTCCTCTTTCAAGACGACGAGCGTGATCCACGGCAGGACTTGGAGGCCTTGCGCCGGCGCGGGCGTGTAGCGCCACGGGAAGTCCTCGTCGTAGAAGTCGACGGCCGCGAGGTAGTTCGACTCGAAGTTGGTGACCCACTGACGCGGCTCGGTGCGGACGACCGCAAGCGCGTCGACGCCAGTGATGTCGCCAGGGCTGTAAAGCTGAATGTCCTGCGAAACCGGTTGCACGAGCGGCGCGCCGCCGCCGACGGCAGCGCCGGTGAGCTGGAGCTCGACGTGAATCGCGGCGCGCGGTCCGGCGGCAGGCGTCGTGATGGCGTTGGCGAGGCCCTGACGCAACCAGGGCAGAAACGAGTACGTGCCAAGCAGATCGTTGGGGTCGGCAATTGGCTTCGGCGCGTCAGGGCTCATGCGGCGACCTCGAAGCCCGGGAGAACATGAAGCGTGCCGCTGAGCGACGGGTCGTCGGCGACCAGCTTGTTCAGATAGTCCTGCGCGCTCGCCTGGCTCGTGAACGATCCGGCGCTGGCGTGCACGGCTTTGTTCGACGACTGCAGCGCAACGGCGAAGGTCTCGTTCGCGACGGCGACTGCATCGGCGTACGGCTTGGTCTTCGCCCGATGCGCCGCCGACAGCGGCGACTGTGCGGCGCTGTTCGCGCGAAGAAACGCGCCGAACATGGCGCGGGTGTGCGGGAAGAATTTGGACCGCACCGGTTCGGACGCTTTGTCGATGACCGTCAGGTCGTAGCGGACCGGCCTCGTGACCGCGGTCGCGGACGCCAGCGCGCTTCCACCGGCGAGTTCGATGCCGCTGTCCTGCGGCGCGAACGCCGGCTGCGACAGCTTCGTCGCATCGTCGAAGTTTCTGAACTGAGACGGCGCGAACGGTTCGGTCAGCGTCCGCGTCTTCACGAGCGTGGTTCCACCCACGTTCAGCGAGAACTGATCGGCGTCGCTTGGCTTCTGGCTGCCGACTTTGTCGAGATGGAGATCGAGCGGTATCGTCCGCTGGCTCACCTGCAGCGTGCCGGCCGGATGCAGCACCATCGCCGTTTCGGACGGATCCAGTTGCCGCAGCGTCACGAGCAGCCGCGAGCTCGACGGAAGCTGCGCCCGCCAGTTCGTGTTCTTCTTGAACTCCGCTTCGAGGAGCGGCATGACCGCGATGGGCGGCAGCGTCGTGTTGGGATTGTCCCCCCACGTGAAGTCGATGCCGATGTCGATCGAGAAGAAGAAGAACGACAGGGACGCCGTGCCGTGCACGTGCCACGGCGTCGGTCCCTCGAGGCTGACGTCGATGCCCACGCCGTACACGCCGACGCCGAACACCTTGACCGAGAACTGTGTCGAGATTTCCGCGATGAAGTGGAACGGCGAGAACTGAATCAACGCGTCGAAGCCAGAGCTGCCCTGAACTGAACAGGCGGAGAAGCCGAAGAAGAAGCTCGAATGCGCGCCGAACTGGATCGTGTTCGTCGTGACGGCGAAATATCCGTCCGAGTGAATCTTCGCGAACGACTCGTTGATCAGATCGATGGCGATCCGCTGCGGCGCGGGGAACGGCAGCGGCGGCGGGTTGAATTGCGGGTGGAAGCCGCCGACCGACAGGACGAAGTTCGCATTGTCGCCGTAGGCGAACAGCACACCCATGTCGCCCGTGATGGTGATGAACAACACGTGCGAGTCGAACAGGGACGCGAAGAAGTAGAAGCGCTGCTTGTCGAACTCGAGGGCGCCGGCGAAGTTGACCTGGAGGACGAGTATCGGAAGCTCGTCGGCCGGCAGCGCGATTTTCAGGATGCCGAGGATTGCCGCGTTGCCTGGCGGAATCTCGATGATGACGCCGAGCGACAGGCTGATCAGCGTCGGCGTGCCCCAGCCGATCTTCGCCATCGGTCCGATGAGGAAGGTGCCGTCTTGGGGCGGAAAGAGCGCGCGAAGATCGCTGATGATGCGCGGAGCGTTCGCGATGACGTTCTGCGGGAACATCACGCTCTGGATCGCGCCGGACTTCACGCCGTCCATCAGCGGCTGGAAGAGCACCGTCCGGTTCAGACCGAGGAGCCCGCCGACGGCCAGCAGCGTGAAGCCAAAACTGAGCTGGATGCCCGCGCCGAAATCTGCCGTGATGATGATGAGCAGCGAAAACCCGCGCGAGCCGTCGGGCATGCGCGTGGAGATGAGGCCAATTGCCGAGACCGTCAGGAAGTCCGCAATGCCGAGTTGCAGCGCGCCCGCGTATTCGCCGCGATCGGGGTCGAAGGAGAGGAAGCCGCCGCCCGTGACGACTCCGGCGTTGAGCGAGAGACCGACGCCGGTCGGCGGCTTGAACTGCAGCGCCGCATTGACCGGTCCGAGGTTGCCGCCGTGCGCGGGGAAGGTGAGTGGAATCCGAAGCCCGACGTTTTCGACGACCGCCTGCAGCGGACCGAGGTTACCTTGCAGTGTTGCGCCCAGTTCGATCGGAATCGCGCCGCTCGCCGGCTTGACGGAAATCGTCGCCGACATGATCTCGATCGGCCCGAGCGAGATGTGCGCGGGAATCTGAATCTCGAGACCCGCCGAGCCGCTGAAGTACACGCCGAGGCGAGAATCGAGGCCGAGGGTCAGGCTGGCGTCGACCGCCATCTTGTCGGGCAGCAGCGTCGCGAGGAAGCCGTCGGCATCCTGTCCAGACGCGATGACAAGTGCGGCGTCGCTGAGCGCGATTTCGGCGAAGAAGCTCGATGCCTGCGAATCGGTGCGGAAGCCGACGGTGACCGCGAGCGACGCGTACTCGAACCGGCTCGCTCCTTCCGTGCCGAGCAACAACTGCTTCGCGCCGCTCGAATCCCGGTTGTCGAGCACGAGGGAGAAGGCCGCCGCCGATCCCGGCGATCCGGTCAACACTCCGGTCGCGAGGGTGACGGATTGCCCCGGGCGGATGCTCACAATGACGCCGCCGGCGAGATCGAAGGCCGCTTTCAGAATCAACGACAGCGTGTCGCCGAGCGCAATCGTTGGTGCCGCCGCGCCTTTGACAAAGGGCAGGATGGCGATGCCCGGAGCGGCGGCGGCCGTCGGCGGAAGCGGGTAGAGGTCGAGGCCGGCGAGAAGGTCGACGTCGTTCGTCGGGTTGTCGATGACCTGCCAGCGCAGCGCGAAGTCCTGCAACCTCGTCGTTGCCGTGGCCCCCTGCGTGAGCGCCGTCTCAATCGCTCCGCCGACCGCGGCCGAATGAACAACGGCGCCGAGCGCTCGGCCGAGCGACTCCATGTTGCGCAGGAAGAGCGTCTGATCGAAACCTGCGCCACCCCACCCGTATGCATTGGTGAAAACCGAGAACGGATCCTTGAACACGTTGCCCAGGTCGTTCCACGCGACGTCGAGGCGGACGTACGACGGACGCTTGCCCGCGGCAGGCTTCAGCGTTCTACGGATGACGCCGGCAGCGAGCAGCGCCGCGCCGACTCGAGGGTGATTCGTCAGCAGATAGTCGGCGACGAGGTAGTCCGCCAACTGCTTGGCGAAGTCGGCGGCGAACTCCGCTGGATCGATCGTCGGCGGGAGCCCGCTTGCGGACGACAGCTGCGAGACGGCCGTGAAGAACGCCGCGACCTGCGCGATGGCGCGTGGCGCCTCGGAGGCATCGACGCCGTTTTGAGCCAGTCTTGAAACGTCCTCGACGATCGCGCCGAGATTCTGAATCGCCGCTATCGGTGCGTCGGCGTCCCACCCGAGCTCCAGCATGAACGTGGAGAAGGAGTCGGGATCCGAGACGGCCAGGCGGATCGGCTGCAGCGCGAGCCCGAGCTCCTGGGCGATGACGGCAAGGGTGTCTTTGCCAGCCATTCCGCGATCATTCGATGCCGAACATGACGAACGTCGCGTTGTCTTCTGCGAAGTTGATCTTCGGCGTGCCAGTGGTCGGGTAGTAGTTGTAGATGAGCTTGTTCGTTCCCGTCTTCACAATCGGAATGTAGAGCGAATAGACGTAGTGGGATCCCAGGAAGGTGAGCAGCGTATCCTTCGCCGTCACCGTCCACGTCATCCCTTTCATCAGCGTGTCGAGAGTCGGGTAGCCGTACCGCACGTTCAGCGGAAAAAGGTGACCGGGCTTCATTCGACGATCATCGAGGATCGCGTCTTTCAGAAACGCCATCTTGCCCGCGTCGTCAGGAGGCATTGGACCGGACACTTGCTTGAACGCGGTGTACGTTTCCACACGCGATTTGCACGTCGCGTTCTTCTTGTCGACCACCTTTATCTTGCCGACCGGCGGATCGACTTTCGTCGAGATCCCGAAGGCGACTTCGTGATCGGACGTTGGCTTGAGGTCGAGCGTCGTCTGAACCCAGTCCTTCCAATTGGCGGCGGGCACATCGACCGGGCTGCCCGAGACCTCAACGCCTTGCTTGAACGTTCCTTCGATCAGATTGCCCTTCTTGAATGCCTCGATCAGCTCATCGTGCGTTTTGAACGCCGTGGCATTGACGATTTCGTAGTCGTATTTCAGATACTCGAGTACCCCGCGCCCTGGATCCTCGTGAAGAGAGTGCACGAACTTCGGAGCGGTCACGTGGCGCGGATTGTCGAGCGCGTGCTTCAACAGCGTGATGAAGGGCTTGGTTCGATCGGCTCCGACGTTGCAGCCCTTGAGGTGAAGGTCGGTATCGTCCTTTCTGATCGAGAGAGGAATCCTGATGCGGCCGTTGGTGTCCAACACGAGCAGCTTTTCAAAATCGCGCCCGTTCGAATCGACTGGTGTCGCCGACGTGTTGTCGTCGAAGGGGATCGCGAACGTCTGGTCGCTCGCGTGTGCGCCGAGCAGCAGGTTGTCGGCGACGAGGGCGGTGTCTTTCAGCTTCTGAAAGAAGTCGTGAACGGTCTTGACCTTGGCGTCGTCGATGAGTGTCGTGTTCTTACGCGACTTCATCACGCGCTTCAGGAAATCCTCGTATTCTGTAGTCCCTGGGACGAACGCGAAATCCATAGAAGCGCCGTTTGAGGAAGACGCGGAATTCTATGTCACTGTGGGTCGGCGGCTCCGCACATCTTGAGCGCCGCAAGGCTTTCCGTGAAGTTGATGGCGAAACAAGCTCATCCGTGAGGAGGCGAGTATGACGCGGTGTCGAGTGGTGGTCCTGTTGGTGAGCACGTTTGTCGCGGGATTCGCATGCGCGACTCTCGTCCCCCTCGTCCGCGCTCAGGGTCGTTTGACAGAGTTGAAACGAGTGGATCTCGGATCGTGGTGTGACGGTAAGGAAGTCGTAGTCTCAAGCACTTTCAT
>Ga0209811_10000835_pt1 | contig 11321 bp, 8 predicted proteins | sample Coa_R1_6_FD_187161 | JGI IMG/M metagenome (GOLD analysis project Ga0209811, IMG submission 187161) | Surface soil microbial communities from Centralia Pennsylvania, which are recovering from an underground coalmine fire. - Coalmine... | ecosystem: Environmental > Terrestrial > Soil >...
ACCAACCACCTCGACGCCGAGTCGGTGGCGTGGCTCGAGCGCTTCCTCAAGGAGTACGCGGGCACCGTGGTCGCCGTCACCCACGATCGCTACTTCCTCGACAACGTCGCGGGCTGGATCCTCGAGCTCGATCGCGGCGCCGGGATCCCCTGGGAAGGCAACTACAGCTCGTGGCTCGATCAGAAGCAGTCGCGGCTCGCGCAGGAGGAGAAGGTCGCGAGTGCCAGGCAGAAGACGCTGCAGCGCGAGCTCGAGTGGGTGCGCATGGCGCCGCGCGCGCGGCAGGCGAAGGGCAAGGCCCGCCTCGCGGCCTACGAGAAGCTGCTCTCCGAAGAGGGCGCTGAGAAGCTCGAGAACGTCGAGATCTACATTCCGCCGGGTCCGCGGCTCGGCAACGTCGTGATCGAGGCCGACGGGCTGCGCAAGGGTTACGGCGAGAATCTGCTGATCGAGAACCTGTCGTTCAAGCTCCCTCCCGCCGGCATCGTCGGCGTGATCGGCCCCAATGGCGCCGGCAAGACCACGCTGTTCCGCATGCTCGTGGGCCAGGAGAAGCCCGACGCCGGCACGTTCCGCACCGGCGACACGGTGAAGATCGCCTACGGCGACCAGAGCCGCGAGTCACTGAGCGCCGAGAGGACGGTGTACGAGGAGATCTCGGGCGGCAACGAGCTGATCGCGCTCGGCAAGCGCGAGGTGAACGCGCGCGCCTACTGCGCGTGGTTCAACTTCCGTGGCGCCGACCAGCAGAAGAAGGTGGGCACGCTCTCCGGCGGTGAGCGCAACCGGCTGATGCTCGCGAAGCTGCTCCAGACCGGCGGCAACCTGCTGCTGCTGGACGAGCCCACGAACGACCTCGACGTGGACACGCTGCGCGCGCTCGAGGATGCGCTGCTCGAGTTCGCTGGTTGTGCCGTGGTGATCTCGCACGATCGCTGGTTCCTCGACCGCATCGCCACCCACATGCTGGCGTTCGAGGGCGACTCGCAGGTGGTGTTCTTCGAGGGCAATTACCAGGATTACGAGAAGAACCGCCACGAGCGCCTGGGCGCCGACGCGGACACCCCGCACCGGATCAAGTACAAGCCGCTCGTCCGAGCCTGAGTTCGGGCGTGCTCGCCGCCGCCGCGCGGGCGCTGCACGCGAAGCGGGTTCGCGCTACCGTCGCGGCGTGACCACCGGCCGCACCCGCACTCCGGGGAAGTTCTCAGCGCTCGAGTACCGGGACCCCGCGCCCGCGCCGTGGCTGATCCACGCGCTCGGTGCGCTCAACCGCTTCGTGTTCCTGCCGGGCGTCCTGCACATCACGCGCTTCGAGCTGCCGGCTTCCGACGAACGGCGGCTGCGCGCCGCGGTGAACCCGGGCACGGCAGCGTTCCTCGGGCCCAGCCACCCCGAGTTCCTGAGCGACTGGCTCGTGGACAAGGAGCTCTCGCGCCGCGTGTCGCCGCTCATGGCGCATTGGGCGAGCTACGAGATCGTGAACGCGTCGCCGAGCGCACGCGCGTTCTGGCTCGCCAGCAACTTGATCGCCAACGCACCGGGCGGTGACGGCAAGGCGTACTCCGTGGCGTGGGCGCTCAAGGGCCACGGCGTGCTGCTCCATCCCGAGGGCACGGCCACATGGCAGGGCGAGCGGATCGGGCCGCTCCTCCCCGGGATCGTGGACATGGCGTGGGACGCCGCCGAGCGCGTGCGCACGTCCGGCGTCTCGCGCCCGGTGTGGCTCGTGCCCGTGGCGTGGCGGTACGCGTTCCAAGGCGACGCGCGGCGCGGGCTCGCGCGCGACATGGCGTGGATCGAGCGCGGGCTCGCGCTGCCGCGCGGCGGCCGGCTGGAGACGCCCGAGCGCTTCTCGACGCTCATGGTCCAGCTGCTCGAGCGGCAGTGCGAACAGCTGGGGCTCGAGCGGGCCGACCCGCGCGCCGGCTACTTCGCCGCACAGGCCGACGTCGTCGAGCGCTTGAAGCGTGCGCTCGCCGAGCGCTACGGCGAGCTGGACGGCGACTGGACCCGCGCGCTGTTCCAGATCCGTCGCGAGATGCGCGAGCGGGCGGAGGCCGATCCCGATGGCGTGCGCCGCGATCGTGCGCGCGTCGCAGAGCTCCAGCGGCTCTCGGGCTTCGACCCCGCGCTCTACGATCGCGCCGAGCTCGCGCCGGAGCGGATCGCGGAGGTCTTGAAGCGCACGCGCTCGAGCCTTCTCACGCGCGGCTTCGCGAACACGCTCCACAACACCGTGCCGGTCGCCGCCGGCCCGCGCACGGTGCACGTGCGCGTCGCCGAGCCGATCGCGGTCCGTGCCGATGAAGCCGGCGATGGCGCGTCCATCCGTGCAGCGCTCCTCGCCGAGCACCGTGCCCGGCTCCAGGCGCTCGTGGACCAGCTTGGCGACGAATTGGCCGCCTCGGGCCCGAGCCGGCGGATGCCGAACCTCCTCCACCGCAACTGACCCGGTCGGCCGCGGCCGCGGGGGCCGCGCATGTAAGTGCTTGTCGCTGCGTGGTCGGGGCTCGCAACCCATTGCCCCGGTGCGTGCAAGACCATGCCTGCGAGGCCCTTGCCCTGTCTTGGTGCGGTTCGTGCGAAGCAAGAACGCACCCAAGTTCGGCCGCGTGCGGTCCGATGACCCAGCAGGCCCCTCAAGCAGGAGGATCACCTTGAAGCGAACGATGCTCGCGACGGCGTTGATGCTCGCCGTGGCCGCCGTGGCGCACGCGGACAACGAGCCGAAGAACTCGATGGGCGGGATCGGCTTCCGTTCGCCGGTCACGCCGCTCAGCTTTGCCCTCGTCGAGCCGCAAGCCGCGCCGACGATCGGCATCCGGCAGTGGTTCAACAAGCAGTTCGGGTTCGACCTTGCGGTCGGCTACTACCAGGCCGAGATCAAGCCGCTCCCGGAGAAGTTCACCGGCTTCACGGTGGACGCGGGTCTCCCGATCTCGATCAAGCGCCCGGGCGACAAGGTGAACCTGATCATCCGGCCCGGCTTCCAGTGGGGGCAGCTCGAGGACGTGGACGAGACGCCGCCGCCGATCACCATCGAATGGGACCTGCTCGGCGCCACGCTCGACCTCGAGGTGGAGTGGATGGTGACGGACAAGCTGAGCCTCTCGGCGTCGCAGGGCGCGGGTTACTTCCGGCTGCGCGACAACGGCAGCCCGAAGACCTCGCGCACGTACGTCGGCACGCTGGGCTCGAACTTCACCGAGCTGGGGTTCCACGTCTACTTCTGGTGAGCGGTTAGCCGTACCACGCGCTTCCAAGGCGGCCCCGGGGGCTCTCGTCCCTTGGGGTCGCGCACTTCCCGGCCGCGGTTGACGAGGCCGGAGTGCGCTCCTAGCTTTCAGCGAGATGCCCCTCATCCAGATCGAGGACACCCGCAGGCGCGAGCGGCGCCCCAGCATCGTCTGCCGCGTGGGCGGCGTTCCCGTGGGCGGGAACCACCCGGTCGTGGTGCAGTCCATGACCAACACCGACACGGCGGACCCGGCCGCGACCGCGGAGCAGGTGGCGCTGCTCGCCGCGGCGGGCAGCGAGCTGGTGCGCGTGACCGTGAACACCCGCGAAGCCGCCGCCGCGGTGCCCGAGATCGCGCGGCGGCTCGAGGACCGTGGCGTCTCCGTGCCGCTCGTGGGCGACTTCCACTACAACGGCCACACGCTCCTGACCGAGTACCCCGAGTGCGCGCGGCGGCTCGACAAGTACCGGATCAACCCCGGCAACGTCGGCGTGGGCGAGAAGCACGACGACAACTTCCGGCGCATGATCGAGGTCGCGGTGGCGAACGGGAAGCCGGTGCGCATCGGCGTCAACTGGGGCTCGCTGGACCGCGCGCTCCTGACGTCGCTGATGGACGCGAACCACAAGCGCCCCGAGCCGCTCACCGACCGCGAGGTGGTGCTGGAGGCGATGCGCGAGAGCGCGCTCCGCTCTGCGGAGCTGGCCGAGCGCTGCGGTCAGCCGCACGACGCCATCATCCTCTCCGCCAAGGTCTCCGACGTGCGTGACCTGATCCAGGTCTACCGAGCGCTGGCGTCGGCTTGTGACTACCCGCTCCACCTCGGGCTCACCGAGGCGGGGCTCGGCGCCAAGGGCATCGTCGCCAGCACCGCGGCGCTCTCGGTGCTGCTCCACGAGGGCATCGGCGACACCATCCGGGTGAGCTTGACCCCGGCACCCGGAGGGGACCGCGCCGAGGAGGTGCGCGTCTGCCAGCAGGTGCTCCAGTCGCTGGGCCTGCGTCACTTCTCTCCTCAGATTTCGAGCTGCCCCGGCTGCGGGCGCACGACGAGCACGTTCTTCCAGGAGCTCGCCGCCGACGTCACCGCGCACATCCAGCAGCGCATGAAGGCGTGGCGCGAGCGCTTCCCCGGCGTCGAGCAGCTGAACGTCGCGGTGATGGGCTGCGTCGTCAACGGCCCCGGCGAGAGCAAGCACGCGGACATCGGCATCTCGCTCCCGGGCACGGGCGAGGACCCGCGCGCGCCCGTCTACGTCGACGGCAAGCTCGCGGTGACGTTGAAGGGCGAACGGATCGCCGAGGACTTCGCGCAGCTCCTGGACGACTACGTCGCGAAGCGGTTCGGGAAGTGACTGCGGGCTTCAGGTAGAGGCTTCGAGCGCCTGCAGGATGCCGCGCGCGAACGGCGTCAGCGACGGGTCGCGAGCGCCCATCACCAGCACCAGGTCGCCCGGCTTCGCTTCCTCGGCGATGCGGGCGGTGAGCCACTCGCGCGACGGCGCGAACTCCGCGTGCCGGCCGCGTGTGGTGATCTCGCGCACCAGGTCGGCAGCGGAGAAGTCGCGCTGCGCCGTGCCTCCGGCGTAGAAGATCTCCAGCAGCCACACCATGTCGCCGGGCGCGGTGGCGGTGGCGAACGTGTCCACGAACTCGTTCCTCAGGAACCGCGTCGGCCCGTAGCCGTGCGGCTGGTAGATGGCGAGCACGCGCTTCGCGCGGAGCCGCGCGGTGGCGAGCGAGGCCGCGATCTTGGCGGGGTTGTGCCCGAAGTCGTCGATCACCTCCACGCCGCGCGCCGTGCCCAGCGACTGGAACCGCCGCGCCACGCCCCTGAATCGCGACAATGGCTCGGCCATCTCCTCCAGCCGCACGCCCAATGCCTGGCAGGCCGCGATCGCGCCCAGCGCGTTCTCGACGTTGTGTCGTCCCGGCACCGGGAGCGTGAAGTGCACGCCGTTCACCTGGAAGCGCGTGGAATCCGCCATCAGCTCGAGCGCGGTGCCGCGGACGTCGGCTGGCGAGTCGAATCCAAAGACGAGCGCGCCCTGCGCGAGATCCGGCGGGATGCCCTCCTGCCCGCACACGAACCGCTCGCGGGTGCGCCGCTTGGCGATGCGGAACATGTCCGCGACCTCCGCCTCGCTCTTGTGGTCCTTGGACAGGTTCAGGCACAGCGACAGCGCCGGCTGGTAGCGGACGAGCGAGCCGTCGCTCTCGTCCGCCTCGACGACGAGCGGCCCCTTCCCTGCCCAGGCGTTGCCCCAGTAGCCCTGCTCTTGCAGCGCCACCAGGTCGCCGCCGGTGATCACCGAGGGGTCGCGGCCCGCGCCGCGCAAGATCTCGAACACCATCGCGGTTGCGGTGGACTTGCCGCTCGTGCCCGAGACCGCGACCGATCGGAACTCGCTCACCCAGTGGGCGAGCATCTCCGAGCGGTGGACGATCGGGAGCTGCCGCGCCTTGGCGGCCGCCACGTCGGGCACGCTGTCCTCGACCGCGGTCGAGACCACGAGCGCGCCGCAGTCGCCGGCAAGACCGCTGCCATCCTGTGGCCAGATCCTCACGCCGAGCTTCTCCAACAGCGCCCGTGAGTCCGGCCGCTCGTTCCGGTCGAAGCCGCGGTCGCTGCCGCTGGCGTGGCCACCGAGCATGGCCTGGAACTGCGCCAGTGCGCTCATGCCGCTGCCGCCGACGCCGGCGTAGTGGAAGCGCAGGTCGGAGAGCGGCCGCGGCATGTCGTTCCCGCCCGGCGCCACGATCACCACCAGGTCGCCCTCGCGCAGCCGATCGAAGAGCTGGATGATCTCCGCGTTCGCGAGCCGGATGCAGCCGATCGAGGACGCGGTGCCGAGCAGGGACTCCTGGTTCGTGCCGTGGAAGTAGATGTAGCGTTCGACCGAGTCGCAGCCGGGCCCGCGGTTGATGCCGTCCTCGAGCCCGTCGAGCGTGATCACCCGGGTGAGGATCAGGTCGTCGGCGCGCGACTCGCCCCGCCACACCTCACCGGTGGGCTCGCGGCTCTTGAACACCGTACCCACCTCGGCGCCGTCGCCGATCTTCGCGCGCACGCGGTGCCAGCCCGGCGGCGTCTTCTCCGAGCCCTGTTCGCCGCCGACACCAAAGCTCGAGGTGGAGACGAGCGCCGACCAGGTGACGCGGCCGTTCTCGAGCACGTGCGCGAGCTGGTGCTCCACGTCCACGATGACGAGCCGGTCGGGCAGCGTGCGCACGGGCGAGCGCGCGCGCAGGAGCGCGCGTTTCGCGAGCGCCAGGACGTCCGTGTCACCGGCCAGAGTGTGCATGGGCTTCAGCATGCCACAAGCGCCGGTGCCGGTCGCAGCGCGGCTTCTTCGCCGGCGCCGCGCATGACGTCGCAGAGATCGGCGAGCACGGCCGTCGCCGTCGGCCTGGCACCGGCGCCGCGACCACGGAACAGCAGCTCGCCGACGTCGTCGCCGCGCACGAGCACGGCGTTCTCCTCCCTCGAGACCATGGCAAGGGGATGATCGGCAGGAACCTCGCGCGGCTCGACCCACAACTCGAGCCGGCGGCCACGACGCTCCGCCGCCGCCACCAGGCGCAGCGCGCGGCCGCGCTCGCGGGCGCGGGCGAGCCGCTCGAGCGTCACGTCCTCGATGCCACGTACGCGCACGCCCGAGAGCGGCACCCACTCCCCGAACGCGAGCGCGGCGAGTACCACCAGCTTCTGCGCCGCGTCCCAGCCCCCGATGTCGAGCGCGGGGTCTGCCTCGGCGAACCCCGCCTCCTGCGCAGCGCGGAGCGCCTCCCCGAACGTGGTGCCGTCCCGCTCCATGCGCGTGAGCACGAAGTTGCAGGTGCCGTTCAGCACACCCGTGACCGACCGCACGCGATCGCCCGCAAGCCCGCCGCGGAGCGCACGCACGATGGGCACGCCGCCGCAGACGCTGGCCTCGAAGCCGAGCGGCGTGCCGCGTGCGGCCGCGAACAGCTCGCGACCGTGCCCGGCGAGCAGCGCCTTGTTCGCGGTCACGGTCGGCAGCCCGCGCGCGAGCGCACGCCGCACCAGCGTCCATGCCGGCTCGATCCCCCCGAGGAGCTCCACCACCACGTCGCCGGCCGCGGACAGGGCGTCCTCCACCCGCGTGGTGATGAGTGCGGGGTCCACCCCCTCGCGCCGGCGCTCGCCGTCGCGGACGAGCACGCTCGCCAGCTCGAACGTCACGCCGTGGCTCGCCGCCAGCCGGGCGCGGCTCCTGGCGAGGAGCCGCACCAGCCCGCTGCCGACGTGGCCACAGCCCAGGAGCGCGATGCGCACGCGTCTCATCGCGCACCTCCCGAGGTGGCGAGCGACACCGTGCGGGTCGATGGCGTGAGCGCCTGGTCCAGGTCCTCGATCAGGTCGCGCACGTCCTCCAGACCGGGTGAGAGCCGGATGAGCCCGTCCGCGATGCCGTTCCGGCGCCGCACCTCGGGCTCCACCGAGGCGTGCGTCATGGTCGGCGGGTGACAGAGCAGCGACCACGGCCCGCCCAGGCTCTCGGCCACCGTCCACAGTTTCACCGCGCGCGTGAACGCCCGCGCGGCGGCCTCGTCTTCGAGCTCGAACGACACGATGCCGCCGGAGTCGCTCATCTGCCTTGCGGCGAGCGCGTGCTGCGGATGGGTGGCGAGCCCCGGGTAGTGCACGCGGCCGGCACGACCGTCGGCCACGAGCCACTCGGCGATGGCGCGCGCGTTCGTACAGTGCCGGCCGACGCGCAGCCCCAGCGTCTTGATGCCGCGCAGCACCAGCGAGCAGTCGTGCGGCCCGGGCACCGCACCGATCGCGTTCTGGAAGAAGCGCAGCCGCTCGTCCAGCTCGGGCGCGTTCGTGAGCACGGCGCCGCCGATGACGTCGCTGTGGCCGTTCAGGTACTTGGTCGTGGAGTGGACGACGATGTCGGCTCCGAGCGCCAGCGGCTGCTGCAGCACCGGCGTGGCGAACGTGTTGTCGACGACCGAGGTCACGCCGCGCGAGCGCGCGAGTGCCGCGCACGCGGCGAGGTCGGTGACGCGCAGCAGCGGGTTGGACGGGCTCTCGAGCCAGAGCAGCCGCGTGTTCGCCTGGAGCGCGCGCTCCACGGCCACGGGATCGGTGGCATCCACGAACGTGAACGTGATCCCGAGGCGGGCGTAGAGCTTCGTGAACAATCGGTAGCTGCCGCCGTAGAGATCGGCGCAGGAGACGACGTGATCGCCCGCCTGGAGCAGCGTGAGCACGTTGTGCACCGCGGCGAGGCCGCTCGCGAACGCGAGGCCGAAGCGCGCGCCCTCGAGCGCGGCCAGGTTCGCCTCGAGCGCGGTGCGGGTGGGGTTCTCGCTGCGCCCGTAGGCGTAGCCCTGGTGCACACCGGGCTCGCGCTGGGCGAAGGTGGATGTCTGGTAGACGGGGACGGCGATGGCGCCGGTGGTGGCGTCGTCAGGCTGGCCCGCGTGGATGGCGCGTGTGTCGAAGCGGTAGGACATGGCGAAGGCCCTCGAGGATCCCGGTGGAAAGGGGCAGGCGTGGACTAAGCCGGGGAGCCCGGAGCCTCGGAGCTGCTTCGCTGGTGTGCGGGGGTGGGAGTCGCGGATCAGGCGAGCATCGCGCCCCGGCACGGAGCGAGAGCTCCGAGGTCCGGGCGGCGCATCGCCATCGACATCATCGAGGTCTGTGCACGCGACATGAGGCGAGGAACGCTAGGCGAACGGCCGCACCGTGTCAACGAGGACGCTGCTCGCGATAGCTCAGGGCCAGCGCCACCCAACCGCTCATGAACGTCAGCCCGCCGAACGGCGTCATCATCGCCAGCCACTCCGGCCCGCCGAGCGCGCGCGCGTAGAGGCTGCCGGAGAAGAGCACGATCCCGGCGATGAAGATGTTGCCCGCGATCCCGGCGGCGCGGCTGGGCGAGCGCGCGGCGCGCTCGGCGGCGAGGAGGATGGCGATGGCGTGGTAGAGCTGGTATCGCGCCGCGGTCTCGAACGTCGAGAGCGCCGCATCGTCCAGCCGCCCGCGGAGCCCGTGCGCGCCGAACGCGGCGGCCGCCACGGCCAGCCCTGCGAGCAGCGCTCCCATCGTCCCGAGTCGCATGGGCACGACACTCGGGCGGCGTCCGGACATCGTCAAGCGCGCGCATGTGCGCCGGAGGTCCCCGCGCGACGGAGCCATTCGTAGCATGTCGGCTGTCGCTCGGAGGTTCTACGCTGCTCGTGCCCCAAGGAGGTGATCCATGACGAGCCAGACGATGACCGACAAGCATCACGTGGCGACGCACGGCCAGGTGGCGAGCGGGTTCGAGAGCGTGCGCGACGAGTTCGAACGCAACTTCACCGATCGCGGCGAGATCGGCGCGGCGGTCGCGGCCTACTGGCGCGGCGAGAAGGTCGTGGACCTCTGGGGCGGCCGGCGCCTCCCCGACGGCGATGCCCCGTGGGAAGAGGACACGATGGTGGTGGTGAACTCCACCACGAAGGGTGTCTCTGCGATGACATTGGCGGTGGCGAGCGCGAGGGGCTGGCTCGATTACGACGCGCTCGTCGCCCGCTATTGGCCGGAGTTCGCGCAGAACGGGAAGGAGTACGTCACGGTCCGGCAGCTCCTCGGCCACGAGGCCGGGCTCGTGTGGCTGGACGAGGAACTCCCGCTTCCGCGGCTGCGTGACCTCGACCACGTCGCCAGGGTGCTGGCGCGGCAGAAGCCGGCGTGGCCGCCGGGGACGAGGCGCGGCTATCACGCCATGACGGTCGGGCTCTACATGCAGGAGATCCTGCGCCGGGTGGACCCCAAGCATCGCACGCTCGGACGCTTCTTCGACGAGGAGATCGCGGCCCCGCTCCACCTCGACTTCTATATCGGGCTCCCGGCGGAGATCCCGGATCGGCGGCTCGCGAAGCTGGTGCTGTTCTCCCCGGCCCGGGCGCTCCGCGCGCTGCCCGGCACACCGGGCCCGCTGGCGATCCGCGTGCTCTGGCCGTGGTCGCTGCTGCGGCGCTCGATGTTGTTCGCCGACCTGAACCCGAACGATCGCAGCGCGCTCGAGCTCGAGCTGCCGGCGGGGAACGGCGTCGGCACCGCGCGAGCGATCGCAAGGCTCTATTCCGTCTTTGCGGAAGGCGGCGGCGAGTTGGGCGTCGGGCCCGAGACCCTGGCGAGGCTCACGGCGTCGCCACCGATGTTCCACACCAACGATGTCGTCGTCGGCGTTCCCAGTTCCTTCTCCCTCGGGTTCATGAAGCCCGGGCCCGAACGGGCGTTCGGCTCGAGCCCGCGCGCGTTCGGCATGGGCGGCGCCGGCGGCTCGTTCGCCTTCGCCGACCCGGACCAGCGGCTCGGCTTCGCCTACGTGATGAACAAGATGGATTTCCACCTCCTCAACGACCCCCGCGAGCGGGCGCTGCGCGAGGCCGTGCAGCGCGCGATCGTGGCGCGGGAGCGCGCCGCCCCGCGCCGGCCCGCGCACACACCGGAGGGGGCGATGGTTTGAGCCAGCGACTGCTGCTCCTCTGCGGCATCGCCTCCTCGGCGCTCTATGCCTTGGTGAACATCGTCGCGCCGGCGATGTATCCGGGGTACGACGTCGCCTCGCGCGCGGTGAGCGAGCTGTCCGCGATCGGCGCTCCGACGCGACCGTTGATGGTCGCGACCGGGCTCCCGTACAACCTGCTCGTGCTCGCGTTCGCCTGGGGCGTGTGGCGTTCCGCCGAGGAGGATCGGCCGCTCCGGGCGGTCGGCGCCCTGCTCGCGGCGTTCGCGATCCTCGGGCTCGCGGCTCCGTTCACCGCCATGCAGCAGCGCGGCGAGGCGTTCGCGCTCACCGACGCGCTACACATCGCGTGCACGGCGTTGACCGTGCTGCTCATGCTGTTGGCGATCGGGTTCGGCGCCGTGGCGATGGGCGCGCGCTTCCGCACCTATTCGATCGCCACGCTGCTGGTGCACCTCGTCTTCGGTGCGTGGGCCGCCGCCGAAGGCCCGCGGCTCGCCCGCGGCGAGCCGACGCCGTGGATCGGCGTCACCGAGCGCATCAACATCGGCGTGTTCCTGCTCTGGGTGGTGGTGCTGGCGGTGGTGCTG
>Ga0209811_10000837_pt1 | contig 11309 bp, 8 predicted proteins | sample Coa_R1_6_FD_187161 | JGI IMG/M metagenome (GOLD analysis project Ga0209811, IMG submission 187161) | Surface soil microbial communities from Centralia Pennsylvania, which are recovering from an underground coalmine fire. - Coalmine... | ecosystem: Environmental > Terrestrial > Soil >...
ACCGCAGGAGGGCCCCTACCAGCAGGAGCGCCCGGCCGATCCCACCTCGAACATGTACCAAGCGGTCGAAGGACGCTGGGGCTCGCGTGAGGTGGAAATCACGGATGTCGCGCTGCTGGACGCTTCCGGGCAGCAGTCGTTCGTGTTCCATAGCGGCGACCGCGTGTCCATCCGGCTGAAAGTCCGGGCTGCCCAGCCGATCGACGACTTCGTATTCGGGATCGGCCTGTTCAACGCCGAGGGCGTCTGTTGCTACGGGACGAACACCTATCTCGAGGAGATGAATCCGGAACAGCTGGCGGGCGACGCCGAAGCGACGTTTTCAATCGACAGCCTGGATCTGATCGAAGGCACGTACAAGCTCGACGTTGCGCTACACAAGCGCGACGGCTACCCCTACGACTACCACCGTCTGCTCTACACCTTCAGAGTGAAATCACGCACTCACGACGTCGGCATCTACCGGCCGCGTCATCAGTGGAGCTTTTCGCCGCACATCCGGTTCACGCCTCGCAGCTAAGATTAGAGCGGGTCTGTTGTGACGACGTCGACGTCGTTGAACCTGCGGGCGGCGCTCAAGACCGCGATTGCGCGGAGCGGGATGGCTACGTCCGCGCGCGCCATCTCGGGCCTGACGCCGTCGGCGAAGGCGCTGTACGTGGCCGGCACGGCGCAGGCGCGCCCGCAGACGGTCGTCCTGTGCGTCGTGCCGACGGATGCCGATCTCGAGGAGACCTGCGCCGACGTGTCGTTCTTCCTCGCGGCGCTCGAAGGCCTGCCGCAGACCGCTCTGGAACACGCGGTGCTCTCCTTTCCCTCGCACGAGGTCGATCCCTATCGGGGACTGTCGCCGCACATCGGGGTGACATCGGCTCGAGCACGCGCCCTGCACGCCATCGCTCGAGGGACCGCCCGCATCGTGATTGCGTCGGCGGCCGCTTTGCTGCCGCGCGTGACCGCGCCCGAGCGTCTGCTGGCGGCGGCGCTGGAGCTCAAGCCGGGACACGACATCGCGCCAACCGACCTCGCGGAACTCCTCGTCGACGCCGGTTTCACCCGCGAGGATCCGGCAGACGAGCAGGGTGAATTCGCGGTTCGCGGTGGCATCGTCGACATTTTTCCGGCCGGCGAAGCGCATCCAGTCCGCCTGGAGTTCATCGGCGACACCATCGAGACGATGCGCACCTATGACCCGTCGACACAGCGATCGATCTTGCCGATCGATCAAGTGGCGATTGTGCCGCTGCGCGACGTCCTCGACGACGATCGACGCGCGACGCCATTCGACTACCTGGCGCGTGGAAAAGAGTCCTCCGTCGTGGTCTCCGAGTCCGACGAGGTCGAAGCGCATGTGGTCAAGCGCCTCGAGCAGCTGCAGCAGAGTTACGAAACGATCGCCGCCACCGCGCCGGCGGTGCCGATGGCGCCGCCCTCCGAGTTGTTCGCGAGCCTGGCTCTGATCGAATCACGGCTGGCCAGCGCCACACAGCTGGCGATGCTCGGCCTCGACGCCCCCGCGCCGGGGGGCGGTGATGCGGACCAGCAGGCGATCAGGAGTCAGCCGGCGGTGGAATTGAAAGGCCGCGTGGCCGATTGGGTCGCCGAGATTCGGCGGCGCCGCGACGAGGGCGAAACCACGTTGTTCGTGGCCGCGACGCACGGCCGTGCCGAGCGGACGATCGAGCTGCTCAAGGAATACGACGTGTTTGCGATCCCGGTCGAGCGCGCGGAAGACGCTCGCTACGCCGCGGTGCTCGTCGCGATCGGCAGCCTGTCGCGCGGCTTTCGGCTGCCAGAAGCGGGCCTGCAGATTTACGCCGAAGCGGATGTCTTCGAGGAAGAGCGCCGCGCGCCGGAGCGCCGCCGCTCCGCGTCGAAGGCGTTCCTCTCCGATCTGCGCGACTTGAAGGTCGGCGACTTCGTCGTGCACGTCGATCACGGCATCGGGCTGTTCGTCGGACTGAAGCAGATTGGTGTCGCTGACGCATCGCAGGAATTCCTGGAACTCCGCTACGCGGGAGAAGACAAGCTCTTCGTTCCGGTCGAGCGCCTCGATCTGGTGCAGAAGTACACCGGCGCGACCAGGCCCCCAATCGATCGCCTGGGCGGCACTTCCTGGGAGCGCGCGAAGACCAAAGTCAAGAAGGCGATGCGCGACATGGCGGAGGAGCTCCTCAAGCTCTATGCCGCGCGCAAGGCGGTGCCGGGGCACGCCTTCAGCTCCGATTCGCACTGGCAGCGGGAGTTCGAAGACGCGTTCGAGTACGAGCTGACGCCCGATCAGAAAACCGCGGTCGCCGACATCAAGCACGACATGGAATCGCCGACGCCAATGGACCGGCTGTTGTGCGGCGACGTCGGGTACGGCAAGACGGAAGTGGCGATGCGCGCCGCGTTCAAGGCCGTGATGGACGGCAAGCAGGTGGCCGTGCTGGCGCCGACGACGGTGCTGGCGTTTCAGCATCAGAAGACCTTGCGCGAGCGCTTCGCCGGATTTCCGGTGCGGACCGAGATGGTCAGCCGGTTCAGGAGCAAGGCCGAACAAAAGGACGCGATTGCCGATCTGGAGGCCGGCAAGGTCGACATCATCGTCGGCACCCACCGTCTGCTGTCGAAGGACGTGGTCTTCCGCGATCTCGGGCTGCTGGTCGTCGACGAGGAACAGCGCTTCGGCGTCGCGCACAAGGAAAAGATCAAGCAGCTGAAGAAGAAAGTGGATGTGCTGACGATGAGCGCGACGCCCATCCCGCGCACCCTCAACATGTCGCTCGTCGGCATCCGCGACATGTCGATCATCGAGACGCCGCCGAAGGACCGGCTGTCGATTCAGACCAATGTCGTCAAGTTCGATCAACAGGTGATCGCGCGAGCCATTCGCAGCGAACTGGAGCGCGGCGGCCAGGTGTACTTCGTGCACAACCGCGTCGAGTCGATCTTTTCGATCGGTCAGCTGGTGCAGCGGCTGGTGCCGGAAGCGCGCGTGGTGGTGGGACACGGACAGATGGACGAGGAGGCGCTCGAGCGCGCGATGCTCGATTTCGTCGCCAAAAAGTTCGACGTCCTGCTGGCGACCACGATCGTTGAAAACGGCCTCGACATCCCGAACGCCAACACCATCATCATCAACCGCGCCGATCGGTACGGCCTGTCGCAGCTGTATCAGCTGCGCGGCCGTGTCGGCCGCTCCGACCGGCCGGCCTACGCGTATCTGCTGATTCCGCCGGAGGACAACCTGTCGCCGATTGCGAAAAAACGCCTGGCCGCGATCAAGGAGTTCAGCGATCTCGGCAGCGGCTTCCGCGTCGCGGCGCTCGATCTCGAGATTCGAGGTGCGGGCAACCTGCTGGGCGGCGAGCAGAGCGGGCAGATCGACACGGTGGGTTTCGAGATGTACATGAAGCTCCTCGAGCAGACGGTCAAAGAGCTCAAGGGGGAAGAGCTCGAGGACGACACGCGCGCGACGGTCAATCTGCGTGTCGACTTGCGGATCGACGATTCGTATGTGCCTGATATGAATCAGCGGCTGATGCTCTACCGCAAGGTGGCTGCGGCGCGGCGTGAAGACGAGATCGATCGCGTGCTCGAGGAGGCGGTCGATCGTTATGGTCCGCTTCCGGACTCGGTGCTCAACCTGGCCGACTACGGACGCATCCGCGTGATGGCCGATCGGCTGGGCGTCGAGGCCATCGACCGTGAGGCGCGTCTCGTCGTCTTAAAATTCAGACCGCAGGCGAGGGTCGATCCCGTGCGGCTCGTGGCTCTGGTGCGGCAGAGGTCCGAGCTGACGCTCGTCCCGCCTGCGGCTCTCAAGCTGAACCTCGACGCCGCCGGCGACCGAACGCAGAAAGTGGCCACTTCCGGGCCCAAGTCGCCGGTTCGCGGTCCCGCTCGGGGTGGATCCCGTTCGGGCGCCACGCCTTCCTGGTGGGTTGCCAGAGCCAAGGACGCCGAAGTGAAGCCCGGCTTCAACAAGGCGGCGATGACCAAGGCCGTCAAGGAGGATCCGCGCGCGCCGGGCGGACTCTTCGAGCAGGTGGGCGGCCTCTTGAGCGACCTGCTCGATCAAGGGTAAAATACTTGTTTACAAGAATTTAGCTATGACCAACACACGCGCTGCCGTCGCCATCCTCCTCGCGGTCGTCGGCCTCGCCTCGGCCGGACTCCGCGCCGAAATCATCGAGCAGATTCTCGTCAAGGTGAACGGCGAGATTTTCACCAAGTCCGATCTCGAGCAGCGCCAGGTTTCCGCGCTGCGTCAGAAGGGTCAGCAGATTGACCTGAAGAACGATTCGGCCAACCAGCAGCTCCGCAAGGCGCTCGACGAGATTACGCCGCAAATCATGGTCGACGCGGTGGACGAAATGCTGCTGGTGCAGCGCGGCAAGGAGCTCGGCTACAAGCTGAGTGACGAGCAGTTCAAGGGCGTCCTCGACAACATCAAGAAGGAAAACAAGCTCGAAAGCGAAGAGCAGTTCCAGGCGGCCCTCAAGGCCGAGGGCATCACGATGGTCGATCTGCGCCGGAACCTCGAGCGCTCGATGCTCGTGCAGCGAGTCCAGCAGAACGAGGTGATGGGCAAGATCGGCGTCTCCGAAGACGAGGCGCGCAAGTACTACGACTCACATCTCAACGAGTTCACGACGCCGCAGTCGGTCACGCTGCGCGAGATTCTCGTCGCGCTGCCGGCAGACAACAAAGGCGTGAATGTCGCCGCCGACGAAGCCGCCAAGGCGAAGGCCGAGGCCATCCGCGAACGGGCGACGACAGGCGGCGAGAGCTTCGAGAAGCTCGCGGCGGATGTCTCGGACGCGCCGTCGAAAGCCAACGCCGGCCTCATTGGTCCGATCAGCATGAGCGATCTCTCGGCGGACCTCCGCAAGATGATCGAAGCCCTGAAGGCCGGCGATGTCACGCCTGTGACGCGGATGGCGCGAGGCTATCAGCTGTACAAACTCGAAGCGCTCACGACCGCGCAGACCATGCCGTTCGAGCAGGCCCGGGATCAGATTGGCGATCGGGTGTTCACCGACAAGCGCAAGGCCGAGTACCAGAAGTATCTCGAAAAACTTCGCGCCCAGGCGATCATCGAGTGGAAGAACCCCGACGTGAAGAAGGCCTTCGAAGCTGGTCTCAAGGCGCAGGCGACAGTCCCATCGCCCTGACGGTACGCGCCGCTACCGCAAGAGCATGGAAACAGCGTATCCGACGTCGCGGGACCCTGGCGCCGCCCCCCTCGCTCCGCAGTGGTTCGCGGTCTGGACCCGATCGCGGCACGAACAGGTGGTCCGCGATCAGCTGGAGCGGAAGCACTTCGACGCGTTCCTGCCGACAATTACCCGCTGGAGCCGCTGGAAGGACCGGAAGAAGAAGATCGACTGGCCGCTGTTCCCCGGCTACTGTTTCGTGCGCTTCGATCCCGCGGACACGCTGCCGATCTTGAAGTGCACGGGCGTCGTCAACATCGTGTCGTTCGAAGGCAAGCCTGCGCCGATTCCTGAATACGAGCTCGAGAGCATCCGGGTTCTGGTCGGAAGCGATCTGCAGTTCGATCCCTGCCCGATGATTCACGAAGGGATGATGGTCGAAGTCGTGTATGGGCCGCTGCGTGGCGTCGTCGGACGGCTGATGCGCAAGGACGCCCAGCGCGCTCGTCTCGTCCTGTCGGTGAATCTGATCGGTCAGGCGGTCTCGGTGGAAGTCGACGCAGCCGATGTAAAGGCGTACTAACGTGAGACTTGAGACTTGATGAAGATCGGTACTGTTGAACTCCCCTCACCGTTGGCGATTGCGCCGATGGCGGGCATGACCGACACGGCGTTCCGCCGCCTCGTCAAGCGTCACGGCGGCTGCGGTCTTGTCGTCACCGAGATGGTCAGCGCCGAAGGCCTGGTGCGCGGGATCGATCGCACCCTCGAATACGCCGAGTACACCGAGGAAGAACGGCCGATCTCGATTCAGATTTTCGGCGGCGATCCCGACAAGATGGCGGCGGCGGCGCAGATTGTCGAAGGCATGGGCGCCGACATCGTCGACGTGAACATGGGCTGCCCGGTGCCGAAGATCGCCAAACACAACGCGGGCTGCAGTCTGATGCGCGAGCCCGCGCACGCCGCCTCGGTGATCGGCGCGATGGCGAAGGCCGTGAAGATTCCCGTGACCGTCAAGATGCGCGCCGGCTGGAATGACGACGATCGGAACGCGCCGACGCTGGCCAGAATGGTTCAGGATGCGGGCGCCGCGGCGATTGCCGTCCATGGCAGAACCGCGGCGCAGAGCTACAGCGGATTGGCCGACTGGGATCTGGTGACGCGGATCGCGTCGGAAATGACCATCCCGGTATTCGGAAGCGGCGACTGCATCGAGCCGCAGCAGATCGTCGACCGCCTGCGGTCGGGCGTCGGCGGCGTGCTGGTCGGCCGAGGCGTCCTGCGCAACCCCTGGATTCTTGCGCAGGCGGCGGATCTCATCGCCGGCCGCCCGGCCCGGCCGATCGCGCTCGAAGATCGCGGGCGCTTTCTCCTGGACTACATCGATCTCCTGCTGCACGAACGCGTGGACGAAACCCGCGCTCTCACCCACGACCGCTGGGTCATCAACAAGATGCGCGCCCTGGCGTCGTGGTACACCAAGGGCCTCGACAACGGATCGCACTTCCGCACAGCCGTCAACACGACCGATTCACTGCCCTCGCTGCGCGAGACGATCGGGACGTTTTTCCTTGCCGGCCAGCCGGCCTCCCTCTAACCTCCCGTATCTTTCCGGACTCAAGTGTCTTCCCGTTGACACGCCGCCCGCGGTGTGTAGAATCGGAACCGTCTTCTCGTCATCGCCATGTGATTTAGAGTGCGCAGTCAGGTATCTCCCGCTCGTTTCTTCGTTGAATGCCCTAGGCAAACCGCCTTGATTCTGGCGATAGCCCTAGCCTTGTCGGCCTGCTCGCGGCCATCGGCCAGCGAAAAGCGGATGACGCCGGAATACGACCCCCAGACTGGCAAACTCCGCCTCCTGAAATACGACTCGGACGGCAACGGCAAGGTCGACACGGTCAGCTACATGGACGGATCCCGGGTCGTGAAAATCGAGATCGACAAGAACGAGGACGGGAAGGTCGATCGCTGGGAGTACTACGGTCCCGACCGGAAGCTCGAGAAAGTCGGCATTTCCCGCGCCGGCGACGGGAAGGAGGACGCCTGGTCCTACACGGATGCCGCGGGTGCGATGACGCGCCTCGAGATCTCGACCAAACGCGACGGCAAAGTCACGCGCATCGAGCACTACCAGGAGACGACGCTCGTGTCCGCGGAGGAAGACGCGGACGGCGATGGGAAGATCGACAAGTGGGAAACCTACGACGGCGAGCGCCTGTCGTCCGTCGCATACGACACCCAGCACCGCGGCGCACCCGACCGGCGGTTGGTCTACGCACCCGACGGAACCGTTCGAGTCGACGTGGATCTCAAGGGCGATGGTCACTTCGTGCCGGCAAGTGGCGCGCCTGTGGCGCCGCGGAAATAACAGATGAAACCCGTTGTGTACCTCGGATGTCCGCCGCAGGAGCGGCTCGAAACGGAGAAAGCGCTGGGCGCCGCAGACCTGTCGGTGGTGTGGGCCGACTCGGTGCCGCTCGCGCTCGCCGAACTCCAGCGTCGCGATGTCCCGATCCTGCTCGACCTCTCGCGCGGCGCAGCCGCGCTGCAGAGCGTGCGCGACATCCGATCGCAACGCGCGTCCGCGCTGCTGTTTGCCGTGGTCGACTCACGCCGGCCGGATCTGACGATCGAAGCCGTGCTGGCCGGAATGGCCGACGTCTTCGCCCGTCCGCTCAGCGGCCGTCGCGTGGCCAATGCGATCGAACGTGAGTTGAGTGTCGACCCACGCCATCGTGGGGTGAACGCGCAGGCCAGCGGCGACGATCTCTACGCCCACTCGGAGGCCATGCGTGCCGTCTCCGCCGTGATCGCGCGCGCGGCGACGATGCGCGCCGGCGTGCTGATTCGAGGCGAAGACGGCACCGGACGCCAGCTCGCGGCGCGCGCGATCCACAGCGCGCAGACTGGAGCTCACGGCGCGTTCGTGGCGGTCAACTGTGCCGCCTTCGAGACCGAGCAACTCGACGTGGAACTGTTTGGAGGCGCCGCCCGGCCGCAGATCAAGGACGCTCCGGGAGGTCTGGAGCGTGTCAGCCGCCACAGTCGTCTGCACGAGGCCCTGGGCGGCACCCTCTACCTCCAGAACCTCGCTGACGCTCCCGCGCGCGTCCAGGCGCGGCTCGCCCGCGTGCTCCGCGATCGCGAAGCGAGGCTCGTCGAAACCGGAGAAGCCATCGGCATGGACGTGCGTCCGATGGCCGGCGTCGAGCCGGGGTTCGACGCATCAGTACAGGACGGACGTGTTCGGGAGGACCTGTTTCGCCGGGTGTCTACGATCGCTCTCGACATGCCGCCCCTTCGGAACCGGCGGGAAGACATTCCAGCGCTCGTCAACTACTTCGTGCGCCAGATCTGCGCATCGCTTGGCGTGCCGCCGAAGACGTTGTCGCGGCCGGCGCTGTCGCTGATTTCGGCCCTGCCCTGGCGCGGCAACGCACCGGAAATGCGCGCGCTGATCAAGAACATCGTCGTCGGCTTGCAGGGTGGCCGTGGCATCGGGCTCGACGAGGTGCTGGTACACGTCAAGCTGGACGCCGGCTCGGTCGTCTTCGCCAACGGTGGCACGCTGAAGGAAGCGCGCGCCCGGTTCGAACGGGACTACATCGTCGCGATCCTCGAGCAGCATCACGGTCGCATCAGCGACGCCGCGAGAGCGCTGGGAATCCAGCGTACCAATCTGTATCGCAAGATGCGATCGCTTCGCGTGCATCGCGACCATCGTCAATAAGCCCCCGGACGACGCCGTCTGTATCAATATGGACACTCGCGAGACGCTTGAGCGGCGGCTCGAAACTGCCGATAGCTGTACTCGTGAATCCTCTTCGTGCGCTCTCTCGCAATGCCTGCTTCGCCGGGGTCTTTGCCGTGGCGTTTGGCGCGGCGGTCCCGGCATCGGCGCAGTCACCTGAGGGCGGCCCGGATCCGGCGAAAGTCCGCGTCCGGATCGGCCCGCTGTGGATGAATCCCACTGTCTCTGTGACGAACCTCGGGATCGACCAGAACGTGTTCAACGAGCCCGACAGTGCGTCACCCAAACAAGATTTCACGTTCACGGCCACGCCGAACACCGACGTGTGGATCCGCGTGGGTCCGAGCTGGATCGACGGATCCGTGAAAGAAGAGCTCGTCTGGTACCAGACGTACGCGACCGAGCGGGCCGCGAACAGCAGGTACCGAATCGGCTGGAAGGTGCCGCTCAACCGGTTGGCGTTCGATGTCGGCGGCACATACGCGAACGTGCGGGATCGTCCCGGCTACGAGATCGACGCACGGTCGCTGCGGATTGAAACCAGGGTCAACGGATCGGTGGAGGTTCGCACGCTGAGCAAAACGTTCTTCGGCGCGCGCGCCGAACGCCTGCGGACGAATTTCGACAAGGACGCGGTCTTTCTCGCGTCCAACCTCCACACCGAGCTGGATCACGTCACGACCACCGCCGGATTCTTCGTCAGACATCAGCTGACGCCGTTGACGTCGGTGATGTTCACCGCGTCGCGGATACAGGACCGGTTCGAATTCTCGTCTCTGCGGGATTCCGATTCGAACATCGGGACCGTGAGCCTGACGTTCGATCCGTTCGCGCTCATCAAAGGCACGGCGACCGTGGGTTATCGCGATTTTCGTCCCACTTCCGGCGGGCTTGCTGACTATCGCGGCCTGACGACGGCGATTAATCTGTCGTACACGGCGTCCGAGATCACGAAGTTCTCGGTGAAGGCGAACCGCGATATCGAGTATTCATACGACACCGATCAGCCGTACTATCTGCTGACGGGTGTCGAGGGTTCCATCGCGCAGCAGCTGTTCGGTCCCGTTGACGTCGTTGGACGGCTCGGCTTCGAATCGTTGGCGTATCGGGATCGGGCAGGGGCCGTGGTGAAGGTTGCGGATCGCGTCGATCGCGTACGGACATATGGCGTCGGCGTGGGGTATCACCTCAGCCGGGATCTTCGGGTGGGGGTCAATGTCGACCACGGCCAGCGCGACTCAGACATCGCTCAACGGCAGTACGGCGGCCTCAGGATCGGCATCTCTGTCACGTATGGTCTGTAGCTGCCGTTTCGCGTCCACGCTTCCTCCTCACACCGGCGGCTGACGCCACCATGCCCCTGCGGATAGGATGCGATCTCGACGGCGTCCTCGCGGACATGGACGCAGGACTCCTCCGCGAAGCGGAAGCGCTGTTTGGCAAAGGCGTGGTCCGGCGGCTCGAGGAGAGTGCTGAAGCGCCTCCGCCGGACGCGGACCCGGGTGATGCCGCGGCTTCCCGCCCGCAAGCCATCGCTCCGACGGTCAGGCTTCAGATCACGTCGCGGCAAGAGCGGCGGTTGTGGCGGCACATCGAGACCGTCGAAAACTTCTGGGAAGGACTCGCAGAGATCGAACCCGGCGTCGTCAAGAAGCTGGCGTCACTCGCCGCCGAGCGGCGCTGGGAAATCATCTTCCTGACGAAGCGTCCTGAAAGCGCCGGCGCCACCGCGCAAGTGCAGACGCAACGCTGGCTCCAATCGAAGGGATTTGAGCTGCCGAGCGTGTTCGTGGTTCAGGGGTCGCGAGGCCGCATCGCTTCCGCGCTCCATCTTGACGTCATCATCGACGATCGTCCGGAAAATTGCCTGGATGTGGTGATGGACTCGAAACGCGCGCGCGCGATTCTCGTCTCGCGCGGTGATCCCGCGCGGTTGCCGGCTGCTGCCCAACGACTCGGCATCGGCGTCGTGAAATCCGTGAGCCAGTGCCTCGACATCCTCACGCAACTCGACGGGCCGGACAAAGACGCGCCTGGCGTGATGGCCCGCGTGAAGAAGCTGCTCGGCCTCGGCGAATCAGCCAGCGCCTGACGCTTTATTTCTTCTTGTCCGGATCGTCATCGCGGCGTTTGCGATCGTCCGGACGGTCACGCCACGGTTTGCGTGGCCCGGACGGTTTGGCACCCCACGGCTTTCGCGGTCCGGCCGAATGGCCCCCCGAAGGCTTGCCGCCGCCGGACGGCCGAGCGCCCCACGGCTTTCTATCGCCAGGTGGTTTTGGACTCCACGGTTTTCTCTCGCCTGATGGCTTGGAACCCCACGGTTTTCTCTCGCCCGGCGGCTTCGAACTCCACGGTTTCCTCTCGCCTGACGGCCTGGAACCCCACGGTTTTCTCTCGCCTGATGGCTT
>Ga0209811_10000838_pt1 | contig 11307 bp, 12 predicted proteins | sample Coa_R1_6_FD_187161 | JGI IMG/M metagenome (GOLD analysis project Ga0209811, IMG submission 187161) | Surface soil microbial communities from Centralia Pennsylvania, which are recovering from an underground coalmine fire. - Coalmine... | ecosystem: Environmental > Terrestrial > Soil >...
CCCGATCTGGCGGGCCTCAAATGGGACGATACCGACGCCGGGCTCAATGTAGACCTTCGCGATCTTCTCCGGCATGGACGCCGCGACTTCCTCGATATCCATGCCGCCCGCCGCACTCGCCATCATCACGGGCTTGCCGGCCGCGCGATCGAGCACGAGGCTCAGATACAGCTCGCGCGCCATCTGCACGCCTTCTTCGATGAGCAGGCGCGAGACGACGCGGCCCTCGGGGCCGGTCTGATGCGTGATGAGCGTCATGCCGAGCATGTCGCGCGCCATCCGTTCGGCCTGTTCCGCCGATCGGGCGAGCTTGACGCCGCCGCCCTTGCCGCGGCCGCCTGCGTGGATCTGCGCTTTCACGACGACCACGCTCGTACCAAGACGCTTCGCGATCGCCGGCGCGTCCGCAGGGTCGGATGTTTCCTCGCCCCGCGGAACCGGCACGCCGTGTTGCGCGAGGATGGCTTTCGCTTGGTACTCGTGGATTTTCATAGCGTCAACAAACTCCTGATGCTAACTTGCGATTCCTCGTGATGCAACTGTAAACTGCTCGTACATGCCATCACGATTGCGTGTCTTTTCTTCCTCTGTCGGCACCAAGCTGCTCATCGGAATCACCGGCCTCGCACTCTTTGGTTATCTCCTGATCCACATCGCCGGCAACCTGGTGGTCTTCCTCGGACCCGACGCCTTCAACCGGTACGCGTTCGTCCTCGAATCGAATCCGCTCCTCATCGTCATCGAGCTTCTCCTCCTCCTCGTCTTCCTGATTCACATCTACAAGACCGTGAAGATGTTTCTCGACAATCAGGCGACGCGTCCGGCGAAGTACGAGCAGAAACGTTCCGCGGGATACACGACGCGAAAGAGTTTTGCCTCGACGACCATGATCGTCTCGGGGCTGTGGCTCCTCGTCTTCGTCGTGATCCACGCGAAGACATTCCGCGACGGGTGGGGGCATCAATACGAGTGGCCGGCCGGCGGCCGCGATCTCTATCGACAGGAAATGGAGACCTTCAGCAACCCGCTCGTCGTCGCGTTTTATGTGCTGACGATGGCGGTCGTGGGGTCGCACCTGTGGCACGGCCTCGGGAGCGCGCTCCAGTCGCTGGGGATCGCGCACGAGCGGTGGACCCCTCGATTTCTCGTCATCGGGAAAGCGCTCGCCGTGCTCATCGCCGGGGCGTTCATGGTGATTGCGATCTGGGCCTACATGCGACAGGCGGTGCACGCATGAAGCTGGACGCAAAGATCCCCTCCGGCCCGATTGCCGCCAAATGGGACCGGCACAAGTTCGAGATGAAGCTGGTCAACCCGGCCAACAAACGGAAGTACACGATCATCGTCGTCGGCACGGGGCTCGCGGGCGCGTCGGCGGCCGCCTCGCTCGGGGAACTCGGCTACAACGTCCTGAACTTCTGCATCCAGGACAGCCCCCGCCGCGCCCACAGCATCGCTGCGCAGGGCGGCATCAACGCCGCGAAGAATTACCAGAACGACGGCGACAGCGTGTACCGCCTCTTCTACGACACGGTGAAGGGCGGCGACTATCGGTCGCGCGAGGCCAACGTCTATCGGCTCGCGCAGCTCAGCGTCAACATCATCGACCAGTGCGTGGCTCAGGGCGTGCCCTTCGCTCGTGAGTACGGGGGGCTGCTCGACAACCGCTCCTTCGGCGGCGCGCAGGTGTCACGCACGTTTTACGCCCGCGGCCAGACCGGCCAGCAACTGCTCATCGGCGCCTATCAGTCGCTCATGCGCCAGGTCCACCAGAAGTCGGTAAAGATGTTCGCCCGCCGCGAGATGCTGGATCTCGTCGTCGTCGACGGCAAAGCGCGCGGCATCATCGTCCGAAACCTGACCACCGGAGAAATCGAGCGGTACGCCGGCGACGCCGTGGTCCTCGCCACGGGCGGATACGGCACCGTGTATTACCTGTCGACCAACGCCGTGAACTCTAATGTCACGGCCGCCTGGCGTGCGCACAAACGCGGAGCCCTGTTCGCGAACCCCTGCTACACGCAGATCCACCCGACGTGTATTCCCGTCAGCGGCGAGCATCAGTCGAAACTCACGCTGATGAGCGAGAGCCTCCGCAACGACAGCCGCGTGTGGGTGCCGAAGCAGAAAGGCGACAAACGCCCGCCGGATCAGATTCCTGAAAACGAGCGCGATTACTACCTCGAACGGAAATACCCGAGCTTTGGCAACCTGGTTCCGCGCGACGTCGCGTCACGCAACGCGAAACAGATGGCGGACGAGGGGCGCGGCGTGGGCGAGAGCGGGCTTGCCGTTTATCTCGACTTCACCGACGCCGTTAAACGGCTGGGCATCGACGTCGTCAAGGAGAAGTACGGCAACCTGTTTCAGATGTACCAGAAGATCACCGACGAAGATGCGTACAAGGTCCCGATGCGCATCTACCCGGCGATCCACTACACGATGGGCGGGCTCTGGGTGGACTACAACCTGATGAGCAACGTGCCGGGGCTGCATGTCCTGGGCGAAGCGAACTTCTCCGATCACGGAGCGAACCGCCTCGGCGCCAGCGCGCTGATGCAAGGCCTTGCCGACGGATACTTTGTCATTCCCTACACCATCGGCGACTACCTCGCGAGCAACACCCTGCCGAAGGTGACGACCGAGCACGACGCGTTCAAGGAGGCGGCCAGCAACTCGCAGAACCAGATCAACAAGCTGCTGGCCATCAAAGGCCGCCGCGGCATCCGCGAGATTCACCGCGAACTGGGCCGCATCATGTGGGACGACGTGGGCATGGCGCGGACCGAGACAAGCCTCCAGACCGCGCTCACCAAGATCCCACGCCTGCGGGAAGAGTTCTGGAACAACGTCTCCGTTCCCGGATCCGGCGACAACCTGAACCAGAGCCTCGAATACGCCGGCCGGGTGGCCGACTATCTCGAATTCGCCGAACTGCTGACGCTCGATGCGCTCCACCGCAAGGAATCGTGCGGCGGGCACTTCCGCGAAGAGAGTCAGACGCCCGAGGGCGAAGCACTGCGCGACGACGCGAACTTCAGTTACGTCGCGGCATGGGAGTTCAAGGGCGTCGGCCAGAAGCCGGAGCTCCACAAGGAGCCGCTGGTGTTCGACGAAGTGCATCCGTCGCAGAGGAGCTACAAGTGAGGCTCAACCTCAAGATCTGGCGGCAGACCGGACCGACCGCCACGGGCAAGCTCGAAAGCTACGTCGCCGACCATGTCTCGCCCGACATGTCCTTCCTCGAGATGCTCGACGTCGTCAACGAGGGCCTCGTCAAGGGCGGCAAGGACGCCATCGCCTTCGACTCGGACTGCCGCGAAGGCATCTGCGGCATGTGCAGCCTCGTCGTCAACGGGATCCCGCACGGACCGGACCGCGGCACCACCGTCTGCCAGCTGCACATGCGGAAGTTCAAGGACGGCGAAACGATCACCGTCGAACCCTGGCGCGCGAAGGCCTTTCCCGTCGTCAAGGACCTGGTCGTCGATCGGAGCGCGTTCGACCGCATCATCGCGGCAGGCGGCTACGTGTCGGTGAACTGCGGCGGCGCCCCGGACGGCAACGCGATTCCGATTTCAAAGGAGATCTCGGATCTCGCGATGGATTCGGCCGCGTGCATCGGCTGCGGCGCATGCGTGGCGGCCTGCAAGAACGCTTCGGCGCATCTCTTCATGAGTGCCAAGATCTCGCATCTTGCGCTGTTGCCGCAGGGCGCGGTCGAGCGCTCGGCCCGCGTCGTCGCGTTGATCGATCGGGCCGACGCGGAAGGGTTCGGGAGCTGCTCGAACGAAGGCGAGTGCGAAGCGGTATGCCCGAAGGAAATTCCGATCTCCAACATCGCGCGGATGACGCGCGAGTACGTCAAGGCCCTGCTGACCGCGGGCAAGTAGGGACCGGCTACTTCAGTCCCTCGGCCAGGCTGACGAGATTCTGCGGCACGACGTGGATGAAGCCGGTACGCGGGCTGTCGATGTCGGCGATCAAGAGAAACGAAATCGCGACGACGAGAGGCAGGACGAGAAGCAGGACGGGGCTCGCGTTCGCGCTGCGCTGACCATAACCCACCAGCACGTTGCAGCACACGGCCATCGCCACCATCAGGGCCCAGGCGGCAACGGGAATTCGGTTCCACCAGGCCGCCAGGGTGTATCCCTGCGAGTTCAAGACGTCGTTCATCCCCGCCACCGCAAGAGCGATCGTCGGCAACGGCTGTGCCGACGCCGAGGCGTGAACCGCGGACCACATCTGGTTCTGCAGGCGGACGGTGTCAGCGTCAATCTGCCGCAGCTCCTCCTCACTACGGCTTTGGTAGAACAGGATGCGTCGGCCGAGGTAGTTCCTGAGCTCGGCGCGAACCGCTTCGGCGCTTGGAGCCGGAAGAAGGTCGGCTCTGAGATATTCCGTCCCGATCGCATTGGCTTCTGCAGCTTCGTAGTTCTTGCGCAGATCGTAGCGGGTGATGGCCATCGAGAAGCTGAACCCGATCAGGAGGCCGAGCATCGTCAGACATGCGGCCCGCACCACGCCGAAATCGTCACGCGCGTCAGCCGTCAGGGGCCAGACCCTTCGCAACAACGCCCCAAGCTGCGCCGTGAGCCACAGCGCAAGCAGCGCGACCAGAGACAACAGCCCCGGATGGTTCAGCATCGTCGCAGCTACGGTGCCGAGCCGGTCAACGTAACGCGAAGATCGTGAGGGGCAAGGCCTTCCACTCTGATGCCAGGGGGCACATCGAAGATGGTGGCGTTGAGATGGACCACGTTCACGCCGGCGTGTGCGTGTGCGAGATCGCACCGGGCGACGAGATCGGCAAGATGCACCGACCCGAAGATGAAATCGGTGCCGCGGAGCCAGACCTGCAGGCTGTCGACCGACTGCGCGCCGATAGCAAGACCGATCGGCACGTTCGTAAATTCGACGGGCACGGTCTGCACGCGAACGGACCTTCCGGGCAGCAGAAATGTCGCGCTCCAAACGAGAGCCGACAGCGCCAGGGACGCCGCGACCACGCCGCCGGTGAGCCGCAGTCGCGACCTGGCCTGACTCGGCTTTCTCGATCCGGTCGGCCCTTCCACTGTGAGCGCGGCAACCAGCGAGTCGACGTCGAGCATGACATCCGTCCGTCCTTCGCGCATCAGCGTCACCTCGCCGCGTTCTTCGGACACGACGACGACGATGGCGTCCGAGCGTTCGGTCAAGCCAACGCCCGCTCGATGGCGGGTCCCGTAGTGATCGGGAACCCGCCGCTGCGTCAGCGGCAGGATCCCGCCGGCCTGCGTCAACTGATCGCCATCGACGATGATGGCGCCGTCGTGAAGCGGCGAGTTTTTCTGGAAGATCGCCAGCAGCAGCTCCGGCGAGACGCGCGCCGCGACCGCCACGCCGCCGGTGACCAGCTCGGCGACGGAATCGTCCTGAACGACGACGATGAGCGCGCCGCATCTCGCCCTGGCGAGCGCGAATGCTGCCGTCGACACCGAGGCCAGGACGGGAAGCTGCCGCTCGTGCGCAGCCCGTCCGGGGAGGTCGAGCCGCATGACCGCGCGCCTGAGTTCCGGCTGGAACGCGACCATGAGTACCAGCAGCGCGACGACCGCAGCCGCGTCGAGCACCCAGCTCGTGATGAGCAGACCCAACTGGTCCGTGAAGAGCGCGCCGAGCCTCAGGATCAGGATACTCAGCGCAAGACGCAGCGCACGCGCCTCCAGGCTCCAACGCAGCAGCAGAGAGATGGCGACGGCGAGCACCGCGAAGTCCACCAGGCTCTGCCAGCGAAGCGCAGCCATCGATTCAGTATAGCGAGCAGCCGCACGAGGCCCCAGCGAGCCCGGAGGCCCGAGCCCCGACCTATCTCAGACGCGTGGGCGCCCACGCGACCATGTCCTGCCGCGCGGCAAAATGCAGCAGCGGCGCGTGGTCGGGCACTGTCAGGCCGCTCGCCTCGGCCATCGTGTTCTTCGCCAATTCCGCGTGCGCCGGCTGGAGCGACCACCTCGGATGATGGATGTCGAGACGGTCACTATCGAGCGCAATCTGCTCGCCGAGGAATTGCAGAAGGCATGGAGTAACGGCTATGACGCTGCCTTGATGAAGATCAAGGAGATGGAGGAGGAATGCTGCGTCCCTGCTGAAGAATCAGTTATTCATAGGTGCATCGAGTGTTTGAAAGACTGGAAGCCATTGCATCCAAAAAACAACATCAAATGGTGGCAGGCAGACGCCCACGTGGGAGAGGCAGCATGAAAATCACGGGTTTGAACATCCAAAATTTCTTGGGCGCAAGGTCAGTAGAACTCAAGATTACCCGTCCCGTCACGCTCTTTGCCGGGCGCAATGGCTCCGGGAAATCGTCAACGCAAGAAGCCATCCGCATGGCGCTCACCGGTGAAGCGGTGCGCGTCGGTCTGAAAAAGGACTACGGCCAACTGATCACCAAGGGCGCTGAATCCGGCTTCGCAGAGGTCGAAATTGACGGCACTGTCCGCACCTTCGTGACCCTGCCAGATGGCAAGACCACGCCGCTGACTGAGTACGTGCCGCCGACCGCGCTGCCCTACGTGCTGGACGCGCAGCGTTTTGCCAAGATGGAGCCGAACGAGTGTCGCGCTTTCCTGTTCGGCCTCATGGGGTTGTCTGCCGGTGGTGCCGAGGTCAAGAAGCGCATGCTGGCGAAGGGCTGCAACGACCAGAAGGTCGAAACCATCATGCCGATGTTGCGCTCCGGCTTCGATGCCGCACACAAGGAAGCCCAAGCGAAAGCCCGCGACGAGAAATCGGCATGGCGCGCTATCACCGGCGAGACCTACGGCGACAAGAAAGCGGCGACTTGGGCGGCTGAAAAGCCCGCATTCGATGCCGCTGCGCTGGCTGAACTGCAACAGCGCCTCGCCGCCACCGACGCGGGGCTGGCCGCCGCCAATCAGCGTATGGGCGCATTGCAAGCCGACCGCCAGCGCCACGCCGAAGCTGTCCAGCGGTTGTCCGACCTGCGCGAAAAAGGCAGCCGGTACGCCCGCGTTGCTGACAAGCTGGTGCGCGACGAAGCCGAACTCAAGGAATGGGAAGCCAGAGTCGAGACCGTCCGCCAGCATGCCAGCGGTGGTCGCAAGGGCCTTGTGCATGACTTGGCCTACTCACTGAACGAGTCCCTGCGCATGGTGATCCCATTCGGCGAAATGGACTACCAACAGCGGAAGCAACTCGCCAAAGCAAACGCCACTTTGGAAAAGTACTCGACCGAACACGGAAGCATCGAATCCAGTGGCGCTGGCGACATCGAGGCGCGGAACAAGCTGCCCGAGTACGAGAAATCCCTGCATCTACTGCAAAGCGCGGTCGCCAATAACAAGCGCGATCTGGCCGAGGCAGATGCAGCAGCCAAAGCCATCGCCGAACTGGAAGCTGCCGTCGGCAGCGCCCCGGACGAAGCCGAGATTCATGCCGCCCGCAAGCATCTGGACGACCTCAAGGCCGAGCGCAGCGACATCGCTGCGAAACTGACTGAGCAGCAAAACGCTGAACGGCAGGCCAAGCAAGCCGACGAGTGTACCGCCAAGGCACTGGCCGCACATGAATCGGTGCTGGCGTGGATCACCATCGCCGACGCGCTGGCACCGGACGGCATTCCCGGCGAAATGCTGGCCGAGGCACTTGGGCCGATCAACGACCGGCTGGAACAGTCCTCACAAGACGCCGAATGGCTGCATGTCCACGTCGAGCCGAACATGTCGGTGTGGGCGACCTACACAGGGCAGTCGCCGCTCCCCTACGCCCTCCTATCTGAGTCGGAAAAGTGGCGTGTAGACGCGATGCTGGCCGAGGCCATCGCCCATCTCTCCAAGATCAAGGTGCTGGTGCTTGACCGTCTCGATGTACTCGACCTCAAAGGTCGCGAAGACCTGATCGCGTGGTTGGACATCCTCGCCAAGAACAACGAGATCAATACCGCCCTGATCTTCGGCACGCTCAAAGCGCTACCAGTCAACCTACCAAAAACCATGACCGCTCACTGGCTTGAAAACGGTGTCGTGGCACAACTCAAGGAGGCAGCATGACTACCCCGCAAACAGCAAGAATGATGGCGCTGGTCGCCGCAGCACAGGCGCGCATCCGGCAAGAGGAAGAGGCTAAGGCCCAGGCCAAAGCCGCTACCACGGAAGTTCACGACATCATCGACATCAACCCGGACGGCACGATCGCCAGCGTCACCACCGAGTCACTGCGAACCCGTGAAGTGCGCGTCGATGCCGGGGTGGTACAGCCGAAACAGACCAGACGTGCTGCCACCGTGAAGTCCAGAACGTCGATCAGGAAACCGGCGAAATCAGCGAAGGCGTCGACCTGGTGTAAGGGGGCCGATATGGACAACATCGAACAGGAAATCCAGGCCAAGGGCTTGACCGCCCCACGCATCACGCCCGCCGACATCGAAGCCAACATCGCCGAAGAACGCTACTTCACGGCCACCGACGGTTGCTTGGGTGACTGGCAGTACCGCCATGACACCGAAGGCGCCGAAGCCACGGGCGCAATGCAGCAAGTTCCCGCGCCGCTGCACCTGCTGACGTTTTGCGTCCTGGTGCTGCGAAACGGTTTCACCGTCACGGGTGAATCGGCCTGCGCCAGCCCGGAAAACTTCGACGCCGAAGTGGGCTGCAAGATTGCCCGCGAAAAAGCCCTCCGCAAGGTTGGCGAATTCATGGGCTACGCCCTGCGCACCGAACTGTCGCGGCTCCTCGACCCTGCCAGCTTGAACGACACGGGGCTTCTCAATGAAAGGAAATCCCGAAATGTCGAAGCCGCTCAATGAAAACCTCACGTCCATCCGCTTCGAAACCGAGGACGGCGACCTGCTACCCATCATGGACGTGGCAGGCACGAAGTTCAACGAACTCATTAACGCCGTCGCCTCCCACCAGAAGGCCGGCACGCTGACGCTGAAGATCACCGTCAAGCCCTCCACCGCCGGCGCGATGGCGGTCAAGGCCGACGTGAGCATCACCAAGCCTAAGCCGAATCTCTGCTCTGGGCGACGCCGGAAGGCAACCTCATGGCCGAAGACCCGCGCCAGACCAAGCTCGACCTCAAGGCCGTCGCGCCCGAGCTGGTGCGCGAGCTGAAGGCCATCGCGCAGTAACCACCACCCGCCCGCAACCAACCAAGGAGCCTATTCCTCATGGAACGAATCACCGACAACATCCAGACCGCGCTCGCCGCCGGCGCCGCCAGCGTGCAGCCCGTGACCTCTCACGATGGCATCGCCTACGTGGCCGTGCCCGAGGGCTACAAAAACATGACGCAGAAATTCCGATTTTGCGGCAAGGCCGAAATCCTGCATCTGAACGCCCGGAAGGAAGGCCCGGACGGCGACAAACAACTGGCCGTCGATGTAAAGCTGCGCGCGGTCACGACGATGGCCGTCCTGTATTACTTCGACGACATGCTGGGCCAGCTTTTCTACACCGACATCGGCGCGGTCAGGAACACCATGATCGGGCCGATCCCGATGAAGCATGAACTGGAAGACTATCGGCTTGAAGTCATGGGCGGGACGCATTACGGCGTCAAGCTGAAAAAGTTCGCGCTGGAAGCGATGGACGACGGCATGGTTTCGATCACCTTCCAAGCCAGTTTCAAGCCATCGGGCGATGAAGTCGCGCAGATGGCCGAATACCTGCAAGACGAAATCGACATCTATCTGGAACCGGCGAACGCCGAACTAGACCTTGGCGACAGCGCGGCCAACAAGCCCGCGCTCAGCAGCAGGCAAGACGATTTTGAAGACGACATCCCATTTTAGGAACGAGGTGCAAGTTAGAGGATGTCTGGAGCCACCTGTCTAAACCGGAAAATTTCGATATCGACAACCGAGCCGTCGATTGAGGTTGAAGACCAGCGAGGTATATGCCGCGATGGGCAAGCCGCATCACGCTCGAAATTACTCGCGTGCGGATCGAGTGGTTGCAGGACATCGACGAGATGGACGCGCGCGCTGAGGGCGTCACAATTGATGACCACCACATGAATGGCTACTGCGGCTACTGCGCGAGTGTGAGCGCGGGTGAGTACTACTACCCACCGAGCATTTGTGCCTTTCGCGGGCTATGGAACAGCCTCCATGCTGCGAGCGGTTACGGCTGGGATACGAATCCTTGGGTGTGGGTTCTGGAATTTCGGAGGGTTACCCCATGAGTACATCCATGTTTCTGACCGACGATGAAGTATCGCGTCTCACCGGTCGGAAGATGAAGGGCGCACAGATCGATGCGCTGCGGCAAATGGGTGTTCCGTTTTTCGTGAACGCAACGGGACACGCAGTTGTGACCAAGGCGGCAGTCGAAGGTGGTAGCCAGTCTGCCGCTCAGAAACCGGCGCGTGGTTGGTCGCCGAAAGTGCTGAAGGCAGTATAAGCATGGGCCGCAAACCAAGTCGAAACACGAATTTGCCCGCTGGGATGCGTGCGCGCCACCGGTCGTCCGGGACTTACTACTACCTGGATACTGGCGGCACGCCCCGGCGCGAAATTTCGCTCGGTTCCGACTATGCGCTGGCGGTGCGAAAGTGGGCTGAGTTGACGGTGAGTGCGCAGCCGCGTCATGTCGATCTAATCACGTTTCGTTATGCGGCAGAACGCTATCAGCGGGAGGTGTTGCCGCAGAAAGCATTGCGCACACAGCACGACAATCTGAAGGAACTGGCGAAGTTGTATGAATTCTTCGACGCGCCGCCTGCGCCGCTCGACAACATTGAACCGATCCACATCCGGCAGTATCTCGACTGGCGCGTGCAGGATGCCGTCCAGCGCTTGAAGGAAAAGGGCAAACCAGCACAAGGAAACGAGGGGCGGGTTCGAGCGAATCGGGAGAAGGCGCTGTTTTCACACATCTGGAATTTTGCTCGCGAACGCGGCATGACGGTTAAACCAAATCCGTGCGCAGGCGTGCGCGGGTTTCGTGAAACGATGCGGGATACCTACGTCGATGACGAGACCTATCAGGCGGTCTGGGCCGAAGCGGATGGGCCGACCAGGAACGCAATGGAGCTTGCTTACCTGACCGGGCAGCGTCCGGCGGACGTGTTGAAGCTGACGCTGGCGGATGTGCGGGATGGTGCAATCTGGCTCCGGCAGAACAAGACCAGCAAGCGATTGCGTATTGCTGTGGAGGGTCAGCTTGCGGTGCTGGTCGAGAAGCTCAAGGTGCAGCCTGCGACGAGTGGGATAGTACAATCGCTCGCGCTGATCTGTAATGAGCGAGGAGAGGCGCTGACCGCCTTCGCACTCAGGTTCCGGTTTGAGAATGCACG
>Ga0209811_10000840_pt1 | contig 11236 bp, 11 predicted proteins | sample Coa_R1_6_FD_187161 | JGI IMG/M metagenome (GOLD analysis project Ga0209811, IMG submission 187161) | Surface soil microbial communities from Centralia Pennsylvania, which are recovering from an underground coalmine fire. - Coalmine... | ecosystem: Environmental > Terrestrial > Soil >...
GCCCACTGACCAGGGCCGCGCGCGACGCGCGCGGATCCCATAGGGAGGCAGTCGCACCGCCATGACCGTGACGTCGCCGCTCACCGTCGCCCGCACCGCCACGCGCCCGCGCCTGTTCACGCCCGGACCGGTGGAGATCCCCGTGCGCATCCTGCGCGCGCTGTCGCAGGTACCGCCGCACCACCGCACGGAAGTGTTCCGCGACACCTACAAGCGCGTGAGCGAGGACCTCAAGTGGGTGCACCAGACCCAGGGCGAGGTGCTCATGCTCGCGGCGTCGGGGACCGGCGCCATGGAGGCGACGGTCGTGAACCTGATGGAGCCGGGGAAGAAGGCGCTGTGCCTGATCGGCGGCAAGTTCGGCGAGCGCTGGGGCAACATCTGCAAGGCGTACGCCGTGCCGTACGAGACCATCGACGTGCCGTGGGGCCACGCCGTCCCGGTCACCGAGGTCGAGCGCCGGCTCGACGCCGATCCGTCCATCAGCACCGTGTTCGGCACGCACTCGGAGACCAGCACCGCCACGCTCCACGACGCGCAGGCACTGGCGAAGGCGACGCGCGCGCGCGGACGCCGCATCGCGCTGGACGCCATCACCAGCCTCGGCGTGCACCCGCTGCCGCAGGACGAGTGGGGCGTGGACGTGGTGGTGACCGGGTCGCAGAAGGGGCTCATGTCCCCTCCCGGGATCGCCACGGTGAGCCTCGCACCCTGGGCGCTGGACGCCATCGAGGGCGAGCGCTACCCGCGCTTCTACTGGGACCTGCGGAAGGCGCGGAAGAGCCTGCCGAGCGGCGAGAGCGCGTTCACGCCCGCGGTGAGCCTGATCTTCGCGGTCGGAGAAGCGCTGGCGATGATGAAGGAGGAGGGCCTGCAGAACGTGCACAAGCGCCACGAGCGGCTCGGTGCCGCGGTGCGTGCGGGCGCGCAGGCGATCGGCTGGACGCTGTTCTCGAAGAGCCCGGCGAACTCGGTCACCGCGCTCGAGCCGCCGGCGGGCGTGGACGCGAGCGCGGTGATCAAGCGCCTGCGCGACGCGCACAGCATCACCGTCGCCGGCGGCCAGGACCACACCAAGGGGAAGATGCTGCGCATCGGCCACATGGGCGCCTACGACCTCTCCGACGTCTACGTGATCCTCGGCGCGCTCGAGGAGTGCACCGAGGCGCTGGGCCAGCGGAAGGCCACGGGCGCGATCGAGGCGGCGCGGCGCGCGTGGGAAACGGCGTGAGCGGCCTGGCGTGAAGGTCCTCGCGTGAAAGTCCTCGCCTGTGACGGAATCGATCCCTCGGCGATGCAGCGGATCCGCGAGGCCGGCCACGAGGTGATCGAGGCCAAGGGCCTCGCCGCGCCCGACCTGCTGACGGCATTGAAGGGCGTCCAGGGCCTGCTCGTCCGCAGCGCCACCAAGGTGACCGCCGAGGTGCTCGCGGGTGCGCCCGACCTGCGCGTCGTGGTGCGCGCCGGCACCGGCCTCGACAACGTCGACCGCGCCGCCGCGGACGCGCGCGGCGTGGTGGTGCGCAACACGCCCGACGCCAATACCATCTCGGTGGCGGAGATCGCGTTCGGCATGCTGTTGGCGCTCGAGCGGCACCTGGCGCCGGCCGCGGCCGACCTGCGCGCGGGGCGCTGGGAGAAGGGCAAGTACGCCGGCCGCGAGATCTTCGGGCGCACGCTCGGCGTGATCGGATTCGGCCGCATCGGCCGCGAGGTGGCGAACCGCGCGCGCGCGTTCGGCATGCCGGTGATCGTCTATGACGAGCTGGTGCGCAAGGGTCCCGCGGGCTTCGAATGGGCTCGCCACGTCGATCGCGACGTGCTGCTGCGCGAGGCGGACGTGGTGACGCTGCACGTGCCGCTCACCGACCGCACGCGCCACTCGCTGTCCACGACCGAGTTCGCGCTGATGAAGCCCGACGCCGTGCTCGTGAACGCGTCGCGCGGCGGCGTCGTGGACGAGACCGCGCTCCACGCGGCGCTCACCTCGGGCCGCCTCCGCGCCGCCGCCGTCGACGTCTTCGAGCGCGAGCCCGCCCCCGCCGACCACCCATTGTTACGTCTGCCGAACGTACTCGCGCTACCGCACCTCGGCGCCTCCACGAGCGAAGCCCAGCGCCGCGCCGGCACCGACGCCGCTGGCGCCCTCCTCGAAGCCCTGGCGGCCCTCCCGACGCGCTGACATCCGCCGTGAGCCGCAGGTGACCGCAGAGGAGACGGACTGCGCCACCGGCTGCGGCACCAGGCAACAGCCGCGTTGGACACCCGCAGACAGCGAGCGTACGTTCCCGCGTCTTTTTCGGCGGAGGTGGGCAACATGCCGTGCACGGTGGTCGTGGGTGCGCAGTGGGGAGATGAAGGGAAGGGCAAGATCGTCGATGCGCTCGCCGAGCGCGCCGACCTCGTTGCCCGCTACCAGGGCGGCCCCAACGCCGGCCACAGCGTCATCCATCGCGGCGAGACCCTCGTCCTTCACCTCGTGCCCTCCGGCATCCTGCACGCCGGCTGCCGCTGCCTGATCGGCAACGGTGTGGTGATCGATCCCGCGCGACTCCACGACGAGGTCACGAAGCTCGAGGCGCGCGGCGTGCCCGCCTCGCGCCAGCTCGGCGTGAGCGCCGCCGCGCACCTGATCCTGCCGTACCATCGCGCCGTCGAGGCGTCGTTCGAGCGCGGCCCCAGCGCCATCGGCACCACCGGCCGCGGCATCGGCTTCGCCTACCGCGACAAGGCCGCGCGCACCGGCTTGAGGGTCGCCGATCTCTTCGATCCCGCGCACTTCGCCGCCCAGGCCGATCGCAACCTGGCGCGCCTCCGACAGGAGTATCCCGAGGCCGCGGCCGAGTTGGCGCCCATGAGCGGCAGCGGTCTCCATCGCGAGCTCGCGGACGTGGCGACCTGGCTCGAGCCGCTCGTGACCGACGTCGGCGAGGAGCTGCACGTCGCGCTCCAAGCCGGGCGCAGCGTGCTGCTCGAGGGTGCGCAGGGCACGCTGCTCGACCTGGACCACGGCACCTATCCCTACGTCACCTCGTCCCCGGCAAGCGCCGCCGGGGCGCCACTGGGTGTGGGGCTAGGGCCGCGCGCCGTGGACGAGGTGATCGGCGTCACCAAGGCCTACGCCACGCGCGTCGGCCACGGTCCGTTCCCGAGCGAGATGCCGAGCGAGCTGGGCGCGCGCCTGCGCGAGGCCGGCGACGAGTACGGCGCCACCACCGGACGCCCGCGGCGCTGCGGCTGGCTCGACCTGCCCGCGCTCCGCTACGCGGCGCGCGTCAACGGCCTGTCGCAGATCGTGGTGACCAAGCTCGACGTGCTCGATGCGTTCGAGGAGATCCGCGTCGCCGTGGGCTACGAGTGCGAGGGCCGGGCCGTGCGCGGCTTCCCCGCGGGCGCACGCGCGCTCGAGCGCTGCACGCCGGTGTGGCGCGCGTTCCCGGGCTGGCGGCGTTCCACGGCGGGTGCCCGCCGCTGGGACGACCTGCCGCGCGAAGCGCGCGACTACCTCGAGTGGGTCGAGCGCGAGGTGGGCGTGCCGATCCGCGCCATCTCGGTGGGCGCGGCGCGTGATGCCGAGGTCACGCGCGGCTGAGGCGGGCGCCGCGGTCGATGTCATGCGGTGGTTTCATCGGCGCCCGTAACCAGCTGTCCCTGCGATGGCTGCGGGCCGGTGTCCCGGCAGCCCTCAGGCCGCTTCGCGGTGCTCCGGCGCCGGCACCGGCGAGCCGGTGAAGAAGCCCGCGCGCACGCCCTCGTCGCGGCTCACGAGGTAGGCCGCCGTCCACGTCGAGAACATGAGCCAGACCTGGAACGTGTAGTTCCCGTTCCGCAGGAAGTCGATCTTCATCTCGTTCAGGCAGAACATCAGGAGCTGCGCACGCGCGATGATCAGGTAGGCGTCCGCATAGCTCTCGTGTCGGAGGTCGTCCACGACCGGGCGCAGCATCGTGAACAACCCGAACAGGATCATGAGGAAGAAGACCAGGCCCGGGTAGCCGACGATGTTCGCGAAGAAGAGGTAGATGTTGTGCGGCCACCACAACTCGTAGCCCGGCATCTCTCCATAGTAGGGGCCCTGGCCGAGGATCGGGTGCACGATCGACCGCTGCAGGGCGTTGGTCCAGGGCGCCTCGCGCGTATCGGGCACGATGCCGTGGACGACATGGGTCTCGGACATGCGGTGGAACAGGTCGCCCGAGTTCGTGTACGTGGCGACGAAGAAGTTCATCGTCAGCATCAGCACCGTGATCATCGCCGCCGCGGTCATGAAGCGCACCGGGTTCAGGTGCCGGCGGATCGAGTACAGGATGACGGGGGTCACGGCCGCCAGCGCGATGAACACACCGCGGGTCACCGTGGTGAACATGGTGTAGACGTTCAAGAGCCCGAACAGCGTGAACAGGACGCGCTGCGTGTTCGAGCGGGCGCGGACCCAGCGGAAGATGGTGAACAGGAAGAACAGGCCGCAATACTCGCTCAGCAGCTCGAAGTCGCGGAAGCTCGCGCCCACGCGCACGTCGCGCGTGTTGAACTCGTTGCCGTAGGTGCTGGTGAAGTCGAGCAGGCCGGGGATCAGCACCTTCCCGGCGTGGTGGGCCTCCCAGATCGCGATCAGGAACACGCCCAGCGCCGTGACCATCTGCGCGAGGTGGAACCGCTGCAGGTCCCGCTGCGTGCGCACGCTGTTGACGATCATGTAGTACATGAGCACGCAGCCCAGGAACAGCTCGAAGTTCTGCAGCGCGCGCTCGAGCGCGAACGCGTCGCGCACGTTGTAGAAGGACAGGATGTACCAGAGGATGAGGGCGAAGATCGGCAGGTTGATCGGGCTCGAGCGTGCCGGCGGGCTCATGCGCAGCGACAGCCGGAGCAGCCAGATCGTGAAGATCATGAGGATGAAGGCGAGGTTCGTGTTGCCGAACACCGTGCCCTTGGGGTAGGGGAGCACGAACACGAGCACGTTGACCGCCGCGACCATGCTCAGGCGCCAGGCGACGCCGAACACGAGCAGCACGATCGCGACCGGGATGACGCGCTTGTTCGGTGTCCAGTACTGGAACCCGAGCACCACCCCGGTCGCCACCAGCGCCACGAACCCGAACACGCGATTGAAGAGATCGCGGGCGTCGTCGAAGGCGGGACGCCTCTCGGGCGCGCTCATCAGGCCCATCGCGGGCCTCGCCGGTCGTGGTGGTGGATCGGGGTCATGGTGTGTCCTGGGCGCCGGCCAGTGGGATCAGCCCCGGGATCGCCGGCACGCGCTCGTTGAGCGCCATCCGGCGTGCCACGTCGGGCAGCGCATAGATGGGGATGCCCGCCCGCCGGGCCTGCTCGCGCGCGGGGGGATCGTACGAGCGCGCGTACTGGAGCTCGTGGGGCGGCTCAGGGAACAAATGGTACACCATCGACGTCATGTTCCCCGCCGCGATCAGGAAGCGCGCGGGTCGGGACGGCCACCAGCGCTCGAGCGCCTCCGCCACCTCCTGCATGCGCTCGCGCTTGGCGTGGTCGCGCAGCAGCGGCCCGCGCAGCGGCTCGATGACCACGGTCTCGCGGCTCAGGGGGAACCGCCACGACGGGGCGCTCGCCGTGGCCGGCGTCAGGCCCTTCTTCGGCGGCTCCACGTCGATGCCGAACAGGAACGGCGACAGCAGGAACGCGGCGCACATGGCCCGGAACCGCGCCGGGGTGCTGGCCGCGGCCAGCCCCAGCATCAGGAACGGCACGGTGGGGAGCAGGTAGCCCTCGTCGTGCGGCAGCCGCAGGTAGAAGGCAGCCTCGAGCGCGACCAGGAGCGCCATCGCCCAGCCGGTCGCGGCGTCCACGCCCGCGGCGCGCGCCGAGCCGGAGCGCTGCCAGGCGAGCGACACGAGCACCAGCCCCACCGCAGTACAGCCCACGACGCCCGCGAGCAGGATCGTGGCCTGCCCGCCGATCAGCGGCCAGGGCACGCCGGGATCGCCACCGGAGAGCATGCCGGTCGCGAAGCGGATGGCCGAGGATTGCCCGCCGTGGATCTCGGAGTAGGTGAACATCAGCCAGCCGTAGCGCGCGAACACCGGCGCGTAGCACGCCACTGAGATCGCCGCGGCCACACCCGCGAGCGCGAGCACGCGCCGGGCGCTGCCCGCGACCCCGCTGGACGAGGTCCCGCGCATGACCAGCAGCAGCGCGAGCGGCGGCAAGAACAACACGGACGTGATCCTCGCGCCGATCGCGAGGCCGAGCCACACTCCGGCGCGCGCCGGGCGTCCCGCGGACGCCTCGAGCCACGCGGCGAGCGCGAGTGCCAACGACCACAGGTAGTCCATGCTCGAGGTGCCGGCGATGAACGCCGCGGGCAGGAACACGAACGCCGCGCCCGCGAGCAGTGCATCGCGCACGCCGTGTCGTGCGAAGAGCCTCGCCGCGAGCCACGCACACGCCGCCGCGGCAAGCGCCGAGAGCGTGTTGGGCGCCCACGGTCCCAGATGCGCGAACGGCGTGGACAGGATCTCGACCACCGGATAGCCCGGCAGGCGCGATGCGGCATAGTGGCCGGTCAACGACATCTCGCGGATGGCGGAGGCGAACTTCCACGCATCGGTGTCGGTCCCGTACCCGGGGGTCACGAACGGCAGGTGGCTCGCGAGCACGCCCAGCGCCAGGAGCGCCCCCGCCCACGGGGCGATGGCCTGCGCTTCGGGCTGGGTTCGAATCGTACTCATCGGCGGTCCTCGATGGGCGCGCGGGGGACGGAGGGACCGCTCCCCTGTCATCGGCAGCGCCCCAGGCGGACTTGCGCATGCCTCCGGGTCGCGCCGCCCGGGGGAACCACCTCCGGCCCGGCGGCGGCGTGCGCCAACGCCCAGGCGGGCCTCGGGGACGTGGGCAAGGCGCGCGAGCATGCCCGAACCGCCGGCGCGGCGTCCACCCGTCCCCGAGAAGGCTCGCAGGGGGTTGGACGCCCCCACTGGGAGTCGATATAAGGACGCGCGGGTGGCTCCGGAGACCCGTTAGCTCAGTTGGTAGAGCACCTGACTTTTAATCAGGGTGTCGCTGGTTCGATCCCAGCACGGGTCACCAACTCCGACGCGCCGCTTGTCAAGCGCCCCGGGGCGAGGCATCCTGCGCCGCGGCTCCGCGCAATACTTCCTCAGCAACGACCTGCCTTGGGCTGCATCGAATACAGGGTTCGAGCTGGGGGCGTTGACCTGATACCCGGGGGATGGACCGCGTTGAATGATGGGTTCGCAGACGCGTCCGATCGCACGTCCCAGATGACGTGGACTGCACGAATGCAGGATCTCGCGCAGTGAAGCGCCTCACCTGCCAGGAGGTGCTGGACCAGCTCTCGGATTATCTCGACGAGGACGCTCGAGCCGAGCTGGTTCAGGAAGTGGACGGCCACCTCCACGAATGCAGGCACTGCCAGGTCGAGGTGGACACGCTCCGCCGCACCATCCTCATCTACCGTCATGACGAGAGGGTCGAGCTGCCGACGTCGCTGTCGGACAAGCTCAAGGGCGCGCTCGAGCAGGCCTATCGGTCCGGCAAGGGTGGCTCGGGCTCGGTGGACGTCTAGCACGCGTGCATTCCCGGAAACCGCGGCCCCTGGCCGCGGGTAAGAGCGCTCGGGACCGACGGGTCACCGGGGAGGGTCCGTGAGTCGCACACGCCGCTTAGGTCTGGCCTGCGCCGTGCTCGCCACAGCCATGTCGTTGGGAGAGCCCGCACGCGCCGGGATCCACCTCGAGCCGTGGCGCGGGCACGTCTCGATCGGCTATGGCTACCTCTTCTCGGACTCGCTCTCGCCCGGCGGCTCGATCTCGGTGGCGGGCGGCGTGGACTACCCGGTCGCCACGCGCTGGCGCGTGGGCCCGGTGATCGGCATCGCGCTCCTCGGCTCCACCGACGTCACTCGCGGCAGCGTCACCGCCGGGCTCGACTACTCGATGCTCGACGTGGCGCTCCAGGCGCACTGGCTGCCCGCGAGCGGACCCATCACGCGCGTGTCGCTGGGTCCCGGCATCGCCTCGGCGCGCTCGGCGCTGCAGGTGGGCGCGGGCGGCGCCGGGTTCCTGGACCTCGCCGTGGACGAGCTCCAGCCCGAGATCGCGTTCGACGTGAGCACGACCCCGCGCAGCATGCACATCGTCGCGGTCGGGTTCGAGGCGGGCGTGCGCTTCGTGCCGGTCGAGCGCGTGAACTGGACGGTCACCACCATCCGCCTGACCATCCACTACTAGAGCTGCGCGCACTCGCACGCGTGCGCACGGGCGGCGGCCGAAGGCCGCGAAGGCTCTTTAGTTCGGCGGCGTGAACACGAACGGCGCCTGGAACGTGGTGGCGCCGACGGGCACGGCCGGGAACCGCCAGTCGCGGATCTGCGACAGCGCGCACGAGGCGAGCCGTTGCGAGCCGGTGGTGTTCTGCACCACGTTCGCCTCGGTCACCTCGCCGGAGGCGGACACGGTGATCGCCACCACGAGCTTGCCGCGGAGCGAGGGATCGCGCTTGAGCTCGTTGCCGTAGCAGTACTGGATGCCGGCCGCATAGCGCTGGATCACGGCGAGCAGCGAAGCGTTGCTGCGGTAGACACCGGGGCCGGCGCCGCTTCCCGTGCCGCTGCCGTAGCCGCCGCCCGATCCGCCGCCGGAGCCGCCACCCGAGCCGGGCCCGTAGCCCGAGCCCACGCCCGTGCCCGTGCCGGTGCCGATGCCGCCACCCGATCCGCCACCCGAGCCGGAACCGCTGCCGAGGGCCGCGGCCAGCTCGCCGATCGAGACCATCGAGCCCTTGAGCGCCGAGCCCGAGAGATCGCCGCCCGCACCGGCACCGAGCCCGCCACCGCCCAGCGACGTGCGCACGTGCCCCAGGTCGGCGGCACCGCTCGCGTCGCGGATGCCGCGCGAGCGCCCGCCACGGGCGACGGTGCCGCCCGAGGCGCTGCTGGTGACGCCGAGCGACGACGTGAGCCCGGCGAGCGCGCTGTTGAGCGCTGCCGACGAGCTGGCGATCTGCGCGCCCACTTCGGCCTGCGCGCGCGCGCGGCCGGCCGAGCCGCTGCCGGTGCTCAGCGAGTGCATGGTCTCGACCTGGCGGTTCCCTGCAGGCGCGCCCGGCGCCGGCGCGGGCTTGTGCACCGGCTCCACCTGCGCCGCGGGCCCGCCGCCGCCACCGCCGCCCCCCGGCTCCTTCTTCGCCGTGTGCACCTGCTCGCCAGCGGGCAGCACCGGCGGCGGCGCCTTCTTCACCGGCTCGAGGATCAGCTTGGCGAAGCGCTGCGGCAGCTCTTCCACCCTCACCACCGGCTTCGGCGGCAGCGCCGGGATCAGCTGCACCGCGATCACCAGCAGCACCGCAAAGATCGCGCACGTGGTGAGGCAGCGCATGAACAGCACATCGTTCGGATCGAACAGCGGCCGGCGATATTCGGCAGTGGTGGCCATGGGGTCGCTCAGGCCTTCTTGAGCACCGCGAGCGCGATGTCCGGGAAACCGTTGCGGTCGAGCGTGTACATGACCTTCTGCAGCACGCGGAACTCGATCCCGGCGTCGCCCTGTATCGTGGCCAGGCGCGAGACTTCGCGCTTCTCGCCCTTGCGCTTGGCGAGGTCGTCCATCTGCGCGCGCGCCTCGGTGAGGCGCTGGGCGAGCGGCGCGATCATCAGCTCGTCGCTGGCGACCAGGTCGTGCACGCTCGCCACCTTCTCGCCGTCCATCATGATGGCGTCGTGGTCGATGGCCACGACAACCGAGGTGTGCATGTCGGCGTTCACCGAGGAGCGCGGCAGCGTCACGCCCGGAGGCGGCACCGTCACCTCGCCGCCGGAGACGTAGCTCTTGAGCACGAAGAACAGCAGCGTGGTGAGGATGTCCATCATCGACGTCAGCGTGAGCCCGCCGTCGGACGTGTAACGCTCCATCATGCCCGAGGCGCGCGAGCGGCGGCGGCGCATGTCAGATCCCTCCCGTGGGCGGGGCCCCGGCGCCGGCGTCGCCGGCGCCCTCGAGCGCAGCGTTCACGAGCCCGGCGCCGCGCGCCACGTCCATGAGCGCGATGACCTCCTGGTAGTGCGTGCGCGCCTCGGCGACGATGCGCACCTCGGTGGTGCCGGGGTGCGCGGCCGCGATCGCGCGCAGGGCCTGCGACAGGAGTTGGGTCGCGACCGAGTCCGGCGCCGCCGCGGCCGCGCGCCGCGGCACCAGCAGCGGCGAGACGCCGTGCCCCTCGATCACGTAGACGTCGCCGCGCACGTGCACGGCGAGGTCCAACGGCGGCGTCGCCGGCTCCGCGGCGGCCGCCGCGGCGTCGGCATCCCGCGGCAGGCTGGTCTCGATCACCTTGACCTCGAGGAACACCGCGGAGAGCAGCAGCATCGGGATCAGCGCGATGATGATGTTCATGAGCGGCATGAGCTTCAAGTCGGTGTTGACCTTGAGCGCCTTCCGTTGCGCACGGCGTCGCATCGCTACGGCGTCCCGCCCTGCGGGGCGTAGGGAGCGCGTGCGCCGGCCTGCGGCGCCGGGCGCGCCGGCATCGCCACCACCTGGCCGCGCGCGGCCGAGGCGAGCAGCGCACGCGAGACGCGGATGCCGCTCTCCTCGACCTGCTCGGCGATGCCTTCCACGAGACCGACGAGGAAGCCCTGCGTGACCAGCGTGGGGATGGCGACCAGCAGGCCGAACGCGGTGGCGTTCAGGGCCATCGAGATGCCGCCGGCGAGGAACGCCGAGCGCTGCGAGGGGTCCGCCGCACCCACGGCCGCGAACGCGGTGATGAGGCCGGTGATGGTGCCGAGGAGCCCGACCAGCGTGGCGATGTTCGCGAGCACGTTCAGGTGCGCGAGCCGGCGCGTGAGCGGCGGCATGGCGAGCGCCGTGGCGTCCTCGGCGGCCGACTGGAGCTTCGACTCCTCCAGCTCCGGTACCGAGAGTACCGCCTGCACCACCTGCGCCGCGGGTGCGTTCGACTTGCGGCTCACGTTGCGCGCGGCGTTCAGGTCGCCGCGGTTGATCTGGGCGAGCACGTCGTTCGTGAGCTTCTTGCCGTTCAGCACCGAGGCTCCGGTGATGACGAAGAAGCGCTCGAGCGCGATCGCCGCGGCGACCACGCCGATCCCCAGGATCCCGTACATGACCAGGCCGCCCTGCTTGAAGGACGTCAGTAGTCCGGCCAACTCGTTCATCGCGGATTCTCCTTTCCACCGACAGGGCTGGCCTCGGGCACCACGACGCGAGAGGGCATCGCGGTG
>Ga0209811_10000841_pt1 | contig 11223 bp, 16 predicted proteins | sample Coa_R1_6_FD_187161 | JGI IMG/M metagenome (GOLD analysis project Ga0209811, IMG submission 187161) | Surface soil microbial communities from Centralia Pennsylvania, which are recovering from an underground coalmine fire. - Coalmine... | ecosystem: Environmental > Terrestrial > Soil >...
CACCTCTTCGGGTTGTTGCAGCGATAGTTGATTGCCGTCCAGTTTTCTTCGTCCAGCTTGCCACCTGTGATTTCAACAACGACAGCTACGACACCGATTTCAATTTCCTCGTCGGCATAGCTGTCTGCGAGAGAGTCGATCAACTCGGCGGCAATTACACCGACCTGGCCCCAGTCATTCAGACTGCTCACTCGCGTCCCTTTCTGCCAACATCAGGAGATGATTATACATCTCCGTGAAGACGGATAGCTCGATCACCATCAGATCCAGATCATCGATTGTGACTTGCATGCCCGGCTTCATCCCTCCCGGCTGCGTCAGCGCTTCTCTGCGAAGCTCCAGGAATTCCGCCTTCTCGATCCTGTAGCTCTTCGCCCCCGGCTTCTCGTTCGTTCGCGCCTCGATTAGGAAATCGTGAATTCGCCCGTCCCTCTTGAACCTCCAGATCCGGCCGGAATTCACTCCCTTCTGACCGCCAGGCAAGGTATTCAAGCGCTCTTCTTGCATCTGTGAGCGGAGTTTTCTCGCTCTCGTCCAGGGCGTCTCCATCGATCCTTCGATACGAGACGACGATGAACCATCCATTGACAATTCGGAACCGTCGAAATCTCCACTTCCGCCGCGTCTCGACATATCTCCACCGCCCTCGATATGAAAACGTAGTGAGAAAAGGCTTACGCGACCTGTCGGCCACGTCTGCTCCTCTGGTACTCGTCAAAGGAGCGACGCTTCTGGAATTTCACCGTATTGAAAAGCCGGTTCTTGCAGCACTCCCCGACATCCGCACTGTGGCTGTAATTGCTGTGAGCGCTTCGAGCAACGCTAGGAATAATCGGGACGAACAACAACTTTCCCACGATCACAGCCGTAGGTTTTCCGCAGATGTTGCACGTTAGATTCACGTCTCGTGCCATTGCAGCCTCGTCTCCTCGCGGATTGCACTGGCAATTTCTTCGTAAAGCTCCTCGTTGTCGCGGAGGAAGCCACGGAATTTCTTTTCATTCCCTTGCCACATCACCTCGTCCAGGTCTTCGTAACTGTAAACACCGCTCGTGTTGCGCTCGATCAACTCGTCTTCCAGACCGAGAGAGATGACTTCCCAACCAGGGTCTATGGTCTTTAGATCGTAGTTGAAAACGAACGAGCCTTCTCTGAGTGGGCGGGTAGACTTGTCCTTCTCGACCCGCAACTGGATCCAACGGCCGACAGCAACGTCCGTCGCGACCTTCTTTCCGTGGCGTACGACGTTGCGTTTTTCAGTGACTCGTGTGCTCCGCTGAAATTCGATTCGCCCTGTGGCGTAGTAGCGCAGAGCCTTGCCGCCGGATGTCGTCTTCGGATTCCCGAACGTGACGCCGACATCGACGCGCTCCTGGTTCGTCCAGAGGAAGAGTGTCTTCTTGTTCACGGCTGTAATTCGCCGGAGCGCTCTCGACATCATCCGCGCCTGCGGAGCAATGTTGTCCCTGTCGCGTGGATCCTTTGCCATCTCCTCGGTCGTGACGAGACTGGAAACCGAGTCGATTGCAATTACCTCCAGGATCGAGTTCTTCGCGTGCTTCGCAAGCACCATCATCACGGCGATGGCCTCTTCCGCGTTCTCGGGGTGGTACGCCAGGATTTCATCCGGGTTCCCACCGAGGAAGGCAAAGCGCTCGTGGTCGAACGAGTGCTCCGGATCCACGATGGCGCAAAGATTTCCCCGCTCCTGCGAGAGCGCCATCGTCCGGTAGAGAATGTAGCTCTTCCCGCTCGACTCGGAGCCGTAAAGCTCGTAGTGACGGCCGAGAGCAAAGCCGCCGCCCGTGATCCTGTCGAGGACGAGCGAGCCGGTCGGAATCCGCTCGATCTTGAAATACTCGTCCGATCCCAGCCGAACGGGGTTTTCAAGATCGAGCGTGTCGTTGACCTGGGCCATCAGCATCGCCGCAGACATGGGCTGTTTCTTTTTCATGACACCTTCATCTCTTGCGCCCTTCTGTGATCGGCATTCATCCGCTCGATCTGCTGCTTGATGTCCCAGAGGCACCCGTTGTTGAAAATGGTGTCAGGTTCGGGTCGGAACGTGTACTGACGCCACGGCGCATACCAGGAGATCGTTCCGAGACGCACCCCACTTCTAACCGTCAGGACGGCCACCATCCGCGTCTTGAAACTCGGAGGAACATCTTTCTCCTCGAACCTGATGTATTCGGGCCTCTTTTTCATGACCGCAACGGAGAAAGACCCGCCTCGATCATGGCCTCTTCGAGATTGGAAACGGCCGTCTGAATTTCAACCGGGATGTCCCTGTCCGCGAAATGCGTGGCAATTGCGTCCTCTAGACGATTTATTGCTTCGACAAGATTTTTCATCGCCGCCTCTTTCCCTTGATTCCTCGCTGCCACTTCGACTTGCGGCGCTTCCTGCGGCGCGTTGTACGGCGTTCTGAGGGCTTCGGAGACTCCAGAGGAGTGTCGGGTTCCCCTGGAGTCTCCTGACCCTCTAGCGGCGTCTCAATGCCCTCCTCGGGCTTTTGACGCCGGAGTCGCACTAGGCGTCCTCGGTGCCCTCGTCCTCGCCGCCGTCCTCGGTGTCGTCCGTGCCCTCGTCCGGCTTCTCGGGATCGGGAGCGGGCGTCTCGGGAGTGCTACGCATTTTCTTCCTCCTCTTGGCTTGGGGTTGGCTCTTCTTCCGGCCCGTCCGCAACCCGGTCGGGTGAGGGGTCTTCCGGAACCGTGTCAAGAATTTCAAACGGAACCTGAGGATAGATCTCCCCCTCCTCCTCCTGGACGAACGTCGGATCAGAGATTGTGTAGAGAGTCGGCGTCAGTGTCAACTCTTGCTGAATATCGTCCAGAACGCCGAACTGGAGCCGCGTGTCCAGTTCACTGAAAATGGGCCGAATGAAAACCGTACCGTTGAGCGCCCCCTCTTCGGGCTTCTCGACGGAGGGATCCTTGTTCTCGATCCTCCCGTCACCTTCGAGTTCGATCCCCCAGAGAAGATTGCCCTCCGGGTCTTCGGCGTCATACAGGGCGACGAACGGTCGCCCGATGAAATAGGTGAGATCTGCCATCTACGCTCCTGCTCCCTTCATGCTCCTGACCGCATTGATGAAAACCTTGTCCCGCTCGTGTGGCGGATGGATCTGCGGATCGTCCTGGAAGCTACCACTCACGCTGAAAAGCCGAAACGCCTGCGGCCCGTTCATCACAAACGGCATCCGGATCATCCCGTCGAGACAGACCACGCGGCCCTGGCATTTCTTGTGGAGGAATTTCATCAACAGAACCATGTCCTTCTTGTCCTGGGGGCAGAGACAGTGGAACTTGACCCCATTCTCGTCCACCATCTCGAACAGCCACGTCTTCGTCTGCGCCCAGGGACTGGCCTTCAACTCCAATTTCACATTCGGCGGGATCCAGAAGACCTTGGAAACCGAGGCACGTCCTGTGGTCGGTTCCAAGCCTCTCTCCCGGCCCAGGTGCTTCCAGCCGGACTCCGACGTTCTCGGGCCGATGTGACGGGGCTTGAAGCCTCTGAGCGCCTCGGGCTTTCGGAGCGTGAAGCCGAGTGCATGAAATTGCACAACGTCTTCGTCATCCGCTCTTCGTATGCCCAGAGGCTCCAAAGCCCCCAGGGCGGCGAGCGCTTCTAGCTTGGGCGCATTAAGCGAGCGCCTCGTCGTCCTGTCCTTGAGATCGTCGTACGTCTGGAACGGTTGGTTGCTCACGATTTCATTTACCACGACCGGCCCTAACCCTTTCACCTTGGAAAGCCCGACGCGGATGGCGTTCCCGGAGCGGTCGATGCTAAACCCTGAGCCGGAGCGGTTGATATCCGGCAGTGAAAACGAGTAGCCCTCAGCCCTCGCGGCGGCGAGATACTGGCTCCGCTCCGGGAAGTGATCGAGCAGAGAGGCGAAGAACTCAGCCGGGTAGTGGCATTTCAAGTACGCCATCCTGGCCGCAAGCTCTCCGTAGCTCGCAGCGTGACCACGGTTGAAGCTGTAGCCCTGAAACGCCTGAACCCACGGCCAGAAGAGATCACCCGTTAGTCCGTTTTCATCGGCCGCTCTCATGAAATCCGGCTCGATCTTCTCGAACGCCTCTTTCGCTCCCCGGCCCTGGCCCTTCGCCTTCTTGATCGCCTGGTAAATATCGTCCACTCCGGCGTCGTCCATCCCCACCGCGTAGCCGATCTCCATCGCTTGCTCCTGGTAGACCGGCACGCCCTGAGTCGCGGACATGATCTCTTCCAGGATCTCGTGCTCGTATTGAAATTCCTCCTGGCCGTGCCGTCTCTTCACGTACATCTTGTCCCGGCCGGTGCGAGTGTTCGCAGGGCGGTAGAGTGCAGCCGCAAGCGTCAGGTCGAAGACGTTTTCAGCCTTCATCGCAACGACGCCCTGGCGCACCTCCTTGCCCTGGAGCGTATGAACGCCGTCCACCTTCCCGGCCTGGATCATCTCGTACGTTTTTTCGTCGTCCGTGGGAAGCTCGAAGAAGTCGAGAGGAGACTTACCGACCATTTTCAAAACGTCCGCAGCCACGTCGAGAGTCGTCAGCCGGAGGAAGTCGCCCTTCACGAGTCCGAAGTCTTCGAGCGTCTTGAAATCGAACTGGGTCACGAGCCTGCCCGACGAAGCGATCAGGTACATCGGGATCCACGTCTTGAGCGGGCGCTCCGGAGTCCCGAACACCCAGGCGCAAGCATGCTGCGAGATCGACTTGATCGAGTCGAAGATCGAGGACGCGATTTCATAGAGATCGGGGTACTCCTCCTTGAGCGCAGTGAAAACGTCGGTGTCCTCGTCCACCATCCCGGAGTCGATCATCTGCGGCAGGAGCTTAGAGATCTCGTCCTGCTCCTCCTTCTCGATCCCCAGCGCACCGGCAGCCATACGGAAGGCAGAGCGGTTCGCAGCCGTACCGTAGTTGCAGATCTGCTCGACCTGACCCTCTCCGGTGAGCGGCTCCATCTTCTCCTGGACGATCCGCATGAAATCCTCGTAGCGACTGGGCTGGATATCCACGTCAATGTCCGGGAGTTTCTTCCGCGCCGGATTGAAAAAACGGCTGAAAATAAGCTCGTGCTTGATCGGGTCTATGTCGTGAATTCCCAGGCAGTAGCAGAGCAAGGAGGAAGCAGCCGATCCTCTCGTCCAGGTCAGGATTCCCTGGCGGCGAGCCGTGGTGATGAAGTCCGAGAGGAGGAGGAGATAGTGTGAAAAATCTCCCATCGCCTCGATTTCAAGCTCGAACCGCTTCCTCGCCTTTTCCCCGTATTTCTCCACCATTTCACTCAGACGCTTCTTGCTCCTTTGCCGCATCTTCCTCTCGGGATCCTCGTAGCCGCTGTTCGGGATCGAGTATGAAAAACTGTCGAGAGGCTCCAGGACGATGTTCGCTTCGGCCACGATCTCCTGGATGTTGAGCACGGCCTCGTAAGGAACGTCTCCTCCAGCCTTCTCCATGTCGCGCATGTAATTCGTGAAATAGGCGTAGTCGTGCAGGTACTCGGCAGAGAGTCGTTCCTGGGAGACGCCGTAGTGCGAGTCGTCGCGGTTCCTGTACGCGCTCGCCTTCATCGCCACGTGCGTCTTCCTGTCCCCGATCCGCTGCATGTGGGAGTCGTTCGTGAAAACGAGCGGCGTGCTCGTCAACTCGGCCAACGCGATCAGCTTCTCGCGGACTGCCTCTTCCTGCTCGACCATCTGGCAGTACGCCGGGAATTGCGCGTCGAAGTATTTCTCGGCGTAGTGGTCTTGGATCTCGATGTAGAAGTTGGGGAACAGCATTTTCATTCCCTCTACGTAGAACTCCCCCATCTCCGAGTCGTGCAAAAGCGACTGGCTCAACTCGCCGCCGAGACAGCCGGAGAGGACGACGTTGTGGTGGAGCGGCCAGGGGGCGATATCGATCATCCTGAAAATCGAAATCCTGGGCTTGCGGTAGAAATGTTCACGCTGCATCGAGTCGGTCGTCCAGGTGACGAGATTCTCGTAACCCTCCCTGGAAAGCGCGAGAACGGTCAGATGAAATTGCTCGCCCATCACGTCCTTGCCCTTCTCACCGAATGCCCAGTCCGGCACGACGTAAAGCTCGCAACCAAGGATTGGCTTGAGCTTCGCCGCCCTCGCCTCCTTGTAGAGCGCCGGGGCGCTCATGAGATGCCCGTGCTCCGTCAGCGAGACAGCTTCCCAGCCCAACTCCTTCGCACGAGCAGCAACGGCCTTGGGAGTCCCGAAGCCGTCGAGCAAACTGAAAGTGCTGTGACAATGTAAATCAATGCAGTTTGTCATACCAAGCCCTTGTCTAGTTCGACATGGCACTCTTTGCAAAGTTCAGCAAAATCATCTAGGTCACGCAAGTACACCCCAGAGATATTTGCCCACTCTGTCTTTTGCTTCCGACCGCATCCCGAACAAGTTCCAGTTTTCGCTTTGCGGTTTCCAACCCAGGCATGAAGACCTGAATAACCTACTTCTTCACCCTTCCAAGCTCCATGCTTTTCCTCTAGATGCCTGCCTTTTGAGGCGGCGCTCATTTTCAAAAGCGTCTCCGGAGAATTTCTGTACCCAGTTCTGCCTTGTCTTACACGCTCACGATGGGCAACTGAAATTTTCTTGCCAGCGTGAACACGGCTAATTGAAGCCCTGCCTTCTGGAGTACGCGACCAGTGCCCACGTCTAAACCGTTGCCCAGGTCGCTTAGGGCCAGGCTCGCCACAGCCACATTCGCACAATTTCATTGACCCACGCTGGTCATCTCCAGCCTTCCCTCCCCGTGAAATCTGAAATCGACTGAGAAAGAGTCTCCCGCCCCTCCTCGGTGTCGATATCAGCTACGACCACGAGATCTGAGATCTTCCGCAGATGCTCCGGCATCTTCCGGCCGGGCATCAAGATGGAGAGGATCGGCTTGTCGAGCAAGACGGCGAAGCCGATTTCAACGGCGGCTTTAACGTCCGGCTCCTCGGGAACGAGGCTAAGGAAAATGTCGGAGGCTGAAATCTTGTCGAACGCCTCCCGTCGAGCACTCTCGACAAAGTGATCCCACTGAGCACGATCCTCGCCCGACAGGTCTTCAACCCAATCGCCGCTCATCCGTTTCCCCCCACCATCTCTGAAAAGACCGCCTGGGCCATAAGAACCCCTATCGGGTCGCCGTACATCGGAAAGAGAATGTCATTGTTTTCAAGTCCCTTCCCCAGGAAGTCGCCTTCCGCTCCGACTTCAATGCAGCACTCGGCAAGCTGGACTGGTGTCATCTCTGCCTTGCGGGCAACTGCGACCGTGAATCCGGGATACTTTCCGCTCATGACGATGTGAAAATGCTGGTTCTTCTCGCCCTGGTAGTACCTGCTTTCCACGACCTTCATCAGATCGAGGTTGTTCACGAGGAACCACCAATCGCGCGAGTCGAGCTTCTCGTTGAGGTACTCGCCAAGCTCTTCCGGGCTGAGCGGGCCGTCTGTCATCTCGTCACGCGCCAGAACGCGAATGAAAACGCAGCGATCAGGGAGACGTACACGATTGCCTCCGGCCAGGTCATGACTCGGACGGTTCCCAGATCGGATCGTCCTCGACCGCGAAGCCGTCGAAGTTGTAAATCGCCCCCGTCTCCTTCCAGATCGCGTACGAGATGACGGCCGAGACGTTTTCACCTGCCTCCTCGGTGATGCCGACAAGCACCCACGGGCCGCTCATCATCGAGAACTGATTCGGCTCCTGGGTGTCGAGCGCGGTGAGATCGCCGTCGGGATGGCGAGTCAGGATCTCGTCAAGAGCCTTGCGAGTCTTGGATTTCATACCAACCTCCATTCATACTCTGCCCCCCGCATGAGATGCTTGTTGTCTTCGGATGGCAAAGGAGGGAGTTGTGATTCACTCGTTTTCACATACGCCCCACCTTCATCCACGAGCGCCTCGGGAAGCGGCCAATGCCACTCCGGGCCAGACTGTCCTTCTTTGTTCACGATTCGCGTCCCCGGATGCGGGCCTCCGAGCGTCCGAATGAAAAAGCGTTCACTCATCCGGGCCTCCTTCTGCATCGATGTGCCAGCGCACGAGCACGGCGATAAGCTGAGCACGCTCTTTCGCAATCGTGTGCCCCGGCACCTCGTTACGAGTCCGACACGCCCACCTGAGATCGTTCCACTCGTCCATCGCGATTTCAAGCCAGCGGTCGTCAGGCGTATTTGCGTTTGAGTCGCCCCATTTCGCGACCTGACGGTCGATTTCCTCCCAAACGTCCTCGGGAATTTCAAGAGCGCTCATTCGACACTCCTCGCTTGTGCCTTGCCAATCGCGAGCTTCGTCGGCTTGACCGTGACGGCGATGGCCTCTGCCTCGAAAATCGTCGGATCGACTTCGATCAGGAGTTGGACGCGGGCCTGGTTCGACTTGATGTCCGGGAGCTTTTGCGTGGCCCGTGAAATCTGAAACGAGGCTACCACGCCTTCGCGATTCCGCCGGGCCGTTAGGACGAGAAAGCACTGGGATTTCATTTCTTTTTGTTCTCCTTCATCTCCTTGACCACCTCATCGAAATCGTGCTCTGCCAGGGCCGCAAGCTCCTTCCAGCGACGGGCACGCCGCTTCCAATGCCCGGAGATCAGATGGGCCTTGCGCTTTTCACTGCCCCGCTTGTGATCTGCGAGCTTGTCCCAGATCCAGGCTTCCTTCTGAGCGTTGTCAGCGAGCACGACAAGCTCATCCGGGAAAAAGCCCAGGGCATCGACGGCATCCTGAATTACCTCGTCGTCCTCGACCATCCCGTGGTTGTTCCAAAGCCCCATTACGCCGGGAGTCTCTTCTTGAGCTTCTGAACGGACGGAGCCTTCTCCTTGAGCGGCTTGAGCGCAGTGAGCTTGATCCGGACAGACGCAGGCTTGGCCGCGATTTCAACCTGCTCGCCCGTCTGCGGATTCCGGCCCAGGCGCTTCTTCGTCGCCTTCCGCAGCGCAGGCTCTACAACCAGCCCAGCGAATTTCACCCGCTCGCAATTCGCGACCGCACGCCCGACGACGGTCTGGAGCGAGTCGAGGAAGAATTTCACATCCGCCTTGCTGTACTCCGTTTCCTCGGCAAGACGCGACTGGAAGTCGGTCTGCGTCACAATCGGTAGGGGCATCTCTCGTCTCCTCGTTGAAAATGGACTGATAAGGGGGCGGGTCGGGTAGGAGAGGCCACTCCCAAGCCGGTACCCGCCCCCATTTCGGGTCGAACTGAGCGCCGCATTACCCAGCCGATCCGAACTTGAAAAGCTACTTCGTCTTGCGCGGCCGACCCCTCGTTCCCTTGAGCTTGATCGAGGTGAGGATCAGGTCGCCCTCCTCGTCCTGGGCGGCGTCCACGACGACGGTAGCGCCCTTCTTGATCGTCTCGTAGTCCACGTCGAGTCCGTCTCCGAGCCAGGTTTTCAACTCGCCGTGCTCGTCGCTGGAGAGGTCGAAGATCTCGTCCTTGCGGTTGATCTTGACGATGGTGAAAACGCCCGCCGTGATCTTCTCGGGAGCGCCCTCTTCCTCGGACTCCTCTTCGTCTTCGTCGTCGTCCGACTCTTCTTCGTCCTCTTCGTCCTCGTCCTCGTCTTCCTCGTCCGACTCGTCCTCGTCCTCTTCGTCGTTTTCATCGGACTCGTCTTCGTCCTCTTCCTCGTCCTCGTCCTCCTCCTCGTCCTCCGGCTCAGGAGCAGGCTTGCCGCGACGGGTGCGAGTCTTCGACTTCGGAGTCTCGTCCTCGTCCTCGTCGTCGTCGCTGTCGTCGTCTTCGAGGAGATCGAGAGCCTTGAGCCGCTCGATCTGCCTTTTCAACTGACTGACAACGAGTCCCTCCATGCCGTTGCCCTGGAGAAGTTCGTCCTCCAGCCGCTTGAGCAACTCGGTTTGCTGCTTCTTCGTGAGCGGCTTGTCCGGGAGCACCTTGATCCTGTAATTCCCCCGGTCGTCCAGCCGCTTGATCCGGATCTTCTTGCCCTGGATCCCGTCCTCTTCCTCGGCCTCGTCGGTCAGAGCCTCCACGGTGCTGAAATTCATCGTGAAGAGCTTGATCTGATCCTTCGTGTCCGGAGCCTCTGGGAAATACCAGGCCGTGAGAGCGCGGGTCGAAGGTGAGTCGTTCGCCGCGCAGAACGGGCAGTCCTCGCCGGAGCAGGGGACGTACGTGTTGCCCGCCTTGTCGAAGTGGTCGTAATACTCGTAGTAGCCGGGGTTTTCACCCTTCTCGGCCGCTTCGGGATCCGGCTCGAACAGAGCCACGCCCCGGAAGCTCTCGTCCGCCTTCAAGCGAAGGAAAACGGACGGACGCTTGCGCTCCTCCCTGGAGCGTACGGTGCGGATTTTCACTCCGCGATCCCGCTTCGTCCTTCGTAGCGCCATTTTCACCCTTTCTTTTTGTCGTCAGAACAGCACTTGGGCTGATACGGAATGCGAGAAGCGTACCATCTCTAGGCTGATAAAGCAAATCAGGCCATTTCCCGGAGTTTCTTCCTCCAAATCAGGATCGGGACGGCCCTGTCGAGGGATCTCCACGCCTCTTCCCTGGTCAATTCCGCCGGGTCGGACTTGCCTTTCGGGAACCGGCAGACGAGAAGCGGGTACGGACGGAGCTTCTCGTACGCAATTTCAATGTTCCGGACTCCTGACGTGTCCCTGTCGAACATGAGGTAGATCTTCTTCGGCCTCAGTCGAGCGACGATTCTTTGCTGAGCATCTGAAATTCCGGTTCCCATGATGCCCACCGCAGGGACACCGTGCTGATGGAGACGGATCACGTCGAACGAGCCTTCGCAGATCACGATGTATTTCATGTCCCGGCTCAGTTTGTTCGCCCCGAACAGGAGCGCGGTCTTTTCAGACCCACCGGAGTAGAGGTATTTCGGGTAGGAACGTTCGTCAACCGCCCGCTCGATCAGGAAACGAGTCCTGTTTTCCTCATCGCGCGCCGGAATGACAATGCGCTTGTCGTCGGGATCCCAGCCGAGATCCCAGTACGCGACTTCCGCCCCTGAAATTCCTCGCTTGTCCAGGTATTCGAGTGCAGCGACCGGGAGGTAGTGCTCGTACTCCAGGTCGAGCTTCTTCGAGGCCGTCACCTTTTTCACCGGACGGACTACCTGCCTCGTGCGAGTCGTGAACTTCGAGTTGCGAAGGATGATCCTGCGCGCCTCCCTGTGGGCCTTGCTCATCCGATGTAAATGCTCGCGCTTGTTTCCCTTCGCCCCGGCCACGTCGTACT
>Ga0209811_10000842_pt1 | contig 11221 bp, 9 predicted proteins | sample Coa_R1_6_FD_187161 | JGI IMG/M metagenome (GOLD analysis project Ga0209811, IMG submission 187161) | Surface soil microbial communities from Centralia Pennsylvania, which are recovering from an underground coalmine fire. - Coalmine... | ecosystem: Environmental > Terrestrial > Soil >...
GGCGACGATGCCGTCGGACTCCTGCTCCTTGCGGATAAAGTCGATCGCCCTCTTCACGGCCTGGTGGTTCTTGTCGTAGCCGTAGGTCGCGAGCATCTCGAGGATGCGCCCCGTGATGTCGACCGTCGCGGGATCGAGCATGGCGTTGTGATCAGCAAACGGAACGTACTGGAACACCATGCGGTCGTTATCCTTATCGAACGACGCCCAACCGCCGTTGCGGCACTGCATGGAAAGAATCCAATCGATGGCGCGCTGCACCGATTCGTGCTGGTAGCGGCCATTCGGGTGTTCGACCCGGCTCAGGCCGAGGCAAACCTGCGCGCTGTCGTCAACATCGGGATAGAACTCGTTGTTGAACTCGAAGTACCAGCCGCCGGGCTCGCCTTGCGGATTTTTCACCTTCCAGTCGCCCACGGTGCGGACCTGCTTCTGCAACAACCAGTCGGCGCACTTGACCATTCGAGGATCGTCGGCGGGGATCCCAGCCTCGCCCAGCGCGAAGAGTGCATAGGCCGTGTCCCACACGGGTGACACGCAAGGCTGCATGCGGAAGGTTTCGCCTTCCTCGATGCCCAGCTTTTCGAATTCGTCCATGGCGCGGATTACCTGGGGATCGTCCGCCGAATAGCCCAGGCAGCGCATGGCGATCACCGAATTCATGATCGAAGGGAAAATCGCGGCCAGGCCGTCGCTCATCTCGAAGCGCTCGAGCATCCACTTCTCAGCGCGTTTCAGCGCGAGCGAGCGCAGCGGGCGAATGTGCACGCGTTCGGCCCAATGCGTAATGCGGTCGAGCACCAGGAAGAAATTGCGCCAGGAGACCAGCTTCTTGTCCCAGTGCAGGTGCATGCGCGACTTGTCGCGACCACCAACAAAGAGTTCGCCAATACCCATCTCGTCAGGAAGCTTTTTGAAAGGCTTCTTCGCGTAGCAAATAGAAAGAGGCACCAGCATGGCTCGCGACCAGGAAGAAATCTCGTAGATGTTGAACCAGAACCAATTCGGAAACAGCACGATCTCGGGCGGAATCGCGGGAATCGCGTCGTAGTCGTACTGCCCGAAGAAGCAAAGATAGAGCTTGGTGAAGGTGTTGACCTCGGTCACGCCGCCGAGTTCGTGAATCTTCGTGCGAGCCCGCCGGAGGGCCGGATGGTCGGAGCGCAAGCCCGCAAGCTTCAACCCGAAGTAGACCTTGACCGACACGCTGACGTTCGAAGGTCCGCCGCGATAAATGCTCCAGCCGCCGTCCTCGTTCTGCTGCTCGAGCATGTAGCGCGCAGCCTTGGCGAAGCGCTGCTCGTCGACTGTACCCAGCATCGTGTGCAGGATGAGGTAATCGGCCTCGAGCGTGGCGTCGGCCTCAAGCTCGCCGCACCAGTAGCCGTCCTCATGCTGCTCGGAGAACAGCAACCGGCGCGCGGCATCGGTCGCCGCTGCCACCCGGCTGGTCAGATCGTCAATTTTTCCGAAACGAAGTTGAGGCGCTGACTTGGTGGAAAGCTGGGGGGAGTGTTCATCCATACGAGATTGGGACTCCATCAATCCGCGCTAACGCTCGCGGGGGCGCTGGCAATGGCCTCTACGATTTCGGGAGGCAGGCCAAAACGCACGTTTTCAGGCATCACTTCCAGTTCCTGCACGTTGTCGAAGCCCTTGGTCGCGAGGTACTTGACCACTTCTTCAACCAGGCACTCCGGCGCCGACGCTCCCGCGGTGAGCGAGATCGTCTTCACGCCTTCAAGCCAGTCAGGCTGGATGTTCTTGTAGCTGTCGATTAGATGCGCGTTCGTGCCGAGGTTGCGCGCCACCTCGACCAGGCGGTTGGAGTTCGAACTGTTTTCTGACCCGACCACCAACAACAGATCCGCCTCGGAAGCCACTTCCTTTACAGCCACTTGCCGGTTCTCGGTCGCGTAACAGATGTCTTGCGCGTGCGGTCCCTGGATGTTGGGAAATTTCTTTTTGAGCGCGGCAATGATGTCCTTGGTCTCGTCGAGGCTTAGGGTCGTCTGCGTGAGGTACGCCACGCGGTTCGGATCGGGGACCGTCAGGGATTCGACTTGTGCGGGCGATCCAACAACTTGGGTGACGGTGGGTGCCTCGCCCAGCGTGCCGATGACTTCATCGTGATCGCGGTGACCGATAAGGACCAGCGAGTAGCCTTCCTTGGCAAACTTGACGGCCTCGACGTGAACCTTGGTGACGAGTGGGCAGGTCGCATCAATGACGCGCAGCTTGCGCTCTTCGCTGGCTTTGCGGACCTCAGGCGAAACCCCGTGGGCGCTATAAATTACGCGTTCCCCTTCAGGAACTTCATCAACACTATCGACGAAGATGGCGCCTTTCTCCTGGAGTTCTTCGACCACGAACCGGTTGTGGACGATCTCTTTGCGAACGTAGATCGGAGGCCCAAACGCCTCGAGGGCGATTCGCACGATGTCGATGGCACGTACCACCCCGGCGCAAAATCCTCGGGGCTTTAGGAGCAATAAAGTTTTGGTTTCGCTGGTAGACACTATGAGATCCTTGTCGTCTTCGGCCTTGTATTAAGGGTACACTTTTCCCCAGAAAAGTTAACCCTAGACTACCTGATGGAACCCCTTTGGTCAACGTAAGCTATAGAAAGGGTTAGGATTAACAGCGAACGGTAGTCCATGCGGATTGAACGGGGCGGGATAAGTGCCGAGCCCACATCGATTTGAGTTTTCCCTTCCGGCGCGGAGCTGCTATTCTCCCCATCTTTCCGGAAGGTCCGCATGGGGATCAGGTCGTCGGGTGGTTGATTGTCCTCCTATCTCTTACCAGTGTGGCCACAGCACAGACCACTAAATCGGACTCCTCTTCTTCTTCCGATGATACGGCCGTGCTGGAAGAACTGGCTTGTACGGCCGGGCGCGCCTACGCCGAACGCGACCTCCCTACCCTCGAGCACCTCAGCGCCGACGACTGCGTGCAGACTGACGTTCCGGGGAGGAGTGTTGCACCGCGCTGAGTGGCTAGACTTTGTCCGCAACCGGATGTCGGAGCTTCAGGTGGATTGCGATTCGGTCGAGGTGCGGGTATACGGTGAGAGCGCGGTGGTCATGGGAGGCTGGACCTAAACGAGAAAATCGGCGCCGGGCAGCCCGGGGATTCATTCTCGCTGGACCTCTTTTTGGACGAAATCAGGGGATGGCTGGAAGCGGCACGCCTTTCAGAATACCTATGTCAATCCCAACGCGGATAAGTGCGCGATGGAGGAGGCGGCCAAGTGAAGAGAACACAAGGCTGAGCGCCATACGCTTACTCGAAGCCCAAGTCGGAAAGTTCCTTATCGGTAAGTGGAGCAAAGGCGTCCGCAGAACAGGTGATTTTCCCAGTCATACTTCCGGCCTGGCGCTTCTTGCGTGCCTTCCTAATCGGCACCAACTTGGCCATAGGCTCGTTCCCGCGCACAATGATGACTTCCTTGCCGGAAGCCGCTTCTTCGAGCAGGCGCGACAGATTGGCTTTTGCCGTTGGATCGTGTACTTCATGGTAGCTGCGTATGCTAGCTGAACAGTCGGTTGGGTCAATTCCCTCAATCTTTGGCTTAAGCATTCGCTTTGATCATCTGCTCAGCGTGCTTCAGCGAGCTTTCCGTAACCTTGGCGCCGCTTAGCATGCGAGCGACTTCCTGGGTGCGCTCGTCGCCAGTTATGTTTCGGACGGTGGTCTTCGTGCGGCCGGCGGATTCCTTCTTCTCGATGCGGTAGTGATGGTCGGCGAAGGTTGCTATTTGCGGAAGGTGGGTGACACACAGCACCTGGCTGGTGCGTGAGAGTTCTTTGAGTTTCTTGCCGACGGAGTCGGCGGCTCGGCCGCCGATGCCGGTATCGATTTCGTCGAACACCAGCGTGCGCGGAACGCCCGATCCTTTCTTCTTCCCTCCGGATACCGCAGTGGCTTCGACGCTGGCCTTCAGAGCCAGCATGACGCGCGACAGTTCCCCGCCCGAGGCAATGTGTTCGAGGCGGCGGAGGGGCTCGCCGGGGTTGGTGGAGATCATGTACGCAACCTGATCGAAGCCCGAGGCGGACCAGTTCTGTTCTTCGTCGGATCCAGTCACTTCAATGTGAAAGCTCGATTTCATCGCCAGATCGTTGATGGCGGCTTCCACCAGCTTCTCGAGTTTGCGGGCAGCCTCGTAACGTTTCTTCGAAAGCCCACGCGCCGCGGTCAAATATTCCTGAGCGGCCGCGGCCAGTTCACTGCGCAACTGGCGGAGAACCTCATCTTTGTTCTCCATTTCGGAGAGTTTGCGGGCCGCCTCGGCACCGAAGGCGATCACGTCATCGAGGGTGGCGCCGTACTTGCGTTTCAAGCGGTCGATGGCAGCCAGGCGGTCTTCGACTTCGGCCAGATGTTCGGGCGAGGCGTGAATGCCGCCCGCGTAGTCACGCAAGGTCGCGCCCACGTCCTCCACGCTGATCAGTGCCGATTCGAGCGCGGCCAGCGCTTCCTGAAATTTCGGCTCGTAGCGGGCCAGTTCCTCGACCTGTTTGCGCGCCGAGCGCAGCGACGAGGCGGTGGACGAATCGCCTTCATAGAGCAGATCGAACGCGTTCATGGCCGCGTTGTAGATTTTCTCGGCGTTGGCCAAAACGCGCTTCTCATTTTCGAGACGCTCGTCTTCGCCGGCCTGCAACTTAGCGTCTTCGATCTCGCGCTTTTGAAAAGTCCACAGATCGAGCAGGCGAAGGCGGTCTGTCTCGTCGCGCTCGAGTTCTTCGATGCGGCCTCGGATTCCGGTCCATTTGTGATACGCGTCGTGCACGCCGGTGACTTGTGCGCAGGCGTAAGCGTCGAGCAGGGCAAGCCGCGCCGGCCCGTCGAACGCGGCTAGGGTTTCGTTCTGCGCGTGGACGGTTGCGAGGTACGGGCCGATCAGCTTCAGCACGGCAACCGTGGCGGGCTGGTTGTTGACGAACACCCGCCCCTTGCCGCCCTGGGCGATCTCGCGGCGGAGAATCACGGAGTCGCTTTCGGAGTCGAGCCCGTTTTCCTCGAGGATGCGGGCGATGGTTTTCGATGCGCTGCTCTCGATTTCGAAGACGGCAGAGATGACTGCCCGGTCCGCTCCTGAACGAATAACGTCGGTGGAGGCTTTCTCGCCGAGCAACAGCGTGAGTGCATCGATCAGGATCGATTTGCCGGCGCCCGTTTCGCCCGTAAGCAGGTTGAGTCCGGAGGCGAAGGCCACCGCTACGTTATCGATGACCGCGTAGTTCTCGAGGCGCAGTTCGACGAGCACCGAGGATCCTGGGTTGCGAAGTTGAGCGCAGCATAGCACGAAGCAGGTAACAGGTCACAGATGACAGGTCACGGGGAAGGCACGGGTGGAGTGCTGGTCTTAAGGCCTTGGGCTTTGGCTTTGGGCTTTGGGTCTCAGTTGTCAGGTGTCAGGACTGCCATCTGAAGTTCAGTTGCGCATTTTTTGTTTCGTTTGTCGGGTGTTGGTTGCTGGCAATGTTTCGGTTTGCCGATCTCGCCGCTGGCGGTTCATCCTCGTCGCCTCGTCCCTGCTGCTCTCTGCTACTGCGGCAAGCAGACACTTTTCCACCTCGCGACTTCACTTTCTCTACTGTCCTGGTGCGTTGCCCACCTTGGTTCGACGGAAAAACTCGGGCTTACTGTCGTTAAGCTGCTCATCTCAGGGACTATAATTAGTGGACGCTCCGCTTCGCAGACACAAACTATTCTGGAGGTCACGCGGCGCCTCGCGCGTCTTCATATTCAAGATGCTGAATGCATACTGGTTAGCCTTCGCAGTCGGCGGCCAAGTTCTGGATCTGGTGAGCCAGACCGGCTTCGTCGCTAAGTTTGTCCTCCTTCTTCTGCTGGCTTTCAGCGTGCTCTCCTGGGCCATCATTCTTTCCAAATGGAGCCTGCTTCGACGCGCCCGCGTGCAGAGCGGACGCTTCGTACGCGCATTCCGTAAAGCGCAGCGCCTTACGGATGTTGCGGCGGTGGCGGATCAATTCCGCCCCAGCCCGCTGGTCGGCGTCTTCGAAATGGGCTTCGAAGAGTACAAGCGCGGAGCGGGTCGCAGCCTTTTGCCCGTGCAGCGCGCCATGCAGATCGCAAATTCAGAAGAACTCACTCGGCTGGAACGCAATGTTCCATGGCTCGCTATCACCGGTGCCGTCACACCTTTCGTCGGGTTATTCGGCACGGTGTGGGGCATTATCGATGCCTTTCACGGACTGGGCACTGCTGGAGCCGCGACGTTGCGGGCAGTGGCGCCCGGCATTTCCGAAGCGCTGATCACGACCGCCGCCGGGTTGGCCGCTGCAATTCCAGCCGTGATCGCCTACAACCTGATCGGCAGTTCGATCCGCGAGTTTGCTTCGCGTGGCGATGACTTCGCGCTTGAGATGCTGAACGCGGTGGAACGGTCATCGGTGCCGGTGCAGGCCGACCCGGCTGGAGCTCGACGCTGATGGCTTTCACAGGCGCTAACGGTCGAACGCAGACCTCGATCTCCGATATCAACGTAACGCCGCTGGTCGACGTGGTGCTGGTGCTGTTGATCATTTTCATGGTAACGGCGCCGGTGCTGCAGTCGGGCATCGAAGTGAGCGTGCCCAAGACGCGCACGGTCAAAGAGATCACCGAGGAACGCATGGTGATCAGCATCAACAAGCAGCAGCGCGTCTTCCTGGGCAACGATCCCATCAACATCAACGACATCAAGGCGCGCCTTCGGCAGAGAATCCGCGACCCGCAGAACCAGTCGGTCTTCATTCGCGCGGACGAGGATGTGCCTTTCGGCGCGTTTGCCACGGTGATGGACGCCGTGAAGGGCGCGGGCATCACCAACGTGAGCATCGTGACGCAGCCGCTGGATTCGAATGCAAGCCGACACTGAGATATTTTTCGAACACGGACGCCTGGGCAAACCACTGGCATGGTCCGCTGGGCTGCACGTATCGTTCGTGGGACTGATGATTCTGTTCGGCGTGATCCTGCCGGGGCGGCGCGGCGACGTGTGGGGAGCGGGCGGCGGCGGGGAGGCGATCGGCGTATCGCTGGTCAGCAACATTCCCCTGCCGGCTAGCCAGGTGCAGACCCAGAACGTCGTCGCCAACGAGTCGAAGGGTCTGTCGAAGTCACAGCCCATCGAAAAGGTGGAAGAACCCGACGCGATTCCAATCCCCGACAAAAGTACGAAGGTCAAGCCAAAACCGGTCACGAGCGCGAGCAAAGCCAAACCACAACCGCAGGCCGAGGAACCCAGCAACGAAGTGCCTTTTGGGCAGGGCGGACCAGTCAGCGGTCCTTACGGCACGTTCAGCTCGAACGGCGCCAAGGGCGGTTTCGGCGTCCAGGGCGGCGGCGGCGATTTTGGCTCGCGTTACGCTTACTACGTACAGGGGATTCAGCGGCGCATCACGGAAAACTGGATGCGTTACGAAATTGACCCGACGATCCGGCAGGCGAATCGGGTCTATGTCACGTTCGACATCAGTCGGTCAGGCCAGCCGTCGAATGTGCAAATCGAGCAGTCCAGCGGAGTACCTTCTCTGGATAACTCGGCGCTGCGGACCGTTCAACGCGTCGATTCGTTTGGGTCTCTGCCTCCCGAATATTCCGGCAGCAAGGTGTCGGTGGAGTTTTGGTTTGACTACAAGCGTTAAGCGTCACATGGAACAGTAATGACCGTCACACGATTTCAAATCTATCTTTTGGACATTTAGGAGTTGGTCGCGAGCATGGACTATCGTCACTTGAAGCCCCAATCCCACCGGAATACGATTCAGTTTTCATCCCGCGCCGCCGTTTCCACGATGCCGTCTTGCCGTTTGCTCATGCGTAGGTTCGCCGCGAACACAGCATTCGTGTGTCTGCTTGCCATTTTGCTGGCGGGAGTGAGTGCCGCGCAGGATTGGGTGCGCACCGGCACTGGTTTGGGTGTGGACAAAATCCGCCTCGCCGCGGCCGACTTCAAGCCCAGCACGCAAGATCCGAACACGGCCGCGCTCCTGAAAACTTTTAACGACACGCTCTGGAACGATCTCGACAACGCCGGTATCTTCGATATGGTTTCGAAGAGTTTTTATCCGACCGACGTTCCCGGCAGCCCAAATGAAGTGCGCTTCGAGCAATGGAATGCTCCGCCGCCGAACGCGTCGATGCTCGCCTTCGGCGATTTCGGCGCCACCGGCAATAATCTTCTAGTCCACGGCTGGCTTTATGACGTAAAGAATGTTGCCTCGCCCCAGGTGTTGGGCAAGCAATACACGGATGCGGCTACGGCGGACGCGGCCCGCGCCATCGCGCACAAGTTCGCCAACGAAATCATCTTCCGCCTGGGCGGCGGCGTGGCCGGCATTGCGGAGAGCAAGATCTATTTTGTGAGCGATCGCGGCGGCCACAAAGAAATCTGGGGCATGGATTACGATGGCTCGAACCAGCACCAGATCACGCATCAAGGAACAATTTCTCTTTCGCCACGCATTTCGCCCGACGGATCACGGCTTGCTTTCAGTTCCCTCACCAAAACCGGCTGGGAAATCACGATGTACTCGCTGGAGTTGAACCGCGGCGTGTCATTCGCGCGCTTCGGGGGAACGAATCTTTCTCCCAGTTGGGCGCCCGACGGAACCAAGCTCGCGTTCTCGTCGTCACGCGGTGGCGAGCCGAATATCTACGTGTCGGAACCCTCCGGGGCCAATCCTCGGCGCCTGACCAGCGACCGCGGTCCCGATGTGGGACCGACCTTTAACCGCAAGACAGGTGCGCAAATCGCTTTCGTCAGCGGGCGCACCGGACTTCCGCAGATTTACACCATGGAAGCCGACGGCACGAACGCCCAACGCGTCACCGACCAGGGATATGCAGTCTCGCCGTCGTGGTCACCCAATGGGCAATTCCTTTCTTTCTCATGGTTTCGCAAATATGGACCTGGAGCTCCGGGAGCCAATGACATTTATCTGATGGACATCGCCAGCAAGCAGTGGGTGCAGTTGACTCATGACGGCGGGCGCAATGATTTCCCATCTTGGTCCCCGGATGGACGCCATATTGTCTTTCAATCGAGCCGCTCGGGCAGCGAACAGATCTGGACAATGCTGGCCGACGGGACCAAAGTGCAACAGCTAACGTTCAGTGGCAGGAACTCCCAACCAAATTGGAGTTGGAAGTAGGCGACTAAAGTGTCAACATGAAGATGCACTTACCACTGTTATCATCCCCGGTTATGGCGGAAATGTTGGCCCGCGTAACCGGTCTATACCGTGCGCGGACGTGTGCGCATGACTTTGCTGGGAGGAGAACGTGAAACTTAGGAACGTGAAGTGGACTACTCTGGTATTCATTCTTGGCGCGATCATGTTTCTGGGCGCCTGCAAGAAGAAACAACCGGCACCGCCACCACCACCGCCACCGCCGCCGCCGGCACCAACTGCGTCGATCTCTGCTAGCCCGAACAGCGTGGACAAAGGAATGTCGACGACGCTGACCTGGCAGACAACAAACGCAACGGATGTCAGCATCGACGGGATCGGCGCCGTTCAGCCGAATGGTTCGCAGCAGGTGACGCCGGCCGACTCGACCACCTATCACCTGGTCGCGAAAGGCTCGGGTGGAACCCAGGAGGCTACGGCCCGAGTGACGGTGAATGCACCGCCTCCGCCGCCTCCGCCACAGGCGACTCTGACGGAAGAGGAGATGTTCGCGCAGAACGTCAAGGACGTTTACTTCGACTACGATTCGGAAGGTATTCGTCCCGACCAGCAGTCTGCGATCCAGGGCGACGCGACCTTCCTCAATCAGCATTCGAATATTCAGTTCACGATTGAGGGTCACTGCGACGAGCGCGGGTCTACGGAATACAACCTGGCGCTGGGCGACCGGCGCGCGAATGCGGTGCGCAATGCCTTGACATCGGCGGGCGTGAATGCCAGCCGGATCAAGACCATCAGTTATGGCAAGGAAAAGCCGTTCTGCACCGAGTCGAATGAAACCTGCTGGCAGCAGAATCGCCGCGGGCACTTCGCTTACAACAAGTAGAGAGGCACCGTGCGCGGGAAGCTGGCCGGATCATGGCATCAGTTCCCGCGCCTTTTTCTTGCTGCCGGAAGGATGACCTGAGAAACCTTCGAGTTATTTCCTTTGCTGGCGTGTTCCATACAATAGAGGTTGGCGGCTTCCGGCACGAGTCCGGTCTCCCTATGGGATACTGGTAGACATCAAACAGGAAGGGTTTATGAGCATTTCCAAACTTTCGAGATATCTGTGGATCGCCGCCATCGCCGCGGCGCTTGTGGTGCCTGCCGTTCCGGCGCACGCGGCCAACAAAGACATGGTCCAGCTGCAGACGCAGGTCCAGCAACTGCTGGAACAGATGACGGCCATGAAGACGAGCTTCGACGAGCGGATGGGCGTGATGAAGAATCTCGTCGAGCAGAATACCGACGCGTCGAACAAGAGCACGGCCGCCATCAACGCGCTACAGCAGACTCTGCAGAAGCAGCAGGGCGACTCCGCGGGGAAAGTAGATCAGCTTTCCGGCCAGATCCAATCGCTGAACGACACGCTAGATGAACTCAAGGTCCGCCTCGCCAAGGTAAGCAAGCAGCTTGAGGACATGCAGTCGTCGCAGCAGAGCATTGCCGCGCAGCAGCAGGCGACGCAGGCGCAAGCTCAGGCCCAGGCGCAGGCTCCTCCGCCCGACGTGCTATACGCCAACGCGCTCCGCGACTACAACGGTGGCAAGAACGATATCGCGGCGCAGGAATTCTCCGACTACATCAAGTTTTATCCCAACACCGATTTGGCCGGGAATTCGTACTTCTACATGGCTGAGCTTCAGTTCCGCGCGGGCAACTATAAAGAGGCGGTTGCCAACTATGACCAGGTTTTGCAGAACTTCCCCAGCGGAAGCAAGGCAGCGGCGGCACAGTTGAAAAAGGGCTTCGCGCTGATCGAGATGGGACAAAAAGACGATGGCGTGCAGGAGCTGCGGCATCTGATCCAGCGCTACCCCAAGACGAACGAAGCGATCCAGGCCAAGGAGAGGCTGCGCAAGCTGAATACGGGCGCAGCTAGCAAGCCGGGTATCTAGCAGTTCGTTGACCGAAGAAGGACGGGTAGGCACCCAGCGCCGAAGGCGCGGCGCCCGTCCTGTAAGACCTTCCGATGTTCCCTACCTGAAGTTTTCCACCAGCATGATGTCTGCTTCCGACGTCTCGATTCC
>Ga0209811_10000843_pt1 | contig 11201 bp, 5 predicted proteins | sample Coa_R1_6_FD_187161 | JGI IMG/M metagenome (GOLD analysis project Ga0209811, IMG submission 187161) | Surface soil microbial communities from Centralia Pennsylvania, which are recovering from an underground coalmine fire. - Coalmine... | ecosystem: Environmental > Terrestrial > Soil >...
GGAGTATTCGAATTGGTATCGGAGTAGAAGCGGTCGACCCCGATGCTGAATTCGTTGAGCAGTTTCGGCGTGAACGTGTGGGTGTAGTCGAACTTGCCCAGTTGCGTGCGCAACTTCTGTGGAGAAAGCTGCCCTTGATTCAAGCCGAACGTATAGTTCGTCAACGAGTCGTTAATATTGTACCGGAACATGAATCGGTCGCGATCCGAAAGGTTGTAGTCGAGCCGGATCGATCCAGTGTCCTCGCGCACTGTTGTGGGCAGCTTGGCATTGATAACGACGAAGTCGGGGTTGCCGAGGTATTGGCACGATACGGGTGTCGGGATCACATCGCAGCCCGCCGGCAACGGAGCCAACTGGCTCAGCATGTCTTGCATATTAGGATCGACAAACCCTGCACGGGCTGAGGCGCTCAGAACGTGATACACCGGATTGATTGACGTAATCGTAGTGCGGTCCCCTTCGTAGTTCACGAAGAAGAACAGCTTGTTCTTGATGATCGGACCACTGAGATTACCGCCGAACTGGTTCAAACGCAGCGGTGCTCGCGGCCCCGTGCTGTCAAAATAGTCGCGAGCGTCGAGCGCATCATTGCGGAGGAACTCGAAGAGCGTTCCGTGGAAACCATTCGTCCCGGACTTGGTGATGATATTCATCTGCGGGCCCAAAGAGTGCCCGTATTCTGCGCTGTAGCCGTTATTCGAAAAGTTAATCTCCTCGATACTGTCGATGCTGGAACGCGTGACGCGGGCTCCTTCCTGCCCTTCGGTGTTGAGGAAACCATTAATATCGCCGCGCGTCGCATTCTGGCCATCAACCGTGATATTCAGACCGGTGAAGATGTTGTCCAGGCCGTTGACGCTGCCTTGAAAGAACCCGGTTGAGCCGACCGATCCGGGAGCAATCTCGAGGAAATTGCTCACGTCCCGCCCATTGACTGGCAGATTTGAAATCTGCGTCGCGTTTAGCGTAGTGCCAGCGGTGGTCGACTCCGTCGCGACCGTGGTCGCGGTACCTGTGACCTCAACCGCCTGCGTCGACGCGGCTACTGTCAGCGCCAAATTCACGTGCACCGTCGCGCCCACATTCAGCACAATCTCTTGGCTCTTCACTTCAGCAAAGCCGCTCGAGCTAGCTGACACCACATACGTTCCAAATGGCACGGCCGATGCCACAAAATTCCCGCCACTATCGGTCTGCAGTGTCTTCTTGATTCCTGTTCCTACGTTGGTGATCGTCACCGAAGCCTTGGCCACCATCGCTCCCGACGGATCGGTCACTGAACCGGCGATGGTGCCTGTGTCGAATTGCGCGCTCGCAACGAGGGAGCACAGCAAAACCAGGCCGACTGCTGCAATCACATGCCGCAACCTGGCGGCTACAGACCGACGCTCGACCATTTCTTTGCCTCTTTTCTGTTCAGCGCACAGACCTTTTGGCTCTATCAAGGACCGAAGAAATGCCTGAATCTGCGCGCATGTTAACGCCACATTTCGGCGTTGGTCAACCTTTTTTTGAACTTTTTAGCCTAAAACGATCGTAAATTGTTTCTTTATCAGGAAAATCATCAATTGCAGGCACTCCTGTTCCGGCGGGGCCATGACTTAACAAGCCAAAGGGTACGCAACGTGATGATCGTCACAAAGCGGCCGTAATTTCTGCAGCCTTGTAACCGTCGATCTGATGGGGTGGAAACACAAAGGCCAGCAAGTCGAGCTTGCTCACCGCCAGGAGGCACTCCACTTTTTCGCCGCAGGATCGATCATGATCTTTCCACCCTGCTCGTGATACTTGCATCCTTCCGCGCGCTGGAATCGCTTTCCAGAGATCGTCGCCGGCAATGCAACGGAACCAGGGGGTTCCTCCCCATCGATCACGAAACTCAACCGCCATCCCGCGCGCGTTCCATCGGGTTCCATCTCCAGGTTCACGCGCCCGAAACGCGTTGGAGTGTTTGCGAGACTCATGGGCTTCGCATCTTCCATGCTGTCCGTCGCAAAGCCCTCAAGCAACCGCAGGTGCCGACCATCCTCCAGCACCAGCCTGTGCCGCAGGTAGCGGACGCACTCGGCGCTCGCCCAGTTGTGAGGCATGTCTCCCCAGTCTTGCCCGAGCAAAGCGCGCTGCAGCGGTTGTTCCTCTCGCCAGCAGTAGAGCGGCGAAGCATGGTTCAGAAATCCATGAAAAGTTTTCTCGGCCCACTGCGAAAGCCCCGCCCACAAGTAGACGTGCGCGGCGAAAGACGCGTTGTAGTTCCAGACACTCTCATGCCACAGCCATCCGGTTTCCGCAGGGATGTCCTCTTGCGTGCAAGCCTGCAGCAATGCGATATGACCCTTCACAATCGGATCGTTTTTGTCGAACAGCGTACCCGGGAAGATCGCATGCGACAGAGCCCACTGCGCCGTCTGCGGACGCGGGCGGTTCCACGGCTCCGGATCGCGCCACGCCTCATCATCGTGGGCAAGCATGGGCAGATATTCGAACCCACCTTCATGCCGAACCATTTCCTGTTGCGCAGCTGCCAGAAAAGACGCGCGCAGCTCGTCATAGAACGACTGCGCAATGTGCAGCGAATTCATTTGCAGCCGCGCGGCCGCGCCCGCCACTGCCTTTAGGCCCGCGAGAGTCCAAGCCGTATTCGTAAATTCCGACCGCACCCCGCCGAGTCCGCCGTCTGCGAATCCGGGCGCCAGCAATCCGTAGCGGCCGTTGGTGCTGTTACCCGCCCTTGCCAAATCGCGTTGCTTCACCAGAAACTCAATCGCGCGCCGCACATTGGTCTCAAGGTCCTTGAAGAATCGCCAATCCTGTTTCAGCTCACACTGCCGGACGAGTGTGAACATCGCAATCGCCGTGTCCTTCCAGTGTTCTCCGCCTCCCGCCGCTACAACCTGTCCCGAGTCAACCTGCTTTGCCCACTCCGCGAGCAATCCGGCGTCCGCCTCTTTGTCATAGCCGAGATAGCGCGCTGCTTCGAGCAGGAAATTTCCATCCACGATCCAAAGTCCGCGATACACCGTCGGACCGACCTGGAAAACCAGCCGGCCGTCTTTTTGTTCCCTCGCCTGCTGAATGTTCCGCGCACACGCCGTCAGAAATTCGCCCGATTTTGCGTGAAGACTCCAGGCCGTAGTTCCAAACGGCTTCCAATCTTTCCAAAACGCACGCGCCTCTTCTATTAACGCTTCGGGCCGTTGCATCCCTTCCTTCAGCATCTCCACCGCCTGCTCTTCCTGCGGAAAACGCACGAAGTATTCGATAGGCCTGTCAGGCGTGGCTTCGCCGTGCGGAAGAAAGAGGGTGAAGCCAGCCTCCTCCCAGAAGGTCGCAAAATCTCCGGCGGGCCCGAGCTTGGCAGCCATGAGGAATGGAACGTTCGTATTCGCATCGCCCACAACAACCGTCGGTGGCCCCGCGAATTGCTTCATCGGGCTGCAGGTTCGGATGTGCAACCGCGGAACGGCCGCCACCACGCCCTTCTTCGATCGAATCGTAAGCAGAACGTTGTCGACTCGGCCCTCGCTCGCGTGACGGCTCGCAAATGCCGTCAGCTCAAGCGTCGCCGCCGAGCGCTCGATCAAAGTGTGCACGATCGGTATGTGCGGCGCCTCCAGCCATTGTCGCGTCACGCGATCGTCTTGCATGCCCGCCAGCGAAAAACTGCATACGGTCGCAAAGTCCTCCATACCCACTAGAAGGTTCCCCTTGACGAAGCCGTATCGGAGCTCACCGTTCTGTCCCACGAGGGATTTTTTAGGATCGTCGGGGAAGCAAATGGTCCCTTGTGACAAACGCGGCGCGTAGCGGAAGTCGATGTCCGAACCGGCGAAGTTGGGCTTCCTGGTCTTTGCGTCAATGCTCTGGGGCTCGAAGGTGGGTACAACGTGCGCGCTCGCCGAGGCGCCTGCAACAAGCACTCCGCCCAGAAATCGCCTTCGATCAAATCCCGTCACAGATCTCCTGGTAGTCACAGTCGGCTACCCGTCGAAACGCAGCTACTTCGGCACATCGAGAACCACCACCTGTGGCCGATACAGCTCGAGAGTGTTCATGACCTTCGCGATCACACTGGAATTGCAAGCGTAGGTCATTACGACGTTCCCGTCTTCGAATTCCGTGTGCTCCTTGGTCGCATAGCAGAACGTATCTTTGTCGTAGATCGGATTCGCGGCCTTCATCTCTGGGAATTCAAAGATGTCCTGCGGCTGCGACCATGGCCCAATGGGCGAATCAGCAGTTCTCGCAATGACGCGCTTGCTGGGAAACTCAATTCCCGGTGAGATCGCGACCCACTTCTTCGTCGACGGGTGATAGCGCACACTCATCTCGCTGATCGCCTGATCGATCACATGCTGCGCGTCGCCGTGAGGTAATCCCGCGTGCCACTTCCCGTCGTTCCCGAGATACTCGAAATTCTTCTCTGGGCTGTCGATCTTATTCACCGGCACGCGCATCACGATCATGTATCCCTTGCCTTCGCCCTGCGATGCCTGCGTGTAGAACAAGACGAAGTCGCCATCACGCACGATTGACGAGCCCGGCCAGAGCTCCTTCTTCGTCAGGTCTTTGATAGAAATCTTCCACTCATCAGGCAACGCCAGTGCATTCGAAACGGTCGCCCAGCGCGTGCCGTCGATTTCAAATCCGAACGCATCGCTGGGCCCAGCCCCGGGTTTGTTGCGCACGATCATCAACGAAACGTAGAGTTTGTCGCCATCCAGATACCCATCCATCGGCCAATACCATTCTTCGTCCGTGCCTGTGTCGAAAAACGATCGAGGCTTAGGAGTCTTCTGGTTCTTCCAGAAATACTGAATGGTGCAAGGCTTGTCGGTAATGCAGGTCGTGACGCCTACGCTGTTACGCACCATGGTCGTCTTGTTGCGATCCTTGTTGCCGACATCTCCAGCGAACGTATCGCCAAACAGCCACACACTCTTCCCCTGTCCGATCGGAACCGAGTACGCGTCATCGGCGCCCAGCCAACCTTGCCCATAAGGGAAATTGAGACGCGCAGCAACGTCTTTCGCGGAAGACGCCGGCTCTGGACTCGCTCCGGTGACCAAAACCGCAAGGGCAAGAATGATCAGTACAGCTGACGCATTGTGAGAATTCATGACGGATGGGCTCCCAAGTCACCTAAAGACACACCTCACTCTTTCACCAACTGCTGCCGCACCAGGCTCAATACAGCTGGCAATCTCTTGTCCCAGTATTGCCAGTCGTGCACGCCGGGGAACTCGTGATACTCGTACGCGAATTTCCGCTGGCTCAGAATCGCGGCCAGCTTCCGATTCGATTCAAGAAACGTTTCATCCTGGTTGCCACAATCGATATACAGGTACGGCGTTCCCTTAACGTCAGCTTTTTGCACCAGTGCGTACAAATCGTTCTGCTGGCGCGTTTCGCTGCGCTCTGGTCCAAAGGCTTTGGCCAGGCTCGGGCGGAGATCCTCCCGATCTTTCTCAAGTTCAGGAGACGCCGCGTTGAATGCCCCGCTCAGACTGGCAGCCACTTGAAACATCTCCGGATGCTTTAGCGCCGCTTTCACCGCCCCGTATCCGCCCATGGAAAGGCCTGCGATAGCACGGCCTTCGCGCCTGGGGACAGTGCGCCAGCTTTGTTCGATTGCCTGAATAAGGTCTTGCATAACATAGGCTTCGAATTTTTCCGTTTCCTCTTTTGCCGAATCGACATACCACGAGTTTTGCCCGTCCGGCATCACGATGATGACCGGCAGAGTCTCCGCGTATTTCGTCAGCTTGGTCAGTGTCGACCAGTTGGTCTCATCACCGGCCCAGCCGTGCAGCAAATACAGCACCGGATATCTTGTTGTTCCGTTGAAATATCCGGCCGGCAGCCAAACCCGATACTTCATCGCTCGTCCGAGCGCCTTGCTCTGAAACGTTCGATTCTGCAGGCGGGACTTCGTGGATGCCGATTGCAGCGTCACGGGCGCTTGGGCGACTAAACCTGGTCCGCCACACGCAGCCACTGCAACGATGAACACGCAGATAAACCGCGCGATCCGCCGGCGGCAAACAGCGAAACACTCCGTCCGCCTGCTCGACCCGTGCCAACCGACGGTGCCCCAGGCTCGCGCCCGCTCCTTGGCCGCTAACCTGGCCTTACGATACTTGTTGCTCTTCCGAAGCGAACTCATCTCGTTCACATCCCGGCCCGAGACAAAACAATCACCGCCAACACCAACGTCCCGGCCCCCGCCATTTGTATGCGCAGAGGCGTCTTGCCCGTGTTCTTCCATTCACCGGTCATAATTCCGAGTACGCTCGCTGTGATGACGATCAGTGACATGAACAATGGCCACCCGAGCACCGCTCCCAACTCACCTAGCTTTCCACTCGCGACGCCATACATGATCGTGCTCGCGAACCACAGGACTGCCATCACTAAAGCTAGAAACCAGTACCAACTCGTCCCAGCAAGAGAGAAGTTGCCGGATGTTTTGTTTTTCTTCATGAGGTACGGACAATAGAGAAGGCTCGGAATCGCGCCCGCGACCATCAGCGGGAACCAAATCGAATTAATGCTCCACACCGGACTGGCACCTTCCGCTTCCGCTGCTCTGCTCAGGCCTCCGCCGAACGCCACTCCAAAATTCATTGCCGCAGCGCACACGCCGCTCAACACGGCGCACGCCAGTCCCGCCGAGAACGACATCTTGTGCTGTTCGACCGAGCCCAGGGCGCGCTCTCTCATTCTCCCTGCGACCGCGCAAATCGAAACGCCCGCGACCACCAGCACCACGCCGGCAATCACAGTCAGCCCGGATGCAGTAAACATCTTTTCCGGGTGCAGCCGGATAAGCGGAATCAGGCTTCCTAGTGCCGCCGACAACCCCAGCACAATAGCAAAGCCGAGTGCGATCCCAATCGCATTGACCGCCAGCCCGAATAAAACCTGCGCAACTCCCCAAGCCAGCCCGCACAGTGCTACAAGCACCACAACCTCCGATCCCGCCCTTGAGTACACCGTTCCCAGGTTCGGGATGGTCAGGTATGCCGTTAGCGCAGGAAGCATCAGCAGCGCGAACACCGTCCACACCGTCCAGGTGTTTTCCCAAGCCCATTTTTTGGTGAACTTCATGGGAAGCGTGAAGCTCGCGTTCATGACACCTGCGACCACCAACAGCGTCAGCCCTGCGGTAGCGTCGTGCATCGATTCCTCCGGTAGAGCTTGATCGAGCTAAAACTTCCAACATTTACGGACACATCCTGTAGATCGCGTGTGGACTTAATTCCTCGTCTGAGGAACCAGACTTTCGGTCTCCACCCGAAGTGTCAGCGTCTGGAATGGCTGCATCGCGACCTCGACGCTTCCATCATGAAGCTCCTGCGGCGACATTCTGTCTTCCAGTTCCGTCGCCACCCAGGCTCGAACAAACTTGAAGTATTTGCTCTTGATATGCACAAGCGAAGCTCGTCCCGCTGTTTCCTGCAACCGCAGCACTGAACCCTGCTCGTCCTCGGCCATCTTCCATGTGGAGAGATTCACGTCCGGACCATCAATCTCCAACAAGCTCGCCTGGTCGAGAGGAAGTCTGGACTCGCCTGGCGCCTGCGGAACTTGTGCGATTTCAAGCGGCGTCATCGCCTCAATACCAAAGCGAGTCGACGCAACCGGATCGACTGTCGAGTTGCTGGTCAGCATGTAACGGAACGTGTACTCGCCGCCCTGCCAAGCGGGAAAGTTCGTTCCCCAATAGTTGTTCATGAGCCAGGAAAAGATAGTGCTACTCTTCGGCTTGAACTCCGCAGGCCAATTGCCGCGCACAATGTCCCCGAAAGCCACCAGCGGCGCATCCACCGGAACCACGGTGACCGACGCGCTCGCGCCTGTAACGGAGGCCCAGTGGCGCGCGACGTACCATTCCCGGCTGCCCCCGGCCAGTTCGTCCTCCGCTGGATTCACCCAGCCGATCTGATTTCCGTACGTGAACGATGCATTCGGGATATCCAGAGGGAAGGCGATGTACGACGATTCGCGGCTCAGTACTCGGTCTTTGTGCAGGTCGTATCGAAACTCGACTTTCTTTTCCCCGTCAAACAGCACAATCTCTGTACGGATCTTGGGCGTGTTCGTGCAGGACGACTCGAGTACGATGACCGTCCCAAACGGAGCCTTCCGGATCTCGCGCACCTTGCCATCACTGGCCGCATGCACAGTTAGGACAGGTGGATTCAATCCGGCGCCATAACGGTAAAGACTGTTGTTCGGGATGTCATCTCCACCGGTGACATAAAGGTAACTTCCAAGCTTGTAGGGACTCGTGCGGTCCACCAATTCCTTGTTCAGTTCTTTGTCGAAAATGCTTGCGATCGCACCGGAGCCAGCGTCGAGCGCAACTCGGTAGTACTGGTTCTCAATGACATCCGTTTTGCTTGCCGTTGAAGGCTCGATCTCTGCCTCCTTGCTCGCCTCAAGCGAGTACAACTTGTATCCCATCCCAGGGACATTCTTCGCTTCGAAGCGCACCCGCCGATAACCAGATCCGAAGCCCGGTAACGCAATCCCCTTCCCGATGAACAACACATCAAACGGAACCGCTTGCTTCGTGCTGTTGTCGACGATCCGGGTGCCGTTTGCCAGGTCAATCTCCACCATTCCATCTCGTTTCCAGCTCAGAGAATTGAGCACGGCGACAGAATTCTGCGCAGGAGAGAGCAATCCCGTGAGCTGAGCCGCACTCCGCTGCAACGACTCGTCAATCTGGCGCTTCGCCTCCACCACGCGCGCCCGCTTCAGCTGGATCTGATCTTCGCTCTGTTGATGTTCGGGCTGCGAAGTCGCTCCAACATAGGTCCAGGTATGCTCGTCGTAGGTCAATTCATTCAGCCAAGCCGCATTCAAAAGCGAGACATCCGGCCTCAACTGTGGTGAGAGCAACCCCGGTAACACTGAGAATTTTTCCGCGCTGAGGATGCGCTCCTGATTCTCCCGATGGATCGCCGTAAATTTCGCATCCGATCCATACCCGTCCTCCCAGTAGGGTCCGAAATCGCCACGATACACCGGGAACTTGTCGTTACCTTCCTTTTCAATCTGTCGCATGGCCGACTCGACTGTGGCGAACTCCAAATGCGGAAACGTATATTCCGCATTCCACGCACTAGGCAACTCGGCCTGCTCTTTGGCCAAGGGCGTGTTTTCGAGTTGCGAACCGAAGATCAGGGCACTGTTCGGCACGTAGTCTGGCCGGGTGTAGGCCTGCAGAAAAATCTGAAGCGCATCGCGCACGGATTCCATCCGCCACGGACTGCCGAATAGGGTGTGCATCTGCAAGTAAGCGCGCGAGTACCACATCAGTACGCGCCCACCGTCGGGCCCCTCCCAGTAGAAGGGTGACTTCTGGTTCCACCGCCCGAGCAGCATCACAGGCGCACGCCAACTGTTGCTAGCGCCCACAAAGTACTTGATTCCCGCATCGTGCAGAACAGAAGCGAATGCCCAGGTGTAGGAGGGAACGTCGACCGTCTGCCCGGCTTGCGGTTGCGGTAGGTTGTGCTGGAGGGCCAACTGGTGCGAGGGATAGAAGGTCCGGATCAGACCTTCCAGCGAAGCGTTCCCAGTATGCTGGTTTGCAAACTCAGGCGGGATTACGACCGCGCCCTTGCGAACGTAGTCGAGAAACTTTTCCTGCGCTTCTTTGGACCGCCCCGCCAGATATTGACTCGCGACCCACGATCCATCCAGCGTCCACCGGAACTCCGGCTTCTTCTGCATGATGCTGATCGCGTCATCAATCGACTGCGAGTGCAACTCCGCCACTTTGGCAGCGTAGTCAGTGAAGCCGACATCGAGATGCTCGTGCGGCACAATCAGGACTGTCCACTTCTTGGCGGCGCTGAGTTTTGCCTGAACCGTACGCGGCTTCCCAGAACCAGTAAGCGTTAGTGTCGCTGCCAGTTCTCCGGTCCACTCCGGCACCGAGAATTCGACCTTCCGCTCGCCGAAGTCTTCGCGCTCACCGGCCGGGAACTCCTTCCGGAATTGCTTTCCGGCCACCGCCAGTTCCAATGCACCCGTCGTAGGCGCTGAAGAGAACGACGCAAACACATCCACCATTTCTTGCAGCCCACCGGCGGACTTCCGATAGAAAATCGTGGGCTCGATCATCGCCGTGAAAGCGCCCGTATCGTAGTGCTCCGCAGGATCGTTCGACATCTCCAACCCGTCGTACACCACCCCTGTATGTCCCGGAGCAATCGCTCCCAACGAAGTCTGTTTCTCCGCCGGGTCGTCGAGCGCTGTCAGCACAATCGTGTTCTCCCCCGCTTTCATCCACTTCGCCGGTATCTCAACGACCTTGGTGTCGATTGAGGTCTGCGGGACGAACGTGCCTTCCCAGTCGCCAGCGGAATATTCCAGTTTTGGATGGAAATAGAAAAGACCGGCATGCCCATTCACTTCCACGCGCAAATGCGAAAGGCGAGGCGTTTCATACAGCACCGCGAGTTTCAGCCGATACAAACCTTTCGGCGGCTCTGCCAGATCAAATCGGATGGTGAACGGATGCAGCCTTCCCCCCGTCATTCCGTTGGCGGGCCCGGGCTGGAAGCGCAGCCAGTCATGATCGCCGCTCTTACCGACAACATAAACCGGATCGCTCTTCGGGTCCGCGTAGTCGATGTCCTGGCTGCGAAACTCCCCCGAAGAAGCGTTGAACGTGCCGATCCTCCACAGCACGTGGCCGTCCACCTGCGCCTGCGAATTAAGCGTCAACGGAAGCAGGCTCGCGACGGCCACCACCCACAGGATTAGTTTCAGTCGCATAGCTATCGAGGTTCGACTAAGCTCGGGTTCGTACGTAGGCCTTGATGGTCGCACACTGCTTCCCTTCCGACCGACCATGCGGCCGGATCGTGTAGCAACCAACAGCCGCCGGAACAATAAACGTCTCGGCAAAGTGCACGATGAAGGGCGCAAACGATCCGTTGGTACTTTCGACGATCGCCTCTTCCCCTTCGCACAGGTTCAGCACGTTCACTCCGCCGTTCGTGCAGTGCAACACTGTTCCCGTAAACCAGTGTCGCCGGGTTTCAATGAACTCGCGCTTGTGCAGACCGGTGCGTTCTTCCTTCCATCCGTCTCCAGAGCCGACCGGCGCCACCGCATTTACAAGTTGTTTCTGTACCCAGTCAGTTGTGCGATCCCACTGGTTATTCAGGATGCCGTGT
>Ga0209811_10000844_pt1 | contig 11186 bp, 11 predicted proteins | sample Coa_R1_6_FD_187161 | JGI IMG/M metagenome (GOLD analysis project Ga0209811, IMG submission 187161) | Surface soil microbial communities from Centralia Pennsylvania, which are recovering from an underground coalmine fire. - Coalmine... | ecosystem: Environmental > Terrestrial > Soil >...
GAAGCTGATCGGACGGGACTCGTAAAATCCCGTATGCTTAACGAGTCTTGGCGACGCCCACACAGAAACCATCGAGTCTGAGCGTTTTCTTCCCTGCCTATAACGACAGCGGCACCATCGCGAGTATGGTGATCCGCGCCGTGTCGGCGGCGTCGGAGCTGACCTCCGACTACGAAGTGATCGTTGTCAACGACGGCAGCGCAGACGCGACAGCCGAAGTCGCCGACGAACTTGCCCGCACGTATCGCAACGTGCGGGTCATACACCATCCGAAAAATCGCGGCTATGGCGGCGCGCTGCAGACCGGCATCCGTTCGGCGACAAAGGAGCTGATCTTCTACACCGACGGCGACGCGCAGTACGACCCAGCGGAGTTGAAGGCGCTCTGGGAAAAGATGACGCCGGAGATTGACCTCGTCAACGGTTACAAGATCAGCAGGGCGGATCCGCTGCACCGCATCGTCATCGGCCGCCTGTACCACCACATCGTCTCGATCTTGTTCGGCCTGACGCTGCAGGACGTCGACTGCGATTTCCGCTTGATGCGCCGGTCGATGTTCGATCGCGTCGATTTACGTCAGACGAGCGGCGTCATCTGCCTCGAGATGATCAAGAAGATCCAGGACGCCGGCTTTCGCGTCGTCGAAGTGCCGGTGCACCACTATCACCGGGCGTTCGGCAAGTCGCAGTTCTTCAACTTCCCGCGAATCTTCAAAACCGGCGTCGGCGTGGCGCGCCTGTGGATCGAGCTCGTCATCCGGCGTCAGCATCGTCGCGCGCACGCCGCGTCGGTGGCCGCGCGACACTTGTGAACCAGACCTACCTCGAGTTCTACCGCGGCCGCCGTGTGATGGTGACCGGCGGGCTTGGTTTCATCGGCAGCAATCTCGCGCGAAAGCTCGTGGAGCTCGGCGCCAACGTGCTGCTCGTCGACTCGCTCATTCCCGCGTACGGCGGCAACCTGTTCAACATCGATGGCATCGCCGATCGCGTGCATGTGAATGTCGCCGACATCCGGCAGCAGAGCACGATGAACTACCTCGTGCAGGGCCGCGCGATCATCTTCAACCTTGCCGGACAAGTCAGCCACATCGACAGCATCCGCGACCCGTACACCGACCTCGACGTCAATTGCCGCAGCCAGTTGACGATTCTCGAGGCGTGCCGCAATCACAATCCGAGCGTGAAGGTGGTGTATGCCGGCACGCGGCAGGTGTATGGGAAGCCCGACTTCCTTCCGGTTCGAGAATCGCATCTTGTCCGTCCGACGGACGTCAACGGCATCAACAAGGCCGCCGGCGAGTACTACCACCTCGTCTACAACAACGTCTTCGGCGTACGATCGTGCTCGCTGCGGCTCACGAACGTGTACGGGCCGCGTCAGTTGATCAAGCACGACCGGCAAGGATTCATCGGCTGGTTCATCCGCCTGGCGATCGAAAACAAAACGATTCAGCTCTATGGCGACGGCTCACAGCTTCGCGATCTGGTGTACGTCGACGATGCGGCCGACGCGTTTTTGCGGGCGGGAGCGGATGACGCGTGCAACGGCGAAGTGTTCAACGTCGGCGGCATCGCTCCCATCAGCCTCAAAGAACTCGCCTCGACGCTGGTCGCCATCACCGGCTGCGGCCGAGTCGAGTGTGTGCCCTGGCCAGCCGAGAAGAAAGCCATCGACATCGGCAGTTTCTACGCAGACTCGAGCAAGCTGACCTCGACGACCGGCTGGACGCCGACTGTGTCGCTGGACGACGGGCTGCGGCGTGTCGTGGACTTCTACCGCGTCCATTTCTCCCACTACGTGGACGACTCCGGCCACACGGAGCCAGCGTGATTGCCACGCGCATTCCCTTCGTGTCGCTTTCACCGTCGGAGGACGCGGCCGCCGTGCGCAGTGCCATCGATCGCGTCGTCGCGAGCGGCCGGTTCGTGCTCGGGCCTGAAGTCGACGCGTTCGAAACGGAATTCGCCGCCGCATGCGGGGCGCCGTATGCGGTGGGCGTCGGCACCGGCACCGACGCGATCGCGTTGACGTTGCGTGCATTGGACGTCGGCCCGGGTGACGAAGTCATCACGACGCCCCTGTCGGCCGCGTATACGGCGCTTGCCGTCATGATGACCGGCGCGCGCCCGGTATTCGCCGACATCGATCCGGTGCGCCTGACGATTGACCCTCGGCAGGTTGAACGGGCGATGACGCCGCGCACGCGTGCGATCGTCCCCGTGCATCTTTACGGACAGCCTGCGGACATGACCGCCCTCGAGCCACTCGCCGCCAGACACAACGTCGCGATCGTCGAGGACTGCTGTCAGTCGCATCTCGCGACGTCGGGCGGACGGCCGGTCGGAACGGTTGGCGTGGCGGGCGCGTTCAGCTTCTATCCCACGAAGAATCTCGGGGCGCTCGGTGACGGCGGCGCCGTCGTTACCCGCGACGCGGCACTCGCCGGTCGCCTTCGCCGGCTGCGCAACGGCGGCCAGGCCGACCGCTATCGGCATGAGACGTTCGGCGTGAACTCGAGACTCGACGAGCTGCAAGCGGCAATCCTTCGAGTGCGGTTGCCGCTGTTGCCTCTCTGGACGTCGAAGCGCCGCGCGCTCGCGGCCGCATACCGAAAAGCGCTCGAGGGTGTGTCCGTCGACGTGCCTCGCGAGTGCGATGGCGGACACGTGTATCATCTGTTCGTCGTCCGCAGCCGCGATCAACTCGCCCGGGGCGCGCTTCAGCAGCGACTCGCCACGCGCGGCATCGAGACGCTCATTCATTATCCAGTGCCGATTCCACATCAGCCCGCGCTCGCCGGAACAACACCTGCGGAGTGCCCCGTCGCCGCACGCGTCTGCGACGAGGTGCTGTCGCTGCCGCTGTACCCGTCGCTCAGCGAAGCGGACGTCCGGCGTGTTGCCGACGCGATAAGGGACGGCGACTGATGCGCGCGCTGATCACGGGTGGAGCGGGGTTTATTGGATCGCATTTGTCCGAGGCGCTGCTCGGCGCCGGCCATCAAGTGCTGGTCCTCGACAACCTGTCCACTGGGTCCATCGAGAACATCGCGCACCTCAAGGGCCGCCCGGGATTCGAGTACTTCATCGACACGGTGGAGAACGAAGGACTGCTCGCGGAGCTGATCGATCGAAGCGACGTGGTGTTCCACTTCGCCGCCGCCGTGGGCGTGAAGTTGATCGTCGAACAGCCCGTGTACACGATTGAGACCAACGTGCATGGCACCGAGGTCGTGCTGAAACACGCGAACAAGAAGAAGAAGCTCGTCGTGATCGCGTCGACGTCAGAGGTCTACGGCAAGAGCGAGCAGGTGCCGTTCCGCGAAGACTCCGACCTCGTCATGGGTCCGACAACGAAGCATCGCTGGGCATACGCGTGCAGCAAGGCCATCGACGAGTTCCTCGCGCTCGCCTACTGGAAGGAGCGCAAGCTTCCCGTCATCATCGTCCGGTTCTTCAACACAGTGGGACCGAGACAAACCGGCCAGTACGGCATGGTGATTCCGAACTTCGTGCGTCAGGCGCTCGCCGGGGAGCCGATCACGGTGTTTGGCGACGGCACACAGTCGCGCTCGTTCACGCACGTCGCCGACGTCGTCGGCGCGTTGATGAAATTGGTGGCCGAACCGAAAGCCGTGGGGCAGGTCGTCAACATCGGCAACACCGAAGAGGTCACGATTCAGCGTCTCGCAGAGCGTGTGCGCGAGCTCACCGGCTCGACGTCGTCCATCAAGCTCGTGCCCTACGACGAGGCTTACGAGTCAGGCTTCGAGGACATGCCACGCCGCGTGCCGGAGTTGTCAAAAGCGGAAAAGATGATCGGCTACAAGCCCAGGCATACGCTGGACGACATCCTCACGCAGGTGATCGACTATTTCCGCCGGAAGTAGGTCTATACTTCTGGAAAGGCTTCCAGAAGTGTCGCGTTCCCTGTCCTTTACACGTTCGCTCATTCTTGCCGTGTACGCGTTGCTGGCGTTCGCGCCGGCCGCACGCGCGGACGTTCAAGTCGCGCTTCGCAACGGCCGCGTCACCCTCGTCGCGAAAGATGCGACGCTGCGCCAGATTCTCACCGAGTGGGCCCGAGTCGGAAAACTGAAGATCGTCAACCTGGAGAGGATTCCCGGCGGGCCCGTGACGCTGGAGCTTCACGACGTGCCTGAAGGCGAAGCTCTCGACATCCTCCTCCGTTCCTTGAGCGGCTACATCGCGGCACCGCGATCGACGATGGTGACGGATGCATCGGTGTACGACTCGATCTCAGTGATGCCGACGATTGCCGCGGCGCCAGCGCGCACAGCCGCGTCAGCGCCGCCACCGGCGCCGTTCAGCCCGCCGGGTGCGTTCATTCCGAACGACGACGATCAGAACGGGCAGCAGCCGGTTCGTCCGCCCGTGTTCGCGCCGTTCCCTGCGCAGCCGTCGCCGCAACCGGGAAATCCCAACAACGTCGTTCGGCCGGTGCTGCCGGTGGTGCGGCCGGGTATCGTGCCGCCGCAACCGGGCGCCAACCCGAACGAGCTGCCGCCTCAATTTCCAACGCAGCCGCAATTCCAAAGTCCGCCGTCCACATTTCCCGGCAGTCCAGCAGTTCCCGGGCCGGCGGGCGTCTCCACGCCGGGCATGATCGCGCCGGCCCCGGGCACATCGCAGCCGGGCCAGGTGGCGCAGCCTCAACGTCCGCCCGGAGAGTAGCCCTCTCATGTCGCTGCTGAACGACGTCAGCGCCGCCATCGGCGACGCGATGCGCAAGCAGGACGCCGCCCGCCTGTCGCCGCTTCGCATGCTCAAGGCGGCGTTCATGAACAAGAGCGTCGAAAAAGGCCGCGACCTCGACGACGCGGAAGAACGGCAGGTCGTGAGCTCGCTCGTCAAACAGCGGCGCGATTCGATCGAGCAATTTGCGAAGGGCGGCCGCAAGGACCTCGTCGACAAAGAGACGGCGGAGATTGCCGTCCTCGAGGCGTATCTGCCGCCGGCCCTCGATCCGGCGGCGCTCGACAACGCCGTCACCGACGCGATTGCAGAAACCGGGGCGACGTCGCCGAAGGACATGGGACGCGTGATGAAGGCCGTCATGTCCAAACTCGCCGGACAGACCGTCGACGGCAAGGCCGTCAACGAGCTCGTGCGTCGCAAACTCGGCACTTGACGGCGACGCGTCCGGAATCCACTTCTTCGTTCCTCGCCCGATCCGCTGGTATCACCGGCGCTGCGACACTCACAAGCCGCGTCCTGGGCCTCGCGCGCGATCAGGTACTCGCCGCCTTGTTCGGCGCGGGCACCGAAATGGACGCCTTCGTCGTCGCGTTCCGTATTCCCAATCTCGTTCGCGATTTGTTTGCTGAAGGCGCCATGAGCGCGGCGTTCGTGCCCACATTCACGCGGCGGCTCACGCTCTCCGGCAAATCGGAGGCATGGCGCCTCGGAAACAACCTGATCAACGCGCTGGTGTTCGTCACCAGCCTGCTCGTCGTGCTGGCGATGTTGTTCGCGGGGCCCATCGTGACCGCCTACGCCCGCGATTTCAGCAGCGTCCCGGGAAAACTCGAACTGACGATCCAACTGACGCGCATCCTGCTGCCGTTTCTCGTGATGGTGGCGGTCGCCGCCGCGGCGATGGGGATGCTGAATTCACTCCATCACTACTTCATACCGGCGCTGTCGCCCGCGCTGTTCAACGTTGCCACAATCGTCGGGGCGTTCGCGCTGGTTCCACTGATGCCGTCTCTTGGTCTTCCACGGATCACGGCGATCGCGATTGCCGCACTCATCGGCGGACTTCTCCAGGTGCTCGTCCAATGGCCGTCGCTTCGTCGTGAGGGCTTCCGCTATCGTGCGTCGCTCGACCTCCGCGATCCGGCCTTGCGTCAGGTACTCGTCCTCATGGGACCCGGCACGGTCGGGCTCGCGGCGACGCAAGTCAATCTGTTCGTCAACACGCTCCTCGCGACGAGCCAGGGGACGGGCGCCGTGTCATGGCTGTCGTACGCGTTTCGCCTGATGTATCTGCCGATCGGACTGTTCGGCGTGTCGATTGCAACAGCGACGTTGCCGGCCGTCTCGCGACACGTTGCCGTCGGCGATCGCGACGGCATCCGCCGCACGGTCGCACACGCCATGGCGATGATGCTCGTGCTGAACGTTCCTGCCACATTGGGACTCGTCGTCCTTTCGGATCCGATTGTCCGCCTTCTCTTCGAGCGTGGCCATTTCCTCCCAGCCGATACCGCCGCAACAGCGGCCGCCCTGCGCTTCTATGCAGTAGGGCTTGCTGGGTACGCCACCGCGCGCATTGTCTCGCCGGTCTTCTACGCGGTGGGCCGCACCCGTGTCCCCGTTCTGGTGAGCACCTCGACCGTTGCGCTCAACGTCGTCGCCAACCTCGTACTCGTGCGCGTATTGGGATTCGGCGGCCTGGCGCTCGGCACGTCGCTCGCAATGATGGCGAACGGCGCCGTGCTGCTCGTGCTCCTGCGGCGTCACCTCGACGGCCTCGAAGAGCGAAGGTTGGCAATAACCTTCGTAAAAATTCTGGTGGCGTCATGCGTAATGGCGGCCGCCTCGCTAGCTGTCAGCTATCTGTTCACCGGAATCACGGCCGGTCGTAGCGTGGTGGCGCAGGGGATCCAGGTTTTCGCCGCAATCGGAGCAGGAGTGGCCGTGCTTATCGTGGCGGCCAGAGTGCTACGCATACGTGAATTCGACGAAGCCCTTTCAAGCGTCACAACTCGGCTGAAATAGATGTAGTACGATTCAAACTGGACTGCCATGCCGCGTAATCCTTCGCGTTACAGCTCGCCCTCGTCGTTTTCGTTCGGCTTCAGCTCGCCCTCGACGGCGATCAAGATCCTGATCGGCGTCAACGTGCTGATGTTCATCGCGACGACATTCGCGCCGACCCTGCAGCTTCAGCTCGGGCTGGTCCCGATGTGGGTGATGCGGGACAAGCACGTCTGGCAGCTCGCGACGTACATGTTCATCCACGCCGGCTTGTTCCACATTCTGTTCAACATGCTGGCGCTCTGGATGTTCGGGGCTGAGCTCGAACGCATCTGGGGCACGCGCTTTTTCTTGAAGTTCTATTTCATTACCGGCATCGGCGCCGCGTGCCTCACGGTGCTCGCGTCGCTGCTGCCGTTCGGGCCGTTTCAGCAACTCTACGTGCGCGACATCGTCGGTGCGTCAGGCGCCATCTACGGGCTGCTGCTGGCGTACGCGCTGTACTTTCCCGAACGGCGCATCTACATGTACTTCGTGTTTCCAGTGCCGGCGCGGATCTTCGTGCTGATCATGGGCGCGATCGCGTTCCTGTCGTCGTTGTCGGAAAGCGGCGGCGTCGCCAACGCGACCCACCTCGGCGGGCTGCTGATTGCGTACATCTACCTCACGAGCCTTCGCAAGGGTCCGAGGCTCCAGCTCAATCCGTGGGCCGAGGTGAAGTACCGCTGGGTCAAGTGGCGGCTCGCGAGCGCGCGAAAGAAGTTCGACGTGTACTCAGGCGGCCGCGGCGACGATTGGAACAGACGCGTTCATTAACTTCGCAAATAGTCGTCGGTGTGATCGAGCCAGTCCTGGCGAATCGGGCTGAAGATGTCCAGCTCGAACGTGTCCTCGAGCGCTTCGGCCTGATGCGGAATGCGCGACGGGATGTGCAACACCTCGCCTTCGCGCAGCGTGATCTCCTCGCCGCCGACGAGAAACTTCAGCGCGCCCTGCAACACGTACGTCATCTGCTCGCTTTCGTGTGAATGCATCGGCACCTGGCAGCCGCGCTTGAGATACACCTGCGCCAGCATCTCGCGGTCGCCGGTCACGATCTTTCGCGAAAGCATTTCGGTCACTTTTTCAAGGGCGATCTCGTCCCATCGGTGCAGCCGCACCGTCGCAGCGCTCATGTCCGGCATCCTATCCTATAATTCACCGTCATGGCGGTGACGGCGCCCGGTCGCGCGGCTTCCTCCGCACCAGGAGTGGCGGCGCCCGCGAGTGTAGACAACGACACACTGCTGCGGGCCTACCGCTGCATGCTTCTCTCCCGCAAACTCGACGACAAAGAAATCCAACTCAAGAAACAAAACCACACGTTCTTCCAGATCAGCGGCGCCGGCCACGAAGCCATTCTCGTCGCCGCCGGCATGTCACTGAAGGCGGGGCACGACTGGTTCTATCCGTACTATCGCGATCGCGCGCTTTGCCTGCAGCTCGGAATGACACCGCTCGACATGCTGCTCGCCGCCGTCGGCTCGAAAAACGATCCGAACTCCGGTGGGCGGCAGATGCCGTCGCATTGGGGCATGAAGGCGCTGCACATCGTGTCGGGATCGAGCGCGACGGGGATGAAAGCGCTGCACGCCGTCGGCTCGGCGGACGCGAGCCTGATTTTCGATCGCGTGACGACGATTCCCGACCGGCACCAGAAGTACCACGACGACGAGGTTGTGTACGTATCAGTCGGCGACGGCACGACGAGCGAAGGCGAGTTCTGGGAGTCGATGAACGCCGCCTGCCTGCGGCATCTGCCCGTCCTGTTCTTGATCGAAGACAACGGCTACGCCATCTCCGTCCCGGTCGAAGCGCAAACGCCCGGCGGCGACATCTCCTGCCTGTTGCGGTCGTTTCCTGGACTGCACGTCGACTCGGTCGACGGCACCGACTTCTTCGCCAGCCTCACCGCGATGCGTGAAGCCGTCGCGTACGTGCGTGCCCGCAAAGGCCCTGCAGTCGTCCACGCGCGCGTCACACGTCCGTACGCGCACTCGTACATGGACGACGAGACGCTCTACAAGACCCCGGCGGAGCGGGAAGCCGAAGTCCGACGGGATCCGATTAAGCGAATGGCGGACCATTTGCTGTCTCACGGCATCGCGACGGAGGCTGAACTGACGTCGATGCTGGCCGAGATCGAGGCGGAGGTGAACGACGCGGCAAACAAGGCGCTCGAAGCGCCCAAGCCCGCGCGGAGCACGGCGACGCAATTCGTCTACTCGCCTGACGTCGATCCGACCTCCGCCGCGTTCGACACGCCGTCGCGCCCAGAAGGCAAGCTCGACACGATGGTCGCGGCGATCAATCGCACGCTGAAAGACGAAATGGCGCGCGACCCTCGCATCGTCGTGTTTGGTGAAGACGTCGCGGACGCGAGCCGGCTCGACGCGTTAACCGTCGTCGCCGGCAAAGGCGGCGTGTTCAAGCTGACCCACGGCCTGCAGCGCCAGTTCGGCGATGAGCGCGTGTTCAACACGCCAATCGCCGAAGCCGCGATCGTCGGCCGCGCGATTGGCATGGCGGTCCGCGGGCTCAAGCCGGTGGTCGAAATTCAGTTCTTCGACTACATCTGGCCCGCGATGATGCAGCTGCGCGACGAGCTGTCGATGCTGCGGTATCGATCGGCGAATCACTACTCGTGTCCGGTCGTCGTCCGAGTGCCGATCGGCGGATATCTGAAGGGCGGCGGTCCGTACCACAGCCAGTCGGGTGAAAGCATCTTCGCGCACTGTCCTGGCCTGCGCATCGCGTTTCCGTCGACGGCCGCCGATGCGGCCGGTCTTCTGCGGACCGCGATTCGCTGCGACGATCCCGTACTGTTCCTGGAGCACAAACACCTGTATCGCCAGACGTACACGAAGAGCGAGTATCCAGGCAGCGACTTCATGCTGCCGTTTGGAAAAGCCAGCCTTCGCCACGAAGGCAGCGACGTCGTCGTGATCACGTGGGGCGCGTTGGTGCAGCGGACGCTCGTCGCCGCGCACCAGGCCGAGAAAGAGGGCATCACGACGGCCGTGCTCGACCTCCGGACCATCGCTCCGTACGATTGGGAGTCGATCGCCGCATTCGTCAAGAAAACCAGCCGCGTGGTCGTCGCGCACGAAGATCAGCTCACCTGCGGATTCGGCGCGGAGATCGCCGCGCGCATCGCGGGCGAGCTGTTTCAGTATCTGGACGCACCCATCCGCCGCGTCGGCGCACTCGACGCACCCGTCGCGTATTCTCCTGAGCTCGAAGACGCGATTCTCCCGCAGACTCACGACATCCTGAAGGCGATCAAAGACACCGTCCGTTACTAGTTCAGTGAAACGCTGGGTCGCGCTTCTGTTGTGGTCTCTCGCGATCGGCCCCGACGTGATTCGATCGGTCGATGCGGTTCCGGCACACATCGCCGGCCGATTCCGCGATCCGTTCGGATTCGAACGCGCGGCGTCGGGCCAATACTTCGTCTTCGATCGCCGGAGCCAGATCGTGTACGGCGTCGATCCGCGCGGTGAAAGCGCCTGGGAAATCGTGCACATCGGCAACGAGCCTGGCCGCATCCTCAACCCGTTTGCATTCTCAGTCGCGCCCGATGGGACATTCGCAGTCGGGGACGCGCCGAACAACCAAGAGCGGATTCAGATTTTCACGCCTGCCGGGTTCCGGACCGGAGGCTTCACGCTCCCCGGCAAACCGCGAGCTCGCGTGTCGCTGGATGGGCTGGTGTTGAACGGCATCGGATCGCTCGAGTACACCGGCACGTCGATTTTCCTCTCGCAACCGGACGCCGGCTCGCTCGTGACGGAGTATTCCACGACGGGAGCGTTCGTTCGGCGTTTCGGTGAACTGCGTCACACGGGTCACGAGGACGATGCGGCCGTCCACGCCGCATTGAACGTCGGCCTTCCGCTCGTCGATCCGCGCGGAGGGTTCTTTTTTGTCTTTCAGACAGGCGAACCCGCGTTCAGGAAGTACGACGCCGGCGGCGGTCTGATCTTCGAACGACTGATTCAAGGACGTGAGCTCGACGCCTTCATCGGCCGTCTGCCAAACATGTGGCCGAAACGAAAGCCAGAGAGTGGAGAAATTCCGTTTCTCCCTCCGACGATTCGCACGGCGGCGGTCGACGCGTCAGGCCATCTGTGGGTGAGTTTTGCCGAGCCCGTGACGTACGAATTCGACGGCGACGGCGACAAACTTCGAGCGGTGCAGTTTCGGGCGGCGGGGATCGTGTCGCCGAATCACATGTCCTTCGACGAAAGAGGCCGGATGCTCGTCACACCCGGCCTCTTCGTGTTCGACGTGAAGTAGGCCGCTCTACGGACGAATCTTGACCTCGAACACGACCATGCGCTTCAGGATGTCGCCGAAGACGTGCTGCTGAATGTCCTGATTGAACAGGTTGGTCACCTTCACGCTCGTCGTCAGCTTCT
>Ga0209811_10000845_pt1 | contig 11185 bp, 8 predicted proteins | sample Coa_R1_6_FD_187161 | JGI IMG/M metagenome (GOLD analysis project Ga0209811, IMG submission 187161) | Surface soil microbial communities from Centralia Pennsylvania, which are recovering from an underground coalmine fire. - Coalmine... | ecosystem: Environmental > Terrestrial > Soil >...
GGGCGGGTATGGTTTACTCTCTGAACAATACACCAAACTGGAAAAAGCGCTCTCGCTTTGTGCCAAGGCGAAGCTCGGTTCCGAGCCAGCGCTTAAATCGGCCTCGTGGGGCATGGGTCAGGTGATGGGATTCAATTGCGCGGGAGGCGGATACAAATCCTGCGTTCGAATGGTTCAGGCCATGGTGCGCAGCGAGGATGCACAACTGGCCTGCATGGCGGGATTTCTTAAAGCCAACGGTTTAGCGGAAAAGCTTCTAAACAAGGATTGGACCGGCTTTGCGCGCATGTATAACGGCCCAAGTTACTGGCAGAACCGCTACGACATCAAGCTCGCCGAACAATTTCAGCGCTTTGCCAGCGGCTCCCTGCCCAATCTAGAAATGCGCACCGCGCAAGTCGCGTTGCTCTTTCTCGGCTACGCACTGGGAAAGATTGACGGCATGATCGGTCCGCGCACGCGCGCCGCGATCAAAAACTTCCGCGTCACCGCGGGGCTTTCAGCCGGCGAAGAGCTCGACGGACCGACTTATCATGCCTTGTGTAAAAAAGCTGCGATCCGCCCTTCCTAATGATCGCGGCAGGTAATCGGTTCCGGCCCCTGTTGATACCGTTATGACCGCCCGTCTTGTTTGCGAATATCTTTCGTTTCGTTATCGCGATTATCTTATTTTTTGGTGTGGCCTCTTCCATGGCCATACCCGCACGCGGGAGCAAACGACGACACAGGGCTGGCTGATCTTTCAACCGACAGATTTGCCGTTCTACTTGGGACTAGACGGATTCTGTCTCGGTTAACCCACCTTTTTTCAGCGCTGTGTTGGCGCGGTTGTCGATCGTACAGATCGCTAAACTATCGTTATCATCACTCGGAGAGTGCTCGGGATTTTTCCTTCGGCCTGATCGCCACGGGCCATGACCCCATTTATGACCCACCTATAAGCCTGTTCAAGAAACTTAGTAAAAAACTCCGCAAGCAACGCCGACCACGATTTCAGCCGCTGAGAGGTACGACGAACCACGTAGCTCAGAGCTTTCAGATCTTGCCCGTAGATTTAAAATGGTCGATGCGGCTCTTGATGATCTCATTCAAATCTTGTGTTGCTACCTCATCAGCAACGGCCAGAGGTTCGGCACCCAGCCGGGAAAGCTGGTTGTTGATCAGGCGAAGAGTTGAGTGGAGACGCCTATACTCCTCCAATGACTTGTGACAATTTAGCAACCTGAGATCAATCCCTTCCATGCATTGACTGATTTGCCGAGCTTCGCCTTCTTGAAAAGCGCGCACAAGGTGCTCGAATGGTTGCTCTGACTTCTTGAACTCCTGCGACATTTCAATCTTTCCTTTCTGGTGTTTTAATCTGCTTTGATTTTAATTGGTCACGATGCACGTTCTGTCAATTAACCCTTTCTAAAAAACACACGGCACTCTTACCTTAAGAAGGAATGATGATCTTCTGTCCGACGTATATGTAATCGGGATGTTTCATGGTCGACTTATTTGCTTGGTAGATCTTTTCCCAATTGAGCTGAGTTCCATAGTATTTACGCGCGATCAAGCTTAACGTATCGCCAGGCGCCACCGTGTGTTCCGACGCTCCATTGGAAAAACCGGAAGGGGCACCTGATTTTGTCGTTCCTGCGATCGCTTTTGTTCTTTCAGTCCCGGGCGCGGAATTTCCGCTAATATTAGCCGGCGTGGAGCGTGGCTCTTCGCGGCTCGCCACGGCTACCGTAGTTTTATAGAGACGATCAATAAATCCAGAGCCATCTAACTCTTTGATAAAAGTCAGGTCCACAAACTCCTCAGGCCGCGCCGCCGTGATTTTGGGATTGGTTGCAGCCATCTCCCGCAGCATGATTCCGATTCCGCGCAACGTGGGATATGGTTTCTCGGCTGTCAATCTAAGCCCGACATCCTCGTAAACTTCCGTCAACACGTCGGTGTCGGACGTTCTAAGATACTTCGCTAGAATGGCCAAGGACTCGGCACGATGGGTTTTGTAATAATGAATTCCTTCCACATAAGCTTTCATCACGCTGCGGACCAACTCAGGCCGCGCCTTGATGAATGCCTGAGTAGTCGCCAAACCCGTGTGCTGATACTCGAGTCCAAGCATTTGCAGATCCGCCATCAGCGGCAGGCCCATGTTTTTTGCTCTTAGCGTAAAAGGCGCTGACAACATTGCCCCTTGGATCTTTCCGGTTTCGAGCGAGGCAAGGATCGCCGGCATGTTGCCGGCCTGCACGATCGTGACCTCTTTTTCGGGCGCAAGACCATATCTCTCAAGGGCATAACGCAATGCGAAGTCGGTAGAGGAACCAAACCGGGTAACGGCTACGATTTTTCCTTTTAGCTGGTCTGGTTGCTTGATGCTTTTATCAACGTACAATTTAAAGTTCAGCGTATTAATCACGCCCGCGATCATTACGACGTCTGCCCCCCGAAGACGACTTTGAATTACGGCTGCGCCTGCCATCTGAGCGAAGTAGACGTCTTTGGAAATCAGGCTTTGCACCGTTGTGGTTCCACTTTCTATAAACACGAGCTGCACATCGAGGCCGTATTTACGGAAGAACCCGCGCTCATGGGTGATCCACAAGGGCGCCATGTTCCCTGAAAGGGAGCTATACGCGATGGTGACTTTCTCCAGCGGGCGCTCTGGCGCGCTCTCTGACGCATTAACGCCAGCGGGCAAGAGCACTGTCAAAATGAGAACTAGAATCAGCAACCAGCTACTGTTGCCCTGTTTGGATTGCTTGTCCATTTTCTTTCTCCTTCCTAAATCAGTGACTCACGCTATTTCCCGGCCTAAGCGCAACATGGCCGCCTTAAGGCTCGAACGCATGCGCTCCAGGGAACGAGCCAAGTCTCCAATCTCGTCGCGCGAGGTTACACACTCTCCGCCGACGGAGGTTTCGAGATCACCCATGGTGACCTTGTCGGCGATTTGTGTTAGGCCAACGATGGGTCGAACAATCCAGTGAGCTAACAGAAATGACAGAAGTGCGCCGACGAAAGGAACGATAGCAACTATTCCAATAACCGGAACGAGTGAGCGTCGGATCTCCTTTTGCACCGCATCAGCCCAAAAACCCACATGGACGATGCCCAGCTGTCCCTCTAGAACCGGCACCGCGGTTTCGTACACTGTTGCGTCTGCCAACAATAATTCTCGCCGGTGAACTTGGCGCTTTGCCCCGACAGAAAGTTCTTGCCGAAGTTCTTGGGGAAAAGTTCCAAAGGTATGAGCGACGATTTCTCCCTCCCTATCTTGGACAAAAGCATAAGCCACGCCATCGAGAAGAGTATACTTTCTGGCGAGAGCGTGAAGCGCAAGAAGATTTCTGCCGGCGATATATCCCGCGGTGGCATCACTGAAGTTGGTGGCTATCGCAAGCGCCCGTCTGTCGAGTTGATCTCGCAGTGTGCTTTGGGTGAGTTGATACACTGCGCCAATCACGAAAGCACCCAAGACTAGCATCACCCCTGTATAGATTCCGCCGATCTTCCATTTGAGGCCAACACGTCGCGATTCCCGATCCATTTTTTTACTCCTAACAAGTAAAGCACTCACATCGTTTTGAGAGTGGCAATTTCGTGTATCATTTTTTTCTGGAAACTGGCTCTTATAGTTTCATTCAAAATTTCTCCGCTAACCCGCAGGATAAGTTCCGCGAGCTTTGCCTGCGGAAATGCATGGCGGCGTTCGCCGAGCGCAGAAATTTGATCACCCAGGATTCGATTGGCCATTGGCCCCATCGCTTCGGTGGCTGCGCGGGTCATACGATCAAAAAATTGTAGAGAAACGGCGGGACCTTTTGTGGCAATCCGGGACAGCGATACCCGGTCGGACTCGCGAAGAGGAATGACGGGGGTTTCAGGCCGATCGTTCGTGTTCGCCTCGATACCGTTAGTTTCAGAGCGCTTTGGGTTAATTCTTGGGACGGGAGTTTTCATTCTGAGGGCTCCAACCTCCGAGGCTCCCATCTTTGCAGCTTCGCTTCCTTGCTCCAACGACAGACTCCCAGCTGCCCTCATGAGCATATAGGGAGAGACTTTCTTCCTGCCTGCCACGCTGGCCATGGCCAGTGAGTTATCACAGAGGATATTGATCAGTCGCGGCGTTCCTCCCGAATAGTGCCAGATGGCCTCAACCGCTTCTTTAGTAAAAATCTCTGGACCGTCATAACCTACGATCTGGAGACGGTGACGAATATAGTGGTCTATCTCGCTTGTCGTCTGCAAAGAGTACAGACGATGATGAATCGCGATTCTTTGCTTGATGCGGCGCAAAGAGGATTTGCTCAATTTAGTCAGTAATTCGGGTTGTCCCACGAGCACGATCTGGAGGAGTTTTTCTTCATCCGTCTCCAAGTTTGACAGATCGCACAGACCTTCCAACGCCTCATCGCTAAGCTTTTGTGCTTCATCAATCAGCAGGGCTACGGTGCGACCTGTTCGTAGCTGCTGACTAAGATAGTTATTCAATTCCTGAATCATCTCTAATCTGTTTTTGTCTTTGTTGCTTAGTCCCAGATTCTGGACCATCAACTCCGTTAGTCCATAAGAAGTGAGATGACTATTTGAAACAAAAACAAAATGCACGCGCGTCTCGAGATGACGCATGAGCTTACGCAAGAGGGTCGTTTTACCCGTTCCCACTTCTCCCGTGACAAGCATGAAACCTTTCTTGCTTTCAATTCCGTGAACAAGCGCCGCCAAACCCTCAAGGTAGAGAGGGTGGCCATAAAAAAACCGCGGGTCGGGCGTTACTCCAAAGGGCGTTTCTCGAAACCCAAAATGACTCTCAAACAGGGCTTTGTGTTCTTGAGAGCTGGGAAAGTCCGTCATTTGCTTCTCCTTTTCTAGTCGGTCATTGGATTTTGACAAATTTCACCCTTTCCGTATCCAACTATCGGGACACGCTAGAAGTTCCTGCGCAATAAAATATTTGTCGTGACGAAGAAGATGGTGCGAGGAGGAGCAATTTGTAATTTTTCGATTTAGTTTTGTCAAGACAAAAAATCGTTACGACAAATTTTTTTTTGCGCTGAGCACTTCCCATCTGTTTATAGTGCTGTGGATGATGTCGATAAGAATACGTTATGTCTGCAAAACTGAACTTATTCACAGTTGTGGATAAGTTTTGCCAGCGCAGAGTATTTTTTTCCTCTGGAAAAATTGCTCAAGGCATCACGGTTGCTGAACACGGCTAGTTTTCGTTTGCTGAAAATAGGGAACGTATTTACCGACCGGCTAACTGCCGAGCACTTTTCCGCTCCGTACTTGAAAATGCTTTCGGTGTTTCACTGATTTTTCGTAAGGCTCCGGTCCCATCGATGTGATGAAAATGTCAAAAAAATGTCCTGTCAAAAAAAGAAAAAGGAGGGAAAGAGAAAAGGGGGAGCAAATCTGCAGTTGAATAATTTTATAGTGACTCGCCGAAGGGCTCACCCGAGTCAGTTTAGCCGCGTTACCTGGTGGGAGCAGCTTTTTAATGTGAAGCGAAATCTTAATTTGCTCGCCTTCCAGATAAGACAAATCGCTCTTAACCCCGCTAAAGAATGCGCGAGCCAGTCTTGCAGGCTGTCATATGTCGGCAGAAAAAATTTTCTTAATCGGCTATGGACAGTCGTATCCGCAACAGTTTTTAAGGCCGATCACAAATCAAAATGAGGGTTCTTCAGTAGAATCGACAACTGAACAATCTGAGCCAGCCAGTCGACGGTTCTGCCAAGGTCGGACTGATTTTGCATCTTCCTGCTCTGATCGGTCTGCTTGCAGCGCGGTGTAGCGTGAGAATTCTTGCGCTGTCGCCAAGAGATGCTTTATCGGTGAAGGTGTTGTGAGCGGCGAGGCGCCCGGGGGAGGATCAGTCGCTAGCCGAGTGCACCGCGAGTCAATAGCGCGGCGTATCTCACAAAACAAGTCCCTGCCACGGCCACAGAGAGCGGCTCGGTGAATTTTCTTTTAGCACTCGGCCGGGCCGACTCGACCGGTTAAATTTTCCCTTGCAAGCGAAGATATTCGATCCGTTGCCGAACGATCTCGCCCAAATCGGTGGTCGGCAAACCGTCAGGGATTTGGATTGATTCTGCGCCTAGTTGGATGAGCTTTTCGTCAAGCCCGCAGAGACTCGAACGGATGCGCTCGTAGTCCTGCAAGTATTGCCGGCAGGCCAAGATATTATCGTCGATTTCTTCCAGACATTTCGAAAGTCGCCGGGTCTCTTGAGTAAAAGTTTGGCGTAGATGATCGACGTTGGCCTGGATGATTTGTTCCTCCACCGGCCGTATTTGTTTAGCGATCTCGCTCTTCATGTCCTGCAGCGCTTGCAGTAAACGCTCGTAAGATTGTTCTTCCCGCATAAGATCCTCCGGCAATTGAATTCTCGACTCGCGCGTCGAAATGTAGTGCTGTGCGAGAGACTCCGACACCCGCTTCTTGACCAGCGTCAGGGTCGCCTGGGTATCGCGAATTTTGTCGTCAAGCCGCGATTCATCGGCGATCAACTTGACCAGCTTTTCTAATGGACTTGACGCGAGGGACACGGTTCTCTCCGCTGAAACTCGGGAACGCTTTCGTAATCCTACTTACCGAGTCCGATGCCAAACTGCAAGAACCCATGAAAATAAGCGCAGACTGGTTAAGATAGGGGAGTTTTGGGCACAATCCCGCCACGGAACAAGAATGCAAAATGTCAAAACCTAGCTGGTGGATGGGCGCTGAAAAGGAATAACGAACAATATCATAGAGGGGCGCGTGGTTTAATCTTTGTCGGACCCTTTGTGATCGCGCAGCTCGCGCTTCCAACTCAAAGTCCGCGCCTTGGCCGCGATCTGTTCGGCTTCGGCGATCAAACCTTTCTTCTGGTAAAAAATCGACAGGCTGGTGTAGGCCAATTCATCATCGGGCGCAACTTCGATAAGCCGCTTGCCCGCTTCGATCGCTTCGTCAAATTTTTCCTGGTGCGCGTAGGTCATCGCCAATGCGTGCAGCGCGTCCGCATAGTTCGGGTCTTCCTCGAGCGCACGCAGATAAGCCGCGACGGCAGCATCCAACTTATCTTGGGCAAATAGTTCCATGCCCTCGTTATAATGATCTTGTTTGTTCACGAGTCGCCTAGTGGACTTTACTGTCTTTGGCCAATGCGGCGGCGGGCGAAGGGTGCGAGGCGTTGGATTGGCTGATTTGTTCCGGACGACACTGTTGCAGCAGAATATTTTTGAGCATCGCGGGATTGACCGGTTTTTTAAAGATCACGCCTTGTAAGCCCTCGAGGCAACTCCGCTTGATGATATGATCCTTGTCGTAATTGAATGCAGTCATCAAAACCACCGGCAGCGCCGGCGTATCTCTTTTGACCGCTTGATAAAGCTCGTAGCCATCCATGTCCGGCATCACGACGTCGCTCAATACGAGATCGAAGGACTGGCGCTGCAGCCATTCCAACCCGTGTAGCCCGGATTCGGCGGTCTCCACGCAGCAGCCCTCGGCCACGAGTAAATCCTTGAGCGACTGGCACACGCCGGCATCGTCGTCGACGATCAGCACCTTGAGGCCGCTCAACGGATGGCGTTCATCGGGCTTGGGCCTGTCGCACGGCTTGGCGCCGTTCTCCACGTGCAGATCGGTCATCATCTTGCCGTGCAGATACTCTTTGGTGCCGTACTCGCCCTCGTCTGCCATCTCGCTGATGCGGCTGGTGATATCCTGAATTTTTTTCACTTGAGACGCCAAAGAATCGAGCCGATCGGATTCAACGAGATAGTCCTCGTCGCTGGCGACGCGTCCGACAAATTGGCGCAGCATCTCGATTTGATTGACCAGCACTTCCAGCGAGTTATTCATTTCATGGGACAACCCAATGGCAATTTCACCCAGGGTCACGAGCTGATCGCGCCGCCTGATTTCTCGGATATCTTTGGCGAACCCGATCGAGCCGATTTCATGACCCTCGTCGTCGTAGGTAATCGACGCCGAGATTGCGACCGGAATTTTTTCGCCTTTTTTGGTTTTGAAAACTGTCTCGAAATTGCGCAAGCGTCCTTGGCCCGAGGCATCGGCCGCGCGCATCGCCGCCATCACTCGCCTGGCTTCGTCAAGACTCGGATAAATTTCCAGGACGTTTTTTCCCAACACCTCTTCGTAGCTGAAGCCGAGGTTCTGACGCGCCCCGTCGTTATAAAAAATGATCGTCCCTTGCTTATCGACTGAAATGATAATATCGGGGCAACTCTCGACGAGTTTTTGGAAGTATTGTCCAGGGAGGGCCATAGGGGCTCAGTTGTATCTTGCATGATAAGTCGAACGACGATATCAATGCAAGAGCCCGGTAAACGCAGCCAGAGCACACGCCACGAAATCGATTCACCGCGATTAACCGACTTTAATGGGACCGACGAAAGACACCAGGCAGCTCACTTGGTTCTTGGCCTGGGCCGTAGTTTTTTGCGATATCGGCACCTCCGTTTATTATGTGCCCGGCATTCTTTACGGTCACGTCAAGGATGCCACGCCGTTTTTTGTTTTGCTCACCACCGGCGGTTTTATCCTCCTGTCGCTCAAGTACATTGAAATTTCATGGCGCAATCCGGAAGGCGGCGGGGTCGTAACCATTACCACCAAAGCGTTCGGGCCGATGTGGGGCTGCCTGGGCGGCATGTTGATCACGGTGGATTATTTTCTTACCACGGCGATTTCGGCGGTCGCCGGATTTCAATATGTCGGCAGCGTGTTTCCTACCTTGGATGCGCACGTCGTGCTCCTTTCGTGCGCCGGCGTCGGCGTGCTCGCGGCACTCAACATCATCGGTATTCGCGAGAGCGCCGCGGTAGCGTTGGTCATGGCCTGCGCTTCTTTTGTCGTCAACCTCGTCGTGATTGGCAGCGCGGTCACGACCATGGATAGCAACCAATGGCACGCGGTGCTCAGCCGGATGGGAACCGGCCATAATATTTCGCTTTACGACCTTCTGGTCGGCTTCGCGTCGGCGTGGCTCGCTTTTTCCGGTCTGGAGAGCATCAGCCAGCTCAGTCCGACGATGCGCTTCCCACTGCGTCAAACAACCCGCCGCGCCATGATCGCAGTGATTATAACGATGGTGGTCACGGCACCGATCTTGACCGCATTGTCGATCGGCTTGCTGCCCGCGCAAATCAAGGCAACCGAAAGCGAGCGCTTCATTTCCGAGCTGGCCATGGCAGTCGGCGGCATCAGCGTAAAGCTCGCCGTGGTTCTCACCGCATCGAGCTTGCTTTTGTTTGCTTCCAACACGGCGATCATCGGTTCTTACCACGTCTTTTTGGCGCTCGTGAAAGGCGGCTTCCTGCCGAAAATCCTGGCCGTGCGCAACGGCACTTTCAATACGCCGCACATCGCCGTCGGCATCGCCACCAGCATTCCGATGTTGGTGATTTTGTCGAGCGGCGGTGAAATGAAACTGCTCGGCGACATGTACGCGTTCGGCCTCTTGGGCGCCTTTGTATTTTCCTCCCTGAGCTTGGATTCGATCCGCTGGCGGCTCGGCCGGCGCGACTTCGGCTTTTGGGTCGGCGTTTTCACCACGGCGATGGTGATGGTCGCCTGGGGTATCAATCTCATCGAGAAACAGCTCGCCACCTATTTTGGCGGCGCGGTCACGGCGATCGGTATGCTCACCGCGGTCGGCGTGCGGCGTGCCTGGTTCGTCGATTTGCTCGTGCAAATTCCGTTTCTGCAGCGCCTCCAGGCGCGCGCCTACCGCGCTTCCGAAGATCTGGTTGAAGACGAGCTCAAGGGTTTGGTGACGCTCGCCGAAGCGGTCGAGCTAAAGCCGTTTTACTCCTCATCGACGCTGCTCGCCTTGCGCGACGAATCACCGCGCTTGATTCAGGAAGGAATTACCCGCGTCAAAGGACGCGGCGAGTCGGCGCTCTATTGCATCTACGTAGAAGAATGGCCGGGGCTATTTGCCGGCGATACGCCGCATGTCCCCAACGAGGAAGGCACCCGCACGCTGCGCGCCGCCTTACAAGCCACGCGCGAAAAGAACATCGAGATTATTCCGATCTGGACCGTCTCGCACAACGCCGCCGAAGCCCTCGCTAACGCAGCTAAGGTGCTCGACGTCGACACCGTTATTATCGGCGCTTCTCGGCGTTCGGCGTTTTATCACATGCTGCGCGGCCATGTGCTTAAAGGGTTGACGAAGAAGCTGCCGCGGGATTGTCATTTGCTGATTTCCAACTAAGCCCAGCGCGGGACCGGGGCGAACCAGGTCGCGGGTTAGAAAACAGCTTTGACATGGTCTTAGTGCATGCCGAGGTTTTTAAGAAATCCCGACTTGGATAACGCCGCGACAAAAGTATTGTCGTAGAAATCCCTCGGATCGGCGTTCTTGGCGCTGGGAAATTCTTTCTCGTCGAGATATTCGAATTGCCCTTTGATCGCCTCGGGGCGCACACTCAGGCTCATCGCCCAGTACGGCGCAAAGGCCTCGTAGGTACCGTCGATGGTCGGGCCGTCTTCGATCTTGGCATATTTGGCGATCGCCTTCTTGGCAACGGCGCTATCCTTACGCGACAGCACCACGCCTTCGGCGATCGCTTTAAGAAACGCGTAAACATTGTTCGGATTGTTCTTGAGGTACTTTTCCGTGGTGCCGTAGGCGACCTGGAAGGCGGGAATATTAAGCTTGCCGATATCAACCAATAGGTTCAGGCCCGACTCCTTCGCTTTCAGCGTGTTCGGCGCCGAGAGCGTGCCGGCAGTGGTCTTGCCGCCGATGATGGCGCTGAGAATCGCCGGCACGGTCTGGACGTAAAGGATTTGCACGTCCTTGTCCGGCACCAGGCCGTTTTTTTTCAGCGCCTCTCGAGTCGCCGTGTCGAGCGCCGCCCGCGGCGTGCTCGCTGCGACCGTCTTGCCTCTTAGTTCTTGAATCGTTTTGATCTCTTTCGCCGCCCCAATCTCGAAAACCAGCTGCTGCATCGTCCCGCAGAAATACTTCACCTGCCCGCCGCGCAGCCGCGCATTGATAAGATCCGGCCCGTCGGTGTAAAAATCCGCCTCTTCCGACACGACGGCCTGAGCGGAAACTTGCGGCGTGAGCAGTTGCAAGGTTGCGTTCAAACCGTACTTTTTGAATAAGCCGGCTTCGTAGGCAACCCAGATCGGCGTAAACGCGCCGCTCGGTTGCGCG
>Ga0209811_10000846_pt1 | contig 11169 bp, 8 predicted proteins | sample Coa_R1_6_FD_187161 | JGI IMG/M metagenome (GOLD analysis project Ga0209811, IMG submission 187161) | Surface soil microbial communities from Centralia Pennsylvania, which are recovering from an underground coalmine fire. - Coalmine... | ecosystem: Environmental > Terrestrial > Soil >...
GCCGCGGCGGAAAGGTTCTTCTTCCAGAAGGCCGGCGGCTTCGAGGGACTGGTGCTCGAGGGCGAGCTGGAGGGCGGCGCGCATGTGGGGCTCGTACTCGGCGAAGCGGGAGTAGGTCCGGTCGACCAGCTCGTGAAGGCGCTGCTTGGCATCGCCTTCCTGCGGCACGGCCCGCTGCACCGGGGCGAGGGCTTCGGCGATCACGCGAGTTCGCCGAGCTGGTCGGCGGCGGCGTATACGAGGCCGGCTTCGCCGGCCTGCGTGCGTACCTCGGCAAGACTGAAGTTTCATAAGACCTTGAGTTGGCTTCCCGACCAGGGCGAGCGGATATTCCAACGATCTCGGGGAGCGGCACTGCGCCGCGCGGCTTAGCTTTGCTGTAGATATTCGGCAATTCGCGCTTGCAGGCCGGGGCGCATCACCGACTCGACCAGATCGGCCATGTCCGCGCTGCGCGTGTCGCTGATGGTGGCGTGGCGCAGCCGAGCCGCGGCTTCGCTGGATAGGGCCAGGGCACGCTCGCGTTCGGCCGCGAGCAGTGCATTCCATTCCTCGCGTGGCGCAAGCTGCGTGACGAATCCCATTTTCAAAGCCGCGTCCGCGTCGATGGTGCGGCTGTCCGCGAGCAGGGCGCGCGCCGCCTCGTTGCCGATGCGCTGCGCCAGCCGGCGCGTGCCGAGCTGAAGGCCGAAGCGCAGGCCCGGCAGCCTGAACGTGGTGCCCGGCGCTGCCGCGCGCACGTCGCAGGCAAGGAACAGGTCGGCGCCGACGCCGAAGTTCCTGCCGTGGGCGAACGCCAGGGTGGCGAACGGCGCGTGGTACAGGGCCTGCAACAGCTGCTCGATGCGGGCGAAGCGCCACAGCAGCTCGCCCGCGCCGCTTTCGGCCACGCCAGTGAAGTCGAAGCCGGCGCTGAAATTCTTTGCTCCGGGCCGCAGGACCAGGAGCCGCGTGCCGTCGTCCTGCGCGGCTGCCACCGCGGCGAGCAGCTCATCCGCGAGCGCGGCATCGAGCGCGTTCGCCTTTTCCGGCCGGTTCAGCGTGAGCAGCGTGACCGGGCCGTCGCGCTCCGCGAGCAGGCCGCTCACGCGTTGCTGTATCCGGAAACGAAAGGCGCGATTGCGCCGCTCGCCGGATCGAATACGTGGCGCTGCAGGGTGCCGATATTGCCACCGTAGACATGAATGCTGATCGACGGGCGGTCGCAGAGCGCGTTCTCCACCACGTGCACGTCGCCGATCCGCGGCGATACCTTGTCGATGGCGCCCACCTCCATGCGGTGCTGCGCCTTCGGGGTCATGGCGCGGCCGGGCCGCGGCCAGTCGTATTCGTAGCAGTTCTCGGCGCCGCGCATCACGCCGACCAGGCCCCATACCGTGTGGTCGTGAATCGGCGTGCGCGCGCCGGGGCTCCAGACGAAGCTGACGATGGCGAAGCGCTCGCGCGCGTCGCAGTGCAGGAGGTACTGGGCATAGCCGGCCGCCGGCGCGCGCGCGCACTCCGCGGGCAGCCAGTCGTCGTCGCGGACCAGCTTGGCGAGCAGCGCCGCGCCTTCGCGCATGACGCGGGCCTCGTCGCTGCAATGCCGCTCGAGCAGGGCGTCGAGCTCGGCGATGAACGGGTCCAGGCGGTTCACGCGGTGACCCTGCCGTGCAGGCCAAGCGCGCGGGCGGTCTCGCGCGCGGCCTTGACGACCAGAGGCGCGAGCTCGCGCAGCCGCTGGGGACTCAGCCGCTCCACCGGCCCGGAGATGCCGATGGCGGCGACGGCGCCGCGCTGCGGGTCGAGAACCGCCGCGGCCAGCCCGCCCACCGAGCCGCGCCATTCGCCGCGGTTGATCGCATAGCCAGCCTCGCGCACGCGGCGCAGCTCCTTGCGCAGCGCTTCGGGGTCCGTGATGGTGCGCGCCGTGTATTTCTTGAGGGGGATCTCGGCGACGAAGGCCTCCGGCGCGTGCGCGAGCAGCGCCTTTCCGGTCGCGACGCAGTAGGCCGGTGCGCGGCCGCCGATGCGCGAGTACGCGCGCACCGGGTGGGGGCTGTCGACCTTGTCGATGTAGATCACCTCCGCGCCGTCGAGCACCGAAAGATGCACCGTCTCCGCGGTGCGCGTGGCGAGCGCCTCCACCGCGGGGCGCGCCGCCGGCCGCACGTCGAGGCGGTCGACCACCGACGCGCCGAGCTCCCAGACCTTCAGCGTGCAGGCGTAGCGGCCGCTGCGCTCGTCCTTGCGCACGTAGCCGCGGTGCGCGAGCGTCTGCAGCACGCGATGCACGTTGCTCTTGACCAGCCCGAGCTCCTGCGCGAGCTCGGTGACGCCGCAGGGCTCGGCGCGCGCGGCGACCGCCTCGAGCACGTCTAGGCCCTTGAGCAAAGTGGTGTCCATGCGGTTGACAATGGTAGCCGGGTTCCGTTATCGTTTCAACATATAGAACCACGTTCTATATTCTAGAACACTCCCGAGTGAGGCACCGACGATGCTGCGACGCATATTTGTTTGCTCTTTGCTGACGCTGGCGGGCGCCGCGCAGGCGCAGGACTACCCGTCGCACCCGATACACCTGATCGTTCCCTACCCGCCGGGCGGCAGCTCCGACAATGTCGCGCGCGTGGTGGCCGAGCGCCTCTCGACGCACCTCGGCCAGCCGATCGTCGTCGACAACCGCGGCGGCGCGGCCGGCACGCTCGGCGCCCAGGCGGCGCAGGCGGCCAAGCCCGACGGCTACACGCTGCTCATGGCGCCCACCGCGGTGTTCGTCATCACGCCGCACCTGCGCAAGGTGCCCTACGACCCGTTCGGCTTCGTGCCGGTCGGGCTGGTCGCCACGGCCCCGAGCATCGCCGTAGTGCAGAAGGACTCGCCGTACAAGACCATGGGCGACCTCATCGCGGCGGCGAAGAAGCAGCCGGGCAAGCTCAGCTTCGGCTCCGCCGGTCCCGGCAGCATCACCCAGCTGTACGGCGAGATGCTGAAGCAGAGCGCCGGCATCGACATCCTGCACGTCCCGTTCAAGGGCTCGGCCGACGCGATGACCGCCGTGCTCGGCAAGCAGGTCGACTTGATCATCGACCCGGTGGCGCTCGGCCAGGCGCGCGCCGGCGCGGTGCGCCCGATCGCCATCTTCGGCGAGCGCCGCATACCCGAGCTGCCCGACGTCCCCACCATCAAGGAAAGCGGCTACGACATCGACCTGCCGAGCTGGTTCGGCCTGTTCGCGCCCAAGGGCACGCCGCCGGCGATCACCTCCAAGGTCTCCGCCGAGCTGGCGAAGACGCTGCGCACGCCGGAGGTCGAGCAGAAGCTGCTCAAGGTCAACCTGTTCGCCGCCTACTTGGACGGCGCGGCGCTTGCAAAGCAGATGAAGCAGGACGACGTCCTGTTCGCCGACATCATCCGCAAGGCCGGCATCAAAGAGGAGTAGCCCGAATGAAACGCCAGCTGATCGCCTTCCTCGGCCTCGCGCTCTGCGCAGCCGCCTGGGCCCAGGCGCCCGCAAAGTACCCGGAGCACCCGGTGCGCTTCGTCATCCCGTACCCGCCGGCGGGCACCTCGGACAACCTCGGCCGCCTGCTCGCGGAGAAGCTGCGCGGCGCGCTCGGCCAGCCGCTGGTCGTGGAGAACAAGCCCGGCGGGACCTCCTCGCTGGGCGCGGACCTGGTGGCGCAATCGAAGCCCGACGGTTACACGCTGCTGCTCGGGCCGATGACCGCCTTCTCCGTCCTGCCGCACCTGCGCAAGCTGCCCTACGATCCGGACAAGAGCTTCGAGCCCGTGTCGATGGTGGCCCAGTACCTCGCCATCATCACCGTGAGGAACGACCTGCACGTGAAGAGCTACGCCGACCTGGTGGCGTACGCGCGCACGAACCCGGGCAAGCTGAGCTACGGCTCGGCCGGCATCGCCTCGTTCGGCAACATGGCGGGCGAGAGCATCAAGCTGCGCGAGAAGATCGACATGGTGCACGTCCCGTTCAAGGGGTCGGGCGACCTGATCGCGGCGCTGCTCGGCGGCCAGATCGACTTCTTCATCGACGGCGTCGGCCTGCCGCTGGCGAAGTCGGGCAAGGCGCGCGCGCTCGCCACCTTCGGCGACCAGCGCCATCCCGACCTGCCCGACCTGCCGTCGCTCACCGAGCTGGTCGGCGCCAAGACGCCGCTGCCGAGCACGTGGTGGGGCATCTTCGTGGCCAAGGGCACGCCTGCGCCGGTCGTGAAACGGCTCGAATCGGAGCTCGCGCGCATCGTCGCCGACCCCGACACGAAGGAGCAGATGAAGAAGATCAGCGTGGTGCCGTTCTACCGCCCGCCCGCCGAGATGCGCCAGCTCATGAAGCAGGACAGCGACGTGAACGGCGAGCTGATCCGCTCCACCGGCATGAGGCTCGAATGAAGCGCGACGACATCCACCGCTTCCTCTACCCGCAGACGGTCGCCGTCATCGGCGCCTCCGAGGATTCGGGCAAGTTCGGCGGGCGCGTGCTCGAGTACCTGCTGAAGTTCGGCTTCCCGGGCACGCTGTTTCCGATCAACATGCGCGCGAAGACGCTGCGCGGCATCACCGCCTATCCTTCGATCAAGGACGCGCCGCAAGGCGTCGACGTCGCCATCATGGCGGTGCCGGGCGAGCACGCGGCCGAATCGGTCCGCCAGTGCGCCGAGGCCGGCGTCAAGGGCTGCATCCTGATTACCGCGGGTTTTGCAGAAATGGGCGAGGAGGGCGCGCGCCGCCAGGCCGAGGTCGTCGCCACGGCGCGCAGCCGCGGCATGCGGCTGCTCGGCCCCAATTGCCTCGGCTACGTGAACCCGGTGGCGAAGACCGCCATGTCGTCGACGCTGTCGCTCTCGGCGATCACGGCGCTGCCCGCGGGCAGCATCGGCCTGGTGAGCCAGTCCGGGGCGCTGATGGGATCGATGATCGCGGTCGGCGAGGAAATGGGTGCCGGCTTCTCCACCTGCGTCTCGGTCGGCAACCAGTGCGACCTCGAGATCGCCGACTTCATCGAGTACCTGGCCGACGACCCGGCGACCAAGGTGATCTGCCTGTACGTCGAAGGGCTGCTCGCGCCGGCGCGCTTCCTCGCCGCGATCGACCGGGCGCGCGCCAACGGCAAGCCGGTGCTGCTGGCCAAGTCGGGCCGCACCGAGTCCGGCGCGCGCGCCGTGAAGTCGCATACCGCGAGCATGGCCGGCTCGTACGCCTCGCTGCAGGCGGTGTGCGAGGCGCACGGCGTCGTGCTGATGGACGACGCCATCGACATGCTGGCGGTGGCGCAATGCCTGAGCCGCTTCGGCCGCATGCGCGGCGAAGGCGTGGCGCTCTTCTCCGGATCGGGCGGCGGCTCGGCGCTGCTGGTCGACGCGCTCGCCGAGCGCGGCCTGCGCCTGGGCGCGCTTTCCAGGGAGACACAGGAAAAGCTCGCCGATTTCTTGCCGCCGACCCACCGGCACCTGCCGGTCGACTTCGGCGCCATGCGCCAGAGCGTCGGCACGCAGAGCTACCGCGACGCGGGCCGGCGGCTGATGACTCAGGTCATGGCCGATGAGGACATCGCCGCGGGCATCGTCCTCCTCACCACGCAGCCCGACATGGACGACGTGGCGCGCTCGGTGGTCGAGGTGGGCAGCGCCTGCGGCAAGCCGCTGCTGTTCATCAACGCCGGCGGCAAGGCCGGCGAGGCCGCGCGCCAGGTGACGCGCGAAGCCGGCTATCCGTCCTTCGGCCATCCGCTCGAAGCGGTGCGGGTCGTGGACTCGCTCGCCCACGACTTCAGGCTGGGCAAGGTCGCTCCGCCGGCGCCGCTGGAGAGGCTCAACCTCGATGCGGTGCTGCGCGAGCTGCCCCGCGGGCTGCTCAACGAGAACGAGGCCAAGCGGCTGCTCGCCGCCGCGGGCGTGCCCGTGACGCGGGAGCGCCTGGCGCGCGACGCCGATGAGGCGGCGCGCATCGCCGCCGAGATCGGCTTCCCGGTGGTGCTGAAGGCGCAGGCGCGCGACCTCAGCCACAAGAGCGACGCCGGAGGCGTGGTGCTCGGTCTCGCCTCGGCCGCCGAAGTGCGCGACGCGTTCCGCGCCATCGCCGACCGCGTGCGCTCGCGCGCCAAGGTCGACATCGAGGGCTGCCTGGTGCAGGAGATGGTGCGCGCCGACGCCGAGATCATCGTCGGCTCGCGCTGGGACGAGCAGTTCGGGGCCATGCTGCTGGTCGGCATCGGCGGCACGCTGGTCGAGCTGCTCAAGGACGTGCGCCTGGTGCCGGCGCCGGTCAGCGCCCAGGCGGCGAGCGCGCTCTTGCGCTCGCTCAAGCTCGCTCCGCTCCTCACCGGCTACCGCGGCAAGCCGCCGGTCGACCTCGACGCAGTCGGGGCGGTGATCGCGCGCGTGAGCCAGCTCGTCGCCAACCTCGGCCCGCGGCTCGCCGAGCTCGACGCCAATCCGCTTCTCGTGACGCAGTCCCGCGCGGTCGTCGCCGATGCGCGCGCCGTCCTCACCGAACCGAAATGAAGCCAACGGAGCGCCCATGAGCGTGCTGCTGTACGAATCCCGCGACCACATCGCCACCATCACCATCAACCGGCCGGAGAAGCGCAACGCCATGAGCGAGGAGGTGTGCGTCAAGCTGCGCGACGCCTGGCAGCATTTCGCGGCGAGCGACGATCGCGTCGCCATCATCACCGGCGCGGGCGAGGCCGCCTTCTCCGGCGGCGCCGACCTCGTCGACACGCCCAAGGCCTTCTGGCAGTGCGTGCCTGGGCTCGGCGTGCCCGTCGACAAGCCGGTGATCGCGGCGCTGTCGGGCTGGTGCGTGGGCGGCGCGGTGGTGCTCGCCATGATGGCCGACATCGCCGTGGCCACCGAGGACACGCGGCTGCTCTATCCCGAAGCCAAGGTCGGCATCTTCGGCGGCGTCATGGCCGGGCTCGTTTCGCGCATGCCGCACAAGGTGGCGATGGAGCTGATGCTGGTAGGCGACGAGATGAGCGCCGAGCGCGCCTACCAGATCGGGTTCATCAACCGCCTCGTGCCGCGCGGCAAGCACGTGGAGGCGGCGCGCGAGTACGCAGGCAAGATCTCCGCCAACGCGCCGCTGGTGCTGCAGACCATCAAGCGCTTCGCCGCGGCCACGCTGCCGCGCGGGCCGGCAGAGCACTTCTATCCCGAGGTCGGACGCCTCGCCGCGATCATGGCGAGCGCGGACAAGGACGAGGGCGTCAACGCCTTCAAGGAGAAGCGCAAGCCGCGCTTCAGCGGCAAGTAGATGCAGCGCGAGCTCACCAGCAGTCACTGGGGTACCTATGCGGTGGCGCGCGACGCCGCGGGCGCGCCGCGGCTCGAGGCGCTGGCCGAGGATCCGGATCCGTCGCCCATAGGGCTGTCGATGCTCGACGCGTACCGCTCCGCCCTGCGCGTCCAGCGGCCGGCTGTGCGCAAGAGCTGGCTGGAGCGGGGCCCGGGCGCCGCGCCCGAGCTGCGCGGCCGCGAGCCGATGGTCGAGGTGTCCTGGGAGAAGGCCCTCGATCTCGTGGCAGCGGAGATCGAGCGCGTCAGGCGCACGCACGGCAACGAGGCCATCTTCGGCGGCTCCTACGGCTGGTCGAGCGCCGGGCGCTTCCACCACGCGCAGAGCCAGGTGCATCGCTTCCTCAACAGCGCCGGCGGCTACGTGCGCCACGTCGACAGCTACAGCCTGGGCGCCGCGCGCGTGGTCATGCCGCACATCGTCGCCCCGATGGACGAGCTGATGATGCAGCACCATTCCTGGAGCGTGGTGCAGGAGCACACGCGCCTGATGGTGTGCTTCGGCGGCATCCCGGCGAAGAATGCGCAGGTCACGCCCGGCGGCGCCTCCGAGCACCGCGTGCGCCCGGCCCTCGCCGAGCTCGCGCGGCGCGGCTGCCGCTTCGTGAACTTCAGCCCGGTGCGCGCGCACCTCGATGCGCCGGCGCACGCCGTCGAATGGCTGCCGATCCGGCCCGGCACCGACGCCGCGGTGATGCTCGCGCTCGCCACGACCATCGTGCGCGCGGGGCTGGCCGATGAGGAGTTCCTGCGCCGCTGCTGCGTCGGCTTCGAGCGCGCGCGCGACTACCTGCTCGGCGCCGCTGACGGCATCGTGAAGGACGCGCGCTGGGCCGCCGCGATCTCCGGCGTCAGCGCCGCGCGCATCGAGCGGCTCGCTAGCGAGCTGGCCGGCACGCGCTCGATCGTCAACGTCGCCTGGTCACTGCAGCGCTCCGAGCATGGCGAGCAGCCCTACTGGGCCGCGGTGCTGCTCGGCGCGGTCATCGGCCAGATCGGCCTGCGCGGCGGCGGTTTTGCCGTCGGCTACGGCTCGATCAACCTGATGGGCAGCGCGCATGCGCGCCTGCCGGGACCGACGCTGCCGCAGGGTCGCAATGCCGTGCAGGCTTTCATTCCGGTGGCGCGCTTCACCGACATGCTGCTGAACCCGGGCGCGCCGTTCGACTACAACGGCCGCTCCCAGCGCTATCCGGATATCCGCTTGGTCTACTGGGCCGGCGGCAATCCGTTCCATCACCACCAGGACCTGAACCGGCTGCTGGTGGCCTGGCGCAAGCCCGAGACCATCGTGATGCACGAGCAGGCGTGGACCGCCTCGGCGCGTCTCGCCGACATCGTGCTTCCGGCGACCAGCACGCTCGAGCGCAACGACATCGGCTTCTCGAGCCGCGACCCGCTGATGGTCGCCATGAAGCCGGTGATCGCCGCGCCGGGCGAAGCGCGCGACGACTACGACATCTTCGCCGACCTCGCGGGGCGCCTGGGCTGCGCGCAGGCTTTCACCGAAGGGCGCAGCTCGATGGACTGGCTGCGCCATCTCTACGACTCTGCCTCGACGCAGATCAAGGCGCGCGGCATCGAACTGCCGGGCTTCGAGCGCTTCTGGCAGCTCGGCTACGCGCAGCTGCCGCGCGCGGCGGCGCCGACCGTGATGCTGGCGGAGTTCCGCAAGGACCCGGCCGCGCATCCGCTGCCCACCCCCTCGGGCCGCATCGAGCTTTACTCGGAGCGCATCGCCGGCTTCGGTTACGCGGACTGCCCGGGCCATCCCGCGTGGCTCGAGCCGGTGGAGTGGCTGGGCAGCCCGCTCGCCCGGCGCTTTCCGCTGCATCTCATCTCGGACCAGCCTTACACCAAGCTGCACAGCCAGCTCGACTTCTCCGCCTACAGCCGCGCAGCCAAGGTCGCCGGCCGCGAGCCGGTGTGGATCAATCCGGAAGACGCGCGCAGCCGCGGCATCGCCGACGGCGACGTGGTGCGCCTCTTCAACGAGCGCGGCGCGTGCCTCGCCGGCGCGCTGCTCACCGACGCGATGGGGCGCGGCGTGGTCAAGCTCTCCACCGGCGCGTGGTACGACCCGGTCGAGCCCGGCGTGCCGGGCTCGCTCGAAAAGCACGGCAACCCGAACGTCCTGACGCGCGATGTCGGTGCCTCGCGCCTGTCGCAGGGCTGCGCGGCCCAGTCCTGCCTGGTCGAGATCGAACGCTTCGCGGGCGAGCCGCCGCCGGTCACCGCCTTCGAGCCGCCGGTTCTGGAATAAGGACCGCAAGGTCTCTCTGGGCAGTCAGTTGGCATTGCGCTGCCCCAATGGACCTGAAGTTTCATAAGAGGCGTCGATGAGTTCAGGACCATTCAGAATGAATGGCGCGCCATTGCGTCCAATAATCCCACGCAGCCGCTGTACAAACTCGGGAGGCGAAGATGGCCAGGCAAGAGTTGCTGCAGGTAGGTCTCGCACTGTCGCTCGCTTTGTCCTGCCAGGCAGGGCGTGCCGATGACCGCAAGCACGATGACGGTGACCGTCACCCGAGCAAGTTGCTCAACTGCGACGACACGATAAAGTCCGATTTCCGGCCGGACTCGCTCACCACGGTACTGCTGGTCAAGGCGTTCAGGAAGGGAGACGCGCTCACGCTCTCGACGCCGACCCCTGCCACGCCTGTCGCCGCGAACGACGTTTGTGCCGTCAAGCTGCTCGTGGGTCCGGGAAATCCCGGGCCGGCGGGCGCGCCATCCACCTCGCCGGGGATCGGCATCGAAATCTGGCTGCCGGCGCCCGAGAACTGGAACCGCCGCATTCACGTCACCGGCGGCGGTGGCTGGGCGGGTGGCAACCATACGTCCTTGACGGTGCTCGCCGGAGCAGGCGGCGCCGGCGGAACGACCCCTGCGGCTTCGTTCATTGCAACCGTGGAAGGGGCGGTGTCGGCGACCACGGACACCGGACACAGCGGGCCCGGCGGCGGATCGTTCGCGATGAACCCGGATGGAAGCATCAACACGGTCCTGTGGAACGACTTCGCGCAGCGCGGCATTCACGAAATGGCCGTGAAGACGAAGCAGATGACCAAGGCCTACTACGGCAAGGACGCGAAGTACAGCTACTGGGACGGCTTCTCCACCGGCGGCCGGCAGGGTCACAAGCTCGCGCAACTCCATCCGGACGACTTCGACGGCATCCTCGCCGGCGCCCCGGCGTTCAACTGGACGCGCTTCATCACCGCCGAGCTGTATCCGCAAATCGTGTACCAGCGCGATCTGGGCGGCGTTCCGCTAACCGCCGGCCAGCTCAACCTGCTCGGCAACGCCGCGATCAACGCCTGCGACGTGGTGAACGGCCAGCACATGGGCTACATCCCCGATCCGTCGGAGTGCCGTTATGACCCGACGCTGGACCTGAGCGTGATCTGCACGGCGAACGGCGGCGCCAACACCACCGTCAATTGCCTGACGCCGCTCCAGGCGCAGGCCATGAACAAGCTGTGGTTCGGCCAAACGCGCGACGGGACCGCACCTCCGCCGTCCGCGGACAACAGCTGGTCCTTGCACATCGGGCGGGGTAACCACCTCTGGTACGGGCTTGCGCGCGGCAGCAGCTTCGGCGGCCTCGGCGGGAGCAATGCAGGGGTAGCGGCGCCGTTCACGATCGCCACCGACCTCGTGGCGCTGGAACTGCAAGATCCGACGCTCGCGACGCCCTCGTTCATCAATGCGACCGGCAATGGCGCCAACGGCTGGAAGAACCTGTCGTACCTGAACTCGATGGGCTACCTGGAAGGTTTCTATTACAACCCGCGCATCGACAAGCCGCTGCTGCGCGCCCACGCCGAAGGGCTGGTGGGCCTGTCCGCCTGCCTGGGGGGCGAGATCG
>Ga0209811_10000847_pt1 | contig 11099 bp, 10 predicted proteins | sample Coa_R1_6_FD_187161 | JGI IMG/M metagenome (GOLD analysis project Ga0209811, IMG submission 187161) | Surface soil microbial communities from Centralia Pennsylvania, which are recovering from an underground coalmine fire. - Coalmine... | ecosystem: Environmental > Terrestrial > Soil >...
GTGGTCATTCCGGTCTACAATCACGAGCAGGCGATCGCCGCTGTGGTTCAGGGTGTGCTCGCGCAGAAATTACCGTGCATCCTCGTCGACGACGGCAGCGGGCATGAATGTGCCGGCGTGCTCGACGCTTTGGTCGCTGCCGCTTCGGAAAGAATTATCTTGATTCGCCATCCGGTCAATCGCGGCAAGGGCAGCGCCGTGTTGACGGGGGCTCGCTACGCGGCGCAAGCGGGCTACAGCCACGTCCTGCAGATCGATGCGGACGGGCAGCACCGGGTCGCCGACATGCCGCGCTTTCTCGAACAAGCCGCGGCTCATCGAGAGGCGTTGATCATCGGTTGTCCAGAATATGATGCGACTGCGCCGCCGCTGCGGCTATGGGCGCGCTATCTCACCCATCTGTGGGTGTCGATCAATACTTTATCGCGCCAGATCAAAGATTCGATGTGCGGCTTTCGCGTCTATCCGCTGCAGGCTCTTCTTGACCTCGACCGGCGGCAAACACTCGGCGCGCGCATGAACTTCGATATCGAAGTCGTGGTCCGGCTCTACTGGGCCGGCATCGAGATCATCAATCTGCCGACACCGGTCATCTATCCTATGAACGCGATTTCTCATTTTCGCGGCTGGTCAGACACGTTACTGATTTCGCAAGCTCATGCGACGTTGTTTTTCGGCATGTTGTTGCGATTGCCGATGCTGCTTGCGCGCAAATGGAGCGCTCAATGAACCGGCCGGTAGCGACTCCTCGCGGGCAGCATTGGGCGCAGATCAATGAATTTAGTTTCGTCGCCGGCATGCGCCTGCTGTTTTGGCTCTGTCGCCTTGTCGGACGCTGGCCGGTTCGATTGATTTTGTATCCGGTTTCGCTCTGGTACTTTTTGACCAAGCCGGCCGCGCGCGCGGCGTCGAGCGATTACTTGCAGCGCGCGGCCGAGCATGGTGCCGGGTTAAACGACCTCGGCAAACTCGGCGTGTTTCGTCATTTTGCGGCATTCGCTGAGAGCATTCTCGACAAGATGCTTTTGTGGAGCGGACTATTCGACACCGATTCGGTCAAACACCACGGACAATCGCTTATCGCGGCCGAGATCGCCAAAAAGCGCGGCGGCGTATTGATTTGTTGCCATCTGGGCAACTTGGATTTATGCCGCGTCCTGTCAAAACAGATGGCCGGCTTCAAAATGACCGTGCTGATCCATACCAAGCATGCGCAAAGATTCAATCGGTTGTTGGCCCAGCTCAATGCCGACAGCCAGGTAAACCTCATGCAGGTTACCGAGCTCTCGGCGGCGACGGCGGTTTTGCTATCCGAAAAAGTCGCCCGGGGTGAATTTGTCGCCGTCGCCGGCGATCGCATACCGGTTACGCCGAAGCCCCGTGTCGCCATGGCCGAATTCTTCGGCGCGCCGGCGCCGTTCCCGGTGGGGCCTTATATTTTAGCTGATCTGCTGCAATGCCCGGTGTTTCTGCTCTTCAGCCTGCGCCGCGGCCGCACTTCGGAAATTCACATCGAGCTATTTCGCGAGTCGATTCATCTGCCGCGCCGGCAGCGCGAGCGCGCGCTTGCCGATTTGGCCGCCGAGTATGCGCTTCGGCTCGAACACTACTGCCGGCGCGCGCCGCTGCAGTGGTTTAACTTTTATCAATTTTGGCGCTTGCCGACGATGGACCCAACAAATGCTCCGCGCTAACGAGAAACCGGAAACCCGCGCCATTCGCTTCGACATGGAACGGGTGACCATCGAAGACATTGTCGATATCGCGGCGGGATCGGCGCGCGCGATCTTGTCCGACGCGCCGGAATTCCGCGCGGCAATCGCCCGCGGGGCGGATTTTTTGGACCGCCTCCTGCGCCAAGACGGGACGATTTATGGTGTGACGACGGGGGTCGGCGATTCCTGTACCGTGAGCATCGAGCCGGAACTGGTCGGCGAGTTACCGCGCCATCTTTATACCTTTCATGGCTGCGGCTTGGGCGAGTATCTAACCGCAGCGCAGACGCGCGCCGTGATCGCGACGCGCCTGACGTCTCTGTGCAAAGGCTTCTCGGGCATCAGCTTCGAGTTGCTCGAACAGATGGTGCTCTTGCTGGAGCGCGGCTTGTTGCCGATGATTCCATCCGAAGGCTCCGTCGGCGCCAGCGGCGATCTGACGCCGCTGTCTTATCTGGCCGCGGTGTTATGCGGCGAGGGAGAAGTTTGCCGCGACGGCGCCACAATGCCTGCGGCGGCGGCGCTCGCTGAGGCCGGCATCGCACCCCTGCGCATGCGGCCGAAAGAAGCGTTGGCCGTCATGAACGGCACGGCGGTGATGACGGCTTTGGCCTGTCTCGCTTATGCGCGCGCCGAATATTTGACCCGGCTGGTTACTCGCATCACGGCGATGGCCTCGTTTGCGCTCGACGGCAACGCTTATCATTTCGATCAGACGCTGTTTTCGGTGAAGCCCCATCCGGGCCAGCAGCAGATTGCGGCCTGGCTGCGCCAGGATTTGGCGAGCGATCAGCCGGCGAACAATGGCAGTCGGCTGCAGGATCGCTATTCGATCCGCTGCGCGCCTCACGTCATCGGCGTGCTCGCCGATGCGCTGCCGTGGCTGCGCCAGTATATAGAAAACGAGCTCAACAGCGCCAACGACAACCCGATCATCGACGCCAGCGGCGAACGGATCTTGCACGGCGGGCACTTCTACGGCGGCCACATCGCCTTTGCCATGGACAGCATGAAAAACGCTGTGGCCAATCTGGCCGATTTGCTCGATAGGCAAATGGCGTTGTTGGTCGATAGCCGATACAGCAACGGCTTGCCGGCGAACCTGTCTGGTGTGAAGGGGCCGCGGGCGGCGATCAATCACGGATTAAAGGCGTTGCAGATCAGCGTTTCGGCGTGGACTGCCGAAGCGCTCAAGTTGACTATGCCAGCCTCAGTATTTTCCCGCTCCACCGAATGCCACAACCAGGATAAGGTCAGCATGGGGACCATCGCCGCGCGCGATTGCCTGCGGATACTGGAATTGACCGAGCAAGTCGCCGCCGGATTGCTCATTTCGGTACGCCAGGGAGCTAGCCTGCGCCGCAAAATTAATCCGTCGCTGGCGCTGCAAGCGCCGCTCGAACAGATGCTGGAATTACTCGGCGCCGATATCGCCATGATCGAGGAAGACCGCAGGCTGGAGCCGGATTTACGCGTGCTTCTGGAACGCATTCGCGGGCGCGCCTGGAAATTGTATGAGTAAGACGCCGAGCCGCTGGTGTGCCGAGACCGAAACCCAAGTGCAGTTTTTTGATCTCGATCCGATGGAAGTGGTCTGGCACGGCCACTACGTCAAGTATCTGGAAATCGTCCGGGGCGTTTTGCTCGATTCGATCGACTACAATTATGCGCAAATGAAGGCATCGGGTTATCTCTGGCCGGTGATCGATCTGCATCTGCGCTATGCCGCCTCGGCGATTTATCGACAGCGGCTCAAGCTGCGCGCCGAGATCGTCGAGTGGGAGAACCGTCTGAAAATTTCCTATCTCATCACCGACGCCGCCAGCGGGCGCCGCCTGGCGCGCGCGACCACCACCCAGGTGGCGGTGGAGATCGCCAGCCGGGAAATGTGCTTTGTCTCGCCGCCGGTGCTGTTTGAAAAATTGGGAGTCGCGCCGTCGTGAAAGCGCTTTGGGCCGGCTCACTGATCCTTGCGGCGCTGGCGCTCGTGGCCGCCGCGCCTGTGGCAAAAATTCAGTCGATGCTGGCCAAGCCGAAGATATTGTGCGGCCGCTTCGAGCAGAGCAAGCAGTTGGTCGGTTTGAAAAAACCGGTGAATTCGAACGGCCGTTTCTGCGTCGTTGCCGACAAGGGCGTGCTTTGGCGCACCCTCCGGCCATTTCCCAATACGCTAAAGTTAACTCGCGATGAAATCGTCCAGCTGCGCGGCGAGCGCGTAGCGCTGCGTCTCGACGCCAAGCAGGAGCCCGTCGTGCGCATGATCAACAGCGTCTTGTTCGCCTTGCTGGCGGGCGATCTTGAGCAACTGGAAAAATTGTTCGAGATCGACGGCGTGGCTCAAGACAAGAGCTGGAGCGTCACGCTCAAAGCGCGCGAGCCCGGCTTGGCCAAGGCGATCGGTAGCATCGCGTTGGACGGCGGCGTCTACGTCAAGAACATCGTCATCAGCGAAGCCAGCGGCGACCGCACCGATATCGTATTTTCCGCGATCCAGACGGGTGACGGCGCCATGAGCGCCGACGAGGCAGCGTTGTTTTGAACCAGCGCACTCTGCCGGCATGGCTCTGGGCAGCGGTCGTCTGCTTGTTGTTGGCTCACAACGTTTATTTGTGGATCGGTCAGCGGCTCGCGCCCGACAGCGATATCCTTGCGCTGCTGCCGGTTGAAGAGCGTGATCCGGTGCTGCAAAAGGCCTTCAGCAAAATGGTTGAATCCGCGGAGCAGCGCCTGATCGTCCTCGTAGGCGCCGATAATTGGGTCGAGGCCGGTCGCGCTGCCGACAACTACCTTGCGGTACTGGCACCGCACAAAAATCTGCTGCAAGCGGACGAACAGATCGCGCAGCAGCCGCAGCAGGATTGGTTGGCGTTATTCCAACAACATCGGCTCGTCCTCGTCACGCCCGGCGACGAGGCGGCGTTGCGCAGTCAAGCCCAACCCTATTGGGTCGATACCGCGCTGGCCAAACTTTACAGCCCATTCGGCGGAGTCAAACCCGGCGCCTGGGGGGATGACCCGTTCGGCTTATTCGGCGAGTGGATTCAAGCGCGCATGCGGGAGACTCCGGTGCGACCACGCGACGGTCGACTGTTTGTCAGTGACGGCAAGCGCCAATATGTGGTTTTGCCATTCAGCTTGCACGTGTCGGCATTTTCCATGGCGGCGCAAGAAGCTCTTGTGCCTTTGCTTGAGCAAGCGCGCCAAGCCGCGCGCCAGTCTGATCCGCAAGTCGAGGTTGCCGCCGCGGGTGTGATTTTGTACGCCGCCGCGGCCGGGGCGCAGGCGAAATGGGAAGTGTCGATCATCGGCATCGGCTCACTCCTCGGTATCGTATCCCTGATCTGGCTGACGTTCTATTCCCTCAAACCGATCGTGTTGATCATGGTGTCCATCGGCGTCGGCTGCCTGGGCGCGTTGTCCATGTGCTGGTTGCTGTTCGAACGTATTCATTTGCTGACCCTGGTTTTCGGCGCCAGCCTGATCGGCGGCGCGCAAGACTACGGCACTTATTTTCTATGCCATCGGCTCGGTACGGACAGGCAATCGCTCGATTCCTACCAGCTCCTGCGGCGTCTTTTGCCGGCTTTAGCGCTGGCGCTGGTGACGACCGTAATTGGTTACCTGGCACTCGCCCTGACGCCGTTTCCGGGTCTGCGGCAGATGGCGGTGTTCTCCGCGCTGGGTCTGATATTCGCATGGCTCACCGTGGTTTTTTGGTTTCCCGCGCTGGTGAGCCGCGACGCAGTGAAAAGCGCGCCGCTGGTCCGCTGGTGCTTCGCCAGTCTGCAGCGTTGGCCGTCGTTGCGCTTGACCCGATCGACCTTGTCGGCGGCCGGGCTGTTGATCGCGTTCATTGTTTTCGGGGGGTCGCGCCTGACGGTTCAGGATGACATTCGTTTATTGCAAAATCCGCCGCGACAGTTGATCGACGAGCAGATCAAGCTGAGCCGGCTGCTCGATGCGCCGGCGCCGGCGCAATTCTATGTCGTTCGCGGCGAGACAGCCGAAGCGGTGCTGCAGCGCGAGGAAGCGCTCAAGCAGCGGCTTGAACCTCTGATCGAAAAAAAAATCATCAGCGGCTATCAAGCCATGTCGAACTGGGTGCCGTCGTTGCGCACACAAGAAACGCATCGCCAACTGATAGAACAGCGATTATTAAACAACGATGGTGCGCTGGCAGTCCTGGCTGCGCGGATTGGCGCCGACGGCTCATGGATGACGGCTACGCGCGATCGGTTGATGGCATCCGCAGAGAAGTTAACGCCGGATGATTTTTTGAAAGCGTCCGCCAGTCAACTCGTACGCCATCTCTGGCTAGGCCAGGTCGAAGGCGGCCATGCCAGCATTGTCGGATTGCGCGGCGTGAGCGCGGCAAGCTTGCCTTTGTTGCGGCAAGCGGGCGGTGCGCTCGAGGGCGTTCAGTGGGTGGACAAGGTCGGCGAAATATCTTCCGTGCTTGCTCGCTATCGGCAATATATGGGTTGGGTAGTCGCGCTTTCTTATTTTGCCGTCTACGGATTGCTCTACCCGCGCTATCGCGGCGCGACATGGCGGGTCGTGGCGCCCACGGCCCTGGCCAGTGTCGTTACGCTGGCGCTGTTGGGTTTGTCTGGGCAGGGTTTGCAATTGTTCCATGTGCTGGCGTTGATGTTGCTGCTCGGTGTCGGCGTCGATTACGGCATTTTCCTTCACGAGCATCCGAGCCGAAGCGACCCGGTTGCCTGGCTTGCCGTGGTTTTATCGGCATTGAGCACGCTTCTGTCCTTCGGACTGCTCGGCTTGAGCAAGACGCCGGCGCTGCAAGCGTTCGGCGTGACGATGTTAGTTGGCACAGGGTCGGTGTGGTTTCTGACGCCGTGCTTTGCTCGCGTAAGCCTGGAACGGCGAAGCGGCGATCAAGGCGAAGAGCAAAAATTTCACCGCGAAGAGGCGCGGCAGACGAAAATTTTCTAAGGATTCAGAAAGAGACTTATGCGGATGGCGACGTGAAGTTTGACATGGCTGGCGACGGATCTCGAATCTTTGTCGAAGTGTTGATCATCGGCGCCGGTCCGGCCGGATCGGTGGCGGCGGCGTTGCTACATCGACAGGGGCGACAAGTGTTGGTGCTTGAGCGCGAACAGTTCCCGCGCTTCAGCATCGGCGAGAGTTTACTACCGCAAAGCATGGAGTACCTAGAGCAGGCCGGCATGCTGCGCGCAGTGGAGGAAGGCGGATTTCAGCTCAAGAACGGCGCTGCGTTTGGGCGCGGTGAACAGTACACTGAATTTGATTTCAGCGACAAGCATTCGGCCGGTTGGAGCACGACGTACCAAGTCCAGCGTGCCCGCTTCGATCATCTGTTGGCGCTCGAAGCCGAGCGTCAGGGCGCCGAGGTGCGTTACCGCTACGAGGTTGTCGCCGTCGACATCAGCGGCCAGCGCCCGCGCGTCACCGTGAAAGATCTCGACGGTAAGATTGGTCTTGTCGAAGCCGGATTCCTCCTCGACGCCAGCGGCTTTGGCCGCGTATTGCCGCGTTTGCTGCAATTGGAAACCCCGTCGAACTTTCCCGTACGCGGGGCGATATTCACGCACATCGAAGATAATATCGCGCCAGCGGATTTCGACCGCAACAAGATTTTGATTACGGTTCACCCGGTCCGTGACGACGTGTGGTACTGGCTGATTCCGTTTGCCGATGGCCGCTGCTCGCTTGGCGTTGTCGGAGAAACCGATTTTCTGGGCGAGCATCGAGGCAGTGAAACGGAACGATTGCAGAGCTTCGTTCAACAGACCCCGTCGTTACACCGCTTGCTGGCGCGAGCGCGCTGGGACACGCCCGCGCGTCGGATCGTCGGCTATTCGGCCAATGTGAAATCCCTGTGCGGCCCCGGCTACGCGCTGCTCGGCAACGCGGGAGAGTTTCTCGATCCGATTTTTTCTTCCGGAGTCACGATTGCTTTCAAGTCGGCGAGCCTCGCTGCAGCGGTGCTGGAGCGCCAATTCGCCGGTGAAACCGTCGATTGGGACGGCGAATTCGCCGCGCCGCTCAAGCGCGGAGTGGATACTTTCCGCGTCTTTGTCGAATCGTGGTATCGCGGCGGCTTTCAGCGGATCATTTTCCACGCCCATCCGCCGCCGGATATCCGGCGCATGATTTCGGCAATTCTGGCCGGATATGCTTGGGACCAAACCAATCCGTATGTGCGCGACACCAAGCGGCGCTTGGCGGCTTTGGAGGAACTATGCGGCGAGCGGTGATCGGCACTTTCACCGCGTTGGTAGTTCTCGGGTTAGCCGGTTGCGGGCATACTCCCTCTCGATCCGAGCGAATTGGTTTAAAATTGCCGCCGGCGGCGCTGGGCGCATCGGTGAATTTGCAGCAGCATCTCACCGTGGAAAGAGGCGGGCGCACGGACGAGCTCGATGCCGCATTGGAGATCGATTCCGAGCGCGTCGATCTGGTCGGCTTGGTATTGGGCCAACGGGTTTTGTCGTTGCACTATGACGGCAAAACAATTCAGACTTGGCGTCATCCGATATTGGCGGAAGAGTTGCGCGGCGAAGATGTGCTGGAAGATCTGCAACTCACGCTGTGGCCGGTCGAACAAATTCGCCTGGCCTTGCCAGCCGGCTGGCGCATCGAAGAAAATGGTCTGCGGCGAACGCTGTTGGCAGACGATGTGCCGGTGACGGTGATTCAGTACAGCGCGGAGCCGCGCTGGAGCGGCAACATCGAATTAATCAATTTGCGTTATCATTATCGGCTGACGATCCGATCGGTTTTAACGGATTCCTAAGCGTGATTTATCTCAACCAACTCGGCATGATCTGCTCGTTAGGCAACCGGCGCGAAAACATCGGGCGGCGTGTGTTGGACGCAGCACAGAGTGGCGTGACGATGATCGAAAACTATTTACCCGGCCGCTCGCTGCCGCTCGGTCGAGTCGAAGCGGCTGTGCCATTGCCAAGTCTCGACGAATTTCCCCTGTGCGACCGCAGTCGCAACAATCAACTCGCCTTGGCCGCGTTGAGCCAAATTAGGCCTGCGGTTGACGATGCCATCGAGCGCTTTGGCGCCGACCGATTCGCTGTCGTGATCGGTACCAGCACTTCGGGTATCGCCGAGGGCGAGATCGCCCTGCGCGAGTTTGCCAAGAGCGGCACGCTGCCCGAGCCGTTTCACTACGGCCAGCAGGAGTTGGGATCGCCGGCCGCGCTGTTGGCGAAGACACTTGGCGTCACCGGGCCAGCCTACGTTCATGCCAGCGCCTGCGCTTCGAGCGCCAAGGCGCTGGCCAGCGCGGCTCGCTTGGTTTTAATGGGAGCCTGCGACGCGGCTATCTCCGGAGGAGTGGATTCCTTGTGCGCTTTTACCGTGGCCGGCTTTGTGGCGCTGGAGTCGGTTAGTGACACGCGCTGTAATCCGCTCAGCCGCAACCGCAACGGCATCAACATCGGTGAGGGCGCCGCGCTGTTTTTGTTGAGCCGCGAGCCGGCAACGGTGCGGTTGCGCGGCTGGGGCGAATCGTCGGATGGACACCATATGTCGGCGCCCGATCCCGCCGGTGTCGGTGCGCGATTGGCGATGGAACGGGGGTTGTCACGCGCCGGGGTTGCCGTCGGCCAGGTGGAGTATATTAATTTGCACGGCACAGCGACGGTGCAAAACGACGCCATGGAAGCGCGCGTGGTTCACGCCCTGTTCGGTGACCGGGTGGCGGTTAGCTCGACCAAGCCGTTTACGGGTCATACCTTGGGCGCGGCCGGTGCCATTGAGGCCGGCCTTTGCTGGCTGGCGATGCAGGATGATAATACGACGGGTAAATTACCGCCGCATCTGTGGGATGGACTTGCCGATCCGGTGTTGCCGGCGCTGAATATCGTCGAACCCGGCGCGCGTCTTGGCCACCCGTTGCGCTGCGCCGTGAGCAATTCCTTCGCTTTCGGTGGCGCCAATGCAGCCCTGGTGCTCGGGAGAGAGTGACAATATGGAAATGCCGGATATCCGAACACTGGTGCCGCACGCCGGACCGATGGTATTGCTTGATCGCGTCGTTTCGGCCGACGATGAAAATCTGTGCGCTGAAGTGCGCATTCGCGCCGATAGTTTATTTTGCGTCGCGGGCGAAGTCGGCGCTTGGGCCGGGCTCGAGTACATGGCGCAGGCGATCGGCGCTTACGCGGGGTATGCCGCGCGTAAGCGCGGTGAACCCATCAAGCTTGGCTACTTATTGGGAACGAGATGTTACGAATGCAGCCGGCCGATTTACACCGTCGGCATGCTGCTGCGCGTTCATGTCAAGCGGGTGTTGCAAAGCGAAAACGGTTTGGCTTCCTTTGAGTGTCGTATCGATGATGAGATTGGCCAAATCGCCAGCGCCAATCTCTCGGTATTTCAGCCGGCGGAAGATGCGCTACCGGACCAAGGCACGGCGTGAATAAATCTGTCTTAATTACCGGCTCGAGTCGAGGCATCGGCAAGGCCATTGCCCTGCGCCTGGCGCGCGATGGTTACGATATCATCGTGCATTGCCACAGCCGGCGCGAAGGAGCCGACGGCGTGGCGCAAACAATCAGAGCGCTTGGCCGCCAGGCGCGGGTGCTGCAGTTCGATATCAGCGAGCGCGAGGCAACTGCCAAGGCGTTGATGGCCGATATCGAAGAGCATGGTTGTTACTACGGCGTGGTCTGCAATGCCGGCATCATCCGCGATCAAGTATTTCCTGCCATGTCCGGCGAAGACTGGGACATCGTTATCAAGACCAATCTCGACGGATTCTATAACGTGCTCAATCCTTTGATCCTGCCGATGGTGCGCCGCCGGGCGCCCGGACGCATCGTGACTTTGGCGTCAGTCTCGGGCATGATCGGCAATCGTGGCCAGGTCAACTACAGCGCCGCAAAGGCCGGCATCATCGGCGCGACAAAAGCTTTGGCGCTGGAGCTGGCAAAACGCCAGATCACGGTCAATTGCGTCGCGCCCGGTTTGATCGAAACTGAAATGATCGGCGCTACGCCGTTAGAAGAAATCATCAAGCTGATTCCCGCGCAGCGCATCGGCAAACCGGAGGAGGTTGCCGCCGCAGTGATTTTTCTCCTGAGTGAAGATGCCGCTTACATCACTCGCCAGGTGATTGCCGTGAATGGGGGGCTGGCATGAGCCGGCGCATCGCGGTTACCGGCATGGCTGGCATCAGTCCGTTGGGCAATGATTGGCCCGGCGTGCGGGCGCGCTTGGGTGAATATCGCAACGCCGTCGCCAGAATGCCGGAATGGGCAGGTTACGACGGACTCAATACGCTGCTCGGCGCGCCGGCGGCGGAGTTTACATTATCCGAGCGCTACACCACGAAAGCCACCAGGAGCATGGGCCGGGTCGCTTTGATGGCGACCCGCGCCA
>Ga0209811_10000848_pt1 | contig 11088 bp, 7 predicted proteins | sample Coa_R1_6_FD_187161 | JGI IMG/M metagenome (GOLD analysis project Ga0209811, IMG submission 187161) | Surface soil microbial communities from Centralia Pennsylvania, which are recovering from an underground coalmine fire. - Coalmine... | ecosystem: Environmental > Terrestrial > Soil >...
GAGCCAGGAGCCCGCGCAGGCCGACGTAGAGCCCGATGCAGATGATCAGGATCCCGGCGAAATAGGGCGCGCGTTGAATGAACGCGTCCAGGCCCTTCCAGCGACGAACCACGTGACGGGTCCCCCAAGCGGCCGCGATGCCGGAGAGCACCAACGTCAAGGCCAAGCCGATGCTGAAACAGAGGACCAGAACGATGCCGAGCCAGAACCGGTGAAGTTGCAGGCACAGCAGGAGCACGGTGATCGCAGCGGGGCATGGGAGCAGACCACCGGTCAGACCGAACACGACGACCTGGCCGGTGGTCGCAGTGCCCTGGGAGGCGAATCGCTCACGGATCTCCCGAGAGTGGGCGCGCTGATGCGCGTCCTCGAAGTCCACGGCATTGGGCGCGATATGTTCATGCGGGTGGGACGCACCGTGGGAATGCTCGATGAACCGAGTCTCGAAGTCGTGCGTGTGCCCGCCGTGGCCGATCGAAAGAGTGGCCACGAACTGGTGCGGTTCGGGGATCGGATCCGCCGATTCGAAGTAGTCTCCGCGATGGACGAGCGCGAACGACTGTCTTGCGCCTTGGTCGCGAACAGTTTCGACCGTGACTACGTCGCGCTCTCGCGCAGGCCTGGCTCCTCCCTGGGCATCGAGGTAGTGAAGCCGAAAGCGCGGTGGCACGCCGTCCTCGAAGATCGAGAGTTCAACGACGCCATGTCCGGTGTCGATCCGACGCCGTTCGTCGTGATGGTGGCCATGGGCGGTGGCCTGCTTCGCGCGTTGCTGGTCCCGCCAGGTGCGGTGGAGCATCCACAGCGCCATTCCCACGATGATGCCGCCGGAGGCGATCTGGAAGTATGGCTCGTTCGCCTGCTCGCTCCAGTTCTTGCCGTAGGTCAGCGCCACCAGCGCACATGCCCACACGATGGCCGTGTGCGACGCGGTCGCGGCGAGGGCCAACAGGATCGCCTGCCGGACGGTTCCGCGAACCGCGACGATGAATGCCGCCATCATCGTCTTGGAGTGCCCCGGCTCCAGCCCGTGCAGGGCCCCGAGCAGAATGGCGCTGGGAACGAACAGCCACGCATTGCCGGCAGTCTGCTGCAGGAGCTCGCTGAAGCCGGTCAAACGAGCCTCCTCAGAGGAACTTGGAGATGGCTTTGAACTCCTCGAGCACTTGACGCGACGCGGCGCCCCGCTTGCGCACGGAGTCATCGAGGCAATGGTTGATGTGGTCGTGGATCAAGGTCTGCTTCGCGCTTGCAACGGCGCTCTCGACCGCGTGCAACTGCTGGGCGAGCTCAAGGCAAGGCCGTTCGGTTTCCATCATGGCGATGACGCCGTTGAGGTGGCCGACAGCACGCTTCAGGCGCTTGAGAATCTGCGGGTGAGTCTCGTGGGGCTTGGTCATGGGGCATATCCTATCCCCCTGGATAGGATAGGGCCAGAACCGATCGGGGCGGGTGCTCAACGCGCCTACGGAAGAGGGGCTCGGGCGGTGTGCCCCGGACCTTGACCCGGGCCGGCGTTTCCGAGAGTGTCGCGACCTTATGGGCGCACACAGGCGGCTCTCCCGATGGCTCGCGACACTTCAACTGCTCGCGGTCTTGCCTCCACTGGCGAGCGGTTCTATTTGCGTTTCTGCCAATGGGGTCGGACGTCTGGAAGTGTGCTGCACTTGCGTGGCGTTCCCCACGACCGACGCTCTCGTGACACTTGGCTCGACCGGAACAGCGGAGTGCGGGCCATGTCGGGACGATGTGTTCGCCGCCATGAAGGGCGCTACGCCGCCGACGTGCAACATGCCGATGGCAGCGCTGCCGGTGCTCGCACCACACGTAGCCTCAGCTGTCGCTCGTGTTGTCGGGTACCCACTGTTCTGGCCCAGCAAGCCTCCCGAAAGGCGCCTTCCCATCCTTCGCTGTTGATCTCCTGAGCTGACCGAATCTGAGGCAGCGCACGGTTCGTGCGCCCTTTGTCGGACTCCACCAGCTCGAAGGAGATCGTTCCATGCTCTCAATATCGAGAGCCGGCCGCCGTTTCGCGATCCTGCTTGCGGCCTCTGCTTCTTTGCAGGCCGGCGCGATCGCGGCACCGACGATGCCGGATAGCGCCCTCGCCACATCCGGTCCGCTGACCCTTGAACGCGCGCTGACGCTCACGAGCCACTACGGGCCGGCCCTGCAAGCGGCCGGCGCACGAGCCCAGGCCGCACGGGCACGGGTCGAAGATGCCGGCCGTCGTCCCAACCCGACGTTGAATGCCACCGAGGAGAACTTCGGCGGCCAGCTCGACGGAGCCCGCCGCGAGGGCACGCTGGCCGTCAGTCAGGTTTTCGAAATCGGAGGCGACCGTGGGGCGCGGGTGAGCATCGCCGAAGCGGAGTCCAGGCTCGCGAGTGCCGAAGCCGGCACCTTGGGTCGCGACGTGCTGGCCCAGGCTGCCGACCGATTCATCACGGCGTGGTCGCTTCAAGCCCGACTCGGACGACTGCGGGATGGGGAGGCAGTGACCGAGCAGGCCATCCGTGCCGCGACCGAACGATTTCGTGCCGGCGGATCACCACGCGTGGAGATCCTCCGTGCCCAAAGTCGGGCGAGGACACAGGCGGTGGAACGACAGCGCACCGCATCGGAGTTGACCGTCGCTCGCCGGGAGCTCGCGCTGAGCTGGGGAGCGGTGGCCGCCACCTTCGATTCGCTGGTCCCACCGGAACCGGTGATCCCACGCGACACCGTTGGATGGCAGCTTCGTCTCACGGCACATCCCGAGCTCGCCCGGGCATCGGCAGCCGAAGGCCTTGCTTCCGCCCGGATCAAAGCGGCCTCGGCAGCGCGGAGGCCCGACCTCTCGGTGTCCGGCGGCGTACGTCGGCTCGAAGAGGTGCCGGGTACAGGGTTCGTGGTCGGAGTGGAAATCCCGCTACCCCTCTGGAACCGAGGCAACGGCGGCATCACTGCGGCACATCGTGAGCTCGAGGCCGCTGCCGCCGAACGGCAAGCTACCGAGCAAGGACTGGAGGTGGCACTCGCCGCCGCCTCAGAGCGCGTCATGATCGCCGCCGCCGTCTACGACACGCTGAGCCTTCGTGTACGGCCGGAGCGGGAAGCGATCGTCGATGAGTTGCTCCGCGGGTATCGAACCGGTCGATCGAGCTACCTAGACCTGGTCGCCGAGCAATCCAACCTGCTCGAAACCGAACTCGCACTCATCGATGCTCAGGCCGACCTCTGGCGCGCGCAACTGCGGCTCGAGTCCATGGTGGGCGTCGGGCTGCTCACCCCGAAGGAGGGGCGATGAATCGCCCGCATCGAACCCTGCCGACCGCAACTGTACTGACTTTTGCATTGGCCGTCTTTGGTTGCGCGAAGAAGGCCCCCGACGTCGCCGAGCACGAGTCCGTCTCGCACACGGGCCCGCACGGCGGAGCCATCGTCGTCCTGTCGCCCGAGTCGATCCGCAGTGCCGGAATCACTGTCGGCACGTCCGGGGCGCAGCCTATCGATGTCACGATCGAACTGCCGGGTGAGATCAAGTTGAACACCGAACGCAGTGTCGACGTGCGGCCGACCTATCCGGGTCGCGTGACGAGCATGCTCGTCCCGCTGGGAAGCCGTGTCTCTCGTGGGCAACACCTGGCGGAGATCCTGAGCAACGAGAGTCTCAGCGGATACGTGGTTTCCGCTCCCATGGGCGGAACGGTTGTCGCTCGCACCGCGAGCCCGGGAGCGGCAGTGGATCCGGGATCGGTCCTGTATACCGTCGCGGATCTCTCCACCGTCTGGCTCGACTTCCCGATCTACGAGCAGCAACTAGGACGTATTCATCGCGGCCAACAAGTTCAAGTGCGTGCCGCGGGAGGGCCCGCGGTTACGGCCTCTGGCACGATCGGGTATGTCGGGCCGGTGCTCGACGTGGATACGCGCACCACCTACGGGCGCGTCGTGCTCCCCAACCCCGAGGGTCGCTGGCAGCCGGGGCGGCTCGTGACCGCGGTCGTCGTAATCGAGCGCGTCACGGTGCCGGTCACCGTGCCGGAAGACGCGATCGTTCGCGTCGGAACCGGCGCTGCGGTCTTCCGCGCCGACTCGTCCGGGTTCGAGGTCCAACCGGTCACACTGGGCCGCAGCGACGGAACCACGACGGAGATCATTTCGGGCCTCGAGCGTGGTGCGCGAATCGTCACCCGCAACGCCTTCTGGCTGAAAGCCGAGCTCGAAAAGGAGGCGGGCGGTGATGAAGACTGAGGCCGACCTGCCCAACTCCCGCACGCTGCTCGAACGGATACTCAGCTTCTCGGTGACACATCGGTGGGCGGTGGTGGCCGTGACCGCGGCCGTGGCGGCGCTGGGACTATTCAACCTGCGCCGGCTTCCCATCGACGCCGTTCCCGACATCACCAATGTGCAGGTTCAGATCAACACGCTCGTCGAAGGGTTGCCTCCGCTGGAAATCGAGCGTCAGGTGACCTATCCAATCGAGACCGCCATGGCGGGCCTGCCCGGGCTGGCTGAGACCCGATCGCTATCCCGTTACGGACTCTCGCAGGTCACGGTTGTGTTCCATGACGGCACGAACATCTATTTCGCCCGCCAGCTCGTCAACGAACGCCTGCAGGACGCCCGCGAGAGTCTTCCGCGCGGAATCGCGGAGCCCATGATGGGCCCGATCGCGACCGGGCTCGGGGAGATATTTCATTGGGAGGTCGAGGCGCGGCCGAATGCCCGTAAACCGGACGGCACGCCCTACTCCGCCACCGACCTTCGCGAGATTCAGGACTGGATCATCAAGCCGCAGGTCCGGACTGTTCCCGGCGTGACCGAGGTCAACACGATCGGCGGGTTCCGGAAGCAGTATGACGTGCAACCCGATCCTGCCCGGCTCCGCGCCTACGGTCTCACCTTGGACGATGTGCTCGTGGCGCTGGATCACAACAACCAGGCGGTCGGCGCCGGTTTCCTCCCGCACAAAGGAGAGCAGTATCTCGTCCACACCGACGGGAGGTTGTCGACACCCGAGGACATCCAGCAAGTCGTGGTCGCGACACGAAGCGGCGTGCCGATCCGCGTCAGCGATGTGGCCACCGTCGGACTGGGGCAGGAGCTGCGCACCGGCGCGGCTACCGCCCGCGGGGCTGAGACGGTCATCGGCACCGCCATCATGCTGTTCGGCGAGAACAGCCGCGCCGTCGCGAAGCGGGTCGGTGAACGCCTGAAGGACGTCAATCGCTCATTGCCGGCCGGAGTCGTAGCCAGACCCGTTTACGATCGAACGCGGCTGGTCGACGCCACGCTGGAGACGGTGCGCAAGAATCTGCTCGAAGGTGCCGTCCTCGTGATCGCGGTGCTGTTCGCGCTTCTCGGGAACTGGGTGGGCGCAATGATCGTGGCCCTGGTCATCCCGCTCTCGATGCTCTTCGCCGTGACCGGGATGGTGCAAGGTCACGTCAGCGCCAATCTGCTCAGCCTGGGCGCGATCGATTTCGGCATCATCGTCGATGGCGCCGTGGTGATGGTCGAGAACATCCTGCGCCGGCTGACCCAGCACCAGCAGGAGGCGGGCCGAGTGCTGACGCTCCCCGAGCGCCTCGCGCACAGCTACTCGAGCGCGCAGGAGGTCGCACGGCCGACGCTCTTCGGCACCGGGATCATTCTGATCGTCTACCTGCCGATCCTCACCCTCGTGGGTGTCGAGGGGAAGATGTTCCGCCCACTCGCCGAGGTCGTTCTGCTCGCGCTCACCGGGGCGCTGCTGCTCGCCTTCACGTTCGTGCCCGCCATGGCGGCACTGCTCCTGAACGGACGCCTCTCGGAGACGGAGAGTCCGGTCGTGCGTCGCGTGCGCCACGCCTACGTGCCGGTACTGCGATGGTCGCTATCGCATCGAGTGGCGGTCCTGGGCGGCACGGGGGTGCTGCTGGCGCTCGGCACGGTGCTCGCGACGCGGCTCGGCGGCGAGTTCGTCCCCACGCTCGATGAGCAGGACGTGCTCATCCAGCCCGTGCGCATGCCGGGGATCAGTGTGGATCAAGCCGTGATGATGCAACATCGGGTCGAGGCGGTGCTCGCCACCATGCCGGAGGTGCACGAGGTGTTCGCGAGATTGGGCACAGCCGAAGTGGCGAACGACCCCATGCCCATCAGCACGGGTGATACCTACGTGATCATGAAGCCACGCCGGCAATGGCCCGACCCCAGGCGGCCCAAGGCAGATGTGGTCGAAGAGATGGAGCGGCGGCTCTCGGTGCTTCCCGGGAACGCGTACGAGTTCACCCAGCCGATCCAGATGCGCTTCAACGAACTCATCGCCGGCGTACGCAGCGACCTCGCCATCAAGGTGTTCGGCGACGATCTCGACACGATGCTGGCCACCGCGAACCACATCGCGCGCATCGTGCGCACCGTGCCCGGGGCCACCGACGTCAAAGTCGAGCAGGTGACCGGGCTGCCGACACTCGCCATCGACATCGATCGCCGTGCGGTGGCCCGCTTCGGGCTCAGCCTCACCGACGTCCAGAACGTGGTGCGGACCGCTCTCGGTGGCACTCAGGCCGGTGAGCTCTTCACCGGCGATCGGCGGTTCCCGATCGTCGTCCGCCTGCCCGAACCATCGCGACGCGATGTCGCCACGCTGGAGATGCTGCCGATCCCCATCGCGGGCCATGGCCACGACGGGGCGGGTGAACGCGGCGGCTCGCGCATCGAGTTCGTGCCCTTGAGCAGTGTGGCGCACATCCGGCTCGAGGAGGGCCCCAACCAGGTCAGCCGCGAGAACGGCAAGCGGCGTGTGGTGGTGCAGACAAACGTCAGAGGTCGGGATCTCGCGTCGTTCGTGGCCGACGTCAGGCGTGCCGTCGATGCGCGCGTCCCCATGCCCGCCGGCTACTGGCTGGGATGGGGAGGCCAGTTTGAGAATCTGGTCACCGCCCGGAACCGGCTTGCGATCGTCGTGCCGATGGCGCTCGGGTTGGTGCTCTTGCTGCTTGTCCTAGCCTTCGGCTCCATGCGCGACGCGCTCGTCGTCTTCAGCGGCGTGCCGCTGGCGCTGACCGGTGGCGTGCTCGCTCTGGCGGCGCGCCACATGCCGTTCTCGATCACGGCGGGGATCGGTTTCATCGCCCTGTCGGGAGTCGCCGTCCTGAATGGTCTCGTCTTGCTCTCATTCGTCAGGCAACGGGTCCTGGACGGATTGGAGATCGCTCTCGCCATCCAGGACGCCTGCACGCGACGGCTGCGGCCCATTCTCATGACCGCGCTCGTTGCGTCGCTCGGCTTCGTGCCCATGGCGCTCGCCACCGGAACCGGCGCGGAGGTGCAGCGGCCGCTCGCCACGGTCGTGATTGGTGGCATCTTGTCCTCGACGCTGCTCACACTCCTCGTGCTCCCCACTCTCTATGCGCTGACCCATCGCCCGGGCAGAGAGTCGGACGGAGTCGTTCATGGAGGGGAGTGAATCGTCGCCAGTTGCGACGAAAGTCCACCGACCAGGAGGAGACCTAGCCTGCGTCGCCGCCGCGAAGAAGCGGTGGGTGCCGCCAATGAATGGTCCGTTTCGCAGCGTGGAGCGACACCCCCACGTAGGCCGATAACCCTGGCATGGGTGCCCGTCTTCCGTTCGCTCTCATTCTCGTCCCGATTGCGGCGTTCGCAATCTTTGCTTGTGCGCCCTGCCTGGCGGCGGGGCGTGGACAGCCCTGGCGGGGACTGGCCAAGCGCATCGGGTCCACGAGCCATCCGGACAGCACCGCGGTAATCGTGCTCCTTGACGAAGATGTCGTGGACAGCCTGCGGTCGTGGCTGCCCAAGGCGTTCAAGGTTGTGCCCTTCAGGAACCGTGACGCCGAGTACCAGGACTCGTTCCTGCCCGCGCGATTGGGACAAATGTACCGCGACGCAGCCACCTCGACGTGGAGCTACGCCGATGTGTGGATCGTCGGAAGGGGCTCCAGCTTGCCGGGCAGGATTCGGGCTGCGCGGTTCGCAGCTTCAGCGGCTTCGTTGCTTCGTCTCCGAGTGCTTCGCGACAGCGTCAGGACGTCAGACGGGACGGTGGAATTCAGTCGGTGGGTGGACCGCCCGGGAGGGGCAGCGCAGCGCGGGGAGATGATCAGGGGACGGGCCTATGCCGACAGCGTCTTGGCGCATGGGATCCCGAAGCCGGTCCCCATCACGCGTCCCTTCACTCGGGGCGAGTTGGACATCGATCCCGATACGCTCTCGTTCTATGTCGCCAGGCTGGCCGATACGTCCTTCTACTCGCTAGGCGGGTGTTCAGAAGTCGAAATCACCAACTGGACCGCACCGCAGAGACTGGCACAACTGGGCCCCGGGGTAGTGCCAGCGCTCGTCGGCCGAATCGACGACCCGAATCCGTTCGTGCGCGAGCGGGTCCAAGAGGCGCTGCTTCTCGCGACACAGGACGAGCAGATCTTGGCCCGAACCGCCGGGGACTACCTGAAGTTCTACGACAAACCCGGCGTTCCCGCGCGTGATGTCGTTGGGACTTGGTGGACCAAGTTCGGGCACTTCTGGACCCCGGCGGACAGCACCCGCTGACGAGGCGCTATCGATACAGGGCCTTGAGGGCCCCCCAGACCGAGCGACGCGCGGCCGTCGCTGCCGGGCAGCCAACGACCCCGCCCACGACGGGCGACCCACCGCCCTGCCACGCAACGTAGTTGGCGTCGGTCCCGTTCAGTGGCTGGTTCATGACGAGCACTGGCGGCTGGCCGAGAGTCTGTGTGAGCGACACCGAACGCACCACGATGCAGACGGGCGTATCGCAGCCGCCGCACGAGCCGGTCCCAACCGTTCGCAGGAGGTTCAGCCTCAGCGTCACCACTCTGTACTCGGGACCGGCAGTGACGCTTGCGGGCGGACCGCTGCTGTTTCCAATCTCGATCCGCTCCGTGTTCGGCCCATGCTCTCCGATGACGAAGCCGCTGATGCCCATGGTTCCGGGGTACGGAATGCACGCCACGGTCGCGGAGCCGCCTCCAACCGAGGGAGGCCTGCAGCTGACCATGTCCCACCACGCAGGCAGCGTCGGGCTTGCGGACGCCAGTTCGAGCGAGACGTCCACTCGCCTCAAGCCGGCCAGCGGTTGATCGACCACGAAGCTGCCGACGAGAAAGATGGCACCCGTGTTTGTATTGCAGGCAAAGGACTTGTTGATCACGCCGCCGTCTGCCAAGCAGGCATCCCAGCGCAAACCCACTCCCGCAGCCCGAGCATGAGAGGCCACGAGGAGCGCGAGCACGGTCAGCGCCCATGTGCAGCCGCGGAACGAGTACACCTCACGCATTCACAGCCTCCGGGAAAGTGGGCCCGAGCGTTCGGGGGAGTCGCCCCTATCTATAGTGAGCCTTCAGCGTTCCCCACGTGCTGTGCCTCACCGGCGTCACGTCGTCGTGGCACATGACGAAGCGGGACGTGCCCGTCGTGCTCCCCGACATCCCACCCACCGGACCGCCGGGATGACCGACGAAGTCGATGCGGTAGGTGATGTCGAAGAAGCTATCCACCGAGTAGGCGAATCCCACCTGGGTGAAGATCGTGTGGCCAGGGCTCGGCAGCCCGAAGTTGGTGCCCGCGGTGACGCGCAGCAGGTCGAAGTCCGGGTCGCCCGGAGGGATCTGCCCCTGCAGCATCATGAGCTGGGTGTCGAACGACTGGACCGGCGCCAGCGGAACGCGCGGAGCTGAATCGGATCGGCCAGCGGGGATCGTCACGGTGAGGATCTTGTTGAAACCGGACAGCGAGCCGGTGCCGGTCATGGTCCACTCCAGGCCCGCACCCCAGGTTTCGAGGTTGCCGCCGAGCGTGCCGCCCGGGACCTGGACCAGTCCGACGAACGACCTGAGAACAGCGCTGATGTCGATCGTGGCGCCAACCGGGAGCCCGTTGATGATCTGCATCTGTCCGGAGTAGCCGACCGGGCATGAAGGCACGTGATCGGCTGTGCCCTGCCCGTTCTCGGGGACCAGGCAGCAGATCGGTGCCGATGCCCGTGCATTGCGCGGAAGGATCGTGGTCGCGATCGTGACGCATGCGAGGAGCGTGAAGAGCAGACGGGTAGAGAGGCGCATGGTGGGCTCCTTCGAAGAGGAGGCGGCGCGGGGCGGTCGGGTTCCGCGGCTGCGCGCGAGCGTCATGGGCCGCGGGTGCCACCGGTCTGGCGGCGACCGCTCGGGCGCGACGCTAGCACCGCCGCGACGCGCTCCTCCACTACAAACGGGATGGTTCTCCGGCGGCGGGCGGACGCTCAGGGGCGATCGCCCAGCGTGAACGCCACGCCGGGGTAGCCCACGAAGTGATAGAGGCTGCAGGGGGCTCCCGGCGTGATGCCCACGTCCCGAACTCCCAGCTCGGGCCAGCCCACCGAGGTGCCGTACGCCACGGGATGCGCGAACGCGCCGCCGTTCGCGCGACCGATCCGCTCGAGCACCATGAGACCCAGGGGGATGGAGAAGCGGCCGCACCAGGTCCACCGGTAGTCGTCGGGATGATCGGGGTCCACGAACGTCTGGAAGAGCTCGCGGATCTTGCTGTCCGTGACCGCCCCCGAGAGCGGACCCTGCAGAAGCGCGTGGTCCTTGGCGACCGCCTGCGCGTAGGCGTCGAGTCCGCCGGAGCCGAACGTCACCTGCTTGAAGTCGGGGCCGTAGTGGATCGCATCGGCGGAGATCGCGATGGCGACGTCTTTCCCCATCGTCCATCGGCGTGCCTTGAGCTCGTCGAGCAACGCGGCGCCGAGGTCGTCCGCCAGCTTCCGCAACCGTTCGTAGTGGTTGCCGGGCACCAGGATCGGCACGATCTCCACGTCCGGCCTCGCGTGCCTCAGCCACACCACGAGCGGCTCCAGCGAATGCTCGGCGTCGTGCGCGACGCTGTCCTGTGTCCAGTCGCCGCGCGGCAGCCGCTTGAGGAGGGCCTCGCGCAGCGAGGACACGGGCACCTGGCCGTCCGTGGCACTCCATGCCCGGTAGTTGTCGAACACCCAGCGGTCGCGCTCGTCGAACTTGTAGTAGCGATGGAACACGCCGATCACGATCACCGTGCGCGCGGTGATGAGCGGGATGACGCGCCGATACACGCGGG
>Ga0209811_10000849_pt1 | contig 11076 bp, 9 predicted proteins | sample Coa_R1_6_FD_187161 | JGI IMG/M metagenome (GOLD analysis project Ga0209811, IMG submission 187161) | Surface soil microbial communities from Centralia Pennsylvania, which are recovering from an underground coalmine fire. - Coalmine... | ecosystem: Environmental > Terrestrial > Soil >...
ACCACATCGAGGACGCCGGCAGCGGAGGCGGTGACACCCTCCGCGGTCGCGCGGATCAGGTAGCCTTGGCGGCGCCCTGTCTGCGCATCGGACGCCGCGGTCAGCGTCAGCGTCGCCGGCTGTCCGGGAGCGACCGACGTCGGGTCGATTCTAGCCGTCACTCCGGCTGGCAGCTCCGCGCAGGACAAGGAGAGGATTTTCGATCCCGCCGAAGGCAGCAGGGCGGCGGCGCGTGCATCGCCACTGGCCGCCGTCAGCGTGATGCCAACCGCGACCGTCACCTTGTCGCGATCGTAGGTGCTGCGCATGTTGACGAAGTCGATCACCACGGCGCCGGCAGCGGCAAATTTCGGCGCGTATTCCTTCGACACCCATCCACCCGCCGAGAACAGCGCGATATCCACGCCCGCGGGATCGAAGGTGGCGAGATCGCGCACGGCGATGCCCTGGTTGCCGTATTTCACTTCGCTGCCGGCCGAACGCTCGCTGGCCAGCGCGATGATCTGTTTCGCCGGGAATTTGCGCTCATGCAGTACGGACAGCATCGTTTCGCCCACGGCGCCGGTCGCGCCCACCACTGCCACCACGTACTGCTTGCTCACTACCTTCTTCCTGTCGTTGTTTTGGCCATCAGGCCAGGGGATACCGCATTATGTGCACGAATCGCGCTCAGGCGGGGATGCGCGGCTGCACCGGGCCGACATCCCCGCACTGGGCGCGATGGCGCAGCGCCTGGTCGATCAGCACCAGTGCCAGCATCGCTTCGCAGATCGGCGTGGCGCGGATGCCGACGCAGGGATCGTGGCGGCCGGTGGTCACCACTTCGATCGCATTGCCGTTCACGTCGACGCTCTCCACCGGCAAACGCAGGCTGGAGGTCGGCTTGAACGCGACGGCGACGCGCACGGTCTGGCCGGTGCTGATGCCGCCGAGAATGCCGACCAGATGCGTGGAGAAACTGCCCTTGAAATAGTCGGGGAAAGAGACGGGCTGGCCGACGAACGGCGGAAATCTCTACAACCAGCGCTACTCTCCGCTGACGGCGATCGATCGTGCGAACGTGGCCCAGTTGAAGGGCGTGTGGCGCACGCGACTGCGCGGTTCAGGCGCGGCGCCGCAGTACTCAGGCGAGGGCCAGCCGATCGTGTACGACGGCGTCGCATACGTGAGCACCGGCGCGAACGACGTGTTCGCGCTGTCGATTGCCACGGGCGAGATTCTTTGGCAGTACGACGCGCACCTGGACGCGACGCTCAGCTCCGTCTGCTGCGGCTGGAACAACAAGGGCGTCGCGATCAGCGACGACAAAGTGTTTCTCGGCCGTCTCGACGGCCAGCTCGTCGCGCTCGACCGGGCCACCGGCAAAGTCGCATGGGCAATTCAGGCGGAGCGGTGGCAAGACAACTTCTCGATCACCTCGGCGCCGCTGTACGTCGACGGCATGGTGATTACGGGTTTTGCCGGCGCCGATCGCGGCACGCGCGGCCGCGTCAAGGCGTACGATGCGAAGGACGGCCGGCTCGTCTGGACCTTCTACACGATTCCTGGTCCTGGTGAGCCGGGCCACGAGACATGGCCTCGCGACAACGATTCGTGGAAGTACGGCGGGGGATCTGTGTGGCAGACGCCGGCGGCCGACACCCAACTCGGCCTCGTGTACTTCTCCACCGGCAACGCGGGCCCGGACTACAACGGCGCCGTACGCCCCGGCGACAACCTCTACACGGCGTCGATCGTCGCCGTCGAAGCCGCGACCGGAAAGTATCGCTGGCACTTCCAGCAGGTGCATCACGACATCTGGGACTACGACGCGACGAATCCCGTCATCCTGATGGACGTCACGGTGGGCGGCCGTGTGCGCAAGGCGATTGCGGAGGTCGGCAAGACAGGATGGGCGTACATCCTCGATCGTCAGACGGGGAAGCCGCTCGTCGGCATCGACGAACGGCCCGTGCCGCAAGAGCCCCGGCAAGCGACCGCTCCGACACAGCCCTTTCCTCGGGGCGACGCCGTCGTGCCGCAATTCATCCAGATGGCTCCTGAAGGATTCGCGCTCGTCAACGACGGGCGCATCTTCACGCCGTTCGTCGGCAAGGATCCGACGATCGTGAAGCCGGGCATCTGGGGCGGCGCCAACTGGCCGCCGAGCGCGTACGATCCGCAGAAACAACTCCTATACGTCTGCGCGTCGTCGGTCGTCGGCGGTTACACGGGAGGCGGCGCTCAGAAATTTGCGGCGCCGACGACGGGCAACAGCTTTCTCGGCGGTGCAACGGCCTACACGCGCGTGGCGCGCCGCGGCGTCGTCGCTGCGATCGACGTCACGTCCAACACGCTCGCATGGCGATATCAGTGGCCCGAGCAGTGCTACAGCGGGACGCTCGCGACCGCCGGCGGGCTGCTGTTCGTCGGCCGCAACGACGGACGCCTCACGGCGCTCGATTCGAGCAGCGGCAAACAACTGTGGGAATTTCAAACCGGCGCCGGCATGCACGCGCCGGTTAGTACGTTCGAGCACGACGGCAAGCAGTACGTCATTGCGTACTCTGCCGGCAACGCGCTGATTGGCTCAGCACGCGGCGACAGCGTGTGGCTGTTCGGCCTCGACGGCTCGCTTCCACCAGTTTCCCAAGGCACGCCAGCGCCGAGACAGGTTGCCGTCCCCGCGCCACGCAACGACGCCGTCGATGTCGTCGCCGGGCAGCGTCTCTACCAGCAGGCGTGCGTCATCTGCCACGGCGACTCCGGCACGGGCGGCCACGGCGGCGGTGCGTCGCTCAAGGCCGTCACGGATCTCGCGGCCACCATCCAAACCGTCACCGCCGGCCGCAACACCATGCCGCCGTTCGCCGCCTCGTTTACACCAGAGCAAATCCGCGACGTCAGCGCCTACATCGTCCAGGTGCTGGCGCCACGCGCCGCACAGTAATTCCATCCGCCGAATTTCCGGCACACAGTACGGCGCGGTATTTGCGCTCGTACTCCAGTGACGAAACCTGGAGGGCGCCATGGTGGCCGGATATGTGAGCCGCGGTTTCGAAGGTGTCCGCAAGGCGTTCGAAGAGAACTTCATTGGCCGACATGAGCTCGGCGGCGCGTGCTGCGCGTACGTGCGAGGCGAGAAGGTGGTCGATCTCTGGGGCGGCTTACGGAACAAAGCAACGGCCGAGCCGTGGGAACGCGACACGATGGTCATCGTCTACTCGGCGACGAAGGGCCTCGCCGCCATGACGCTCGCGCTTGCGCATTCGCGCGGGTGGCTGGATTACGACGAACGCCTGAGCACCTACTGGCCGGAGTTCGCACAGAACGGCAAAGGGCGAATCACGGTCCGGCAGCTTCTCGCGCATCAGGCGGGCCTGTTTGCGCTCGACCAGCCGATCGATCGGAGCCTCGTGACGGATCTCGATCGCCTTGCCGCCGTGCTCGCGCGTCAGAAGCCGGCATGGGAGCCGGGAACGCGCGTGGCGTATCACGCCATCACGCTCGGTTTCTATCAAGGCGAGCTCGTGCGACGCATCGATCCGCAGCACCGGACGCTCGGAAGGTTTTTTCAGGACGAGATCGCGACGCCGCTGGGCGAGGCCGTCTACATCCGGCTTCCCGAGTCCGTTGACGATTCTTCTCTTGCGACGATTTCGCGTCCCAGCTTCATCGGCATGCTGATTGGCTTTCCCTGGCGTCTCACGCTCGACGCCATGAATCGCCGCTCGAATATCAACCGCGCACTGGCCGGCTCGCAACTGCCGCACGACGAACAGCGGATCTACGCGCGCGACTTCGAAGTGCCGTCTGGCGGCGGCGTGACGACTGCCAGGGGCCTCGCGCATGCATACAGCGACTTCGCGACGGGTGGGCGAGTACTCGGACTGCGTCCCGAGACGCTGGCGCTGCTCGCGGCGCCCGCCATTCCTCCGGCGCGCGGCTTCTTCGATGAGTGCCTGAAGGGCGACGTTCGATTCTCACTTGGGTTTATGAAATCGAGCCCGACGTGGCCGTTCGGCGGCGCGCGATCGTTCGGATCGCCTGGGTCTGGCGGCGCTCTCGGGTTTGCCGACCCTGACGCGGGCGTCGGCTACGCATACGTGACCAGTCAGATGGGCACGCGTCTCACGGGCGATCCACGAGATATTGCTCTGAGAAACGCGCTCTACGAGGCGATCGGGCGGGCATCGGGGGCGTCGCGCGCGGCATAAGCCACTCGTCCCTACTCATATCAAAACGGCATGCACCGTTCATTGACACTGAACATATCTATTCGTACAGCTCGTCGTACATTCCGGTTTTCTACAACCGCTCTACGACCTCACCCGGTGAACGCGGCCGGACAGCAGCTCTTTGGCGTGACGAACAACTACATCACCTCCGCGGACAACTTCGGCACGCAGTATCAGCGGTTCAACGGCATCGACATCAGCGCCAACGCGCGTCCGCGCAATGGCCTGACGCTGCAGGGCGGCCTCAGCTTCGGCAGGACGACGGCCGACACCTGCGAGATTCGCGCGAAGCTGCCCGAGAGCGCCCCGTTGAACCCGTTCTGCCACGTCGAAACGGGACTTCTGCCGCAAGTGAAGCTGATCGGGGCATACGAGATCCCGAAGATCGCCGTGCAGACGAGCGTCGCCTACAGCGGCAAGGCCGGCATTCAAGTGAGCGGCTTCGGCACCCCGGCCGGCGTCGGCGGCGCGCTTGCCGCCAACCTCACAGTGGCGAACTCGGCCGTCGCGCCGCAACTCGGGCGCAGCCTGTCCGGCGGCGCACCGAACGTCACGGCGAACATCGTCGAACCCGGAGTGCTGTACGGCGACCGGATCAACGAAATCGACGTCCGTTTCGGCAAGATCTTCAAGGTGGGACGCACGCGGACGACGGTCGGCGTGGACATCTACAACTTGCTCAACACCGACGCGATCCTGAGCTACAACCAGGCGTTCATCACGGGCGGATCGTGGCTCACGCCGACGTCGGAGATGTCGGCGCGCTTCGCGAAGCTCAGTCTGCAGTTCGAATTCTGATCGGTTGCTGCGCGCGAGGGCCCTCCGCATCGGTGCGAGGGCCTTCCGCGTTGCGTAATCAGCGGACTTTCGCGGCGGCGGCGCGCTCTTCGGCCCGCGCGCCCGACAGCGCGTTCGGCAGGCTGTAGTTCCCTTCGTGGCAGGCCCATTCGTACGTCCGAAGGTCCACCTTCGCCATCCCGAACGAGACCACGATTTTGTCCTGGAAGGTCTTCGTGTCAGTGACGGTCGCTTCGTACGCGAGGCGATCGTTCGCCGTCCGCGTGAATCGCTCGACGACGACTTTGTCGTGAGCATTCCCCGCGCCAGCAAAGCTTTGCGGGCGCCTGTTGAAGTTTCGCGTTTCGACGACGAGCGTGTCGCCCTCCCAGTGTCCGCGTGGGTCGCCCGACCAGCTCCGCAGCCTGTCTCCCAAATTCGGCCGGCTGTCGATGGGAATGATGCGGCGCGTGGCGTCCGTCAGCAGCACGACATGGTCTTTGCTCTGAATCAGCTGCACGTAGTTGCCGTCGAGCCCTGGCACGATCGGCGTGTTTGGTCCGAAGATGCAGCGTTCGCCGATCGCGAAGTCTTCGTAGCCGTCGCGCTTTCCGCCCTGAAACACCGCGACCAGCTCGAGAACCTCCGGAGGCAGGCCGGGTCCTTTGTTGTCGGTGAGCAGTTCGATGATGTCGTCGACGCCGGGAAGCCGCCTGATGCCGTCCACGAGTTTCGGCAGGCGGCCGTTGTCAGGGTAGCTAATCAACGAGGTGCGTAGATCCTCCACGCGTACGGAGGTGTCGATCCAGTCGAGGCCGACCGCTTCGACCGGCGCGAATGTCGTCACGAGCGAGAGGGTGTTCCGCCGCTTCGTTCGTCGGGCGTCGAGCTCCTCCGGCGTGAACAGCTTTCGCTCGGCGAGCGACGCAGGCCGTTGAAACGGCACGTCGGAGCTGAAGTTCCAGACGCCGCGCAAATCGGGCTGGCTGTTCTCCGTGCGCGGCGCTTTGTATTTCACGTCAGGTCCTGCCGCGGCTGCGACTGCAGTCAGCGACGCGGCGAGCCCGAGCACACCCATGGTGAAATTCCGCACGGTTGGTACCCCCATTTGTTCCCGGTGACTAAGGAGGAGACGCCGCAAACCCAAGCGTTGTTCATTGTCCCCCTACAGCTGAGCAGGCACCAATTCTGCACACTCGGCCGAGCGGAGGGCGCGACCGATGCTCAGACGCGTGTTCGTGGCGACGCTGTTACTCACATGTGCGTCGCCGGTGTTCGCACAACAGTATGAAAACGCCCGGCGGCTCGGGGGACCGACGGCCTTCTATAAACCGCCGTTGACCGACGCAGGAAGCCTCAAACGCATGGCCGAAAAGGCGGCGATCGCCGACGACATCCGGACCGTCATGCGCGACGCCGGCATCCCGGAGGCCGCCGACGCGTTCATCGCGGCGATTTCGCGGGGGACCTCAACGCGACTCGCCGGCAACTGCAGCAGCGCTGCGCCGGGCGACGGCATCGTCGACTGCCAGGAGCCGGTGGGCTCGACGTACGAATGGATGGCATACAGGCCCGTTGTCAGAGGAAAGCGCGCGCCGGCCCGCAGAGAGCGGGTTCGCTGGGCGGGACGACGGCCGTTCGCGGCGTTTCTCGTCCGAGTGACCGTGAACGACAAGCTCTATACGTTCGTTGTCCCGAAGCCCTGCGCCAACGTCGCGCTCGTGTCTGTCGTGACGTCGCCGGCCGCCGCCGCAGCGGAGCAGGCGGCGCGCGATCGGGCGGCGCGTGAGCAGGCCACGCGCGAGCAGGCCGCCCGCGATCAGGCGGCTCGCGATCAGGCGGCGCGGGAGCAGGCCGCGCGCGAGCAAGCCGCTCGAGATCAGGCCGCCCGCGACCAGGCGGCCCGGGATCAAACCGCCCGCGAACAAGCGGCGCGCGACGCGGCGAACGCCGCCAATCCTCCCGTTCAGCCTCCGGGAAATCCCGCAGGCGCGCAGTCCTCGACCAGCCAGGCGACGGCAGCGACCAAGGACCGCGACCACCCGTCGTCGCCGTTTTTCATCGACGTGCTGGCCGGCGGCGAACGGCGCAATCGGCCGGCGGATCTCTCTGAAGGCAAGAGCACCGATTACACACAGGGGTCCGGCTTCATCGGACTGAAGGCGGGGCTCGCGAAGCGATTCGAATCGAACTGGGAACTCGGCGGCGCGGTCGGCCTGGGCGCGATGTTCCTGTTCAAACACGACACGACGAATCAGTGGCCGTGGTTTGCCGAGCTCGAGGTGAACAAGTATTTCGGCCGATGGTTCGCCGGCACCGGGTTCTCAATCTGGGATTTCACACGCAGCGATCTCTGGACTCCATCCGCCGATCTGCGGTTCGGCATCCCCATCGGCCATCACCCGACGCATCCAGTCTTCTTCCTCGGCGAAGGCCGCTGGTACGTCGATCACCGCACGCATCTCGACACGCACTGGCAGATGTGGGGAGGCTTGCGGATTCACTTCTAAGAAAGACGCGCGTACGACTCGTCACCAACCCGTGACGAGTCGTGCGTGACGACTAATTCGCAGATTCGCTGTCCTTCACATCGTTGCCGTCTTCGTCGACGTGATGGACCTTGTCGCCGTCCTTCGCAAGGACTGGCTGATGGGTGCGATGCGCGATGACCATCGCCTCGGCTTTCGGATAGATGAACTCGAAGCCGATTCGCTCGCCAGGATAATTGAACGAGCGGATCGCATCAGGTTGTCCCTGCGCGGTCTCCCTGAAGAGCACGACGGGATCTTTTGGAATATTGCGCAGCTGATTCTGGACCGTCAGGAGCATCAGCAGCTGCTGCTTGCCGTCTTCAGTCTGCACTTTGATGACGCGGCGGCTCTCTTCGGTGTCGGCGAGTTGGAACCGATACCGCCCAGCCGGCAGCGTCTTGCCCGGCAATTGCACGGGCTTGCTGAACGTCAAGTACGTGAGTTTGTCGTTGTCGTCCGCGTGCGCCGGCACGCTCACACACAAAGCGGCGGCGGCGATCGCGATCGACATCTTCCAAGTGCGCATTGGTGTCCTCCTCGAGGCTAATGCCCGGACACATCCGTCGGGCCCCGGGCCGCCTCTACAACGTGCAAACTGACAGCCAGTGAGTAACGCTGAGGCAGGATGGGCGGGAAGGGCAGGACGGGCAGGACTTGCGGGAAAGGAGATCTCTGCTGTTGACGCCACCAACAGCAGAGATCCGACGTCGAACTAACTTGCGCGATAGGCCAGACGCGCGGGTTCGCTGTACGGGACCGGTGCGACCGTGGCTCGGATTTCGAGCTGCTCGTGACGCTCGACGGTCGGCTTGAGCGATCCGCCGCCTTCTTCGCCCCAGACGAACGTCACTTCGGTGCCGGGTTCGCTGTACGCGTTGTCGACAATCGCCAATGTCAGCATCGCGCCTTCGTTCGCGCTGTAGCCGCACCACGTCGAGACGCCGATCGTCTTGCCGTTCTTCATCACCTTGTCGTACGGCAGCGTCGAGTAGACGGCCGACGGGAAGTCGAAGTACTTCGTCCGCTTGTCCTTGTTGAACATCGTGCGGATTCCGCGGCTGACGTCATCCGGATGCAACACGAGCGTGACCTTCTTGCGCGGCGGGTTGGCGGCGATCTTTTCGAGGGCGTCGCGGCCGATGAAGTCGTGGTCGAACTTGACCATGATGCCGTAGCCGAGATCGTACGGCGTCAAGTAGTAGTCGCGGATGTCGTTCGAATAGAAGCTGCCGCCGAGCGACGCCGACGCTTCGTAGCCGTTGCCGGGCAGCCACTCGCGAAAGGCCTTCATCTGCTCGCCGGAATACACCGCAGGCATCGGCGATGGAATCCACCCCGACTCCAGCGTGTTGCTCGAGTACGTGCGAGCGCCTGACTGCCGCAGACCGAATTCCTGGCCGGCTTCGATGATGGCCGCCTTCACCGCCTCCCCGTCGTCCCACGGTCCGAACAGTTCGAATCCAGGCTGACCGACCATGCCGTGGCGAAGCGCGTGCACGCGCCGGCCGGCGATCTGAAACTCGGTCATGTTGAAGAACTTCACGTTCGGCACGGGCTTGCCGGTGGCCTTTTCCATCACCTTCATCGCGTTCGGTCCCTGCACCTGATACCGATACGCTTTGCGCACGAGTCCAAGCCCGCCTGGGCGCGCCGCCGACCGCTCGTCGCGTTCGAGCTTGACGTCGTACTTCCCGGTCTCGACGTGGTACTGCACCCAGTTGTGCACGGACGGCCGCCCCACCAGGTTGAAGCGGTTCTGCTCGAGGTGAAACAGAATCACGTCGCCAATTACATGGCCGTCGTAGTTGCAGGGCACGAACTGCTTCGCCTTGTTCGGACCGAAGTCCTTGAAGCTGTTGATGCCCAGCATGGTCAGCACCTTCAACGCGTCAGGGCCTTCCATGTACATGTCGGTCATGTGGTACGACTGATTGAACAGAATCGCGCTGTCCCGCCACGCGCGCTGCTCGTCGCGCCAGTTCGAAAACTCTGGGGGAACGACGGGGTAGATGTAGGGACCGGTCTGCGAATTCCGCAGCAGTTTGACCGGACCTCCCGCCGCCTGCAGCACATCCTCGAGACTTCTCACACTCATTCACGTCTCCTTGCCACCACGCATGGACAACAGCCTGAAATCATAACCGTACGGACAACCTCTCGAAAGTGGTGGCCTCTCCACCCACGGAGGAATGGAGGAACGGAGGACATATCAACCACAGAGGACGCAGAGGACGCAGAGGAATCACAGAGGGATTCGACGCGGACGGCCTGCGGAGCAGGCCGTCGGTATCGGGCGAAGAGGATCCGGATACGAGTCAACAAGCGCGACTCGAATTGACTCGTATCCGGATCCTCTTCGCCCGATAGGCGCCGCTTCGCGGCGCCGCGTCGCAATCTCTCCTCCGTGTCCTCCGTTTCTCTGTGGTGGTGAGTGGGCTCAGCGTCCCCGGCGTCCTCAGCGGTTGCCAGTACCGAACCGCGTTCGCAGCGCTGTGAGCGTCCTGGTCATCGACTCTCTCGCGGTCCGCTCGATGACAGGGTTGACGAGAAAGCGGACGACCGATGGAACGTCGCGACTCAGCGTCAGCGACTCGCATTCGGCGACGACGCCGCCCGCGACATCCTGATAACGCCAGTACGCGTTCAACCGCCAGAGAAATCCACGGTCGTTGTCCGTGCGCACCTGGTGCTCCTGCGGCGTATTCGCATCGACGATCTCGACGATGCGGACGGCGGTGCTGGTGCTCGTCGCGCGCGACGGCGCTCGGCGCGTAAACGTCACGACGTGTTCGGTGTCATACACGACGGTGACGATGGCTTTTCGCTGAAGCCGCATCGACACGAGCATCCAGTCGGGTCCGCGCTCGAGCACCGCTGATTTCAGCACGTCGTCGGACGGAGGCGGTCCCTCCTCGAGCGCGTCGACGAGCCGAGCCGCGGTGATTCCAGGAATCAGGACGGCGCCGAGCCAATGCTCCACGCGCGCCGCCGGCACCTCGATCGGCCGCCCGTTGTTCCGTGACGCCTCCATGGCCCGAACGATCACGTCGCCGGCGAGAAGGGCGCGGCGCGTCGCGACGGCATCGGATTGAAAGTCGAGCGCGAGAAACCCGGACGATGATCTCAACTCGCCGGCGATTCGCGCCTCCGTCGCGCGAGCGTACACGTTCCAGGCCGCGGTGGCCTCCGATGAAAGATGTGCGGCCACAACCGCCGCGGACGATCCAAGCAGCATCCCGACCATCGCCACTGCACGAGACACGCACCCCTCCTTCGCCATCCACTCGGGAATGCGAATTCGCGTGGGGGATCGGCTCACCGGCCGTGAGCCGAAATCCCGACGCGTTTCGCATCCCCCTGCAGAGAGGAGTGAGTGATGACCGAGTTTCGTGAAGCCACGAGGTCGCTGACGAGCGTCCTCGCACCAATCGAGCGGCGCGTTCTCCTGTGGATGGCGGCGCGGCTCCCGCGCTCGGTGAACTCCGATCACCTTACGGCGCTGGCGCTGGTCGCCATGCTGTTTTGCGGTCTGTCGTACTGCCTTGCGCGGG
>Ga0209811_10000850_pt1 | contig 11068 bp, 9 predicted proteins | sample Coa_R1_6_FD_187161 | JGI IMG/M metagenome (GOLD analysis project Ga0209811, IMG submission 187161) | Surface soil microbial communities from Centralia Pennsylvania, which are recovering from an underground coalmine fire. - Coalmine... | ecosystem: Environmental > Terrestrial > Soil >...
GACGTCGGCTACGGTGTGGAACGATCCAAACACGACAATTCTATCATTTTCGGTCGCGCGTTTCCGCGCTGCAGCGTGGGCTTCGCGCGGATTGCGGAAACAATCGACTTCGCCGCCCGCACCGACGCGCCGCAGGGAATCGACCAGAGCGCTGGCGCTGGCCCCCCGGGGAACGGAAAGATCGGCCGCGAACCAGGCGGAAAACCTGTCCTTAAGCGCCTTGCAGACGCCGTCGATGTCCTTGTCCTTCAGCATGCCGAATACGGCGTAGGTCTCAGGGTAGAACCCCATGCTGGCGAGATTGTCGGCCAGCACTCGCGCGGCTTGCGGATTGTGAGCCACGTCCAGCACCACGGTCGGCCGCCCCGGGAGGACCTGGAACCGCGCCGGGAGCTCGACGCGCGCGAAGCCGTTGCGCACGTCCTGCATGCTCACGGGAAGGCGGGCGCGAAGCGTCTCGAGCGCAGCGATTGCCGCGCTCGCGTTGGCCAGTTGGCGCCCTCCTCTCAGCGCCGGGGGTGCGAGACCGCCGCGGCGACCGTTCGGACCCCAATACATCCACTGCTGCCCCTGCTGCTGGAATCCGAAATCGCGGCCGATCAGCCTCAGGTCCACGCCGAGCGACTTCGCGCGCTCGAGAACGCTGAGAGGCGGATCGGAGTCCGCCACGACCGCGGGCTTGCCCGCGCGAAATATCCCCGATTTCTCCGCGCCGATGCGCTCGCGCGTATCGCCCAGGTAATCCATGTGGTCGTAGTCGACCGAGGTCAGGATTGCGCAATCGGTGTCGAACACGTTGACGGCATCCAGGCGTCCGCCGAGACCCACCTCCAATATCAGGGCATCGAGGGGCCGAGAGCTGAAAATCTCCCACGTCGCGAGCGTTCCGAATTCGAAATAGGTCAGCGTAACGTCTCCCCGTGCGCTCTCGACGGCTTCGAACGCCGCGCACAGGCGCTCGTCGCTCACCGGCACTCCGTCGAGGCGAACGCGCTCGTTGTAGCGGAGCAGGTGCGGCGATGTGTACAGGCCGACCTTGTAGCCCGCCGCGAGCAGGATGGACTCGAGCATCGCACAGGTCGAGCCCTTGCCGTTCGTCCCGGCGACCGTGAAGAGCACCGCTCCGCTCGATTTTCCAAGGGCATCGCGCACTTTTCGAACGCGCTCCAGCCCGAGCTCGATGGACTTCGGATGTACCCGCTCGACATAGTCGAGCCACTCGCCGAGGCTCCGTCCAGACATGCTGCGAATCCGGATCAGACCGGCGAGGGAGCCTGACGCTGCAGGAGGGTAAGGAGATTGGCGAGCTTGTCGCGCATCTGGCGCCGGTCGACGATCATGTCGACCGCGCCTTTCTCGAGCAAGAACTCCGCCCGCTGAAAGCCCTCCGGAAGCTTCTCGCGCACTGTCTGCTCGATGACGCGCGGTCCGGCGAAGCCGATGAGGGCGCGTGGCTCGGCTATGACCACGTCCCCGATCATGGCAAAGCTGGCCGACACTCCACCCATGGTGGGGTCGGTGAGAACGGAGATGAAGGGAAGTCTGTGTGCGGCGAGCTGCGTCAGCGCGGCGGTCGTCTTGGCCATCTGCATGAGGGAGAAAAGACCCTCCTGCATGCGCGCGCCCCCGGTAGCGGTCACGCACACGAGCGGCAGATTCTGGTCGAGGCAGGCGTGCACCCCGCGCACGAAACGCTCGCCGACCGCCGAGCCCATCGAACCGCCCATGAACTCGAACTCGAACGCCGCCGCGACAGCCGCGACGTTCTTGATCGCGCCTTGCATCACGATCAGCGCGTCGGTTTCTCCGGTATTTTTTTCCGCCTCTTCGAGGCGGTCGGGATAGCGCTTGTCGTCCTTGAATTTGAGGCTGTCCACCGGCGTGACTTCGACGCCGATTTCGAATCGTCCTTCGGGATCGAGCAGGAGATCGAGCCTCTCGCGTGCCGAAACGCGGTTGTGATAGCCGCATTTCGGGCACACGTTGGCATTCTTCTCGAGATCGGTCGCGTACAGCACTGCCGCGCACGAGGGGCACTTGCTCCACAGACCCTCGGGAACGTTCTTCTTTGTCCCTGTGCCGGTCCGGTTGATCTTCGGCGGCAGCAGCTTCTGGAGCCAGCTCATGCGTCCATCGCTCCGCGAATTCCCCTGAGAAAGGCAGCGCCCTTTTCGATGCAGGTTTCCGGCGTGGCCTGCTCCATTTCCTGGATGATCCTGCTGCCTATCACCACTGCGTCAGCGATCTGCGCCACGGCGCGCGCAGTTTCGCCGTCCCGTATGCCGAAGCCTACTCCTATTGGCAGCCGGGTCTTGTTCCGGATTGCAGGCAGCTTGGCAGAGACATCCTCCAGGTCGAGGTGCTTGGCCCCGGTCACGCCCCGTAAGGATACATAGTAGACGTAACCGCTGGCGAGCCGCGCCACCTGCTCGATCCGCGCCTCGGTCGAAGTCGGAGCCAGCAGGAAAATCATGTCCATACCGTGCGCGCGCAACATCCCGGCGAGATCTTTGCTCTCCTCCGGCGGATAGTCGACGACCAGCGCGCCGTCCACGCCCGCGCGGTCCGCGGCCTCGACAAAGGTCGCGAGCCCCATCGCCTCGATGGGATTGGCGTACCCCATGAGAACCACGGGAGTGGTGGCGTTGGACTTCCGGAATTCGGCGACCAGCGCCACGACCTGCTCCAGCCCCACATGATGCTTCAGCGCCCGCTCGCCCGAACGCTGGATCACCGGCCCATCCGCCATGGGATCGGAAAACGGTACACCCAGCTCGATCACGTCCGCGCCCGCCTTGGCGAGCGCATGCATGAGCGGCACCGTGATGCCGGGCTTGGGATCGCCGGCGGTGATGTACGGAATGAGCGCTTTCCTGCGCTCACGCGCGAGACGCTCGAAGGTAGCCTGGATCCTGGACATGCTAGCGCGCCACCGCGAGCTTCCTTCCGCCGGCGGCGCGTGCCGGTTCCTCGTCGAGGGTCCTGACGCGCTGTTTTGCCGTGGCGAAGTACTCGGGATTGATCTCGAAACCGGTGAAGCGGCGGCCGTGCTTAAGCGCGGCCACCGCAGTGGTGCCGCTGCCCATGAAGGGGTCGATCACCCTTCCCTCGGGCGGCGCGCTCGCGAGCACCATCCGCTCGATGATTTCCAGCGGTTTTTGTGTCGGGTGATCGGCGCGCTCCGGATCCTGGCGATGCAGCCGGGTCACGCTCCACAGGTCCTTGGGGTTGTAGCCGACCTCGAGCCATTTCTTGCCGACGAAAATCGAGCGTGTCCGGGCTTTCTTGGTCTCGGCGTCGTAGGGAATGCGCACGCTGTCGACGTCGAAATAGTAGTCGCGGGATTTTGCGAAAAACCCGATGGTGTCGTGCACCGACGAGAATTTGCGGGTGCTCCCTCCCATGCTGGGCACTTTCCGGTCCCAGATGATCTCGTTCAACATGATCAGGCGAGTCTTCAGATAGCTGAAGACTTCCGGACTGTGCTGCCAGGTGAGGAAGACGTAAAGGCTGCCCGTGGCTTTGAGCTTGGGCAGGATCGCGTCGATCCAGCGGCGGCTGAACTCGAGATAAGCCGCTCCATTGAGGCGGTCGGAATCGTTGCCATAGTCCTTGCCGAGTCCGTACGGCGGATCGGCGATGACGAGGTCGACGCTCGCGTCGCGCACGCGCGCGATACCCTCGAAGAAATCAAGGTTGAGCAGATTCGCGCGACCTGTACTAAGAAGCGCGTTCAAAATTTGATTCCCGATTTTTCGGCGACGGTATGCATGTCCTTGTCGCCGCGCCCAGAGAGGTTGACGAGCAGGATCTTGCTTTTTGGCAGGGTCGGCGCGAGCTTCGCCGCATACGCCACTGCATGAGCGGACTCGAGCGCCGGGATGATGCCCTCGTTGTGGCAAAGGTCGTGGAACGCGGCGAGCGCCTCTTTGTCGTCGATGGTGACGTACTCGGCACGGCCGTTGTCCTTCAGCCAGGCATGCTCGGGCCCGACGCCGGGGTAGTCGAGGCCCGCGGAGATCGAGTGCGTGTCGAGGATCTGACCGTGCTCATCCTGCAGGAGATAGGTGCGGTTGCCGTGCAACACTCCGGGCTTGCCCGCCGACAGAGAGGCTGCGTGCTTGCCGCTCGCTATGCCGAAACCGCCGGCCTCGACGCCGATCAGCCTGACGTCCCGGTGCGGAATGTACGGATAGAAAATGCCCATGGCGTTCGAGCCGCCGCCTACGCAGGCGATCACCGCGTCCGGCTGGCGTCCGCACATCTCGGGGATCTGGGTGAGGCACTCGCGGCCGATCACGGATTGGAAATCGCGCACCATCATCGGATAGGGATGCGGGCCAGCGACCGTGCCGATGATGTAGAAGGTGTTGTTCACATTGGTGACCCAGTCGCGCATCGCCTCGTTCAGCGCGTCCTTCAAGGTCTTCGATCCCGAGTCGACCGGCACCACCGTCGCGCCAAGCAGCTTCATGCGGTAGACGTTCTGCGCCTGACGCTTCACGTCCTCCGTGCCCATGTACACCACGCACTCGAGGCCATAGCGCGCCGCCACCGTCGCGGTCGCCACGCCGTGCATTCCCGCGCCGGTCTCGGCGATCACTCGCGGCTTGCCCATGCTGCGCGCGACCAGTGCCTGGCCGATGGTGTTATTGATCTTGTGGGCGCCGGTGTGGTTCAGGTCTTCGCGCTTGATGTAGATCTGGGCGCCGCCGAGCATCTCCGACCAACGCTTGGCGTGGTAGACAGGACTTGGTCGACCGACATAGTGCTTCAGTTCGTATTCGAATTCGGCGATGAACTCTGGATCGTCGCGGCAGCTCTCGTAAGCGCGCTTGAGCTGATCGAGGGCGTGCACCAGGGTCTCGGCGACGAAGACACCGCCGTAGGGGCCGAAGTGCCCGCGCTCGTCAGGAAGATCAGCTATCTTCACGTTTCACCGCTCCGATGAATGCCGCAATTTTCGCGGCGTCCTTGATCCCCTTCGAGGCCTCGACGCCGGTCGATACGTCGACGGCATAGGGTCTGACGCGTCTGACGGCGCCCGCGACATTGTCCGCCGTCAACCCCCCCGACAGGATGATCGGCTTCGCCGCGTCCCGCGGAACCAGGCTCCAGTCGAACGCTCCGCCGGTGCCGCCCCACAGGTCCCCGTGGAAAGCGTCGAGCATCCACGCCCGCGCCTCCGTATGAGGCGACAGGTATTTTAGCAAATCCAGTTCGGGCCGAATCCGCGCGGCCTTGATGTACGGACGCGAAAAGCTTGCGCAAAAATCCGGGGTCTCGTCACCGTGAAACTGAAGGAGAGTTATTCCGCTCTCGCGGATCACCGCTTCGACCTCCTCGCGCGATGGATTCACGAACACGGCGACGGTCGTGACGAAGGCCGGCGTGGCCGCGACGATCTCGCGCGCCCGCTCCGGCGCCACGTAGCGCGGGCTCGGTCGATAGAAGATGAGGCCGATCGCGTCGGCCCCGTGCGCGGAGGCGGCTTCGGCATCCTCGACTCGCGTAATGCCGCAAATCTTGACTCGCGTTCTCATCGGGAATCCAGGCCGAACGGCATCATCCCGGCAAACACGGGAAGGCCCCAGCGAGCGTCGTACCGGACGTTGAACAGGTACAAGCCGTCCGGCGAAAAGGTCGGCGCGGCGCGCTGACGGTCACGGGCGACGATCAACTCGGGAATCCACGCCGGCGGATGCTTGCCTTTGCCGACGTAGACGAGACAACCGACGATATTGCGGATCATGTGATGCAGAAAGGCATTCGCGGTGAAATCAAAGAGCACGTAGGCGCCACTTGCCCGGACCGTCGCGGCTTCCATGACCCTCACCGGACTCTTCGCCTGGCATTCCGCCGAGCGAAAGCTCGAGAAATCGTGCTCGCCGACGAGGCAGGTTGCGGCTTCCTTCATTTTTTCAAGATCCAGCGGCAGGTGGAACCACCCCGCGCGTCCGGCAAGCAGCGCCGGCCGCACCGCGTGGTTGTAGAGCACATAACGATAGGTCCGCGATACCGCCGAATAGCGTGCGTGAAAATCCCGGGCGACCGGGACCGCCCATTGCACGGCGATCGACTCGGGGAGCAGCGAGTTCACGCCGCGCACCCACGCCGACTCGGGGCGGTCCGCGTCGGACTCGAAATGTGCCACTTGGGCGCTCGCATGCACGCCGGCATCGGTGCGTCCCGCCGCCGTCAACGCAATTCGCTCTCCGCCGATCTCGGAAAGGGCTCGCTCGACATGGTCCTGCACGGTGTTGCAGGAGGGCTGCGATTGCCAGCCGTCGAGGCCTGCGCCGCAATAGCTCACTCCAATGGCGAATTTCATTTTTCATGTTCCCGAAAACGGCAATCGGCGCTCGAGGCGCCGATTGTCTGCCGAGAATTCCGGTGGAGATCAGCCGAGCGCCTGGAGCATCGTTTGGGCCTGCTGCTGCTGCGCCGTATCACCTTCCTTCACGACTTCCTTCAGCAGCTCGCGGGCACCGTCCTTGTCGCCCATCTCCTCATACGCCTTTGCGAGGTCGAGCTTCGTCGCAACTTCCTGCCATCGGGCGTCCGGTGCTGCGCCCGAGCCGTTGCCTCCGCCTGAACCGCCGAGATCCAGGCTGATGCCGGCCAGATCCACTGACGCGGCCTTGGGCGCTTCCGTTTTCGCGCCGCCGGTGCCTCCGATATCGAAGTCGATCGTACCCAGCTCGATCGACGGAGCGGCGGAAGGAGCGGCGGCCGGGCAGCGGACGGAGCCGCCTTGACGCCGGGCAAATCGAAATCGATGCTGAGTGCGGACTCCGCGGGGGCCGCCATCATGGTCAGGGGCGCGGCCCCTCCGGTCTTGTCGCCGCCCAGTCCGAGATCGAAATCCAGGCCTGCCGCAGGCTCGCCCGACGAGGTCGACGTGATGCCCAGATCGAGATCGGGCAGCGGGGCGGACGCCGTGGTCGAGGTCCCGATGTCGAAATCGATGTTGAGTGGAAGCTCGGTTGCCGGCCCGACGGGCGCCGTGGTTGTCGGGGGGTTGAACGCGGGCATCTGAGCCGTTTCGTTGAACCCCGCAGGCAGTTGCGGCGCGTTCGGCATGGGCGCGCTGAGCGCAGGCGCGTTCCCGGGTTTCCCGCCATAGAGGGTATTGCCGGGGTCGATCGACAATCCCAGCGCAGCGACTTTGTCCCATTCCGCTCCGCGACCTCCGGTTGCCGAATGCAACTCGTTCGCCGCAGCTTCGAATGACCTCGTGTCCTTCCGATTGGCGTAGATCTCGAGCAGCTTGACCCTGATCGCCTGACGGCTGGAATCCTTGGAAAGCGCATCCTTGAGGATCTCTTCGGCCTGAGCGTCGCGTCCGTAGGCCATGTAGACGTCGGCTTCGGCGATCGGATCGATCTCCTCCGAGCTGGCTTTGCCGCCGCCCTGGCCGAAATCGCTCTGGATCGAGCTCGAGCTGGTATCGACGTTGCGCCCCCCGACACTTCCCAGCACGGAGTCGGCGTCCGAGGGTACGACGCTCATGATGCTGTTCTCGAACTGCGAGTTGCGCTTCCTGCGCCAGGCATACGCGGCATAGCCCACGAGCAGAACCCCGGCGACCCCGGCACCCCCGAGTACCAACGGGTCGTCGATCAAATCGTCTATGAAGCTTGCTTCGACTTTGGGGGCTGGCCCGGCTTTTTTTGCCGCAGCCTTGGGCGCGGCCTTCGCGACCTCTGTTTTCGCGGGCTCCGGGGCCTTGGCTGCTTCGGGTGCCTTGGCAGCTTCTGGAGATTTGGCTGCCTCGGGAGATTTGGCTGCTTCGGGAGATTTGGCCGCCTCTGGAGCCTTGGCAACTTCCGGAGTCTTGGCAGCCGGAGGCGCTTCAGCCGCCTTGGCAGGCGCTGGCGCCTTCGCGGGTTCAGGAGCCTTGGCTGCTTCGGGCGCCTTGGCCGGCGGCGCCGCCTTTGCGGGTTCCGGGGCCTTCGCCGGCTCCGGCGCCTTGGGCGCTACCTTGGCGGGCTCCGGGGCCTTCGCCGGCTCGATCTTGGCGATAGGCGCTGCTTTCGCGGGCTCCGCCTTCTGGGCCGAAGCCGCTTTGGCCGCTTCCGCCTGCTGCTGAACCTGCGCCGCCGCCTTGCTCTTCAATTCCACGAGCTTCTGCAAATCCTCGACATTCTTCTGGAGGAGAGCAATGCGCTCGTTCGCTTCCTTCAGGGCGTTGTCCTTCGCGGCCAGGTCGTCCGCCGCGGACGCCCCTTTTGCACCGCGCTTCGTTTCGTCTGCACGCGACAGCCGCAGCTCGTCCTTCGGCGGCTCCTTGGGCGCGGGCTTCTCATCCTTCGGCGGGCTGATCTGCCCGGATGCCTGGCGGGCTCCGCCCTGCGGCGTCGACGCCGATGCGACCGCGATCCCGAGGCTGCGGCGGTAGTCGTTGAAATCGGCGTACTGCGCGGAAACGATGCGCCGCGCGTCGGCGGGGGCCACGCCCTCAGCCGCGTCCTTTTCCGGAATGTTGATGATCTTCCCGGCGCGCAGGCGGTTCATATTGTCGGCCACGAACGCGTCCGGGTTCGCGCGAAACAGCGCCACCAGCATCTGCTGCAAGCTCACGCCCTCGGCCTGATTGCGCATCGCGATCTTGGACAAGGTGTCCCCGCGAACCACTTCATAGCTGCTCTTGATCGGCGGCTCCTGGACGAGTTCGCTCGGTGCCGCCACCGGGGGCGCGGCCTTGGCCTGGGTGGTTTCCGGCTCGGCTTGGGCTTGATCTAACGGAACCAGCGCGACTGCAGCCGGAGTCGGCTTCGGCTCGGCGGATGAGGGGTTTGGCGTCGCGGCCGCCACGACCACATTCGATTCGGCCGGGGCGGATTGTCCCGGAACGTTCGGTCCCAGCGGCACGGCGGCAATCACGGGAGCCGGCTCCGCCGCGGCTGCCTCAACCGCCGGAGGCGGCTCAGCAGGTGCTGCCGCCGGGTCGATCGGTACCAGTGCCCCGGGCGCTGCTGCTGCGGCCCGGCTGGAAGGATTGAGTTTTTTCGATCCCGCGTACTCCGGCGGATCGAGCAGGAATGTGTATTCGCGGACCAAGCGCCCATTGGCCCAGTTCAATTCCACCAGCATGTCCACGAAAGGCTCGTTCATGGGTTGCGTGGACGTGAGGGTCATCACGTACTGGCCGGCGGGCTTGCGCTGGACGGCGAACTTCACCGACATCAGTGCGGGGTTCATGTCCACGTTGGCCTGCCGGAAGACGTCCGCCGGCGCAAGGCGCGCGCCAAGCGAGTCGCCCTCGCCCTTCTGCAGGGAAACGACCTCTATTTCGGCTCTAAGAGGCTGTCCGAGGGTGGACAGCACCGACAATTTGCCAAGGCCGGCTGCCATCGCGAGCGAAGGCAAAGCCAGACCGGCAATTGCGGCCAAAGAAGTTTTAGAGGCGACGCTCCCCACTTGCCACCCTGGAACCTAAGTGGAAACAAACTAAAATACCATCATGGCCTTAGCCTTGCAAGCTCAACTTTCACGTTGGAAATTGCCTCAAGTCCATATTTTTGCACGGAGTTTGCCACTTTCCCTCTTGGGAAGGGGCAAAACCGCCACACGAGGACGAGCTTCGACTACGACGGAGCGTCGAGGAGAATGCGCAACATTCTCCGAAGCGGCTCGGCAGCGCCCCAAAGCAACTGGTCCCCGACGGTGAAGGCCGAAAGGTAGGAACCGCCCCGGTCCAGCGCCAGCCGGCGAAGGCGTCCGATCGGGACTTGCAGTGTCCCGCTCACCGCTGCAGGGGTCAGCTCGCGCAAGCTCGCTTCGCGCTCGTTCGGGACGACCTTCACCCAGTCGTTCGCCTCGGCGAGGATGTCCTCGATTTCGTCGACGGGAACATCGCGCTTGAGTCTCACGGTCAGGGCCTGGCTGTGGCAGCGCATTGCGCCGATGCGAACGCAGATTCCGTCGATGGGAATCGGCGCCTTCTCCCGCTTGAGTATCTTGTTTCCTTCGGCCTGGCCTTTCCACTCCTCGCGGCTCTGGCCGTTGCCCAGATCCTTGTCGATCCAGGGGAGCAGACTGCCCGCGAGCGCGTTCCCGAACTGGGCGCTCGGAAGCGATGCGTCCCGGAGGGCGGACGTCACGGCCTTGTCGATCTCGAGAATGGCTCCCGCCGGATCTTCCAGGACCGATTTCGCCGCCTGGTGCGCGAATCCCATCTGCTGGACCAGCTCGCGCATGTGCCCGGCGCCCGCGCCCGATGCCGCCTGGTAGGTCATCGCGGTGACCCACTCAACCAGGTCGGCCTTGAACAGTCCGTGCATGCCCATGAGCATCAGGCTCACGGTGCAATTGCCGCCGATATAGTTGCGCACGCCCCGCGAGAGAGCGTCCTTGATCACGTCCATGTTCACCGGATCGAGGATGATCACGGCATCGTCCCGCATGCGTAGCGCCGAGGCCGCGTCGATCCAGTAACCCTTCCACCCCGAAGCGCGCAGCTGCGGAAAAATTTCGTTGGTGTAGTCGCCCCCTTGGCAGGAAATGACCACGTCCATGGCGGCGAGCTCAGCTACGCTCTTCGCGTCCTTGAGCGGTGCGCTTTCCTTCCCGATAAAAGGCCCCATCTGCCCCACACGGGAGGTGGAGAAAAACACCGGTTCGATCAACGCGAAGTCGCGCTCGGTGTGCATGCGCTGCATCAGCACCGAACCGACCATCCCGCGCCACCCGACGAATCCGACTCGCCTCATGTTCGTTTCCTGGTACGTTTCCTGTTGCCCACCCAACGTATGCTAACGCACCGGGCGGCGAAAAGCCTACCGAATCACCCCAACGCGGCGACCACCGCGTCGCCCATTTCGCGGGTTCCCACCTTGCGCGTTCCCGCCTTGTAAATGTCGGCGGTGCGATACCCCTGGGAGAGGACTTTTCTCACGGCTGCCTCGACTCGCGCCGCCGCGGCCTCCCGGTCGAAGCTGTAGCGCAGCATCATCGCGGCGGAAAGTATGGTCGCCAGGGGGTTGGCGAGGTTCTTCCCCGCGATATCGGGAGCGGACCCGTGAATCGGCTCATACAATCCCTTGCCCTTTTCGTCCAGCGACGC
>Ga0209811_10000852_pt1 | contig 11063 bp, 9 predicted proteins | sample Coa_R1_6_FD_187161 | JGI IMG/M metagenome (GOLD analysis project Ga0209811, IMG submission 187161) | Surface soil microbial communities from Centralia Pennsylvania, which are recovering from an underground coalmine fire. - Coalmine... | ecosystem: Environmental > Terrestrial > Soil >...
GGTGGGAGCATCCGCCAGGTGACCACCGCGGCGGCGACGATGATCGCCACGACCGCCCACGCCCAACCGGGCCTTGCGCGCCTCGCCGCCTGCGGCCGTGCCGCCGGCTCGAGTCCGCGCGTCTCCTCCTCCGAAAGCGCCGCGCCGCTCGCGCGCTTCGCCGTGATCAGCGCCGCCCTCACCTCCGCGCACGAGCCGAACCGTTTCGCGGGATCGCGCGCGAGCATGCGCTCGAGTACGCCCGAGAGCTCCGGCGTCACTGCCGGGTTGAGCTCCGTCGCCCGCTCCGGGGCGGCGTTCATGATGCGGTAGAGCACGTGTTCCGGCGTGTCCGCCGCGAACGGGTGGGTCGCCGTGAGCATCTCGAAGAACACCGCGCCGAGCGCGAAGATGTCGGTGCGCTCGTCGACGCGCCCGCCATAATGCGCCTCCGGCGCCATGTAGAGCGGCGTGCCCGCGGGCCCGCGCCGGAGCTCGGTGGTCTCGGTCGCCGCGGTCTCGCTCGCCGCGGCGTCCTGGGGCGTCCGGCGCGCGATCCCGAAGTCCAGGATCTTGATGTCGTGGTTGCGCGTCAGCATCAGGTTCTCGGGCTTGATGTCGCGGTGGACGATGCCGTGCGCGTGCGCAGCCGCGAGCGCCTCGAGGCACTGTTGCGAGAGGTCCCAGAACTCGTCGATCGGCATCGCGGTCTGAAGCCGCTGGCGGAGCGTCTCGCCGTCCACGTACTCCATGACGATCAGGACCTCGTCGCCGAGGTCGAGCACGTCGTGGATGGCGGCGATGCGGCGATCGTTCACCTGGCTCGCGCGCCGGGCTTCCTGGAGCACGGCCGCCCTGCGGCCAACCGCCCCCTGTTCGCCGTCGCCGCGCACGCGCTTGAGCGCCACACGCCGGCGCAGCAGCGTGTCCTGCGCGAGCAGCACCTCGCCCATGCCGCCGCGGCCCAGGACCCGCTCGACGCGGAACCGGCCCGCCAGCATCTGGGGCTCGCCGCCGGGGTCGAGCCCGGGCTCGGGCGGCGGATCGGGATCGTGCACGCGGCCTCCATCCTCGGGTCGGGGAGCGAGCGGATGTCGCCGGGGGATGTGCAGCCCCGAAGTATACTCCCCCCGGGGTCAGTAACGCCGGGGCCGCGACGGCGCGCCGATCGAGCGCGTCCGCTCTGCGCCCGCCACCACGGGGAGTGGATGGAGGGGAGGGGCCTCAAGATGCGGCGGTTGATGCCGGCCCGCTGGCTCGCCGCGATGCGCACCCTGCCGGACTCGCGCGCCGAGCCCGCGAGCGAACTCGCGCGCGAGACCCGCCCGCGCATACGGACGGCCGCCGCGCTGGGAACGGCCGGCTACGCGTTCCTTCTCGTCATGAAGTGGAGCGGTGTCGTCCACGACACCGCGCTCGATCGCGCGATCGACATCGCTCACGACGTCGCGGGCTTCGCGATCTGCGGCGCCGCGCTGCTCGCCACGCTGTGGCGGCGCATCCCCGACCGGCAGGTGCTGACGCTCGCGCTCGTGCTCGAGCTCCTCCTTGCCGCGCTCATCTCGACGATGGCCGTGTGGGCGGGCTTCCTCCACACCGGCCACCTTCCGGGGCTGACGTGGGTGGTGCCGATCATGATCCTGTTCGCGCTCATGATCCCCGCGCCGCCACGCGAGCTGCTCCTGGTCTCGGCGGCGTGTGCCGCGACCATGCCGCTCGGCATCGCGGCGCTCGCGGCATGGGGCCAGGTCACCGCGACCGCGTCCGACTACTGGGCATCGTCGCTCGCTGCGACCATCGGTCTCGCGCTCGCCGTCGTGGCCGCGCGCACGCTGCACGGCGTGCGGGCGGAGGTGGCCAGCGCACAGCGCATGGGCGGCTACGAGCTGGTGCGGCTCATCGACCAGGGCGGCATGGGCGAGGTCTGGGAGGCGCGACACCTGATGCTCGCGCGGCCGTCCGCGGTGAAGCTCATCCTCCCGGAACGGCTGCAGGCCGAGGGGCCGGCGCGCGCGGCCGCGCTCGAGCGCTTCACGCGCGAAGCGCAGATCACCGCGTCGCTGCGGTCACCACACACCGTGCAGTTGTTCGACTTCGGCGTAACCTCCGAAGGCGTGCTCTATTACGCCATGGAGCTGCTGGAAGGGGTGAACCTGGAGCATTTCGTCTATCGCCATGGCCCACTCGCGCCCCGGCGCGCCGTCCACTGGCTCCGACAGATCTGCCACTCGCTCGGCGAAGCGCATGCGAGCGGGCTCACGCATCGCGACTTGAAGCCCGCGAACCTGCTCGTGTGCACGTACGGCCGCGAGCACGACGTGGTGAAGGTGCTGGACTTCGGCCTCGCGCGCCGGGCGACGGCCGGAGAAGCGCCGCGCCTCACGCGAGCGGGTGCCTGGCTCGGCACGCCGGGCTGGATGGCACCCGAGCAGATCTTCGACGGCGCCGTGGACGCGCGCACCGATCTCTACGCGCTCGGCTGCGTGGCGTACTGGCTGCTCGCGGGCGAGCGGTTGTTCGCCGTGGAGGAGCAGGGCGAGCTGCTCCGGCAGCACGCGCAGTCCGATCGGGTGCGCTTGAGCGAGCGCGCGAAGCAGCCGATCCCGGCCGCGCTCGAGGACGTGGTGATGGCGTGCGTGGCGAAGGATCCCGGCGCGCGGCCCCGCGACGCGGACGAGGTGAGCGCTCGGCTCGCCGCGAGCGTGCCCGGCGAGCCGTGGACGTCGGCCGACGCCGCGGCGTGGTGGTCGGCGAACAGCGACCAGCGCTGACGTCCGGGCCGTGCCCGCCGCTGTGCTACGGTCGCCTGATGAAGAGCCATACCGCCTACCTCACCATGAACCTGCCCACGCGCCGCGGGTTCGTGAACATCACCGGCGATGTGCGCGACGCCGTTCAAAAGTCCGGGGTGCGTGAGGGGATGGTGCTCGTCAACGCCATGCACATCTCCGCCAGCGTGTTCATCAACGACGACGAGTCGGGCCTGCACCACGACTACGACGTGTGGTTGGAGAAGCTCGCGCCGCATGCGCCCACGGGCCAGTACCGCCACAACGACACCGGCGAGGACAACGCGGACGCGCACCTGAAGCGCCAGGTGATGGGGCGCGAGGTGGTGGTGGCGATCACCGCCGGCCAGCTCGACTTCGGGCCATGGGAGCAGGTGTTCTACGGCGAGTTCGACGGCCGCCGCAAGAAGCGCGTGCTCATCAAGGTGATCGGCGAGTGAGCGGCGCAGCGGTTGCCACGGCCCGGGCGCTAGAGCCGGCCGACCTGCCGCGCGTGTGGGAGATGATCCGCGGGCTCGCGGAGTACGAACGCATGACCGACATCCTCACCGGCTCGCGCGACCGGCTCGAGGCGCTGCTGTTCGGCGAGCCGCGCGCGTTCTTCGGCCAGGTGGCGGAGCTGCCGGGCGGTCGCCTCGTCGGCTATGCGCTCTACCACTTCACGTGGTCCTCGTTCCGCACCAACCAGCGCATGTGGCTCGAGGACCTGTTCGTGGAGGAGTCCGCGCGCGGCTCGGGGGCAGGCGAGGCGTTGATGCGCGCGTTCGCAGCGGACGCGCTCGCGCGCGGATGCCATCGCGTCGACTGGCACGTGCTGGAGTGGAACCCGGCGCGCGGCTTCTACGAGCGGCTGGGCGCGCGGCGCTCGGACGACGGCATGCTCCAGTACGGCCTCGACGCGGCGGCGCTGAAGCGGCTGCTCGGGCGCGACTGAGCCCCGCTCAGGGCGACGGTGTGGGTGTGGCGCGCGGCCGGTAGAACGCGAACCCGTCCGCGTCCCCGGTGCGCTCGTAGCCCGCGCGCAGCGGGCGCATCACCGCGTCGCCGAAGTGGAAGTCGCGATACCACGCCTCGCTGGCCGCATCGGTCTCGAGCACGATCAGCGCCCAGCGGCGCTCGGTGGTCTCGGTCGCGATGCGCTGCGCGCGCGGGTCGCCGGCGAGCGCGCGCGAGCGGAGCGTGGAAGGATCGCTGATCGGCGAGCGACGGCCTGCCGCGAGCAGCAGCAGCGGGTCCTCGGCGAGCACGGGCCCCGGCTCCGCACGCACCACCGCGAGCACCTGCGCGCGCTTCGCCGAGGGGTCCGCGGCGTAGCGCGACTGTGCCCAGAGGTCGCGCCACGCGGCGGCGGGGAGCAGCACCGTGACCGCGACCAGGGCGAGCGTGCGCGCGGGCGAGGTCTCCCACGCCGCGCCCGCGCAGACGCCGGCGAGTGCCACCGCGGTGAGCAGATGGTTGTGGTCGGCGCCGCGATTGGCGAGCACGCCCATCGCCACCAGCAGTGCGGCCCCGGTGCTCCAGCGCAGCGGCGAGCGGCGCATCGCGGGATCGAGCAGCGCCGAAACCCCCATCACCGCGACCAGCCCGAGCTCGGCGAACGAGGCGAGGTAGCGCAGCAGCTCCGCGGGTCCGCGCACCGGGTTCGAGAGGTTGGGCGGCGCGAACACCGTGGTGGAGAGCGCCTGCGCGTACCACGACAGCGAATGGAACGGGGCGAGGAGCGCCACGACCACGACGCAGGCGAGCGCGAAGCGGAGCACGAAACGCGCGACCGTGGCGCCGTCTCGCGCGAACACGCTCATGGCGACGATCGCGAGCGGTGCCGCCACCTCCGACACCTTGCACGCCCAGGCCGCGGCGGCGAACGCCGCGCACGCCCAGCCTTTCAGCTCGCGATCGCGCAGCCACGCGCCCACCGCGAGCACCGAGAACGCCGCGGCGAGCAGGTCCGCGCGGCCGCCGAGTGTGGCGACCTTGAACAGGTTGCACGCCGCGAGCAGCGCCAGCGCCAGGCGCGCGCCGGTGGTACTCGCGCCGGCCGCGCGCGCCGCCCACGCCACGGCCCCGAGCAGCAGCAGCGCGGAGAGGAGCGAGCCCGCCCGCAGCGCGTGGAGCCACGACAGCCCGGCGCGCTTCAACGCCGCCACGAGCAACGGGTAGGGGGGCGCGTAGAGTGCGCCCAGGTACTCGCTCGCGCCCTCGTGCCCCGCGGCCTCGCCGTGGAGCGCCGCGTCGGCGAGGACGGCGACGGTGCCGCTGGCGTGGTTCATCTCCACCCACGTGTCCCAGGCCCGGACCACGATCGCCGCCCAGGTGACGAGTGCCACGACCAGCACCGCGGTGACGGCCCCATCGCGAGTGACGCGCATGGCGGCGCAGTCTAGCGGCGCCGCCGCGCGGGGCGCGACTCAGCCACGCGGCAGCAGGGCGCGGACCCGGGCCGCGAGCGGCTCCGGCAGCGGCTCGGCGAGCATTGCCTCGGTCCGCGCGCGGTCCGCGCCCGTGCGCTCGAGGTGGGCGAGCAGCGACTCCGCCCGTGCCGCACGCCGTTCACGCAATGAGGGCTCGTCGTACTCGCCCATCAACCAGTAGGCGCACGCCCAGCCCTCGGTGCTCGCGATCGGCAGGCCGCGCCAGTGACGGCTCACGGACAGCCTCACGCGCACGATCCCCGCGGGCACGAAGAACGCGAAGCGCGGGATGACCTCGGTGCGCGCCTCCGCGAAGGCGAGCTTCCAGTCGGCGTGGCAGCCGCCGTGGCCGTGGAACTCGTACGGCTCGCCGGCGAACACCGCGCGCACCTGGTCGGGCCCGGCCTCCACCTGGATGTCCCAGTCGTTCACGCGCTCGACGAGGCCCAACGAGGCGAGGAGCCCGCTCGCGCCCACGCCCCACTCGATGCCGGCGGCATCGAGCCGGTCGGTGAGGCGACGCAGCGGCTCGATGGGCGGGAGCTCCAGGCCGGGCGCGCCGGCGTCGGCGAGCGTGGCCGCGGCGCCCTCGGCCAGCGCATCGAGCAGCGGGGTCGCGGCCTCGACGAAGGCGGTCGAGGGCTCGATGTGCAGGTGCCGTGCGCAGCGCGTCGCGATCGCCGCCGGCACGCCCGCCGCGTCCTTCCGCCCGTGCGTGCGCGCGAGGCCATCGTATTCGCCGTAGCGGCGGGCGAGGTGGGCGCGGAGTGCCGCTTCCCGACCGGGCGCTGCGAGCGCGGGCACCACGATCTCGTGCAGCGCGTCGATCAGCTCGGCCTTGGCGTCGCTGCGGTCGTCCTCGGCGACGACGCCGCGGATCACCGCGTGCAGCGCCACCGCCTGCCATTCGAGCTCCGCGGCCGCCTCGGACACGCTCCCGAGCACGCCCGCCTCCGCCAGCTCGTGCAGCAGCCTCGGCGAGACGCCGGTGAAGAACGCCGCCAGCGCGTGCGCGCTCATCGGGCGATCGATCGCGCCATCACTTCGGCGGGTTCGAGCTCCAGTCGTAGAAGCCCCTGCCCGTCTTCCGGCCGTGCATGCCGGCGAGCACCATGCGCTTCAAGAGCGGCGGCGCCGCGAAGCGGGGCTCCTTGAACTCGTCGAACATGATCTCGCTGATGTAGTACGTGGTGTCGAGCCCGACGTAATCGGTGAGGAACAGCGGCCCCATCGGGTAGCCGCAGCCCAGCTTCATGGCGTTGTCGATGTCGTCGCGGCTCGCGAGGCCCTGCTCGAACACGCGCATCGCGTCCAGCATGTAGGGCACGAGCAGACGGTTGACGACGAAGCCGGTCGAGTCGCCGCAGTTGACGACCGTTTTGCCGATCGCCATGCACCACGCGTTCGCCTCGGCGACCGCCGCAGGATCGGTGCGCACGGTGCGCACCACCTCGACCAGCTTCATGAGCGGCACCGGGTTGAAGAAGTGAAGCCCAAGGAAGCGCTGCGGGCGCTTGCAGAAGTTGCTCATCTCGGTGATCGAGAGGCTCGAGGTGTTCGAGGCGAAGATCGCGCCCGGCTGGGCGATCCCCTCCATCGCCCCGAACAGCTCCTTCTTGAGCGGAAGGCTCTCGGGCGCGGCCTCCACGATCAGGTCGCAGTCGGCGAGGTCCTCGAGCTTTACGGTGCCGGTGAGGTTCTTCTTCACCTTGTCCAGCTCGTAGGGCGCGACCTTGCCCTTGTCCACGCCCGCCTGCAGGAACTTGTGGATCGCGCCCAAGCCCTTCTCGAGCGCGTTCGGCGACACCTCGCGGACGATGGTGGGGAAGCCCGCCTGGGCGCTGACCTGTGCGATGCCGCTGCCCATCAAGCCGCAGCCGAGCACGCCGACTTTCTGGATCGCCATGGAAGAGGATGCCTCCGGAGAGACCAAGGGACGCACGCGAAGCGTGGGGAAAAGCGCGACGCAGGATAGGCGCGCTCCCGGAGGCAGACAAGCGCCGCGGTGCCGGCGCGAGCTCGACTCGCCGCCCGGGCCCGAGCTCGTGGCGCTGGCTCGCGAGCTGGGGTTGGACGGCTCTTGCCAGAGTTCATAGAGTCGCTGGCCATGCTCAGGTTCACGCTGCTCATCGTCATCGTGCTCGCGGCCTCGCGCGCGGCGGCCGCGGACACGAGCGCACCGCCGGCCTCTGTCCGCTACCAGCTCGGGCTCCTGACCCGCGGCCCCGCGTGGACGCCCGAGAAGAACGCGCACACCGACAGCATCCAGGCCGGCCACATGGCGAACATCCTGCGCATGGCGCAGGCGGGCGCTCTGGTGGCCGCGGGACCGTTCGAGAACGGCGGCGACCTGCGCGGCGTGTTCGTGTGGACGCCGGAGGCGACCGCGCTCGACAGCATGCTCGCCGGCGATCCGGCGATCGTGAGCGGCCGGCTCGAGTGCCGGCTCTCGATCTGGGTCGCACCCCCCGGGATCGGGGACGACTATCGGCGGCGCGCGGCCCAGGGCTTGCGCGACTCCATGGTCACGTTCGGGTGGGTGATGCTCCGCCGCGGCCCCAAGTACGACTCGCGTCCGACTCCAGCGGTGGAGCAGTTGATCCGCAAGCACTTCGAGTACACGGAGAAACTGCGCGCGAGCGGCCAGCTCGTCTACGCGGGCGCGATCGAGGGCACGGGCGAGCTGCGCGGCGTGCTGCTGATGCAGGGCGACAGCACCGCCACGGCGCGCGCCGTGAAGGACGATCCGGCGGTCAAGGCCGGCCGGTTCACGCCCCAGGTCCTGCGCTGGTGGACCGCGCTCGGGAACGTCCCGGGGCACTGAGGAGAAGATAGGAGCCATGGCGACGACTGGGCTGATCGAATCGCTGGCGCTCGAAGCGACGAGCAAGATCGTGCTGCTCGTGCTCGACGGACTGGGCGACCTGCCGGACCCGGCGAGAAAGGGCCAGACGCCGCTCGAGGCGGCGCGCACGCCGAACCTGGACGCGCTCGCGCGCGCGAGCGCGCTCGGCCGGCTGACACCGGTCGCGCCCGGCATCACGCCCGGGAGCGGCCCCGGGCACCTCGGGCTCTTCGGCTACGACCCACTCACGCACTTGGTCGGCCGCGGCGTGCTGGAAGCGCTTGGCGCCGGCATCGACCTCAAGCTCGGGGACGTCGCGGCGCGCGCGAACTTCTGCACGGTCGATGCTGCCGGCGTCGTCACCGATCGGCGCGCCGGTCGCATCGCGACCGACGTGTGCGCGCGGCTCGTGGACAAGCTGCGTGCGAGTGCGGCCCGCATCGACGACATCGAGATCGTGCTTCAGGCGGGGAAGGGGCATCGCTTCGTCGCCGTGCTGCGCGGGCCCGGCCTGGGTGGCGCGGTGAGCGACGCCGACCCGCACAAGGAAGGGAAGCCCATCCCCAAGTCGCACGCGCTGGAACCCGGGGCGACGAACGAGAAGACGGCGCGCGTGGTGAACACGTTCGTCGCCCGGGCGAGCGAGGTGCTGAAGGGCGACCACCCCGCCAACGCCATCCTCGCGCGCGGGCTCTCCGAGCGCCCGAAGTTCGCGGGCTACGGCGAGCGCTTCAAACTGAGGGCGGCCGCGATCGCCGCCTACCCGATGTATCGCGGGGTCGCGAGCCTCGCCGGCATGGACCTCTACGTGCCGCCCGGTGAGGGCGCCGCCGAGGCGTTCGCCACCGCGGCCCAGCAGTGGGCCGGCCACGACTACCTCTTCATCCACGTCAAGGGCACCGACATGGCGGGCGAGGACGGCGATTTCGACGCCAAGGTGAGCGTCATCGAGGCCGTGGACCAGGCCCTGCCGCAGCTCCGAGCGCTCGCGCCCGACGTGCTCTGCATCACCGGCGACCACTCGACGCCGGTGCCGATGCGCGGCCACTCGTGGCACCCGGTGCCGGTGCTGCTCCATTCCAATGTGTGCTTCCCCGACAACCATGCCCGTTTCCACGAGACCACGTGCCGGACGGGCTCGCTCGGCGAGCTTGCGAGCAAGGACCTCATCGCGGTATTGCTTGCCAACGCCGGGCGTCTCGACAAGTACGGAGCCTGAATGCTCGCCAGACGCCTCACCCAGATCCGAGCGGCCCTCTTCTGCGCCGCCCTGCTCGCGCTTGCCGGATCCGCCGTACGCGCCCAGACGCTGCCGCCGCCGCTCTCGAACCCCAAGTTCGGCTTCCCCGTTCCGGGCGACTACGTGACCCCGGCCACCGCGGCGAGCGCCGGCCTCGCGCTCTCCGACCGCTGGCTCGGGAAGTCCGTGTACGAGAACCCGGCCGCGAACGTGCCCAAGGGCGTCGAGGTCTCGCCCGTCTACCAGCGCACGAGCCGGCAGGACATCTCGTCCACGAATCGCGACTTCGACCAGACGTTCGGCTACATCGACATCGTCGGCGCCTCGCTGTCGATGCCCACGGGCAAGTGGGGGCTCGTGCTCTACGGCTGGCAGCCCGTGCTCCGGCTCGAGGAGCAGACCTACACCACGGGCCCGCAGATCTCGCCCGCCGAGGTTCGCCAGCTCGACAGCCAGCGTGAGATCCGCGGCGGCGCGGCCATCTCGCGCAGCTTCGGCGCCTACCGCGCCGGTGTCTCCGGCGAGTGGGTGCACCGCGACGACAACTACGAGACCCACCTCCAGTCGGGTGATCCGCTCGCCGGCGACCAGGTCACCACGTTCAGCGGCGACGGCTACGGCGCGAGCGGGGGCGTGACCTACGAGAAGGACCCGGACAAGCTGCACGGCATCTGGGTGGGCGCGGCCGCGCACTACGGCGCCGAGATCCCGCTCACGGGCACGGTCGATCAGCACCTGGCCGCGTTCGACACCACGTGGGCGTTCGACGCCACCCGAGGGAGCGAATGGTCCGGCGGGCTCTCGGCGCGGATGACCGTGGCGCCCTCCACGCGCGTGCTCCTCGGCCTCTCCGGGCGTTCGGGCCAGACCTGGGACGGTTTCGGCGTCGAGACCACGTCGGGCACCGGGTGGAGCGCGGGGCTCGACTGGAAGGACGAGGAGCTCCCTTGGGGCGCGCGCTTCGGCGTGGGGCAGGAGTGGAACTCCGGCGCGCTCGAGGAGCGGGCGGGGCTGTTCTCGTTCGGGTTCACGTACGTGTCGGGGGGACTGGTGATGGACTTGGGGCTCCTCCACCGGAACCTCGAGCGCGAGACCTTCGCGCACTCCGCCGACGACCGCGCGGTGCTGACGGTGCAGGTGGGCTTCTAGGCACGTCCGTCGCGTTTCGCAACGAAAGGCTGAACGCGAGGCGACGTCGCTGGGCTCTCTCCTGCCTGATGGCGATGGACCTTGCGTGGGGCCAATGGTCCCGCGAGACTCAGGTCTCCCGGAGTTCCCCACACCATGCCCCAGACCCTGCGCCGCAGGGGCCATGATCCCCTGCCCACCGGCACCCGGAGCGGGTGTCGCCCGCGCCCAGCCCGCGGCATCGCCGCAATCGCCGTCACCCTGCTCGCCCTGGCTACGGCCCCTGCAGCCGCCATCACCGTGACCGTTCCGGACGACTTCAAGACGATCCAGCAGGCGATCGATTCCGGGGCCGACACAGTTCTGATTCGCGCAGGCAGTTACCCTGAGACGCCTCAGGCAAACCGTGGCGTCACCTTGCGCGGCATTGGCACTCAGCGACCGCAGCTGGGCGGGCTGAGCATCTCCAACCCGCTCTCTCTCGTGTCCCGTCGCTGGGAAGTGAGCGGCATAGACTTTGCGGGCAGCGTCGAGATCTCCAGCACTTCCAGGTCGATGGGCGCGAACTCGCGGAGCCAGCCGAGGGGCGCCCTCACGCGGTCACCCCGAACTGGGCGAGGAAACGGACGTCGCCATCGATCAGCATCCGCATGTCCGGTATCGCGTAGCGC
>Ga0209811_10000858_pt1 | contig 11033 bp, 9 predicted proteins | sample Coa_R1_6_FD_187161 | JGI IMG/M metagenome (GOLD analysis project Ga0209811, IMG submission 187161) | Surface soil microbial communities from Centralia Pennsylvania, which are recovering from an underground coalmine fire. - Coalmine... | ecosystem: Environmental > Terrestrial > Soil >...
ATCGAAATTACCATTAGACGCATCAATTACTTGTTGTGCAGATAATGCGCTACTCCATACTCTAACCTCATCCACATCACCAATAAAGTAATTACTAAGTGAATCAGCATTGGCACCCAATCTTACTGGTTCTTCACCACCATTGTCAGGACTCCCTGAGGCTGATTTCGTAGCGACCATCACTCCGTCTACATAAAGATTGACAGCTGAACCATCATATGTTACCACTGCGTAGTGCCACTTACCATCACTGTATGAAAGAGGTGATGTTGCATACATTGGCTTTCCGGTTGAAGTTTCAAATCCTGCCTGTATTTTTTCTGCATTGTTCATCCATATTCCATAGTTCATATTGCCTGTATCGCCGGCTTTATTGACTATGAAGGCATTTGTATTGTAATCATTTGACGTTTTGAACCATGCAGCAACACTGAATTTTGATACGGAGCTTGTATTGTTTACGTCTAGATGGCTCACTTCTGTTTGGTTGTTTTGAGAATAGACAGATTGAGAATTTAAAATCGCGATTATAGATAATAGTGCCAAAGTGACTATTGTGCCAAGAAATGTCAGGTTATAATTGAAATTTCTCATAAAATTTTTCGTTTAATTTACTGGTTGCCGACTTATTACTTTATCTGTAATCTGTCACTAGAGTAGGATTAGAGCTTTTTATTATGTAAGAATTACAATCTTAAAATTCGATGAAAAGGGAGTAATTAATTAGCATAATCCTATCATTCATAACGTATCATGCTAAGATGTTATTACTTTTTAAGATCAAAGTTGTCTAACCCTTGCTGCTTGCGTTTGAACCTGTCGTTTTCCAATGTTAGGTAATATTTACACAATTAATAATAGATCACTACAGTGTTACAAGTCACAATATTGATGCTAAAATTGACTAGTATCAAAATTCGAAAACCTACTTCCTGCACTATTCCCATCATTGCTGATTAAAATACTCTTTTACAGCGCACATGACCCTTTTGGGCAAAGTGTGCAGAATCAAGACCCTTTCCTTGTCAGCTAGGAGACATTTTGCTTACCAGTATTCGCCATTTTTACCGTGAGCATCCTAGCCTGAGAGTGACAAACTCGGCCCATAGACGTATTTGCCGGTAGTACTAGTGCTAGTACCAGTCTTTGTGATGCTAAACTCATCTAGCTTACTACCACCATTTGAATAGTATTGTCCTAAGAGTTTATACCCGTTGTTAGTTACGACTATGTTAAGAGCACCGAATTTTTTATCTTGCTGAGTCTTTACAAATGAAGCCTTGCCAGACAGGGCATGGAAGTTCACCCCTCCTGTACCAACAATCACGAATATTTCTCCCTTCGGATCGTTATAGTTCGTTGAACTGCTGCTGGTTATCGTAGGAGAAGAAGTCCCATCATATGTAACCGGATACGTGCGTTGATAATTGTGGACATGTCCCTGCAAGACAACGTCTACACCGTATTTATCAAACATGGCATGATAAGTGCTTCTAAGTGACTTGGCAGTTGAACCCGTGTTAGAACACGAAGAAGAGCTGCAGGTGTTAGGGGATGTATAAAATTCTTTATGCAGATATACTATAATCCACTTTATGTTTGGATTTTGCGACGCGTACGCAAGATCACTTTTAACAAAATTATATTGGGAAGAACCTGTTGAGAAGCTAACATGATCTGTATCCATCACCAGCACATGAACGTTATTGTAGCCAAATGCATAATATGTCTTTGACAAACCAAATGCGCTCATATACTGACTAAATCCCTCGTCACTATCGTCCTCATGATTCCCGATTGCAATTCTGGTTTTACTTTTAATGTCGTTAATTTTACTGAGCCAACACGAAGCCGTTGGTGAATAAGAGTAATCGCCTACAGCAAGCACACGTTCCGGGCCCTTTCCTTTGATATTACTTACGGTACTTGATGTGGATGAGGTACAACCCCAATCACCTGCTGCACCAAAATTAAAGTCTGCAAAAACTATTCCAGATGTGGCAACTATACTAAATAAGAGAAAACAACCCGAAGCGGCAGAAATTAGGGTTATCTTGCCATAAGAAAAAAACATTATTCAACGTTCCACCATGTTTTACTTATAAGAGTTGCAGAATCTCTCTCTAGATCTTTCTCATAAGGAAAATTTTGACTTAATTCCAGCAAAATTGGTTCAAGACTTAAATATTCTCAACAATAATTACATTTATGGGATTATTTGACAAGCTAAAGCACGCATTTGTAGGAGGAAAAGAAAAGGCCAAAGACGCTGCTGCAAAAACTGAAGCAAAGGCAAAAGAGACGGCGGCCAAGGCAGAGACTGAGGCGAACAAGGTAAAGTACAAGGCAGAGACTGAGGCGGACAAGGTAAAGTACAAGGCAGAGACTGAGGCGGACAAGGCAAAGTACAAGGCAGAGACTGAGGCGGACAAGGCAAAGTATAACGAAGATACTGCTGACGACTTGAAGTAAAATTGATGTAAAAAACAAATATGTCCAAATCGGAGTTTGGTCGTCTTTAATGTTTACTATCAACTGCGATTTAATAGCAAAATTCAAACGCAAGGCATAACGTTTCTAATAACTAGTAGTTTTGCTTGTGAGTGAGCTTTATGTCAAAGTATTGAAATAGCACAACCAAGTTATTTTGATTTCTAATTACTGGTGACACGTCATCCAATTTGTATCTGTTATGGGAGAGCTAAATGTTACCAGATTCATGGTATGATTCTATCTGAATAGTTGCATGTGTGATATCATAACCCTTTTCAAGTATTGAATTTATTTCCTGTAATATATCACTGGATTTCTTATTATCTATAATTACAACATGCGCCGACAGGGCGTGAATACCAGAACTTATCGTCCAAATATGCAGGTCAAAAACACCAGTTACACCTCTTACCTTCAAGATAGAATTTTTTATTTCTTCATGACACAAATGGATTGGAGTCCCTTCAATCAAAATGTGAATTGCCTTTTTTAATAGCAGCCAGGTTCTTGGAATAATCAGCGCTACAATACCGATGCTTATTAACGGATCTGCAAGGTAAAAGCCTGAAATATAGATGATTATTCCGGCCACAATAACACCAGCAGAACCAATGCTATCAGCGAAAACTTCTAAATACGCACCATGTACGTTAAGGTTCTCCTCTGCCACTTGCTCTTTTACTTTATTGTAATAATCTCTTTCATAGTCCTGTTGTAACCTTTTTCTATTTACACGTGTTCTACCCAATACGCGAACTCCCACCAGGTTTATAGCAAGACCTATCGACGCAACAATTATCATTGGAAGCCCACTGACCGGGGCTGGGTGGATAATTCTTTGAAAGCCTTCTATCAAGATAAATACAGACAATAATATCAGAAATATGCTGTTTAGAAGGGATGCCAATATTTCGCCACGATAAAATCCATATGTCCTTGTTGGAGTCGCAGGCTTTTGTGTAAAGGATATGGCCAAAAGTGCCATTACAAGCCCTGCAACATCTATGAGCATGTGCCCAGCATCTGAAATAACAGCAAGGCTTCCTATCTTTACACCGGCTATAATTTGGATGACAAAATAAGATGAAGTTAATATCAGTACTAGTTTTATTGACTTTTTAGTGCCATTACCCGCTGATAGAATACTTGCCAATTAATCTTCACATCTGATATAGATAAGTTCAAATCTTATATAAATAAGAACTAACCTACAACGCAGTATTTTACAGTTATAACATAGAGATAGTAATTTATCGATACCAATTAAAAGTAGTCACTAATCAATAAGCTGACACCGAAATTTATTATACCTTTGATGACATTGTTGACCTAATTTAAAATTGTTAACATATATGGAAACAAATTGGAAAAAAGAAAGTGGTTTTGATACTCATAGATATGATCTAACAATTAGCATGATAGAATCCTCGAAAATTAGGGTAGAGCAGCAAGCAAAAATTGAAAAAATATCGTTGGTGTCGTTTCTAAATGAGGATCAAAGGAAACCTTTTGCTAACATATGCAGGCATCTAAAAGGCAATGACAATAATTTTTATCAAAATAGCAATTTACATGTGACTTTATTTGGGTTTGGGCCACTTGAAAATGAAATTTATGAAGGAATACAAAAAAGGGTTCAGCAATTCTCAGAACGAAAGCCAGTTAAAAATATGAATATCAGGTTTGATTGCGTTAGGCCTGGTGCCGCATACATAGGGGGCAGGACGCTAAAACCTATTCATGGTATAAGCAATGGGACGGTAGTTGCCTATGGTGATGTCACTCAAAATAGGGATTTTTGCAACTATACTAACAAATTGACTAAATTTCTTCTAAGGGACAAGAAAATAAAATCAAAACTGGGAGCCAATTTTAGGAGAAAGTTTCCCGCAGTTTGGTGTACATTAGGGTATTATGACAGAAAAGACAATTTTAAAATTCGCAGCAGCCTTCAGAAGATCTTTAGCCAGTACAGTAGATTGGGAGGTAACGCTTTTAATTTTAAATTTCCCATTTCAGAAATTGCACTGGTTAAATCCAAGTACAAAAACTTGAGATATTCAAAACTAATACAGAAATACCCTTTGTAAAATATTTCATTTTTATATTAACTTTTTTTCATAACCCTGCCATAATCATAGGTAATTGAATTCTACTCCCAGATCTTTTCTCCAAAAGTAAACTTCTTGTTCAGCAAAAAGTTGCCAAGCGAAGCGACGCAAACAGCCATTATGAGAGATATGCCGTACTGTATATGAAAATTCTCTACAAAAACAAATACTAATGATAACTGAATGACTACGCCAAATGAACAAAATGCCAAAAAAGTTAGGTACTGCTTAAAAAAATGTCTAAAGGAAAAATCTCTATCTTCAAATGTCCACACTTTATTCAGTACGAAGTTTGTAGTTATCGATACCATTATGCCGACCAAAGTAGCCTGCAGGTACCATACATTTGATACTACGTTTGCAAGAAGATATGAAACTATAAAGTTGATAAGGAAACCGCTTGCTCCTACTGTGAAGAATCTACCAGCCTTAGACAAAAAGAGAACGGATTTATGTCTTTTTTGCTCTACAACATCATTGGCATTTTGCAATTCCTTTGATTTTATACCATACCGGTAAAGGTCCCATACCGCTGTTAAGTAGTTCAATATTCTATTAAATTTTATTTTTTTTGTACTTGGTGCACCTTGTTCTTTAATAGGGATCTCTTTTACAGCAACTTTGGCATTTTTATTTTTGACTTTTACAAGAATCTCAAGGAGAGCCTCCTTCCCTTTGCCTTCGAAGCTAATGTCTTTGACAAGGTTGCGTGAAAATGCAAAGCAACTGGATGTAGGATCTTGAACATTTTTAACTTTTAGTCCATATCTTGCTATCATTTTACCTACCTTGCTCATCGTGCTTTGTACTAAAGACATTCTTTGGTCCCGTGCACCTTCAACAAACCTTGAGACCACAATTATAAAATTCGGATTTGCAATTAGTTCTTCAAAAAGCTCAGGTATGGTTTCTTCAGAATATGGATGATCTGCATCCATAACCAAAATATATTTTCCCGCAGATAGTGCAATTCCCCTCATGACAGCTGAGGCAAAATCACCTTGAACATTAAGGTGCCGAACTTTCCCGCCAATATTTTCATAATGGTAGGTTGAACCTGGCTTTTTGTCTGTATAAGCGCTGTTGTCCAGAATATTGTAATGAACTAAAATTACTTCTCGTGGGATCTCCTTTGGAATTAACGACATTACGTGGTTAGGAAGATGATACGTAGGAATCTGAGCATTTTGAGTTAGTAAAATAATCGAAACCAAATTAGATCCCTTCATTTCATCATCTATTATAAGGGAATTACTTTGTCCATTTAACATAATATTGTAATTTGAATTTATTCAAAAGTACTTTTAAGGCTTTCCGTACAGAAAATGGAAAGTGAAGTTCGAATTTTTTGACTTTTCCAACGAGATTACGATCGGTTTTAATGGTGCGGATAATAGTTCTCATTAGTTTTGGCGCAAATATTTTATGATGACAGTACCTCTTCGACATTTACCAGAGTTACGTTTTTGGATTTGAGAATATGCTTTTTGGTAGACGGATTGACTTACGTTACATTTCATTAAAATTGAGTGAATGTTTTGTCAATTGTTCAGTAATTATGTATGAAAGCAATTGAATCTTCTGAGATTCTTAACTTCAATGCTATTAGCTGAGGGCCTTGTAAAAGATTCCCAGACTGACTTTTTCCTACATTTGAAATGCAACTAGCCTTTCTAGACTGCGAATTTTCTACATTCCACTACTTGGTATTAATCTTATTCCTTCAGCACGGGATTTTAAATTAACACACTCCAAAGAAGTAAATATTACGCCAAATATTATGCTAAATTGCCACTTGTATTCGGATTCTTTGCTGGTGTATGAATGCACTCATTCTTAATAGCTCTTAAAGCGTCGACAAAAGACTCTGGTAGTGTTGGATGTGCATGAATCATTCCAAAAATCTCCCTGGGCGAGAGCCTAAGTTTCACTGCAAGTGCAGCCTCTCCTATCATCTCTCCAGCATGAGATCCAATGATATATGTCCCAACAACATGGTCATTTTGTTCGTAGACCTTAACCAAGCCCCTCGTTTCCCCCAAACAATTTGCCTTCGCACTTGCTGTAAATGGAAATTCACCAAACTTTCCACTTAAGTCACCTACGAAGGCAACTTCAGGATAGGTGAAAACACATGCCGGGATGCAACGATAGTCTATGGAAGCGTTTTCCATTCCCATTATGCTTTCAGCTGCCACCTCGCCTTGTTTTGCTGCCACATGTGCAAGCTCGTACAAGCCAGTCACATCACCAATTGCGTATATGTTATCAACGTTAGTCTGCATTTTGTTATTCGTGCTAATACCTTTTTTGTTGAAACCTACACCAATTTCATTCAGTTCATCAGGATTCAAGTTTGGTTTTCTACCTATACAAACGAGTACCTTGTCTGATTCAATTTTTTCTCCATTAGCGACCACTTTTCTGTCGATAACTTTTTCTACTTTCGAGCCCGTCTTGATACTTATGCCATCTAGAATCATGTACTTTTCTAATGCAATTCCAATTTCCTCAATCTGATTAGGCAGTATATGGTTTTCGGCTTCGATTAAAGAAACTTTGCAGCCTAGGGCATTTAGTATGGAAGCAAACTCGCAACCGCTATACCCAGCCCCTATAATGGTAACGGACTTCGGTAATTCATTTAATTCTAAAATTGATGTGGTGGATAGTAAATCGCCTTCGAATTTAAGTTCCGGCAAACATATCGGAAAGCTACCTGTAGCAATGACAATATTCTTTGTTTTTATAGTCTTGTCATTGACGATCACTTCTGACTTTGAAACTATGTGTCCTGTGCCATCGATCAAATCCACGCCATTGCTATTCAGAAGAAGTTTTATTCCAGAAGCCAACCTAGACACCGTAGCCTGCATCCTAGATTTTATAGCCTTGTAGTCCAATTCCATTTCAATATTCAAGCCATACTTCTTTGCATTACCCGCTCTCCTCACAGTATCTCCGATTGAGTGTAGGAACTTGGTAGGAATACAGCCTCTTTGTGTACACGTCCCCCCCAAACCATCTCTTTCAATCAAGCAAACGCGGCCACCTAGCTGTGCTGTCCGAATAGCACAGGTGTATCCTCCTGGGCCTGCTCCTATGATCGCTGCGTCATACATGCCAGAGCTAGCTTCAAAATACTAGGCAATAAATATTCTAATTTGCTAATGCCACGTACGATAACATGGATTGAAGTCACTTTATCCACCTAGTTTGCATGTCGGCTCACCGGTGGGCAGATATCTGAGGCACGGAAGAAATTCCTAATCTACCTTCTGTGATTCCATTGATGCGAAGAATATTTTTGAGCTACCTTTTTTTTGCAATCTTCCTTTTCTATTTCTGTAATCTCATCTTCAATGAATTGGGCGCTAAATTTTTCAGAGAAAGAGGCTTTCAATTGGGAAGCAACCTCTTCGAATGTCCTATTCAGTCCATTGACCCTAGATTTTGCGTCAACTATCATTTTGTCCTTCAACTTTTCTGGTGGAACTTTTAGTACAGAAAACATCTTCTCAAAATTGACATTCAATAATATGGTTCCATGCTGCAGGAGTGTTTTATTTTTCCTAGTTTGAGCATTTCCAGATATTTTTTTGTTATCTACAATTATATCGTTTAGAGGAACATATTTTGCTTTAAAGCCAAGCTTATTAATACACTCTGTTACTGGTGCGCATATCAATTTGTACGAATCCAAAATGTTGAATGGAAATTTTCTTGTAATAAAGGAGTAGGTTAATTCGAACTCATGCAGGACCGCTCCACCGCCGGTCATCCTTCTTACAACGTCAACGCCGAGTTGCCTGCATCTATCCAAATTTACTTCTTCCTCAATGCTTTGGAAATATCCTACTGAGACGCAGGGAGGAGACCAACCATATAGTCTGAGAATTGGTTCGCTACCATCGATACAGTTGTTTAATAGTACTTCGTCAAGAGCCATATTCCATGGTCCCGGATTGAATCCAGTCTCTAAAAGCCTGATTTTCTTAAATTTCAAACGCCGTATGGTCCTATTATTTGCTACTTTTTATCTTTTCCCTGTTGCACTACTATCTTGTTCTTGTTTCAAGCATCCTAAAATCGCATCTGTTAGGGAATATTGGTCAAAACCAAATACATCAACCTGCTTCAATGCTCTTTCGATCGTTTCTCTGAGAACATATTTGTCTATTTTCGTTCCAATCAGAGAAGATTCAAGCTGATCCAAAGCTTCTTCCGGATATAGAAAAAAGTCTCCAGTAATTTTTATTGAATGGATTAACTTATTCTCCTCGCAGTATGTGAGTGAAACTTTGATCAGCTTCCTAGATTTGTAAACATTGTCCGCCTTTATCATCAATTATTTACCGGCTCACCTTCCCTTAATTGATATCTTGATTCATTTCTCTTTTTCATCTTCTGCTCTTGTAAATTTATGCCATCTTAAGTTTGGCTTGCGCGCTGCGATAACCTCGTCCATGCGTGAGACTGGTCTAGTGTACGGAGCTCCATTGACAAGATCAGGGTTTTCTTTAATTTCATAGGCGATGCTCTTTAAGGCGGTTGCAAATTCATCTAAAGTATTCTTACTTTCAGTTTCCGTAGGTTCTATCATTAAAGCCTCTGGGACAATCAATGGAAAGTAAATGGTAGGAGGATGAAATCCGTAATCCATAAGTCTTTTTGCAATATTCAATGCACTTTTTTGACCCAAATTCCTTGAAGATAAAACGAATTCGTGAGCACATCTGCGATCATAAAAAAGTTCAAAGTCGTCTTTTAGCAGACTGCAAAGATAATTAGCATTCAATATGGCGTGCTCAGATATCTTTCTCATATCAGTCCCCCAGGACATTAGATATGCATAAGCTCTTACTAGCATACCAAAATTTCCATAGCAGTAACGGGTCATGCCTACGGATTTTCGTTTAGTGTAATCTAAGACAAAATTCTTCCCTTTGTTTATTACTCGTGGTAACGGTAAATAGTCTGCCAAATGGTTCTTCACCCCCAATGCACCAGCCCCAGGACCGCCTCCACCATGGGGCGTTGAAAAAGTCTTGTGCAAATTCAGATGAATGAGATCAAATCCCTGATCACCAGGTCTGGCTATTCCTAACATTGCATTCATGTTTGCGCCATCACAATACATTAACGAGCCGTTCCTATGAGCAAGATCACTGATCTCCAAAATTTTTTCTTCAAAAAGTCCAAGAGTATTGGGATTGGTTAACATTACCAATGCGATATCATCTTCAAGCGATTGTTTAAAGTCATTCATATGCATATTACCTCGAGAGTCTGACTTCACAGTAATAGTTTCAAACCTACACATAGATGCTGTAGCAGGATTAGTTCCGTGAGCTGAATCAGGAATGATAATCTTAGTTCTTTTTTCCCTCTTTTGCTTGTAATAGGCTTTTGCTATCATGACACCCAACAATTCTCCTTGCGATCCAGCTGCTGGTTGCAATGAGAAAGCATCCATACCTGTGAGTTTATTGAAATATTGCTCAAGTTCCCACATTAATTGCAGGGATCCTTGATTGCAGCTTTCATGTGAGAGAGGATGTAGTTGTGTGAAGCCTTCTAGCCTGGCAATATCTTCATTTATCTTGGGATTATACTTCATCGTACACGATCCCAATGGATAGAAACCATTGTCAATTCCAAAATTCTTTCTTGACATATTGCTGTAATGTCTTATGACATCAAGCTCACTCACATTTGGAAGTGGAAGTTCTTGTCTGATTAATTCAGCCGGTAGACTTGCAAGGAGATCTCCCTCCTTACCGTTACTCAATTCATCCGTACCAGCATCTGGAAGATACCCAGTGATACTTTCCTCATATTCGAATATCAGCTTCATTGTGAAAACATTGTCTCTTTTATTACTGAAGTGTAAGTTGCTATATCTTGAACTGAATTCATCTCAGTACAACAAATTAGTATATTATCGTCATCCAACTGCAAACCACCAAGTATTCCTTCTTTAAGTAAATTTGAAAGCATCTTTTCTGATGAACCTGAAGGCACACCAACAACGAACTCATCATAAAATGGTTTGTCATTCATGGGTTTAAATCCCATAGTTACCAGTTTCTCTTGAAGTAAATGTGCCCTACTGTAACAAAGCTCTGCGACATTCCTCAACCCACTCCTGCCCATAAGGGCCATGTAAATCGTTGACGCTATTGCCATCAGTGCTACGTTCGTCGTGATGTTGCTAGTGGCTCGTTCTCTTCTTATATGCTGTTCACGTGCTTGGAGCGTTAAAACAAAACCTTTACTTCCTTTGGAATCAGTCGTCATACCAGCAATCCGACCTGGAATTTTCTTCAATAAAAAAGCCTTAACTCCAAGAAAGCCGAGATAAGGACCTCCAAAGTTAATAGGTATACCGAACGACTGTCCTTCTCCCGCCACTATATCGGCGCCATA
>Ga0209811_10000859_pt1 | contig 11015 bp, 6 predicted proteins | sample Coa_R1_6_FD_187161 | JGI IMG/M metagenome (GOLD analysis project Ga0209811, IMG submission 187161) | Surface soil microbial communities from Centralia Pennsylvania, which are recovering from an underground coalmine fire. - Coalmine... | ecosystem: Environmental > Terrestrial > Soil >...
GATCGCGGCGACCGTGTGCTCGCGCGCGAGCGCCTCGAACAGCGGCCCGAGCTCGACCCGGTCGTACTCGGCGGCGTGCTCGAGGCCGAACGCCGGAGTCACAACCAGCGTCTCGTCCGCCGTCTCGATCCGCGCCGACCGGCCGCCGTAGCTCGTTCGGACCCTCGCTCCGGCCAGCGGCTCGAGCCGCTTGCGCACGTTCTCGCGTCCGACGTAGCGCGCCACGACGCGGACACTAGGAGGCTTCGGCGGAACGGTGCACGCCCTCGGGGTGTGCTGGTCGCTCCGAGGCAAGGACGCAGGGAGCTCTCGTAGCCAGAGGCTACGGGTGCGACTGAGGACGCAGCATCGGGGCGTCCAGCGCGGCCCGAGGGCCTCGTCACCGTTTCGCCGGAGTCTCCTACGCTCCGGCCGTGACCTCCGCGACCATCGCCGTCGACCTCACGCGCCAGCACCGCCGAGGGCGGCCGTATGTCGCCTGGCCGCGGTCGCATGGTCGACCGCCGGGCTCCTGCAGCGCGAGCTGACGGTCAACATCGGGACCCAGCTCGCCGGCCGAGCCTTCTTCGCGGTGCTCGGGATCCTCGCATACGTGGCCGTGACCGAGCGCGGCCGCGTCGTGCACGCGTTCCGCGCGATCGGCAGGCCCGGCCTCGCGATCGCCGTGCTGATGGCCGCGTCGTCGGGCTCGTTCATCGTCGCCCTGAACTACACGTCGGTCGCAAACGTCCTCTTCTTCCAGGCGCTCGCCCCGATCCTGGCCGCGGTGCTCGGGACGTTCGTCGGCGAGCCGGTCGCGCGGCGGACCTGGATCGCGATGGCGGTCGCCCTGGCCGGCGTCGGCCTGATGGTCGGCGGCCCGAGCCATCCGGGCGCCGCCGGCACCGCGCTCTCGCTGTTCATGTCCGTGAGCTTCGCGGCGGTGATCGTGATCACGCGCCACCAGCGCGAGGTCTCGATGGCGCCGGCCACGTGCCTCTCGCAGGTGCTGGTCTTCCTCTTCGCCGCGCCGTTCGCGTCGGTGAGCGAGGTCGGCGGGAAGGACCTCGCGCTGCTGGTCGGCCTCGGCGTCGTCCAGATCGGGCTCGGCCTGATCTTCCTGACGATCGGCGCCCGCCTGATCCCGGCCGCGGAGGTCGCGCTGATCACGCTGCTCGAGATCGTCCTCGGCCCGGTCTGGGTCTGGATCGCCCTGGGCGAGCGCCCGGGCACGACTACCCTGATCGGCGGCGCCATCGTTCTCGCAGCGGTCGTGATCGAGGCGATCGGCGAGCCGGAAGAGCCGGCCGTCCCGCCGCCGTAGAAAAAGAAAAGGGCGACCCGTCGGTCGCCCCCTTCGATCTGCGTATGTCGCCCGTCTCTGCGGCCCAGGCGGACGATCAACGCTATGGGTCGCATCTTGCTCAGGCCAGCCGGTCGCGCCTCACCCTGAAGGGGGTTTTCTCCAGACAACGCGAAACGGGGCCGCCGCCCGGCCCCGTTTCGAGTCTCCCGTGAGAGAGAGCCGCAGGTAAGTCGTCAGGCCTCGCCGCATTGAGGCCCTTCGTGTCTCCGAGGTCGCCCCCGCCGCATCGGGGCGCGCTCTCGGTTGCAGGCCAAGTATCGGGCGACGGTGGCTGGTTGATCCATCACCCTTCTACGGTTGACTGCCTTGCTTCACTCCTCCCGCGGCTGGGCATGGCGGAGGCGACGACGCTGTCCACGAACGTCGCCTTCCGCACGCCGAAGAACGGGCGGCCAAACGAATGCAAGGCCAGTTGCGCTCGTTGGAGAACCCCTCCTCCTCGGGTCCGCAGAACCTGGCGAACCATCAGTCTGGTTGCCCACCCCTCGCAGCCACAAAACCCTTCGGGTGCCGGCGCCCATGGGTCCCACGACACCAACCGGCGTTCCGGCTACGGACTTCAGACCAAGTACACGCTCTACCTGACGGCGGTGCATGCCGCAAATCGTCTCCCGGCGTCGGCCCGGCGTGGTCTCAAGAGGAGGCCGCGGCCCAACCGCCTGCAAAGGCGGGAGGCGCTACTTCAAGAAAGCTAGCGGTGCCCGCTGGTAGCGTCGGTCGCGACGTGATCTTCAAGCAGCTCGTGGACGACGACCTCGGCTGCGCGTCCTACCTGATCGGCGACGAGGCGGCCGGCGAGGCGGTGGCCGTCGACCCCGCCTATTCGATCGAGCCGCTGGTCGCGGAGGCCGAGCGGGCGGGCGTGCGGATCGTCCGCGTGCTCGAGACTCACAACCACGCCGATCACGTCTCGGGCCACGGGCGCCTCGCGCTCGAGCACGATGCGCGCGTCTCGATCCACTCCCTCGCCGAGGTCGCCTACCCCTGCGACCCGTTCGAGGACGGCGACGAGATCGCCGTCGGCTCGCTGACCGTGAAGGTGATGCACACCCCCGGCCACCGGCCCGAGCACTCCTGCTTCTTCGTCGAGGGCCACCTGCTGACCGGCGACTCGCTGCTGATCGGCGACGCGGCGCGGCCCGACCTCGCCGTCGACGCGCGCGAAGGCGCGGAGGGGCTCTTCCGATCGCTGCAGCGGCTCGCCGGGCTGCCGGACGAGATCGAGGTCGACCCCGGGCACACCGGCGGCTCGCTCTGCGGCGCCGGCCTCTCGAGCGAGAAGGTCTCGACGATCGGGATGGAGCGGCTCTCCAACTCGGCGCTCGCGATCACGGACGAGCAGGAGTTCGTCTCGCACTCGGCTGCGATCGCCGCGCCGCGACCGCCGACGGTCGAGCGGGTCGTCGAGCTCAACCGCGGGCCGTTCCTGAGCGCACAGCCACCGCTGGAGCTGCTGGACGAGCCGCGCGGGCAGCTGCTCGACGTCCGGCCCGCCGCCGAGCACGCCGCGGGCCATGCCCACGGCGCGGTGAACGTCCCGCTGGACGGCTCGTCGGTGGGGACAAAAACGGCGTTCGTGCTCGACCACGACCGGCCGATCACGATCCACGCCTCGTCGCGCGAGGACGCGGAGGACGGCGCGCGCCGCCTGTACGCGGTCGGGCTGCTCGACGTCGCGGGCTACGTGCTCGAGTTGCCCATGCCGGAGACGCTCCAGGCGGTCGGGATCGAGGAGCTGGAGGCCCTGCTCGAGCACGACGCCGTCGAGGTGCTCGACGTCCGCGAGAAGGACGAGCGCGACGAGGGCTACATCGCCGGCAGCAGGCACATCCCCTACCGGCTGGTACGCGCCTACCGCGACGAGCTGCAGAACGGCCGGCCGGTGGTGACGATCTGCACCACCGGCGCCCGCGCGGGCGTCGCGGCGAGCGTGCTCGCCGCCGAGGGCATCGACGCGCGCCCGGTGCTGGACGGCGGCGTCGACGACTGGCAGAAGCGCGGCCACCCGCTGACGGCTTTCAGGCGCTGCGGCTCAGGCTGACTCCGCGAGCAGCGACTCGGCCTCGGCCGCCCACGCCGTCGCGCCGAGCCGCGTGAAGACCGGCAGCGCAAGCCTGAGCTGACGGTCGGCCTCGGCGCGATCTCCCGCAGCCAGGAACGCCTCGGCCGCCTTCAGCCGCGTGTAGGCCTCGTCGGGAACCGAGCCGATCCGCGCGAAGACGTCGGCACCAGCCGCGAGCTCGCCCGAAGCGATCAGGCGAGCCGCCTCGTGCCACGGCGTTGGCGCGAACGCCTCGTGCTCGAGTGCATAGAGCAGCTCGGCGGTTCGTCCGAGCTCTCGAAAGACCCAGGGAGCGACCGAGAGCTCGGCGGGCTGGCGGATGCCGGTCGCCGCCCAGGCCTCGACCAACTCGTCCGCGAGCGTGCTCGCCGCCCCGCGGTCGCCGGCCGCCGTTGCCACCCAAGCGTGGTAGGCGAGGGCCGGGTTGAGCGATTGCGGGTCCCTCCCGGGCCTCGAGAGCGTCGTCGCCAGCTGTACCTCGGCAAGCGCGTCGGTAGGCGCGCCACGCGCCATCAGGATCACCGCGCGGATGTCTCTGCACATGCCCTCCATGTAGTGCTGCGAGGCCCCTTCGATGACCCGGAAGTACTCGTCGACGGCCTTCAGGGCGTCGTCCCAGCGGCCCTCCCAGTAGCAGTAGAAGGTGTACTCGGCCTCCTGCCACCGGATGAAGCCCTCGACGCCGATCCGCCGCGCGAGCGAGCGGGTCCGCTCGAGGAGCTCGGCAGCCGCGCGGACGTCGCCGAGTGTGAGCATCATCCACGTGAGGTTCGCGGATGCCCCGACCTCCTCGTACGAGTGCGCGGCCGCCGCGATCTCGATCGCCTGCTCGAGGTCGCCGAGGCCGCTCCGGTCGCCGCTGACGATGCGGGCGACGCCGAGCGTGTTGAGGTTGCGGGACCGCACCGCGGGGAGGTCGAAGACCTCGGCGAGCTGCAGCGACTCCAAGGCCAGCTCGATCGCGCTGTCGAACTCGTCGGCCATCATCTGCGCCCGCGCGAGCTCCTGGAGCACGAACGCCTTCTCGGGGGACGGGCCCCGTTCCGCGACCAGCTCGTGCCCTCGCTCGAGGTGGCGGAAGGCACGAGCCTGCTCGCCGCGATTCATCCAGACGCCTGCAAGGCGCGCCTGCGCTTCGGCCGCTGCTTCGACCTTTCCGTCTCGCAGCAGGCCCTCGGTCGCTTCGGCGAGGATCGCGTCGTCGAGACCCGCGTCGTCGACTCGGCTCCTCCCGTACGCGAGCAGCAGCTCGGGGCGCGCCTCGTCACCGGGCGCGGAGAGGTCGAGCGCCGCTTCGTAGAGGCGCGCCGCGGCGGGGTAGGAGCCGAGCGCCAGCGCCCGGTCGCCAGCGTCGCGGGCAGCTGCCCGCGCGCGCGCTTCGAGCTCGGGCGAGTCGTGCGCGCCGGTGGCGCGGCGAAGGCTCAGCGCCTCCAGGTAGTGATGCGCGAGCATCTCCGCGCGGTCCTCCGAGCGGCCGAGCCCCTCGATCCAGCCGGCGGCGCGCTCGTGCCGTTCGGCCCGTCCGCTCCTCGGGATCTGGCCGTAGGCGACGTCCCGGACGAGCACGTGCCGAAACGCGTACTCCTCCTCGCCGCCGACCGAGGAGCGCCGCTCGCGGCGAACGAACTCCTTGCGGGCGAGCGCGTGCATCCGCTCTTCCGCCTCGCCCCGTTCGAGGCCGGCGACCGCGCAGGCCGCGCCGAGCCAGAAGACCTTGCCGAGCACAGCGGCATCCTGGAGGAGCTGCTTTTCGCCGGCCGGAAGGGCGTCGAGCCGTGCGGCGATGATTCCCTGCACGTTCTCGGGCAGCGGCAAGTCCTCGTGCGTCCCGACCTCGAGCAGCAGCCGGGCGAACTGCTCTGCGTAGAGCGGGTTCCCGCCGGCGCGCGCGAGCAGCGTCGCCTGCACCTCGGCCGGGAGGACGGCGCGCTCGAGCAGGCTCCCGAGCAGGCGGGCCGTCTCGTCGTCCGAGAGCGGCGAGATCGAGAGCGTCAGCGCGTTGGGCTTCCCCCCTCCCCAGCCCGGGCGCCGCTCGAGCAGCTCCGGGCGCGCGGTGCAGACGACGAGCAGCGGCACCTCCGTGCTCCACTCGACCAGGTGGTCGACGAAGTCGAGCAGGTCGTCGTCCGCCCAGTGCAGGTCGTCGAAGACGAGCACCGTCGGGCTCTCGTCCGCGAGCGCCTCGAAGAACCCGCGCCACGCCGCAAAGCGCTCTGCCCGGTCGCCGCTCGTGCGCTCGGCGCCGAGCCCGATCAACGGCCGCAGATTGTCGAGCAGCTGCTCCGGGCGTTCGACCTGCAGTCCGGCGATCGTTTCTTCGAGCTTCCGCTCTGCCTCTGCGGGCGTGTCCGAGTCGAGGATGCCGGCGTGTGCCTTCGTCATCTCGGCGAGCGCCCAGTAGGCGACGCCCTCGCCGTACGGGAGCGAACGGCCCTGGCGCCAGAAGATCAGCTCTTCGTCGGCGTCGACGACGCGCGACAGCTCGTAGACGAGCCGGCTCTTGCCGATCCCGGGGACGCCGACGAGCGTGACGAGCTGGGGCGCCCGCTCCTCGCGGGCACGCGTGAGCGCGTTCGTGAGGAAATCGAGCTCGCGCTCGCGGCCGACCAGTTCCGCGCCGCCCTGCGCGACGTCCACGCCGAAGCGCGAGCGCGCCTCGCGGGCCTCCCACACGGCGACGGGGTCCACCTTCCCCTTCGCCGACACCGGCTCCGCGTCGGCGTAGTCGATCCGCTGCCGCGTCGCGCGATAGGTCGTCTCGTCGACGAGCACGCCGTTCACCGGCGCGGCGCTCTGCAAGCGCGCAGCGGTGTTGACGACATCGCCGGCGACCATCCCCTCGCCTTCGACCGGCGCAGCGTCCAACGTGACCAGCGCCTCGCCGGTGGTGACGGCGACGCGCACCTGCAGCCGGCCGTCCTCGACGATCGAGTCGCGAATCGCGAGGCCGGCGCGCACGGCACGCTCGGGGTCGTCCTCGTGCGCGACGGGCGCGCCGAAGACGGCCATCACCGCATCGCCGATGAACTTCTCGACCGTGCCGCCGTAGCGTTCGAGCTCGCTCCGCAGGCGCGCGTAGTACGGCGAGAGTGTCGCGCGCACGTCTTCCGGGTCGAGCCGCTCGGCCCGCGAGGTGAAGCCGACGAGGTCGGCGAAGAGCACCGAAACGATCTTGCGTTCCTCCCGCCGCTCGGCGCGCGCGGCGTCGAGCTTCGTCCCGCAAGCGGTGCAGAAGCGCGCGTCGGCAGGGTTCTCCGTCCCGCACTCCGGGCAGACCAGCATCGGGTTAGCGGATCCGCTCGACCTGATAGCCCAGGCTGCGAAGCGTCTCGAGCAGGACGGAGCAGTGATGCTCGTCCCGCATCGCGAGCGTCAGCTCGATCTCGCTCTCGTAGACCGGCACGTCCATCCCTTCGCGATGGTGCTCGACCGAGACGACGTTCGCCCGCTCGCGCGCGACGAGTGAGAGGAGCTTGATCAGCTCGCCCGGCCGGTCCTGCACACGGCTCCGCACGACGAGGTAGCGGCCGGCGTTGGTCAAGCCGTGCCGCATGACCGAGATCAGCACGGTCGGGTCGATGTTGCCGCCCGAGAGGATCGCGACCGCGGGACCGTCTCCCCCGCCCGCCTTGCCGTTCAGCAATGCCGCGACGCCGACCGCGCCTGCCCCTTCGACGACGAGCTTCGACCGCTCCAGCAGGAGCACGATCGCCTGGCAGATCTCGTCGTCGGTCACCGAGACGCGGTCGTCGAGCACGTCGTCGAGGATTGCGCCGGTCTTCTGGCCCACCTCCTTGACCGCGATCCCGTCGGCGATCGTCGGCCCCTTGAGCCCTGCCTGCACGCCGACGATCCGGACGTCCGGCCGCACCGCCCGCAGCGCGAGGGCGATCCCGGAGCAGAGCCCGCCGCCGCCGATCGGGATCACGAACGTCTCGGCGTCCGGAACCTGCTCGGCGAGCTCGAGCCCGATCGTCCCCTGACCGGCGATCACGCGGTCGTCCTCGTACGGGTGCACGAACGTCGCGCCCGTCGACTTGGCCCGCTCGTAGGCTGCGTCGAGCGCGTCCTCGAACGTCAAGCCGACGAGCTCCGCGTGGCCGCCGTAGTTCTTCGTCGGCTCGACCTTCGCCATCGGCGCGTCCTGCGGCATGAAGATCGTCGCCTTGACGCCGGCCTCGCGCGCGGCCCACGCGACCGCCTGGCCGTGGTTGCCGGCGCTGGCGGCGACCACGCCGGCGCGCTTCTCGTCGTCGGAGAGCGTGCTGATCTTGTTGACGGCGCCGCGCACCTTGAACGAGCCCGTGCGCTGGAGGTTCTCGGCCTTGAGCGAGACCTGGCGGCCGATCAGCCGCGAGAGCGTCTCGGTGCCGTAGACCGGGGTGACGCGCGCGACTCCCTCGAGCCGCCGCCGCGCCTCCTCGATCTCCTTACGCCCGGGTGCCGTCTTCGTCGCCAAGCTTGAACACCTCGTCAAGTATCTCGCGCACGGCGGTGAGCGGATCGAGCTCGCGGCGCTGGACCTGCTCCAGTAGCCGCCGCAGCTCCGGGTCGTCGGCCACCGTCCGCTCGAGATGCTGCTTCGCGCGCGCGGACGCGACGGCGAACACCTCCCGCGCCAGGTTCTCGCGCCGGCGCTGCTCGAGCACCCCTTCCGACTCGAGCCACGCCCGGTGCTGCTCGACCTGCTCCCAGAGCTCGGGCACGTTCTCGCCGCGGCTCGCCTCGGTCAGGACGATCGGCGGCTTCCACGCCCGCTCCTGGTCGAGCGAGAGCACCGAGCGCACCTCGTTCAGCATCGTCTTGGCGGCCGGGTGGTCCATCTTGTTGATCGCGATCACGTCGGGGATCTCCATGATCCCGGCCTTCAACGCCTGGATCGAGTCGCCCGAGCCGGGCATCAGCGCGAGCACGACCGTGTCGGCGATGCCGATCACCTCGACCTCGCCCTGGCCGGTGCCGACGGTCTCGAGGAAGACGAGCTCCTTGCCGCCGGCGTCGAGCAGGAGCAGCGCCTGCAGCGTCGCTTCCGCCAGTCCCCCGAGGTGGCCGCGGCTGCCCATCGAGCGGATGAAGACCTCCGGGTCGAGGAAATGGTCGGCGAGGCGGATGCGGTCGCCGAGCAGCGCGCCGTGGGAGAACGGGCTCGACGGGTCGACCGTGATCACGCCGACGGATCGGTCCTGCTCGCGCACGTGGCGCACGAGCGCGCTGATCAGCGTCGACTTGCCGACGCCGGGCGGCCCGGTCACGCCGACCGCGTACGCGCGTCCAGTCTCCGGGTAGAGGTCGCGCACGACCTCGTAGGCGAGCGGGTCGGAGTTCTCGACCAGCGTGATCGCGCGCGCCAGTGCACGCCGGTCGCCGGAGCGGACCCCGGCTGCGAGCGTCTCGCGGGTGAAGTCGCGGCGCGCTGCCACGACGCCGGATGCTAAAGCGGCGCTGCGGTCAGCGGCTCGATCGCGGTTCGCTCCGCCTTGGCTGCGCCTCGCGCCAGCGCCAGCCCGAGCACCGCGGACACCGCCGACACGGTCGCCGCCGCGGCCCAGACCCAGCGCGGGCCGACCATGTCGGTCACGCGGCCGGCGACGATCATCCCGAGGATCAGGAACGCCACGTTCGAGCTCATCAGCACCGCGAAGGCGCGGCCGCGGAGGGCATCCGGGGCGCCGCGCTGGACGAGCAAGGCGTTGCAGACGACGGCCGACCCGTTGCCTGCGCCCGAGATCACGACGCACGCGGCCGCGACCCAGACGTTCGGCGCCATTGCGGCGAGGCCGATGCCGACAGCCATCAGGCCGAGCGAGACGCCGTAGACGTTCGCCAAGCCGCGGCGCTCGATCCACTGTCCCGCGAGGTAGGCGCCCGCCGCAAGCCCGATGCCCGAGCAGCCCATCATCAGCCCGAGGCCGAAGCGGCCGGCGTTGAACGCGTCGAAGACGAGCCGCGGTTCCGCGACGTTCACGGCGGCGTTCGAGAACATCGCGACGTTCCAGGCGATCAGCACGGTCAGCAGCGCCTTCGAGCGGACGGTCAGCGAGAAGCCGTCACGCAGGTCGGCCCAGTGCCCCCGGCTCGCGGCCTGTGTCGCCTGCAGCAGCCGCTGCGGGATGCCATACAGGAAGATCGCCGAGACGAGGAACGTGCAGGCGTTGATCCAGTACGCCGCGTCCACGCCCGAGGCCGCGACGAGCGCGCCGCCTGCGATCGAGCCCAGCGCCCACGTCAGGTTGTCGATCGCCTGCAGCAGCGAGTTGGCGTGCGCGAGGTCGTCCTCTTGGACGAGGTTCGGGATCCCGGCGTACGCCGCCGGCCGGAAGAACCCGGTCGCGATCCCCGCGAGCGCCGCGAGCGCGACGACCTGGGTCGCGCTCGTCGTGAACGGCAGCAGCGCGAAGACGCCGAACCGCGCGAGGTCGGCGCCGACCATCAGCTGCCGGCGCGAGAGGCGGTCGATCAGCGGCCCGACGAGGATCCCGATCAGGAAGGTCGGGAGCAGGTCGGCGATCAGGAGCGCGGCGACCCAGCCCGACGAATGCGTCCGGGTCCAGACATCCACCTCGAGCGCGACGAGCGCCAGCCAGGTGCCGGCTCCCGAGGCGAGCGTGGCGAGGAACAGGCGCCGGAAGTCCGGCTCGCGCCCCAGGAGCGCGAGCTGCGAGCCGGCTACGCGCGGGCGGCCCATCGACGGTCAAACCGTAACACCGGTACCGGGCCTCAAACGAGGGGTTTTTCGGCCCTGTCTAGCCGGAACTAGGCGGTTTTGGCGGGACAGTCCACGCTCTCGGGACGCGATGGTCGTTCGGAGGCAAGGACGCAGGGAGCGTGCGTAGCCGGAGGCTACGGACGGGACTGAGGACGCTGCATCCGAGCGTCCAGCGCGGGCCGAGAGCCTCGCGACTGTGTCGCCAAAGCCGCCGGACCTAGGCCGTTGCGAGCACCTTCCCGAGTGCTTCGTCGAGCACCTCGTGCTCGTCCGGCAGGCCCACCGTCACGCGCACCGCGCCGGGTGCTCCGAAGCCGTGCGTCGGCCGCACGATCACGCCTTCGCGGAGGAGCTGCTCGAACAATGGCCGCGAGTCCTCGCCGACCTCCGCGAAGAGGAAGTTGCCGACCGCCGGGCCGACCGGGTCGAGCCCGTGAGCGCGGAGGATGCGCTCCAGCTGCTCGCGGTTGACGGCGTTCTCACGGCGCCGGCGTGCCAGCTCGTCCGGGGCGTCGAGGCTGGCGAGCGCGGCCTCCTGTGCCGGCGTCGTGATGTCGAACGCGCGCCGGACCTTGCCGATCGCGGTCACCAGCTCGGCCGGCGCGAGGGCATACCCGACGCGCAGCCCGGCGAGGCCGTAGATCTTCGAGAACGTCCGCAGGACGATCGTGCGGCGGCCCTGCTTGAGGTACCCCTCGACGCCGTCCGGATAGTCGGGGTCGTCGATGTACTCGGCGTAGGCCTGGTCGAGCACCGTGACGACGTGCTCCGGCACCCGTTCGAACCAGCCGTCGAGCTCGGCGCGGGTGTTGGTCGTGCCGGTCGGGTTGTTCGGCAGGCAGAGGTACGCGATCTTCGTCCGCGGGCCGATCGCCTCGAGCATCGCCTCGAGGTCGTAGCGG
>Ga0209811_10000860_pt1 | contig 11015 bp, 8 predicted proteins | sample Coa_R1_6_FD_187161 | JGI IMG/M metagenome (GOLD analysis project Ga0209811, IMG submission 187161) | Surface soil microbial communities from Centralia Pennsylvania, which are recovering from an underground coalmine fire. - Coalmine... | ecosystem: Environmental > Terrestrial > Soil >...
GGCTTCGCGATAAAGCTTACGTGGCGAGATATCGTGCTTGCGGGCTTCTCGCGTATTCTCTACGCAAAGACGCACTACCTTATCTTGAAGAGTTGCTTCATCATTCGGACTCAAAGACTGTCACAGATGCTAAGGCGGCAATTGAGGCGATACGGAAGGAAAATCATCACTACTTCATCGACAGAACGCATTCTGGAAAGTCGTTCTGGGACGTCAATCCCGGTGACGTTGCGGCCTAACATTTCGCTCCAGAGCGGACGTTAGAACGCATCGAACGCGGCGCGCTAAACGCCGAATAAAGAGGAATTGAGAATGACACTATGCCCAATTGCACTAGCTGTCGGCTGCAAGAAATGTCCAGCATTCACAGTCTGCCCTCTGAAAGGGGTCATCGGTGATTACAAGAAACCCGACGAGACGCAAACGAAACAGCACGCGGAGAATGCACCAAGCAGCGCAAAGCGGGATAGGTAGCGGAGGCTCGGTGATGCCTAACCGAAAGACAATTCCTCGAGGTGACATTGCAATGAGACCTGCCCTCACCGCATTCGCGCTGCTCGGTTTCACCCTCGCGGGCTCCGTATCGGCGCAGGACTACCCTACCCGTCCGATCCGCTTCATCACTGCCGCCGCGCAGGGCGGCACCTCCGACATTCTCGCGCGCATCTTCTCCGTGCATCTCACCGAGTCGCTCAAGCAGCCCGTGGTGGTGGACAACCGCGCGAGCGCGTCCGGGGTGATCGCGGGAGAGTTGACCGCGACCGCGCCGCCCGACGGTTACACGATCTTCCTCGCCTATCACCAGCACACGGTGAACGCGGCCCTCAATCTGAAGCTGCCGTATCACCCGGTGAACAGCTTCACGCCGATCACGCAGCTCACCAGCGCAGGACTGATGCTGGTGGTCAACCCGCAGACGCCGGTGACGAACCTGAAGGAGTTCGTCGAATGGACAAGAACCTACAAGGGCGCGCTCAACTTCGGTTCCGCCGGCATCGGCACGGGTGGCCACCTCGCCGGCGAGCTCTACAAGGTGATGACCGGGGTGAAGGCCGAGCACATCCCGTACAAAGGCGCAGGGCCGGCCCTGATGGATCTGGTCGCGGGACAATATCATTTCAATTTCTCGGGCATTCAGCCGGCGCAAGTCCAGGTTCGCGCGGGCAAGCTGCGCGGGCTTGCCGTCACGACGCCCAAGCGTATCGCCACCCTGCCCGATATACCCGCCGTGGCTGAAGAGCTGCCCGGATTCGAATTCATCGGTTGGTACGGCGTGATCGGGCCTGCGAGCCTGCCCACGCCCATCGTCGCGAGGCTTCACGACGAGTTCATCAAGGTGCTCAACCGGGCCGACGTGCGCGAGCGCATCTTGGCGGACGGCTCGGAGCCGGTCGGAACCACGCCGGAGGAATTCCGTCAGTTCATGCTCGCCGACCTCGCCAGGAGCGTAAAGCTCGTGAAGGAGAGCGGGGCGAAGCTGGATTGATGGACGGCACGCGACACGACGATTCGCCCGCCCTCCGGGCCGGAATCCTCTGCGGCGTGCTGGCTCCCCTGCTGTGGGCCGCGGCGATCGCCTACTGCGGGACATTGAGGCCCGGCTTTAGTCATTTCACGCAGTACATCAGCGAGCTCGGCGAACGCGGCAGTTCCACCGAGGCTCTGATGCGATATGCGGCCTTCGTGCCCACGGGACTGATGCACATCGCCTTCGCAGCCGCTCTCGCGACGATATTCAAAAGCAACCGGCTCGGAGTTCTGGCTGCGATACTCCTCGGACTGAACGGGCTGGCGCGCATCGCGGCGGGTTTCTTTCCGTGCGACACGGGATGCGGGGAAACAGGATCGCTCGGCCAGCGGATGCACAGTCTCTCGGCGGGCCTGGGCTTCCTCGCGCTCGTTGTCTCGACCGTTCTCTGGAGCGTCGTCCTCAGACGAACCCCGAACCTCCGCAACCTGTCTGCGTACTCGGTCGCGTCGGGTGTCCTGGGTCTCGCGTTCCTGCTCTTGACGGTGTGGAGCGCGGAGCCCGGCACCGCGAGAGGACTGTTCGAGCGACTGTCCTCCGGTGTCCTGTCGCTGTGGATCCTGGTGTTCGCGCTTCGCCTTTCGCGGAGCTAGAGCGCGGCGGTCAGAACACCCCGCAGCCGCACGCCTCCCACTCCCGCCCGTCGGCGATCAGCCCCGGCTGCGACATCGCGCGCGCCAGGTTCTGCGCCTCGGCCACGCTGCGCTTGTAGTACTCACCGTACTCCCGCACTGGCAGCCAATCCTGCGCGACCGGCGGTAACGGCGGCGAAAGCCGCGAGAACGGTCCGGCGCCGTAGACGACTTTTCCGCCGACCATGGTCATGACGGATTCGATGTCCTTGATCTGCTCCACGGGCACATTGAAATAGTCGGTCGAAAGGACCGCGAGATCGGCGAGCTTGCCGACCTCGAGGGTGCCCTTCTTGCCCTCCTCCCCCGACACCCACGCACCACCCGACGTATACAAGCGCAGCGCCTCGGTGCGGTCGAGCAGGTTCTTGTCGCCCTGGAGCTTCGCGCCTCCCAGCGTCTTGCCCGTAACGAGCCAGTGCAGCCCGATCCAGGGGTTGTAGCTGGTGGCGCGGTTCGCGTCGGTGCCGCAAGCGAGCGGAATGCCCATCTCTCGGATGCGCGCGATCGGCGGGGCGTCCGCCGCGGCCTGCGCGCCGTATTTCTTCAGGAACGCTTCGCCGTCGAGCGACATGCGGTTCTGGATGTCGATCGAGCCGCCGAGCGCCGCAAGGCGTTCGAGGGTCTTCGGTTGCAGCGTCTCGCAATGGTCCAGGCCCCAGCGGACGCCCTTCAGCGGCGCCTCGCGATTCACTTCCTCGAGCACGTCGAGCACGCGGCTCGCGCTGGCATCGAAGCTCGTATGCTGGCGGAACGGCCAGCCCTGAGCGACGATGTACTTCACCACCGCGGAGAAGTTCTTCTCCATCACGCCCGGCGGCGGAACCGGGTAGTCCTTGGCGAAATTGGCGACATCGCCCGCGGCGTAGAGAATGTACTCGCCGGTGCCGATCATGCGGTAGTAGTCGGTCCCCTGCCCGTATTTCACCAGCTTGGACCACGCCGTGTAGTTGTCGAGCTCCTTGCCCGGCGCCTGCGCGAACAGGGTATAGCCGATCCTGAGCGTCATCTGCCCGTCGGCGGCGAGCTTCGCGATGGCGGCGTAGTTGTCCGGATAGTTCTGGCCGCCCCCACCCGCATCGATAACGCTCGTTACGCCGAGGCGGTTGTGCTCGCGCATGAAGTGCCGCGTGGAGAGGATCTGGTCCTCGGGCGACAGGCGCGGAATGCGCAGCCACACCGAGACGAGGCTCGCGAGGCTGGTCGTGGACATCACCAGGCCCGTGGGATTGCCCGAGGCATCGCGCTCGATCGCGCCGCCGAACATGTTGGGCGTGTCCTTGCTCCAGCCAAGGGCGCGGATCGCCGCGCGATTGAGCCAGGCGCGGTCGTAGAGGTGCATGATCATGCACGGCGTGTCGCCGGTCGCGGCGTTGATCTCGTCCAGCGTCGGGAAGCGCTGCTCGGAGAACTGCGCCCAGGTCCACCCGCCGATCACCTGCACCCAGTGAGGCGCCGGCGTGCGCCGCGCCTGCTCGCGCACGCGCCGCATCGCATCGGAGAGCGAGGGCACGCCGTCCCAGCGCACCTCGTTGGTATACGTCAGCCCGCCGCGGATGAAGTGCGTGTGCCCGTCGTTCAGGCCCGGGATGATCGTGCGCCCGCCCGCGTCGATCACCTGCGTGCCGGGGCCGCGCAGCTTCTCGACGTCGGCGGCCGAGCCGATCGCGGCGATTTCACCGCCGCGGATGGCGATCGCGCCCGCCGCGGGCGCGCGCGGGTTCAGCGTCGCGATCCTGGCGTTGGTAATGAGGACTTCCGCGGGGCTGGCGCTCGCCTGTACCGGCGCCGGGGTCTCGCAGCCGGACAGGACAAGGCCGGCGAATCCCGCGGTAGCTGCCGTCTCCTTCAGGAATTCGCGCCGCCCGAGATTGACGGCGTTCCTGGTCGCGCCTTCGCCACATGCGAGATGCGCACACACAAAGCTCCCGCACCGGTTCGTTGCAGCCATGCTCCCCCCTCTTGTCCGGGATTTCTTCCCGCGAAAAACTATACACCGCGCGCCGGCCGATTTGGCGTGGGCGGCGTCCCACGCCTCAGGCGCGCAGGTACTGGCCGAACCATGCGAGCGCCTCGCCCCAGGCGGCCTTGGCCGCCGCTTCGTTGTATCGCTGGCCGCTGTCGTTGTGGAAGGCGTGGTCGACGTTGGGGTAGACGATCTTGCGGAAAGTCTTGCCGTTCTTCGCCATCGCCGCCTCGATCGCCGGGATGTTCTGGTTGATGCGGTCGTCGCGCCCGGCGTAGATGGCGAGCACCGCCGCGCCTATACCGGGCACGTCCGCATCAGGAACGGGGACGCCATAGAACGGCACCGCAGCGCGCAGATCGGGAACGCCGGCAGCGACGCGCCAGGTCACCGCGCCCCCGAAGCAGAACCCGACCATGCCGACGCGGTCGCCGCGCGCGCCCGGCTGGGTTCGCGCGAACGCCAGCCCGCTCCTGAAATCCTGCACGTGGCGCGCGGGCGGCGCCTTGCCGAGGATGCCCGGGACCGCGTCGAAATCGTGCTTTTCCGTCCCGCCGTCGCGCGACAGCAGGTCCACGGCGAGTCCAATGTAGCCCGCTTTCGCGACTCGCCGCGTGACGTCCTCGATGTGGCGCGTGAGACCGCGATTCTCGTGGCAGACGAGCACGACCGGATAGGATCCCGGCTGCGCCGGACGCGCAAGATAGGCGTCGAGCCGGGCGCCGTCGCCCGGAAACTCCGCGATCCCGGCGACGATCTCGGGATCGTTCGGCGACACCTGCGGCGGAGCGCTCGGCGGCGCCTTGGGTGCCGCGGCCTTGGCGCCCTGCGCGCGCGCGTCGAGCAGCCGGGTCGCCAACGCGACGCCCGCCACGCCCGCGATCGCCCTCAGGGCCTGGCGGCGCGTCAGCCTGCCGCCCTCGAAGTCCTCGATCGCCTCCTCCACCAGATAGCGTTGCAGCTCGTTCATCCCATCTGCTCCCGATTCGATTTGCTCACTCCGGCTCGATGCCGGCCTTGCGCAGCAGGCCGACCCATTTTGCGACCTCGGCTTTCACGAACGCATCGGTCTCGGCCGGAGTCATCCGCAGGCTGCGGCCGCTCCCCATTTCGAGCCGCGAACGCACATCGGCGGAGCGGGTCGCCGTGTCCAGCTCGGTCCGCAACCGCTCGACGATCGCGCGCGGCACGCGCGCAGGCGCGAACAGGCCGAACCAGGTCTCCATCTCCAGGTCGACCACGCCGGTCTCGATGAGCGTCGGAAGCTGCGGCATGGTGGGCGAGCGCTCCCGGCTTGATACCGCCAGCGCCCTGACCTGCCCGGCTTCGACGTAAGGACGGGTGGTGGTGGTGTTGTCGAAGAAGAGGTCGAGTCTTCCCGCGAGCAGGTCCTGATAGACGGGCTGCGCTCCCTTGTAGGGCACCTTGACGATATCGACGCCGGTGAGCGCGCCGATGATCGCCGCGCCGATGTATTGGCCCGTTCCGACTCCGCTCGTGCCGATATTGAGCTTCCCGGGATTCGCACGTGCAAAGGCGATCACCTCCTTGAAGCTGCTCAACGGCAGATCCTTGCGCGCGACCAGCGTGTAGGAGTGGCTTACGACGAGCGCCACGGGAACGAAGTCGGCGAGCGAATCGTATCCCGGGTCCTTGTACAGGCCCATGTTGAGCGCGATGTTGGAGAGTCCGCCGACGACTAGGGTGTAACCGTCGGGTGCCGACCGGGCGACGAACTGGGTGCCGACCAGGGTCCCCGCGCCGGGCCGGTTCTCGACCACGAAGGCCTGACCGGCCTGCTCGCCGAGCTTCTGCGCGAGCGCGCGCCCCACCAGGTCGAATCCGCCTCCGGCCGCCGAGGGAACGACGATCCGGACGGGACGCGCGGGGTAGCCTTGCGAGAATGCCGCGGCGCAAGCCAGACACGACCACAGAACGAGGGCGGAGCGAGCGGCCCGAGCCATTCCGATTTCCCGCATGCCTTTCATATTAGAATACCGCGGCTTTTCACGCACACTTCCGGCACGAACAAGATCATCGCAACGCCGCTCATCGCACCGCCGCAACACCGATCCGCCGCGCGGCTTTCCTGCGGTGTCTTCCTGGTTCTCGCGGCAGCGGCTTTCCGGCCCGCAGCTGCAACCAGCGACTTTCTGGCGGATATCGTCCGCGACGACAGCGCCGGACTCGGCGTTGTGCTGCGCGTCGAGCAGTCTCCCTATCGCGGCGACGGCGTGCGGCTCGATCTGCTGCCGGTCTATCTCTACGAGGGCAAGCACGTCTACCTGCATTCGAACCGCCTCGGGCTCAAGTTCGACGTCGATCGCGGGCAGCGGCTGGACGTTTTCGTTTCGCGCCGGCTCGAGAGCTTCCCCGTCGATCAGATCCCGTCCAGCCTCGCCGGGATGACGAGGCGCACGACCGAAAGCGACGCGGGAGCGAGCTTCGAGCAGCGCTTCGACTGGGGCAACGTCTTCGTCGAGTACCTGCGCGACACCTCGCACACCTCCGGCGGGTCCGAAACCCGACTGGGCGCCAGCTACAGGGTATACCGCGGCGGGGCCTGGCTGAACCCCTACTTCATTCTTTCGGCACGCGATGCGAAGCTCAACGACTATTACTACGGCGTGACCTCGTCGGAAGCAACGGCGGACCGCCCGGCATACAGCGTGGGCAGCGGCTTGAACGGCACCCTCGGCTTCAACGTGCGCTACGAGCTCTCGCGCGACTGGCACCTCCTCGCCGGCGTTTCGGCGACCTACTGGGCGGGCACCGTGCGCAACAGTCCCATCGTCGAGAACCGCACGCTGCAACTCGCCGGCTTCGGCGGATTCGCCTACGAGTTCGAGCCCAGCCCGCCGCGCCGCTGGGAGGATCACTCGCCGCTCTTCGTAAAGCTTCTCTACGGCAGAGCGTCGACCTGCAACCTGCTACCGGCCATGGAACTCCGCTGCGGCACGCTCGCCACGGACCCGAAGACGAGCATCGCGGCGGTCGACGTCGGCGTTCCTTTCTACGAAAACCCGGATGCCTGGAGCTTCGTCGGCTACATCGGCCTGCTGCACCACGACGAGGCCAGCCTGCAGCCCGACATCTGGCAGGTCAACGCCTACATGAAGGTGTTCTGGTGGGGATTCCCCTGGAAGCACTCGGTGCGCACCCGCGTCGGCTTCGGCGCGGGCCTGTCGTACGCGCAGGCCGTGCCGTTCGCCGAGGCGCAGTCGCAGGCCGAGCGCGGGCGCAATACCTCCAAGCTGCTGCAGTACCTCGACCCGACCATCGATGTGAGCGTGGGCGACCTGTTCGGATCGAAGAAGCTGAGCGAGACTTATTTCGGGGTGGGCGTCAGTCACCGCTCGGGCATCTTCGGCATGGCGCAGCTTTTCGACAACGTCAACGGCGGCTCGAACTACATCTACACCTACGTCGAGTGGAAGATGTAGTCAGGCTTCCTCGCGCCAGAATCCGAGGGCTTCCTGTGCGGCGCGGTCGGAGTAGCTGAAGATCACGCAATCGGCCGCCGCCGAGAAGCGGTAGGCCTCCCAGGGTGGAACCACGAACACATCGTGCGGCGCGAACTCCAGGTGCGCCGCGCCGACGTCGACGGTACCGTGCCCCTCGACGACGCAATACACCGCGCCGTCGGTGCTGCGCCAGTTCCGGCCCGCAAATCCTTTCGGCAACCGCTGCATGAACGCGGCTATCGTCGGGAACGGATCGCGGCGGGTGGCAGGGTCCAGGTACCGCAGCTTCCAGCCGTGCGCCGGATGCGGCTCGCTTTTCGCCAGCGTTTCCAGCGCCTCGCGCGTACGTCCGTACGGATACGACAGGACCCGGGGCATCCCCACCGGTCTCGGCACGGGGCGCGCTTCTTCGGGAGAGTCCTCCCGGAAGTGCGCGCCGAAGATATTGGCGAACGCCGTATCGAGACCGTCGAGCCACACCACCGGAGCCGCGCCGTCGTTGCCGTGGTCGTGCCAGGTCCAGCCCGGGGTGACGACGAAATCACCGGGACGCATGGCGATGCGCTTGCCGTCCACCGCGGTGTAGGCGCCCTCCCCCTCGATCACGAAGCGCAGCGCGTTGGGCGTATGGCGGTGCGTGGGCGCGATTTCTCCGGGGAGGATCGCCTGCAAGCCGGCGTACAACGTTGAAGTCGCGAAGGTCGTTCCGGGCAGCGAGGGATTCTCCAGCATCAGGACGCGGCGCTCGGCCTGCCGGGCGGTGATCAGCTCGCAGGCGCGCAGGAGCAGCGGCCGCGTGTCCTTCCAGCGCCAGATCGCGGGCTGGGCCACGGTACCGGGTTTCAGGCGCATCACCCGCTCCCACAGCGGCTTGATACCGAGCGCAGCGATGTCCTTCGAGAATCGCGCCAGATCGGAACTCAACATCGTCGAAACTTCAGCAGCCACGAGTACCTCTGGGAACCTTAGTCGGCCTTGGCGCCCGATATCTTGACGGCCTTCGAGTAGCGCTCGGCGTCCGACTTGAGCAGCTTCGCCCACTCGTCGCCCGAGACACCCAGGGGATCGATGCCCAGTCCCTTCCTGCGCTCGGCGACATCGGGCAGCTTCACCACCTGCGCCACGTCAGCGCCGATCTTGATCATGATGTCGTGAGGCGTTCCTGCCGGAGCGAACAGGCCGAAGGTCGGGGCGAAGTCGAATCCAGGAATCGTCTCGGCGATGGCCGGAAGGTCCGGCGCGAGCTCGGAGCGCTTGAGCGAGTTGACCGCGAGGAGCTTGATGCGCCCCTCCTTCGCGGGTCCGGAGAGCGTCGGATAGCCGGAAAACACCATGGGCACCTGGCCCCCCACGAGCGCGGGCACGCTCTGGCCGGTGCCCTTATACGGCACGTGCGTGACCTCGAGATTGAGCGATGCGGCCAGGTACGCCATGCACAGGTGGTGCGTGCTGCCGATGCCGGAGGAACCGTAGCTGAACTTGCCCGGCTCGGCCTTGATCAGCGCGATCAGGTCCTTAAAGGAATTGGCCTTGACCGAGGAGTGCACGGCGAGAAACAGCGGGGCGCGCGCGGTGAGCGAGACCGGAATCAGATCCCGGTCCGCGTCGTAGGGAAGCTTGGTGAAGAGAAACGGCAGGATCGCGTGGGTCGAGTTGTCCGTCATCAGGAGCGTGTACCCGTCCGGCGCCGCTTTCGCGACGAGCTCCGCCCCGAGAATACCGTTCGCGCCGGGCTTGTTCTCGACGACGAACTGCTGGCCCCAGCGCTCCGAGAGCTTCTGTCCGACCAGCCGCGCGATGGTATCCGGCAAGCCACCCGGGGAATATCCCACCACCACCTTGACCGGCCTGTCGGGAAAACTCTTGGCGCCCTGGGCGAACGCCGCGGGCGCGAGCGCCGCAAGGGAGACCAGCCAGATCAGCCTGGAAAATAACGAACGCATCAAACCCTCCTCGGGAAAGGAGGGATTCTACATTCATGGGATGACTGCGGGGCGGAGCGCGGACCGTTCGCGTCCGCCGGGGCCGGGCGAGAATTGGTCTCGCCCGGCCCCGGTTACATACTAGTAGAGATAGGCGGCGCCGGACTGGGGCGCGTTGTTGTTGCCCTGCGGCCCGTTGATCCCGGTAGCGTCGCTGTCTTCCCCCATCGCCCCGATCGCGAGCGCGTTGCCGTCGCCGGAAAGGGTGACCCAGGTGCCAAAGCGGTCATTGCTTTGCGTATTCGTCGCCTTGACGTAGGACTGCTGTGCCCAGACTCCGGCGCTGCGACTGTAGAAGTACACCGCGCCTGAGGAGGCGGCGCCTTCATCGGTACCGGGCTCGACGCCCGTGCCGCTGCCGCTTTCAAACGGAGCGCCGACCGCAAGCGCGCTGCCGTCTTTCGAGAGGGCGACCGAGGTGCCGAAGTTGTCGCTGGCGCCGGTGTTCGAGGCTTTGACGTAGGCCTGCTGTGTCCAGGTACCGGCGCTGCGGGTGTAGACGTATGCCGCACCGGCGCCCGCTGCTGCCTCGTCGGGTGTGCTGTTGATTCCGGTGCTGCCGCTGGCTTCGGACGGCGCCCCGACCGCGAGCGTGTTGCCGTCGCCGGAGAGGGATACCGACGATCCGAACATGTCGCTGTCCCCGGTGTTGGAGGCCTTCACGTAGGCCTGCTGCGCCCATGTGCGGCCCGTTCGCGAGAACACGTATACCGCGCCGGCAGACTGCGCCGTGTCGTCCTTGTCGTTGCCGTTGATCTGCTGCGCCACGCCGTCTTCGGTGATCGCGCCGACCGCCAGCGTGTTGCCGTCGCCGCTCAGCGCGAGCGAGAAGCCGAACTGATCGCCGTCGCCGGGGTCGTCGCCCTGCGCGGCCTTACCGGTGTTCGACGCCTTGACGTACGCCTGCTGCGTCCAGGTGGTACCCATTCGCGTGAATACGTAGACGGCGCCGGCCTGCGGGATGGAGTTGTCGTTCTGGTTGCCGTTGATGCCGGTGGCGGCGCTCTCTTCCCAGTGCGCGGCGACCGCCATCGTGTTGCCGTCGCGGCTCAGCGCGACCGACGATCCGAAGTGATCGTTCTGCCCTGGGTTGGAGGCCTTGACGTACGCCTGCTGCGTCCACGAATCACCCTGCCGGACGTAGACGTAAACGGCTCCAGCCGCGTACGCGGAGTTGTCGGCCTGGTTTCCGTTGACGCCCGGCGATCCGCCGCTCTCGAACGGCGCGCCGACGGCCATCGTGTTCGCGTCGCCGCTGATCGCGATCGAGGTGCCGGTGTGACCCTGGTTGCCGCCCCCGCACGCGAAGTGATCGTACGCCTCGGCGTTCGACGCCTTGATGTAGGCGACCTGTTTGATCGGCAGGACCGGCGGCACTTCCCTGTTCAGCGCCGGGGCCTGTGCACGCGGATAACCCGGAATGAGGAGGAGTAAAGCGACGGT
>Ga0209811_10000861_pt1 | contig 11014 bp, 15 predicted proteins | sample Coa_R1_6_FD_187161 | JGI IMG/M metagenome (GOLD analysis project Ga0209811, IMG submission 187161) | Surface soil microbial communities from Centralia Pennsylvania, which are recovering from an underground coalmine fire. - Coalmine... | ecosystem: Environmental > Terrestrial > Soil >...
AGGGGTCGCGTCCACGGCTCCGGCGGGGGGATGATGCTCCCTCCGGGGCGCTGCAGTCGCCGGCACGCATGCGTGGGGTTGCTACGATAGGTGAGGTCGTGCCGTCGACTGACGCGCCCCTCCGGGATCATCATCCCCCCGCCTGCGCCCGGAGGCATCATGCGCAGAGTCCTTCCTTGCCTGGCGCTCACACTGCTCGCCGCGTCCGCCCATGCCGGCGGCATCAACTTGCGCTGGACGCGCTGTTACGGCGACGGCGGCGTGCTGAACCGCACGTTCGCGTGCAACACGAACATCGGCACGAACCTCATGGTCGGCTCGTTCGTGCTCGACAGCCCGCTCTCCCAGGTGTCCGCGAACGAGTCCTGGATCGACATCCAGACCGCGGCCCCGACGCTGCCGGCGTGGTGGCAGTTCAAGAACACGGGCTCCTGCCGCGTCTCCTCCCTGAACTTCAGCACGGTCGCGAACCCCGAGGACCTGGTGTGCGTGGACTGGACCCAGGGCATGGCCGCCGGCGGTATCGGGAGCTACACCGTGGGCGTCCTGGGCCCGAACACGGCGCAGATCCATGCCATCCTCGCCGTGCCTGCCTCGAGCTACATGGATCTCCCGGCCAACCAGGAGTATTTCTCGTTCAACGTGCTGATCAACAACGTGAAGACGGTGGGCACGGCCTGTGCTGGGTGCACCATACCGGCGTGCCTGGCGCTCTCCTCGCTCAAGGTCTACTTCGACGGCAGCGCCAACACCGTCCAGACGCTCACCACGCCGGCCTACGGCACGAACAGCAACTACATCTCGTGGCAGAACGGCGACGGCATCGTGCCGTTCCCGAACGGCACCTGCGCCGGGTTCGACACCGCGGGCTTCGCGGTCAACACCAGCGTCGTGGGGCGTGGCACCGTGCTCCGGTCGCGGACCAAGGCCATGTACCCGCCCGGGAGCCCGCTCACGCTCACCGCGGTGCCTGCGGACGGCGATCGGTTCGTGATCTGGAGCGGTGACGTGGCGAGCCCCGACCCGTCGATCAACGTCATCGTCAACAGTCCGCTCTCGCTCACGGCCAACTTCGAGCGCGATCCTGCCGCGGCCGCCGGCATCACGTCGGTGACCGACGTGCCCAATGACCAGGGCTCGCAGGTCCAGGTGCAGTGGAACCGGAGCTCGCTCGACAACGGCGGCGAGCCCGACCTCCTCTGCTGCTACCAGGTGCAGCGCCGGCTCACCGCGAACCCGGGCGACCCCTGGGTGGCAGCGGGCGACGAGATCGGATCGATCGAGAACCTCACCTACTCGCAGGTCGTCTCGACGAGCGCCGATGCCACCGCACTCGACCCGGCGCAGTTCCAGTTCCGGGTCGTGGCCAGAACCGGGGACGACTCGGCGGAATGGATCTCCGCCGAGGTCCAGGGACACTCCATCGACAACCTCGCGCCGCCGGCGCCGGCGTCGGTCTCCGGGAGCATGTCTTCCGGGCTCGCGACGTTCTTCTGGCCGGCGGTCAACGTGCCGGACCTGGATCACTACGCGGTCTACCGCGGTACCGAGGACGTGCCGCCGACGGACCCCGCACACCGGATCGCGACCACGACGAACACAGGCTACAACGACTCGCCCGGGTACTTCGCGCACTACCTCGTGAGCGCGGTGGACGTGCACGGTAACGAGGGCGCGGCGACCGCATTCGTGCCCATCAACTCCACCGGCGTCGGCGACCGTCCCGCACCGGGCGCGCTCACGGTGGGCCGCCCCGCGCCGTCACCCATGACCGGCGCGATGTCGATGGCGATCGGCCTGCCCCGCGCGATGAACGTCACCGTCGACGTGGTGGACGCGCAGGGCCGGCTCCTCCGCAGGCTCAACGATGGCGTCGCGTCGGCCGGCTGGCTCAACGTGTCGTGGGACGCGCGCGACGCTCAGGGCCGCCAGGCGGCCGCGGGCATCTACTTCGTTCGCGTGCGGACGAGCGCGGGCGAGCAGATCCGGCGGCTCGCCCTGCTGCCGTGAGCCGCAGGCGGCGCGCTCAGGGAATAGACGGGATCGAGTCGTTGAGCGCGCCTTCCGCCTCGGCGTAGACGCGGCGGACGAACCAGTCGACGATGTAGATGGCGAACGCGCCGTCCTGCGACGCGTCGCCCCCCGTCATCGTGGTGCGGAGCCGCTGCACCTCGGGATCGGCGAGGATCGCGGCGTTTGCCTGCTCGACCGGCTGGCCGTCAGCCTTCGCCACCTGCCCCAGCTCGCGCTCGCGCCGGAGCAGCGACAGGGTGGCGTGGAGCAGGATCTCGTCGTGGAGCGGTGCGCCGTGGCCGGGGATGATCCTGCTCGGGTCCAGCGCGTCGATCCAGGCGAGCGTGCGGATCCAGCCCGCCGGGTAGCAGAACAGCGCGTACGTGATCGGGTTGATGAGCAGGTCGCCGCTCACGACGAGGTTCTCGGCCGGCAGGCGCAGGAACGCATCGCCGGGCGTGATCGCGCGATCGATGTGCAGGACCTGGATCACACGGCTCCCAAGGTGGAGCGTGAGCGAGTCGGTGAACGTGAGCGTGGCGAGCGTGTGGCGCACGCCGCGCTTCTGGGCGAGGAAGAAGCGGTCGCGCTCGAGGTGCTCGGCGGCCGCCTTCGCCGCGGCGGAGCGCGCGTCCACCGAGTCTTCGTGCGCCTTCCCGCGCGCGACCGCATCGATGTGCGCTGGCAGCTGGCGATCGAGCCCGGGCTGGTTGAACGCGATCGCCGGCCCCGCCATCAGTTCGCGCGTCTTCTCGTGGCTGATGATGGTGAGGCCGGGGAAGGCGTCGGCGTACACCTCCGCCCCGTACCAGTGGTCCCAGTGCCAGTGCGAGTAGACCAGGTAGCGGACCGGCTGCTTCGTCAGCTTGCGGATCGAGGCCAGCACCGCGCGTGCCGCGGCCGGCGTGCCGTTGGCGTCGAACACGAGCACGCCGTCGTCTCCGATGATCGCGACCGAGTTACCGTCGAGTCCCACGTCGCCGTAGGGCTGCGTCTGGAACAGGTGAACTCCCGGTGCGACCTCGGTGTGCGCGGGCGGCGGCGGCGTCCACGCGGCGAGCGTCAGTGACACGATCGCGGCGAGGAGCGCGGCCTCGCGCCAATGGCGGCTCATGGCCCAACGGTAGGCGGCGGCGCGTGTCTGCACACGGGCCGGCGCATGGACGCGGACTTCGCCCGACGCAGGTGGCGGAACCCGTGACGAACGCGCGCTCGCGGGCGGATGAAAATCCGCTATCCTGCCACGCGCATGGAATCGTCCGCCGGAACCCCCGCTCACGATCGCGGCTTCGCGGCCCGCATGCGCGGCGATCTGCCGCTCTCCTGGCTCGCGTTCGTCTTCATCCTCGCGGGCTCGCTGGTCACCGCGATCCTCGGTGCGCTGCTGGCCCTCGGCTGGGCGGCGCTCTCCGGCACGCCGTGGCGCGACCTGGGGCTCGTCCGCCCGCGCAACTGGGCGCTCACCGTGGTCGCCGGCGTCGCCGCGGGTGTGGTCTTCAAGCTGGCAATGAAATCGATCGTCATGCCGCTCATCGGCGCGCCGGCGATGAACCCGTCGTTCCAGTACCTGGCCGGGAACCCCACCGAGTTCCACAACATCCTGCCCATGCTCGTGATCGGCGCCGGCTTCGGTGAGGAGGTGCTCTACCGCGGCTACTTCTTCGAGCGGTGCGGCCGGCTCTTCGGCAAGGGTCGGGCGGCGACGGTCGCCACCGTGATCGTCACCACGGTCCTGTTCGCGGCGGCGCACTACACGAGCCAGGGCCTGCCCGGCGTGGAGCAGGCGTTCTTCACCGGGCTCGTCTTCGCCACACTCTACGCGCGCCTGCGCGCGCTTCCGTTCCTGATGATCGCGCACGCGTCATTCGACGTCTTCGCAGCGTGGCTGATCTACCATCGGCTCGAGACAACGGTCGCCCACTGGTTCTTCAAGTAGCATCGGACTAACCGCCCGCCATCGCCCCCACGACCATGAGCGGCTCGCGGCCTTCGGCCACGGCCGCCGGGAGCGCCGCTTCGACCGGCTCGAGCGACAGGTCCTCGCCGCAGGCGAAGAAACGGATGAACGTGCGGCGCTGGAGCGAGCCGTGATCGCGGATGGTGCCGCGCAGCGTCGGATACCGCGCCTCGAGCGCGTCCAGCACCGAGCGCACGCTCACCGGCCCCTCCACCTCCAGCGCCACCTCGCCCTCGACGCGGGCGAGGTTGCGCAGGTGGTAGGGCAGCGTGACGCGGACTTTCACTTGAGCGTCTGCACCGAGACCGAGAGCACGGCCGGCAGGTCGCGCACGATCGGCTCCCAGTGGTCACCCGAGTCGGCGGACGCGTACACCTGCCCGCCGGTGGTGCCGAAGTAGACGCCGCACTGGTCGAGCGAGTCCACGGCCATCGCCGTGCGCAGGATGTTCACGTAGCAGTCCTTCTGCGGCAGGCCGTTCGTGAGCGGCTCCCACTGGTTGCCGCCGGTGCGGCTTCGATAGACGCGCAGCTTGCCCTCGGGCGGGTAGTGCTCGCTGTCGCTCTTGATCGGCACCACGTAGATGGTCTCGGGCTCGTGCGCGTGCACGGCGATCGGGAAGCCGAAGTCGGTCGGCAGGTCGCCGCTGATCTCGCGCCACGTCTCCCCCGCGTCGTCGCTCCTCATCACGTCCCAGTGCTTCTGCATGAACAGCGTGTCCGGCTTGGAGGGATGCATGGCGATGCAGTGCACGCAGTGCCCCACCTCGGCCTGCGGGTCGGGCAGCTCGTACTTGGAGAGGAGCCCCTTGCTCATCGCCTTCCAGCTCTTGCCGCCATCCTCGGTACGGAACGCGCCGCCTGCGGAGATGGCGATGAACATGCGGCCGGGCTTCTTCGCGTCGAGCAGGATCGTGTGCAGGCCCAGGCCGCCGGCGCCGGGCTGCCAGAGATCGCCCTTCACCGTGCGCAGCGCGGGCAGCTCCGACCACGACTTGCCGCCGTCGGCGGTCTTGAACATCGCCGCGTCTTCCACACCGGCGTACACGGTGTCCGGGTCGTCGAGCGACGGCTCCAGCCGCCACACGCGTTTGAACTCCCACGGGTGCTGCGTGCCGTCGTACCACTTGTGCGTGCCGGGCACGCCGTCGTAGGCGAACTTGTTGTCCACGGGCTCCCAGCTCTTGCCGCCGTCGTTCGAGCGCTGCACCACCTGCCCGAACCAGCCGCTCGTCTGCGACGCGTAGAGCCGGTTGGGATCCGCCGGCGATCCGCTCACGTGGTACATCTCCCAACCCGCGAAGTGTGGCCCCGCAACGTCCCAGTTCTTGCGCTTGCCGTCCGAGGTGAGGACGAATGCACCCTTCTTCGTGCCCACGAGAACCCGTACGCCGCTCATGTCTGGCTCCTTAGGACCGGTGTCGGTCTACTGGTATTGCGGGGATGGACGGCGGAGCCTAACGCGGCCCGCGCGACCCGGCCAACTGCGGGAAAGTCCCGACGGCTGGCTGCTTTCGTACTGGGTTAGAGTCGACACGAGCTCGTTCCCACGAGGAGGCGACCGATGCGCACCGACGCCGTGACCCGCGCCACGCTGGCCCTGCTGCGGATCGTCGCCGGGTTCATCCTCTTCTGCCCGGGCGCGTCCAAGCTCTTCGGCTGGTTCGGCACCATGCCCGCGGGCTTCGTGTTGACGCCGCTGCTGCGCACCGCCGGCTGGATCGAGGTCATCGGTGGGCCGCTCATCATGCTCGGCCTCTTCACCCGACCGGTGGCGTTTCTCTGTTCCGGCGAGATGGCGGTCGCGTATTTCAAGGGTCACTTCCCGCGCGGTTTCCTGCCGGTACAGAACCACGGTGAGCCGGCCGTGCTGCTGTGCTTCGTCTTCCTGTTCCTTTCTGCTGCCGGCGCCGGACCGTTCAGCGTGGACGAGTGGCTCGCGAGCCGGCGCGCGCGCGACACCAGCCCCAGCTGACGCCTCATCGCCGCTCACCGCACGCCGCGGCGCGATTCAGCAGCACCTTCTGCTCGCGCGCGTTGCGCGTGAGCGAGGCGGCGCGCGCGAACTCGGCCCGCGCCTCATCGGTGCGACCCAGGCGCTCCAGGAGATCGCCCCGCGCCGCCGGCAGCAGGTGATAGCCTGCGAGCGCGGGCTCCGAGGCGAGCGCGTCCACCAGCTCGAGCCCCGCGGCGGGGCCGAACGCCATCGACACCGCCACGGCACGATTCAGCTCCACCACGGGCGAGGGCAGCAACTCGGCGAGCGCATCGTAGAGCGCGACGATGCTTGCCCAATCCGTTTGCGATGCTTCGCGCGCCCGCGCGTGGCAGGCGGCGATCGCCGCCTGGAGCGCGTAGACGCCGCGCGCGCCGCCGCGCGCCTCGGCACGTGCGAGCGCCGCGAGGCCGCGCGTGATCAGCAGCCGATCCCAGCGCCCGCGGTCCTGGTCCAGGAGCAGCACCGGCTCGCCCGCAGGGCCGACGCGCGCGCGTGCGCGCGACGACGTCAGCTCCATCAGCGCCACGAGCCCGTGGACCTCGGGCTCCTCGGGCGCCAGCTCGGCGAGCACGCGCCCGAGGCGCAGCGCGTCCTCGCACAGCGCGGGGCGCAGCCAGTCGTCCCCGCGCGTCGCCGCGTAGCCCTCGTTGAACACCAGGTAGAGGACGCCCAGCACCGAGGCCAGCCGCTCGGCACGCTCCTCCCCGCGCGGTGCCTCGAACGGCACGCGCGCCTCGGCGAGCGTGCGCTTGGCGCGCACGATGCGCTGCTCGATCGTCGGCACCGGGGCGAGGAACGCGCGCGCGATCTCCTCCGCCGTGAGCCCGCCCAGGAGCCGCAGCGTCAACGCCACGCGCGCGTCGCTCGAGAGCACGGGATGGCAGGTGACGAACATGAGGCGGAGGAGGTCGTCGCCGTATTCATCGTCGAGCGCGGCATCGCGCTCGTCGGCCCGCGTGTCAGGCCGCGCGTCCAGCTCGCGGCCCAGCCTCTCGTGGTGGCGGTCCATCATCTTCGAACGGCGGAGCTGGTCGAGCGCGCGTCGCTTCGCGGCGGTCATGAGCCAGGCGCCAGGGCGCTCGGGCACGCCCGTTCGCGGCCATGCTTCGAGCGCCGCGACCAGCGCGTCCTGCGCCAGGTCCTCCGAGCGGCCGAGATCGCCCGTGAGCCGCATCAGGCCGGCGATCAGCTTCGGGAACTCGATCCGCCCGATGGCCTCGATCGAGCGAGAAAGGTCGGGCGCCGTCATCTCGTTCGACGGCGCCCGCTGCCGCTCAGCCGCTGCGCGCACCCCATGCTCAGCGCTTGGCCGCCTGCTGCAGGTCCTGCATCTGCTTCGCGAGCTTCTCCTCGCGCGCGCGCAGCTCGGGCGTGAACTCGTCGCCGAAGTCCGAGGCCTCGAAGAACGGCCGGATCTCCAGCACCGACTCGTCGCCGGTCGGGTTCGGGCAACGCTTCGCCCACTCGATCGCCTCCTCCATCGACTTCACCTGCCAGATCCAGTAGCCGGCGATCAGCTCCTTGGTCTCGGCGAACGGCCCGTCCACCACCGTGCGCTTCTTGCCCGAGAACACGATGCGGGCGCCCTGCGAGCTGGGCTTCAAGCCGTCGCCCGCGAGCATGATGCCCGCCTTCACCAGCTGCTCGTTGTAGGTGCCCATGTCCGAGAGCAGCTGCTCGGTCGGCATGACCCCGGCCTCGGTCTGCTTGTCCGCCTTCACGATCACCATGACGCGCATCGCGTGCTCCTTTGCTGAGTGGTTCCTGGGGGCGGGCCCCGCCGGCTCTCCGGCGTCGCCCCTTGCCCCTCTGTGCTCTCACGACGAACGATGCGGCCCGGAATCGACACCGCCGGAGAAGAAATCTACTTGGGAACGAACCCCATCAACGCCAATGCGTTACCGTCGGGGTCTCGAAACTCCCTGAGCTTGAGCTCGCCCTTGTCCGTGCGTTGCAGCACCGTCGCTGGCCCGAGGAAGCGCACGCCGCGCTGCTCCAGCACGCCGCCCAGCGTGTCGATGTCGGGCGCGTCGATGTAGAGCACGGAGCCGCCAGGCGTCATCGCAGCCTCGACGCCCACCATCAGGCGCAGGTCGCCCAGCTGGTAGAACGTCATGTTGGGCACCTCGAACAGCAGCGTGAGCCCGAGCACGTCGCGGTAGAACTGCTTCGAGCGCTCGGGGTCTCTGGTGGTGAGCGCCACCTGGACGAGTTTCCGGCCGGCGAGTGCGGGCGTGGCGGGGTTCGTGGACGGGTTCATGTGGACCTCCGGGAAGGGCGAGCGCACCGAGACGGTGCGCGGAGGATAGCGGACCTCCGAGACCGTCGTCGCGCTCTCGCCGACGAGCGCGGCGGCGGAGCGGCCATGCTACGCTTCCCGCTCTCGACAGACGACACCCCTTCTTGAAGAGGCTGGCGGAGCGCCCCGAATGACCGACCTGAACCCGCAGGTGAACCAGATGGCGGACGAGTCCATGGTCCGCAACCTCACCGCGCAGATCGAGGCCATCTGGCCGCAGGAGCTGCCGCTCTACCGCCGCTACGGCCTCGGCGACGACATCGCCAACATCAGCGGCGCCACGCTCAGTTGCACGCACGTGACCGACGGCGTGCGCCGGATCGTCGCCGTGGTCGCGCTGGCGCGGCGCGGCGGCGGGCTGCCATGATCGCGGCGCCGGCCGCGCATGGCTGGCGGCGGCGCGCTCAGCCGCTGCTGGGCACGCTGGTCGAGATCGGCATCGTCGACGGCCGCGCCGACAAACATGCGTCGGATGCCGGCTTCGCGGTGATCGCGGCGGTGCAGGCGTGCCTGTCACGCTATGAGCGCGCGAGCGACATCGCGCGCTTCAACGGGCTCAGGCGCGGTGAATCGCTCGCCATGCGCCCACTGACCGCCGAAGTGCTGAAGGCGGCATCGCAACTGGAACGCCTGACCGACGGCTTGTTCGACATCAGCCTCGGCAGCGCACCCGGCGGCTGGCGCATCGAGGGCAACCGGCTGGTCAAGCTCGCCGGTTGTACGCGACTCGACCTCGGCGGGATTGGCAAAGGCTTTGCGATCGACCACGCCGTGCAGGCCCTGGTCGCCGCCGGCGTCGGCTCGGGCTGGGTCAACGCGGGCGGCGATCTGCGCGCCTTCGGAGACGCCGAACTGCCGATCGGCCTGCGCGACGAGCGGCGCGGCGGCGTGCGGCATTTCGCGACGCTGCGCGACGGCGCATTCGCCACCAGCCACTTCGGGCGCGAGACCCGCTCGTCGCTTGCCCACCGTGGGGTGCGAAGCGTGCAGGCACATGTCAGCGTCGCCGCGCCATGCTGCCTGTGGGCCGATGCGCTCACGAAGGTCGTCGCGGCGAGCGGCGATACTGCGCACCCGGTGCTGGCCCACTTCGGTGCCAGCGCTTGGCAGCACTGAATTCATGAGCCGTTCCTCTGGCGCGACACCGCGTCACAGCCATCACCGTCTCGTTCGCTGGCACCGCATCGCGCTCTATGCAAGTGGTGTTGCACTGCTGCTCTCGGGGGGCATTTGGCTCGCCGTCCACTACAGCGTCGGCGCGGGCGCGGGCGAGCTGCCGCATCCGCTCGAAGCCTGGTGCATGCGGGTGCACGGGCTCGCGGCGTTTTGCGGGCTGTTCACGCTGGGTGCGCTCGCGGCAACGCACATTCCGCAGGGCTGGCGGCTCGTCCACCGGCGTCGCTGGTCCGGCCAGCGTCGCACGGGCTTGATGCTGTGTGCAGCCGGCGCGGCGCTTGCGCTCACCGGCTACGCGCTCTACTACTTCGCGCCCGAGGGCGTGCGCCCTGCCCTCGGTTGGGCTCACGCGGTCGTTGGCGTGTCGATGGCCTGCCTGCTGCAGCACCATCGCCGCGGGCAACGGGAACGGGACGAGGCGGCGGCACGCCCGGAGCCCCGCTGAAGTCAACGAGACCGGGGTCGGCCTGGCGAATCCGGCTTCGCGAGCGGCGCGCCTGCGCAGCCCGCGGCGGCGGCAAGCGCCGGACGCGCCGCATCGACCTGCCACAACGCGCTGTCGCGGTCCGTGGCAATGCGCTGCGCCACCTCCAGGAAGTGATGGTGCTTTGCGCTGTCGAGCCCCGCGATGACCCAGTGGATGCGCCCGGTGCAGAGGGCCGCCTCGAACTCGTTTTCGTCGAGCAGCCGGTCGGCACCGGCGGTGGGCGCAAAGCCCGCGGCGTCGGCCATTTCCTTGCGCCAGTTGTCGTGCTGTCGAACCTCGGCGGGATCCCAATTCGACACCACCATCACCGGCGACGTGTCACGCAGATGGAACGGCACGTCGTAGCGGTACTCGTCGACGAACGCGACGCCACCGTGCACCACGTGCTGGGACCGAGCGCCAGCGCCCGGGAGGATTTCGAATGCGCGAGCGCAACACCCACGACCCCGGCAACGCAGCCGACGGCAGCAAGGGTCGTGCAGTGCGCCACAGCGTCGCTGCCCTGCGCGACCGCTCGATCAGCGGCTGCGCCGTGAGCACGACGGGCAGCGCCAGCGGCGGGAGCGCCCGCAGCACGTAGCCCACGAGCTTCGATTCCGGAATCGAGAAGAAGACGAGCACCGCCCCCAGTCACACGCACATCGGCGACACGGCAGTGGCCCGGGAGGATCGCGCCGCCGTCGACTTGCGCAGGTTGGCAAGCCACCAGCCCGACCACGGCAACGTGAAGAGGAACAGCACCGGCGCGTAGAACCAGAACGGCTGCGCATTGGTGAAGCCGCACGACGCAAAGCGCTGAAGCTGCTGCACCACGAAGAAGTAGTGGAGGAACCCCGGGTGCGCCCACTCCGCAGCGACGAACCAGGGAAGCACGACCACGGCGAACATCGCCCATCCCGGCATCCAGTCCAGTGATCGAACGGCCAGCGCCTGGCCATGCCCAACCAGACCAGCAGCACCAGCACTGCCACGATCCCGATGCCCGAAGCCGGGATCATGGAACGGCCGCCGCCGCCGCCGGACGGGGGCTCGGTGGGCCCCTCGGTCTTGCGTCCGAACAACTCGTTGATCTTGCGGTTGACGT
>Ga0209811_10000863_pt1 | contig 10987 bp, 12 predicted proteins | sample Coa_R1_6_FD_187161 | JGI IMG/M metagenome (GOLD analysis project Ga0209811, IMG submission 187161) | Surface soil microbial communities from Centralia Pennsylvania, which are recovering from an underground coalmine fire. - Coalmine... | ecosystem: Environmental > Terrestrial > Soil >...
AACGCTCCAATCCGGATCGAGCTTGCCCATCTGTACGCGGCTGGCGGGGATGGAAACGCCGCAATCGAGGCCGCATCCGCGGCGATGCGTCTGGCCCCGGAGGATCCGCGCGCGGCCGAGCAACTGGCCTCGATTGTCGCCGACGCCGAGGACGCCGACCGTCTCGAGCCGCTGGCCGCGTCGCTGGCCGCGCGCTTCCCTGATCGGCCGGACCCTCGCTATTACCAGGCCACGGTGCTCTTTCTGCGCGGCCGGGCCGAAGAGGCGATTGCGGCCATCCGCGGCGTGGTCGATCGGCACCCCGACCACGCCCGGGCGCAGAACCTGTTAGGGGCGGCATGTGCCACCCTCGGGCACCGGGAGTGTGCGCAATCGGCATTCGAAGCATCGCTGCGCGCCGATCCGAAAGACCCGTCGACCTACATCAACCTGGGGCTTTTTCATCTCGAGGCCGCCAACCCGCAAGAGGCCGCGCGCTACTTCACCGAGGCTTTGTCGATCGACCGTCACTCGGAAGCCGCACGTTCCGGTCTCGCACAGGCGCGTTCCGCTCTCGCAAATCCACGATGATGAAGATCAGTTCAAAGATCTGAAGTCGCGACCATCGATCGATCGTGCTGTACTCCTCTGATCTCTGTGCCGATATGTGTACTGGGCACCCGCCTTCGCCGCTTCGCGGCCATGACGTGGCAGGCTCGTTCGAAGTGGTCGCGGTACGTATATTGCTCCACGGTTGAGACGGAGGACACGATGAGTCTCGTTCGGCTTCTCGGCTTCACCACGCTCCGATGCGGCTGCGTGGTCGGCCGATATCGCGAAGTGGCGACCAGCCGGGAAGTCACTTACGTCGAGGAAAAAGGCAAAACCTGCGTCAGCGCGGGTCATCGACGAAATCACACGGTGGCTGCGGACCGGATCTCGTCGGCCGTCCCGATTGCGCTCGCGACCAAGGCTTCCTGACAACCGGTTGTGACCGTCAGGTCACAACCCTGTGTCATCGTACGACCTCGTAAGTGACGCCCACCCTCTAACGTACCCGCGGCACACGACCGAAATACTGGCGTGACCGTTCTACAAAAGCCCTTCGACTCCGTCACTTTAGGCTCCGCGCGAAGCACCTTTTATCATTCGGATTGTCTGGACGTCTTCGCGCAGCTGCCCGCCAGGAGCGTCGACGTGATCGTCACGTCGCCTCCTTACAATCTGGGCATTCAGTACAACCAGTACCAGGACACCCTGTCGCGGTCGGACTATCTCCAATGGACCAACACCTGGGTGGCCGCCGCGGCTCGGGTGCTGCGCCCTGAGGGGTCGCTGTTTCTGAACGTGGGCGCCAAGCCGACCGACCCCTGGACCGCTCTTGACGTGGCGCAGGCGGTACGCCCGCATCTGCGGCTGCAGAACATCATCCATTGGGTCAAGTCGATCGCCATCGAGCGCTCGGCGGCCGGCAGCGCGGCCGGACTGACCCGCGACCTGGCGGTCGGGCACTACAAGCCGATCAACAGCGACCGGTTCCTGAACGACTGCCACGAATTCATCTTCCACTTCACCCCGCTCGGCGAAACCGGCCTGGAGCGCCTGGCCCTTGGGGTCCCCTACCAGGACCAATCGAACATCGCTCGCTGGCGGGCAGCTTCCGGCGGCGTGCGCTGCCGCGGGAACACGTGGTTCATCCCGTACGAGACGATTCAGCGGCGCGATCGCGACCGCCCGCATCCGGCGACCTTTCCGTCGCGGCTGCCGGAACAGTGCGTGCGCCTGCACGGGCTGAAGCGGATTCAGGTGGTGATGGACCCGTTTACGGGCCTCGGCAGCACAGCCGTCGCGTGCGCCCGCCTCGGCGTCAGCTTCATCGGCGCCGACGTCGACGAGACGTACCTGCGGGAAGCGGTCGCCAGGGTCCGCGCGACCATGACCGGACGGCCGGCGAAGGTTCGAAGTCTGAAATCTGAAGTGAAAAGACCGCGGCGGGCGGTGTAGGCAGGATGGGAAGCCCATCCTGCCCTTCCTGCCCTACTTCTTGGTCGAAGACGTCGGCTTGGGCGGCGGCTTGAGGACGTATTCCTTCCGGAACCAGACCGTCGCGCCCTTGCGCGTCACCTTCACATCCACCTGGCGGCGGCGGCGCGACGCGTCGGGGTTGTTCGAGTAGTACCCCAGCACGTAGTAGTCGCTCGTCTCGGCGTCAATCCGTTTCAGCGCCTTGCTGAAATCGTTCTGGTTGACGACGGCGATGCCGCCGGTTTCTTCCGCAATGACGCGAAGACTGTCCTGCGACTTCCGGACGAACTCTTGCCACTGCCGCGGATCCACCTGCTCGTCGATGTCGCCCATGCCGGACACGAGACCGCGCGGGTCGATCGTGTACATCGTGACGTTCGCGCGGTTCGCTTGACGCGTCAGCTCGCCGAGCTCGCGCGCCAGATCGGCGTCGGCGAACTGCTCGCTCTGCTTCTGCTGCTGCGTCATCGGATCGACGGCGTTCGAGTTCGACCCGTCCGAGTTCTGCTGCTGCATCTGATTCTGCGAGCGTGCGAACTCGTTCTGCGCGAACGGCGAGTTCGGCTCCATCAACCCAAGGCGCGCATCCTGGAACGGATTGAAGTCGTAGCCGTCGCTGACGTACACCAGCGCCTTGCGGCGATTGTGCACCGATTCGAGGTTGTTCAACAGGTCGTTGACCGTCGAGAAGGCGACGTGTGCGCGATACCGCACTTCGCTCGGCCCTTCGGCCCCTGACGAGCCGTTGATGATGTCGGTCGGCTTCAGTTCGCTGCCGGCGATTTTCTTGATCGCCTCCTCGAGACGCGCCTTGTCGTACGTCATGTCGACGGCGATAGACGACGGACCGCTGGAGACGATGCCGAACATGTCGCCGTCGTGCACCAGCTCCTTCGAGATCCGCTTGAACAAATCACGCACCCGGCCGGTGTTGTGGAACTGCAGGTGCAAGTCGTCGACGAAGAAAAGAAAGATGCGGCCCGAGACGTCGGTCTTCGGCCGCGATAGCGGCAGAATGATTCCCTCTGGAGGCGGTGGCGGCGGCGGCGCCAAGACGTTCGTCACGCGCCCACCAGTGACGACTGTCATCGACGTGAGCTCCTGCTTCACGCCGTCTTCATAGACTTCGAATTCATCCTTCTTGAGGTCCGGGATGAAGTTGCCCTTGTCGTCGCGCACGACGATATCGTTCGTGACCAGATCGACCTGGATGCGGAACGTGGGTTTCTGCTGCGTCGTCGCCGTCGTGGACGCTGGGGGCTGTGCCGGTGGCTGCGCGGGCGTCTGCGCCGACAGACCCGCGGCCAGGACCACCAACAGAGCCGTGGACCAGAACCCGTTCATTTTCAAGTTCATAAGGGTCCTTCATTATACATCGCGAAGAGCCCTCCGGGCGGTCCGCGCAATCACGGTCGTGGCGGCCAGCGTCGCGGCAAGCCCCGCAACCAGAATCGCGTAATAAGACGCGTCTTTCGGGAGCTCGGCCTGACCGGCGAGCGCCAGCGCTTCGCCAGTCACTTTTCCCGCGTATGCGTACATCACGGCGCCAGGCACCGTGCCGGCGGACGCGATCACGAAGTCCTTCGTCGAGATTCTCATGACCCCCAGTGCGTAGTTCAGGAAATTGAATGGCACGATCGGCGAGAGGCGCAGCAGGAACACGATCCGAAGGCCCTGCGCCGAGACGGCGCGGTCGATGGCTGCGAATCGTGGCATCGTGGCCAGCTTGCGCTCGATCAGGCGACGCGCCACGTAACGGCCGAGCAGAAACGCCACCGTTGAGCCGAGCAGCGCTCCGCCAAACGAGAAAACGGCCCCGCGCACCAGGCCGAAGACCGCCCCACCCGCCATCGTCAGCACAGAGGCCGGCACCAGTGCAACGACGGAGACCGCATAGAGCAGCATGAACACGACCGGTGCGACCAGGCCCCAGTGCCGGACGTCCACAATCACGCCGAGCATGCGCGGTCCAGCCCATCGTCCGGCCAGCCAGATGAGCAGCGCGACCGCAATCGCGCCAGCGGCCGCACGAACACGGATCACTGCGGTTCGTGCGATTCAGGAATGTCGGGCGGGGACGACGTGTCGAGCGTCGTGGGAGCTTCGGCCGGCTGGGGTTCGGTTGGCCGCTCCGGACGGCCGCGGCGTCCGCGTCTGCGCCGACGCCGCCGCTGCTGCTGTTGCTGCCGCTGTTGCTCCTGTTGCTGCTGTTGCTGCTGTTGCTCGTCAGGTTGTGGGGCGCGGACTTCGGAAACATCCGTGCGCGGCGCCTCTGTCGTCTGGTCGTCGGATGGCGGCTCGTCTTCTACGGTCGCGGACTCGCCTGCGGTCTCTTCCAGATCGGTCCCGGCCTGGCGCGCCACTCGTTCGGCACGTTCCGCCCGTCGCCGTTCGCGCCACTTTTCCGCGTCAGCCGACGGAATGGGTGTGTCGACGATTTTCTGCCAGTCGAAGTCGACGCCGGGATTCTGCGCCTCGAGCGCGCGCCGGAGCGCCTCGTCGAAAGGCTGCCGGCCGACCTTGACGTTGGGTGGCGTACGAAACCAGTAGAGGATGCGCGTGCGGACCTTGCCTCGACGGTTCGTCGTCGGCTGCACGAGGTAGAAGTGCTCGTAGCCGCGTTTGTCGCGCGTGAAGCGGAGAAAAGCCATACAGCTTTCGGCTATCGGCTTTCAGCTCTCAGCTATCAGCTGGAACCAGCCGGCGTTATTTCCTTTTCTTCTTGACGGCTTTCTTGACGGCTTTCTTGACGGCGCGCGCCGGTTTGGGCGCGCGAGGCGGCTCCGGTTTCTTCGGCGCGGCCGCTGGACGCGGCGCCGCCGGTTTGACCGGCGCTTTCACGAGTGGCTTCGTCCGAACCACGGGCGGCGCCTCTTTGCTGCGGTGAACCAGCGTGAAGCGCGGTTGATCGCCGACGATGTGGTAGCTCCAGATTTCGCCGACGTGGATCTGGTTGTCCTCGCACAAACGGCGTGCGACGTCGACCATTCCGGCAGGAACGTAGAGGTGGAACGCGGCGCGGAGCCGGCCAAAATGCGCCCACTGCGCCAGCGCTTCCAGATGATTCACTGACTCGCCGGTCTCGACTTCGACCACGGCCTGGAGTTTCCGGCCGCGATCGGCGGACAGAAGCACCAGATCCGGAAACAGCGGCGATGGGCCGGTGCCGACGGGCACGTTCTGTTCTGTGCCCGGGTTCATGCCGGCGTCGTACTTGCGGCGGAATTTTGTATGGAGCAGGCGGATCAGGCGGTCGTGCTCCAATTGCTCGCGAACTGGCCGAACCAGAATCGGGCTCAACGAGCGCCTCCAAGCGATTGGATAACGGTGAGGATCAAACCAGAAATTTTAGCATGGATCTGTCAAGCTGAACTGTACGATCGACGGATTCCATTGAGCGCGCGTCGGTTACAATAGCCGGGTTGTCCGTCCATGCCTGAAACCGTGTCAAAAATTCTGATCGTCGACGACGATGAAGGGGTCACGCAAACATTTGCGCGGATGTTGCGGCTCGAGGGCTATCAGGTCCGAACGGCAGTCAACGCCGAAACTGGATTGCAGGAAGCGGAGGATTGTCATCCGGACGCAATCATCCTCGATCTGCGCATGCCACTGGTCGACGGCCTCGGGTTCCTGAGGCGTCTCCGTGCTCACGACGAACAGCGGGAGGTACCGGTGGCCATCGTCACCGGGGACTATTTCCTCGACGATGCCGTGTCGAGCGAGCTTCGCGAGCTCGGCGCGGAGCTGCGATTCAAACCGTTGTGGCTCGAGGATCTGGTTGGCCTTGCACGAAATCTGCTCAAGGTGACCCACTGAACGAGTCGGGCAGCCGGTTCCTCAAGGCCTGCAGGCGCCAGCCGGTCGATGCCACCCCCGTGTGGTTCATGCGTCAAGCCGGGCGGTACATGGCTGAATACCGCTCTCTGCGCGAGCGTTATTCCCTGCTGGATATCTGTCGCACTCCTGACCTCGCGACTGAAGTGACGCTCCAGCCGGTCCGCCGGCTCGAAGTGGATGCGGCCATCCTGTTCTCCGATCTGCTGCTGCCGCTCGAACCACTCGGGGTCCGCTTCGATTTCATCCACGGCGAAGGGCCCGCGATCGAAAATCCGCTGCGCACCGAGGCCGACCTCGACGCCATCAAGCGATTCGAGCCTCGGGAAGCGTTGTCGTACGTGCTCGAGGCAATCCGGCAGATCACCCGGGCGCTCGGCGGCCGGGTGCCGCTCATCGGCTTTGCCGGCGCGCCGTTCACACTGGCGTCCTATGCCATCGAAGGCGGCCATTCCACGTCGTTTGCGCACACGAAAGCGCTGATGTACGGCCACCCGGCGGCGTGGCACCGGTTCTGCGACACCCTGGCGGAAGTGGTGGGCGACTACCTCGCCGCGCAGGTGGAGGCGGGCGTCGACGCGGTGCAGGTGTTCGACTCGTGGGTGGGCGCGCTCAATTCGGCCGATTATCGCGAGTTCATTCTGCCCCACACGAAAAAGATCTTCGACCGCCTGGCGTGCGTGCAAACCGCCGACGGCGGGCGGGTGCCGACCATTCATTTCGGCGTCGGCACGGCATCGATCCTTCGCGACCTGCGGGATGCCGGAGGCGATGTGATCGGCGCCGACTGGCGCACACCGCTGGACGAGGCCTGGGAGCGCATCGGCAGCGACCGTGGTATTCAGGGGAACCTCGATCCGACGCTGTTGCTCGGCCCGCTGGACCGCATTTTCGCGGCGGCCGACCAGGTGCTCGAGCGCGCGGGAGGACGCCCCGGCCACATCTTCAACCTCGGTCACGGCATTCTCCCGTCCACACCGGTGGAACATGTTCAAGCGCTTGCGCGGTATGTCCATCAGAAGACCCGCTCCTGATCGCGTGCTGAGTGCTGAGTGCTGGGTGCTGAGTGCTCGTGCCGCGTGCCGGGTGCTGAGTGCAGTGCCGGGTGCAGTGCCGGGTGCTGTGCCGGGTTCCATGGCACCAGGCACAGCACCAGGCACCCAGCACCAAGCACCTGGCACGAGCACCCAGCACCCAGCACCTAGCACTCAGCACCCGTTCAGAGCATGACCGGCGTCCTCCTCATGGCACACGGCACACCGTCGTCACTCGACGAGATGCCCGCGTATCTGACCCTGGTTCGTGGCGGGCGGCCGCCATCCGACGAGCTCGTCGCTGAAATGCGGCACAACTACGCGGCGATCGGCGGACGCTCGCCGCTGACGGACATCACCGAAGCGCAGGCCGGTGAACTGCGGACCAGGCTCGGACCTGACGTGCCGGTCGCCGTCGGGATGCGCAACTGGTCGCCGTTCATCAAGGACGCGCTCGCCGGACTGGCCGCGGCTGGCGTCACGCGCGTCATCGGCATCCCGATGGCGCCGCAGTTCTCCACGCTGAGCGTGCAGAAGTACATCGATGCGGCGACGAACGCGCTGCCCGCTGGCATGCAATTCGAAGCCGTGGAGTCGTATCACGCGCATCCCCTTCTGCTGGAAGCGTTCGCGGATCGCGTGCGTGCCGCACGTCCCCAGGCGGGCGAGCTGGTCGTGTTCACCGCCCACAGCCTGCCGCAGCGCGCGATCGACGCCGGCGATCGCTACGCGGACGAAGTCGCCGCGACGGCCAGGGGCGTGGCAGAGCGCGCCGGCGTCGCCCGCTTCACGCAGGCGTACCAAAGCGCCGGCCGCACGCCCGAGCCATGGATCGGACCCGACCTCGAACATGTGATCGACGAGCAGTCGGCCACCGTCCGCCGGTTTCTCGTGGTGCCGATCGGATTCGTGTGCGACCACACCGAAATCCTGTTCGACATCGACGTGCAAGGCGCGCGGATCGCGCGCGAGTTCGCGACGTCGCTCCGCCGGACAGAGTCGCTGAATACGTCGCCGCTCTTCATCGACCTGCTCGAGCAATTGGTTCGAGGGCGGCTATGAAGAAAGCACGTGCCTGACGTCGTGATCGTCGGCGGCGGAATCGCCGGACTCGCGGCGGCGTACGAGCTCTCGCGGCAGGATGTCGGGTGCGTCGTGCTCGAGCGTCACGCGCGTGCCGGCGGCGTGATCTTCAGCGAACAGGTGGACGGGTTCACCATCGACGGAGGCCCTGACTCCCTGCTGGTCCAGAAGCCGGCTGGCATCCAACTGTGTGAAGAGCTCGGGCTGGGTGCACGGCTCGTCCCGACCAAACTGCCCCGCCTGGCCTACATCCTGCGAGCCGGCAGACTTCACGCGCTGCCCGCCGCATCGGTACTCGGTATTCCCACCCGTGTGAAACCGTTCCTCGGATCACGACTCTTCTCGTGGCCGGGCAAGCTGCGGATGGGCGCCGAGCTCTTCGTACCACGCCGCCGGGACGGCAGCGGCGATGAGTCGATCGGCGCGTTCATCACCCGGCGCTTTGGGCGCGAAGCCGCAACCTACATCGCCGAACCGCTGCTCGCGGGCATCCACGCTGGCGATGTCGATCGGCTGTCAGTGCGCGCGCTGTTTCCCCAATTCGTGGAAGCCGAGCGCACACACGGCAGCCTGCTCCGCGCCTTTCGTGCCCGTCAAGCCGGCCCTCGAGAGCCTCAGGCCGACGGGGTGTTTCGATCGCTGCCAGGCGGACTCAGCGAACTCGTGCGCACGCTCGTCCAGTCGCTGCCACCGGGGATAGTCCAAACCGCCACGGAAGTGACCGGTATCAGAGATCGACTGCCAACCAGATCGTCAGCGGACGCGGTCGAGTCATCTCCCAGGTTCCTCGTCGAGCGGGCGACCGGCACGCCCGTCGACGCGCGCGCGGTCATCCTGGCGGCGCCGGCGTTCGTGACCAGCGCGCTGACCCGCGACTACGATGCTGACCTTTCGCGGTTGTGCGGTGAGATTCCGTACGCGTCGAGCGCGGCCATCGTCCTGGCGTTCGACCGTCAGGCGGTGCGCCACCCTCTCAACGGATCCGGCTTCGTGGTCCCGCGTGTCGAAGGGAGCACGCTGCTCGCGGTGTCGTGGCTGTCGTCGAAGTGGCCGGGACGTGCACCGGACGATCGTGTGCTGATGCGCGCATTCGTCGGAGGAACACGCGATCCGCACGCGCTGGAGCGGTCGGATGCAGAGCTCGTGACAGAGGCGGTCACCGCGCTGACACCGCTCCTTGGAATCGCCGCACCACCGCTGTTGTCGAGGGTCTACCGCTGGGACCGCGCGAATGCGCAGCACGAGGTCGGTCACCTGGCGCGCATGGCCGCGATCGAACGCGCATTGGCGAGGCACACGGGGCTGTACGTCACCGGTAGCGGCTTCCGCGGCACGGGCATTCCTGACTGCATTGCGGACGGCCGCGCCACGGCTCGCGCGGCCACAGCGTGGGTGACACGGCGTCGGGGCTAGGGGCTGGGGGCCAGGAGTAACTTCGTGTTTTCGTGCTTTCGTGGCTAGATAGAAGCCGTGAAAAGTGTCCACATCATCGGTGTCCCCCTCGACCTCGGCGGCGGCCGGCGCGGCGTCGACATGGGACCGTCCGCCTTCCGCATCGCCGGGCTTGGCGAGCAGCTCGCCGCCCTGGGCTATTCGGTCGTCGACAAAGGGGACCTGCCCACGCCAATTCCCGAAACGCAGGAGCTGCGCGACGAGCACAAGAAGTACATCCGCGATATCGCGAAGGTCTGCTTGAAGCTCTACCAGACCGCACTGGGATCGTTCGGCGAGGGTGCGATGCCGGTCGTCCTCGGCGGCGATCACAGTCTCGGCGCGGGATCGGTCGCGGCGGCCGCCGAATGGGGACGCACGTCGAAGCAGTTGCCGATCGGCCTGCTCTGGGTGGATGCGCACGGCGACATGAACACGCCGGCGACCTCGCTGTCGGGCAACGTGCACGGGATGCCGCTCGCCGCGCTCCTCGGCCCCGAGCCGGCGGAGCTGTCGAAGATCGGCACCTTCGCTCCGAAGGTGCTGCCGCAGCACACGGTGCTCGTCGGCATCAGGAATCTCGACGAGCGCGAGAAGGTCGCGGTTCGCGACTCCGGTGTGCACGTGTTCACGATGAAGGACATCGATCGCCAGGGGATCGCGTCGATCGTCGAAGAGGCCGTCAAGCTTGCCGGCAGCGGCACCGCCGGCATTCACGTCTCGTTCGACATGGACGTCTGCGATCCGCTGATCGCGCCAGGGGTCGGCACGCCGGTGAAAGGCGGACTCGACTACCGCGAGGCGCACATGGTGATGGAAATCGTCGCCGACTCCGGCCTGCTCACGTCGCTCGATCTGGTGGAGGTCAACCCGACGCTCGACGTGCGGAACGCGACCGCGCAGCTCGGCACCGAGCTGGCGTTGTCGGCGCTAGGGATGAAGATTCTGTGAGCCCGATTCGGCCAGCATTTCCTCGAGCGTTTCGACCAGCAGCACCAGTGAGTACGGCTTTTCGATGAGACGCGTCCTCGGACGCAGACGCTCGAGCTCGGCCGATTCCGATGGCACGCCCGAGAAAATGATCACGGGCACGTCCGGCGGGCTGGCCATGACGACGTCGCGGCCCGACCCGCGGCGAAGCCGCAGATCCACGACCGCGGCGACGAGGCGATTTTTTTTCAGCGCGTCAAGACCTTCGTCGGCGGTTTCCGCGGTCACGACAGCGAAGCCGTGCATTTCGAGAAACTTGACCAACGGACGGCGAACGGACACATCGTCTTCGACGACGAGCACGAGACGCGCGGCATCCTTGGACATGCACGGCCAGTATAGCGTGAAAGGCCGCGCCGCTTGCGCACCGCATGCGCGCGCACAGTACAATTACCAGTCTCGCTGACTCGTCTCGCCGAAGCGCGGAGGCGAAGCGTGTCCACTCAACGGGCCCCTAGCTCAGTGGTAGAGCACGTGACTTTTAATCACGGTGTCCCGGGTTCGATCCCCGGGGGGCCCACCAATAAAATCAGGGGGTTTGGGATCGCGAGCCGGGCGAGACGACTTGGTGGGACCGAATTGGGACCGACCGTATGAGCGCCCTCCTG
>Ga0209811_10000864_pt1 | contig 10985 bp, 6 predicted proteins | sample Coa_R1_6_FD_187161 | JGI IMG/M metagenome (GOLD analysis project Ga0209811, IMG submission 187161) | Surface soil microbial communities from Centralia Pennsylvania, which are recovering from an underground coalmine fire. - Coalmine... | ecosystem: Environmental > Terrestrial > Soil >...
TGTGCCGGTGTGCCTGGACGCGACTCCGGAGGCCGCCGCGGACGTTCCAGAGTCGTTTCAGCGGGTGCAGTGGACGCGCCTGCCGGGCGGAGCCACACCCGCGGCCTTCATCGAGCGTGTACGGCGTCTGCTGTCAGGGGAGCCGTCACAGGGGCCGACAGGGACTGCGTCGGCCGCGTCTCGCGTGCCGGCTGCACCTTCCACCCAAAAGCCCGTCCAGGCACTGTGGTGGTCGAAGGCGACGCTCCTCGCGACGATTACCGTGCTCGTCGTAGCACTCGGTTACTTCGTGGCAAACCGACTGGTGCTATCGAAGCGTGGTGCTGAGGTTGCTCCAGCCACTGCCTTCAGTCCACCGCCGCACTCGATCGCAGTGCTGCCGTTCGTGAACCTGAGCGGGGACAAGGAGCAGGAGTACTTCTCCGATGGGCTGACGGAGGAGCTGCTCAACTCGCTGGCCGAGATCAACGAGCTGCAGGTCGCGGCGCGCACGTCCTCGTTCTCCTTCAAAGAACACCCGGACATTGCCACCGTCGCCCACAAACTGAACGTCGGCGCAGTCCTCGAAGGGAGCGTCCGGCGCTCGGCGCACACGGTCCGCATCACCGCGCAGTTGATCAATGCGGTCACGGGCTTTCACGTGTGGTCGAAGACCTATGATCGGGCCTTAGGCGATGTGCTCAAACTTCAGACCGAGATTGCCACCGCGGTGGCCGGCGCTTTGAAAGTCACGCTACTCGGCGATCTCGCGGCCAAAGTCGAGCTCGGCGGGACGCGTAATCCCGGCGCCTTCGATGCCTATCTGCGCGGGGCCAAGGCGGCGAGCTCGGCACGCGACAGCAAAGACCTCCCCGCCGCGGTTGCCGCGTACACGGAAGCGATTCGCCTGGATCCGCACTATGCGCTCGCGTTCGCCGGAAGATCGCTCGCCTTTTCCAACGTTGCAGGGGAAGCCGAGACCGCAGCGGCGGCGCGTGAAGGCCTTGACAAGGCGCAGGCGGATGCGCGCCAGGCGCTTATCCTCGCGCCGGATCTGGCTGAGGCGCACCTCGCATTGGCTATCGTTTCGAACAACACCCTCGACTTCACGCAGGCGAGTGACGAATACGATCGCGCTCTCGCGCTCGCGCCGGGTAGTGCCCAGGTTTTGCGAATGAGCGGCTCATTTGCAGCCTACATGGGGCACTTCGATGCGGGCCTTGCGGCCGCCAGGCGCGCGGTCGTGCTCGACCCGCTCGCTCGCGGAAGCCATTCCGGTCTTGGCCAAGCGCTGTATGCGGCCCGCCGATATCAGGAGGCGGTGGCAGCTTTTGCAGAAGTCATCAGTCTTGAGCCCGACTACAAGGCGTCCTACGGGCAACGCGGGTTCGCCTATTACCGGCTCGGGGATCTTGAGCGCGCGCGCGCCTCATGCGAGACGAAGCCGGACTACTGGTACAGTCAATGGTGCCTCTCGGTGATCTATGACAAGCTCGGCCGGCACGCGGATGCGGAAGCCGTGCTCTCGAAATTGAAGGCAGCACTCGGCGACACCGCGGCGTACCAGTACGCCACGATCTACGCGCAGTGGGGCAATCGGGCGAAGGCGCTCGACTGGCTCGAGACGGCACTGCGGCTGCCTGACTCGGGCCTGGAGCTGCTAAAGACCGACCCGCTGCTGGACTCCATACGCCAAGAGCCGCGCTTCCAGGCGATTGAGCGGGAGTTGAAGTTTCCGAGCTAAGTGGCGGTGCGGTTCCGACGCAATTCCTTCGCTCCCTCGAAGATCGTTCCAATGTCCGCTATGTAGAAGGTTGAGAGTTCTGCTCGAGTGGCCGGAGTTGGCCGGGAGGCCGGTCCCCAATTTGAGGGACGGCGGCCCCGGCCGCGACCAATGCCGGCCAAGGCCGCCATCCGGTCAAGACCCTAGCGCCCGGGTCTACCTGCGAGTATTCGTGTCGGAGGGTGTGGCCGTCATCCTGCGCAACGCCACGACGCCCCGTACCGTGACATTCGTGGATCAGACAAACGGCGCATACCGCCAGGTTGTGAGTCGCTGCGTGCCGGTCTTCCTGATCATGCTCGAGAAACCCGGCCGGTATTATCTGATCCCACGGTTGACCCCGCCGCCGCCAACGTCGGGCTCGTGAGCTGCCGGTACCGCACAGACTACAGTAGACTTGCGGCAACAAAACAACACTGCCAATGGCCGCACCCCTGATGTCAACGCGCCTGCGCAAAGTGCTTATTTGGTCGCTGGGCGCAGCGATCGGGCTCCTCGCCCTCCTCGCAGCGGGTGTAGTGATCGCGCTGCAACTGATCGACACGCCCAGGGTACGCGCGCAACTCGCCGAGAAACTGTCCACACTCCTGAACGGCCAGGTGTCCTGGGAGGAACTGGATATCCGGCTGCTGCCGCGACCGCACGGCGTGGTTCGCGGCGCGCATGTCGCCATACCCAACGTGGTGACAGTCGATGTGGCAACGGCAGACGTCAAGATCAGCCTGTTACCCCTGTTTAAGGGAAACGCTGAGGTGCAAGCCATCACCGTCGAGCGGCCCAACGTCGAGGTGTGGATTGCGCCATCCGCCGCTGGCAGAAAGAAACGGGAAGCACCATCGCAACCTGCGATTCCCCTTGCGCTCTATCGCAGCGCCATGCGAGGTGTCCTCGATGCCGCCGCGCGCTTTGCGCCGGCCACGACCGTTGCGATTGAGGACGGCCGTGTGGCCTGGCATCTACCCGGCCTGCCACTCGAGGTAAGTAGACTGAATTTGCGGCTCGTGACTGACGGCAACGGCGTCGCGCTCGACGCGTCTGCGACCGGCACCCATTGGGATCGCGTCGCGCTCGAGGGCCGCGTGGAGTCTGCCGACCTGAGCGCGCGCGTGCGCGTGGAAGGCACGGGATTGAAGGTGCAACGGGCTCTGGAAGGCCTGCTCCCCAACATGCGCGAGACTCTGGCACTGTCCAGCGTCGGCGCGAAGTTCGAAGCGCGCACCGACGGTCATACCGACATCGAAATTGGCCTCGGCCTCGACCTGCACAAGGCCGCCATACAGCTTGGCGGCAAGCAGCTCGATATCGGCCAGGTACGGCTGGACGGTTCGATCAAGTTGATCGAAGCGGACGTCGCCGTAGTCCTGCAGCAGATCAAGCTCGGCGAACTCGCACCCGCCGCAAACGCCGGCCTGGTGTTGGCCGGGCCGACGCGGGCGCCGAAACTCGACATCGCCATCGGCGAGCTTGATCTTGCGCGCCTGCGCGACGCCACGTTGACCTTGGTCGGCGATCGTCCGGCGGTGAGGGAGTACGTCGCCCGAATCCACGGCGGACGCCTGCGCGATGTGCGCTTCTCGACACAGGCAGAGAGCTTGGGGCAGCTCTTTGCCTTGCCGCGCCTGCACGCCAGTGCGCAACTTGCAGACGCAAGCATGCGCGTGCCGAAACTTGAACGCGAGGCCACTGATATCGCAGCGCGTGCCGAACTGGTCGGCGGCGTGCTCAAGGTCGACGATGTCAGCGCGCGACTCGGCGCATCGCAGCTGCGGCGAGCGGGCGTGAACATCGTTTTTCTGAAGCCGATGCGCATGGAGCGCACCCGCGGCCAGGCGAGCATCGTGTTGAACGACCTGCTGCCCGGGCTGCGAGCGCGTGAGCCCTTTGACAAGTTGTTGCGATCAGTCCCAACGCTCACCGGCGTCGCCGCAGCGAACGTGCGTAACGTGGCGCTGCGATTCGGTAAGCCGCGCCAGCTCGCCTACGACCTGAGCGTGACTCCGCAACACGTTCGCATCGAAAGCGACAAGCTGGCCGAGGCGCCCAGCGTGCACGGGGGGGCCGTGAGAGTCACGCCAGCGTCGATCAGCGCGGATCGCGTCGGCATCGAGGTGCTCGACTCGGGGGCCACCGTGTCGGGCGAAGTCAGCGACTTTCAGGGTGGCAAGCCGCGCGTGACGGCGCGCGTCGCGGACGGCGTAGTCGGCCGTAAATTGGTGGATTGGATCTGGCTGCGCACCGCCCTCCCCGAGCGCCTGAAGCCGGCGACCCCGCTGCGCTTTACCGCCCCGCGGCTGGAGTGGAGCACCGCGGGCCTCGACGTCGCCGCCGAGGCGAATGTTAAGGCCGGGCCGTCACTGAGCGTCGATCTGTCCAAGCGCGGCAAGACGTTCACGTTGCGCCGGGCCACGATCAAGGACCGCGACAGCGATGCCAGCATCTCGCTCGCGATGCATGATTCGTTGCTGGAAGTCGGCTTCGCCGGTGTGCTCGCGGCACGCAGCGTCGCCCCCCTCTTCGGTCACCCGGCCGAGGGCTATCCGGGGACCGTTAAGGGCGATCTTCAGGCAACGCTTGACCTCACGCGTCCGGGCCGCAGCGCCGCGCGCGGCACGTTGGCCGGCGAGCACGTTGACCTGCGCGAGCTTACCGGGACGCCGTTGCAGCTGGAACGCTTCGACCTGCAAGGTGCGGGGAATGCATTGCAGATACGCGAGTTGACGCTGGATTGGGCGCAACAGAAGGCCACGATTCGCGGCACGATCGCGCGTGAAGCGAACGCCCTGGGGACGAACCTCGAGATCGACTCGCCCGGCATCGTTATCGAGGCGCTGCGCGCCACGCCCCCTGCAAAAGCAGCGGATGAACCGGTAGATAAGGAGAGCAAGCCGCGCAGGTCCTTCGGTCTGTGGTCCCTGCCGCTCAAGGGGACCGTGGCGCTGCGCACCGACTTCGTGGCGTACCGCGGCTATCGAGTCCAGGGCATCCGCGCGGTTGCAACCCTGGAGCGCGAAACTATGGCCATCAGTGTCGCGGAGGCTTCGCTGTGCGGCATTGCCTTCCCGCTGTCGTTTCGCGTCACTCCAAAGGACTTCGACGCGAGCGCAAACATAACCGTAAAGGATCAGTCCCTTGAGGAGGTCGTTAAGTGCCTGGGAGGCAATAATGTCGTCATCACCGGCAACTTCGACATGACGAGCGTGCTGACTTCCAAGGGACCCACGCAGCGGTTCGGCGAGTCTCTGGCCGAAAACCTTGCAGGCTCGGTAAAGGTTGCGACCCGGGACGGTCAGATTCGCAAGATGGCGCTGCTCGGCAACATCCTGTCGCTCAAGTCGGTGCGTGACGTGGTCAAGGGCGATGTGGGTTTCGGCGCGAAAGGATTTGATTACCGAAGCATCGCGGTGGGCGCCAAGATTGCCAACCGCGAATTGACTGTCGAACAGGCAGCGCTTGACAGTCCGGCGCTGGGATTGGCCGCCGCAGGCACAATCAACCTGACGAACTACGACTCGCGTCTCACCGTGCTGGTGGCGCCCTTCGGCACCCTCGACCGCATAGTGCGCAAGATTCCCGTCCTCGGCTACGTGATCGGCGGCGCATTCACCAGCATCCCGGTCGGCGTTTCGGGCGACATTCGCGATCCGCTCGTTGCTCCTCTGGGACCCCGGGCGGTCGGGTCCGAAGTGCTGGGAGTATTCGAGCGCACCTTCAAGCTACCAGGCAGGCTCGTCGAGCCTCTGACTACGAAGCCGAGCGAATGATCGCCGCCTACGCTGCGGCAGAGGCGACCAGTACGCCTGATCAGTCCTCAGGCTGGACCTGCTACCGGTATAGCCGTGGCGCGGGTCTTCAGAAGCGCAGGCCGATCTGTACGGGAATGAACGCGTTGTTCTGATCGTAGGGCGCCAGGCGCATGTAGCGCCCTTCGATGAAGAACCTGACGGGGTCAGTCAGCGCCCATTCCATCCCGAACCCGGCGTTCCAGGACTTCGTCCAGTCTGAGGTCGACTTCGACACGGTCGACTCGACCGGGAAGTAACCCGGATAGCAGTAATAGAAGCAGATCCATCCCGGTACCCCCACCACCTCACTGAACTGCGTCTGTGTGCGGTACCGGCCGATGCCGCCGAATAAGTACATCCCGAAACGCGGTGAGCGGTGCGCGAGGTCGAGCCGCGCGTCGATGTTGCCGCCGTACAGGTTAGTGTGTCCGTACGCGACGTTGGTCCCCGTTGCAATCGAAGCCAGCCTGCGTGAGTCGAGCGTCGCGTTGAAGCGGCTGTAGCTGCCCTCGAAGCGGATTCCGAGCGGCAGGTTCGAGCTCGGGAACCAGGTGATTCCGAATAAACCGGACCCCCCGTCCTGCAAAGACCTGGTGGTGTCTCCGTTCGTGAAGGTGTATCCGCCGCCGATCTCGAACATCAGCGGGTGATACTTAAGCTCATTCGTGTGTACCGCCGTGGCGGCCGGCGGCGGCAGAACCGGTGGGGGCACAGCATGGGCCGGCGCGCCGAATTGCACCTCATAACCGCGGTTGTCGAGACAGGCGACCATGTCCTGGCGGTACTGCTCGCGGCGCGAGGCCGCCTCCTCAGGAGGCATGCTGGCGGCGCGCGCGGCATCGTAGCCGCTCTGGCTCTGCGCCCAGGTGTGGCAGGCGTAGCGGTCATTCCACAGCTGTTCCTGAGTCTGGCCGTTCTTCGGGATGATGTGCATGTCCGTGCCGGAGGCAGCGGACGCCCCCGGCGGTCGCGCCGGCGGAGGAGTCGCCTGGTATTGAGCCACCGCAGGCGCCGAGGTCACGAGGAGCACGAATATCCCGGACACACTGAGGACCTTAGATGCCATGGTGCTTCCTCCTTGTCGTCTGCAATCGGCCATCTCATCTGCCTGCGGCGAGTGAGGCACGCGAGCTGTACACCTCAGTGCGCGGGGTAACCGCGACCCTCCAGACACGCAGCGTGGGCGCGCTCGTAGTTCGATTGCTGTGTGCCCGCTAGCTGTGCGCCCGCCTGGCCCGAGTTCGCGCGGATCGGATCAAAACCGGTCTGCGAGACCGCAAAGCGGTAACACTCGTATTGATCGCGCGCCTGCTGGTCGGGAGTCTTGGCCGGCGCCGGCGCCGGCGGAGCGGCGGCCGCGACCGCCGCAGGCGCAGCGGCAGCAACGGCAGCACCACCGGCCGCGGCGGGCTGAACCGGCGAGTCAATCGGGTCGTTGACCACCTCATAGCCGCCGATATCGGGCCGGGGCCGGTAGTAGGTATCGTTCGCATACAGGATGGTTTCCGTACCAGTATTGAGTGGGGTCATGAACTGGGGCAGCGTCGGCACGACCAGCCCGATCGGTGGTTCGACGACCAGCCAGGCAGGTCCGCGCGGCTCAAACCAGACTCCCTCGGCGAACTGGTACGACATCCCGGCGTAGTTGACGAGGATCGATCCGTGCGGCAAATCGCGAACCACTGAGCCGCGGTCGGGGTACACGTGGTCGTGCCCATGATTCAGGTCGCGATGCACGTGGTACGGTGCGACCTGATCGCCGGCAGCACCCGGGGCCGCCTGAGGCGCTGGAGCCGGCTGCTGATAGCCCGCGGCCGGCGGCGGGTACACGGCAGCGGGCTGCTGGTAATAGCCAGGCGCCGCCTGGTTATTCGAGGGCGGCGGGTAATTTTGTGGACGCTGAGCGTTACCGGGCGGCTGCGGGTAGCTGGGCTGCTGCTGATAGTTGGGCGGCGGATAGTTCGCTGGCGGCGGATAGTTCGCCGGCGGCGCTTGGTAGGCCGGCGCCTGGTATGCCGGCGGTTGTTGCGGGTAGGTCGGTGGCGCTGCGTTTCCAGGCTGCTGCGCGATCGCCGCCGCGGGTATCGCGAACGGCACGAGCGCCATCCATGCTCGAAGCAGATTGCTGCCCATTGTTCTCACCCCTGCCCCGGGTGGGAAGTGCTACCGCCCGAAGCCGCGGAAGGACCCCGTTACTATACGCGCCCGGATGCCACGAAAGTCATGACCACCACGCGCTAACGCAGCAGGGCCTCACGGGTTTACACAGGCGACCGGCGCGCGTGGTGCGCGCGGCGTTCCCGGATTGCTTTGACTTAAGCGGTGCGAGTGAACACATCCTGGTCCCGGTGAGGCTGCCGGTAGACCTTTGGTAACCGAGTGGCTTGCGCAGGTCTTGCAGCAGAGCCGAGATGTCGCTCAGCTGAGATACGACGCCGATTGCGCAAGCCGCTTGTGCCGAACGCAAGCCAGGATGTCTCGACCCGTCCCAAACCGAACTCGTTGGCGCGGGGTAACGGCCGGCAACGAAGGCGATCCGTCGGCAAAATGTCCTGCCCTGGGCTCACCCCAAGGAGCAGGCGTACGCGACCTCGGATAGCCGCGAGGCGAATTGCTCCCCAGACTTCATTTTCCGGCTTCGGTTGGTATTCACATTCGAAGTGTGGCCGAGTTGCACGCGCAGCCTTGCGGCCGTGATCGTCGCCGCCGCGTGCACCGCGAGGCCACCGATCCAGTCCGGGCACGGACTCAGCCCAGCGGGCGGATGTAAGAGCTGCGCTGTCCGGAATTCGTGGGCGAGCCGCCACCTGCATCAGCGCGCCGGCGCCGATGTTGACGGGGCGCGCGAGTAGCGGCGACTATTCCAGCCACCAGAGCATGGGCTCGCGCCGGGCCGGATGGCGATCAGATTGGCACGGATAAGGTATGCACGACTGGGGTTCGCCTGACCAACCGACGTGAATTCCTGCAAGGCGCGCTCTGGACGGCGCTGCCCGCAGCAGTCGGCGCGCCGCTCCGGCCAACCGCCGCACGCGGCGCTCCGCCGCGCACTTTCCCGATGGTGCTGATCGATGATCGACACCTCGAGGCCCGTGCCTTTGGTGCCGCTCTCGCCGCCCGGGGTGCATCTGTGCATGCGGTGCCCGAGGGGGACGTCACGGCGCTGTGGCGCGAATCGATCGGGCCCGCCTGGCGGCAGGGCCCCACCGTCGTTGCCGGGCTGACGCGATCGCCGGCATTGTTCTGCCTCGAGCAACTCGGCTGGGGCCTGGGCCGGCGGGTGGTATTTTGCGCCGAGCATCTGGTGTGGGCGGGCCGGCCGGTGCGGCACAAAGTCCTGCGCACGATGTCGGTTGCCGAGACGGCCGATGAAATAAAACTGTCGATGCGTGGCCGACTCTGGCCCAGCCACCTGGCCTCAATGGTTGCGAACCAAGGTGCCCTGGCGAATTACCCGCGGGCGGCGCCTACCGAGATAAATCTGGCGCCGGCGCTGCCCGCCGATGCGCAGATGCTGACTTCCTGGATCATCGCCCCGGCTTAAGTAACGAGGACCCAGTCCATGGCTGTGCCGCCCAACGTAAACCCTGCGGACTTCGAAGCCGCCCTCTCGCTCTGGCGCTCGGCGGTCGGCGCGGATTGGGTATTCACGGCGGCAGAGGACGTTGCGCTGTATCGCGATGCCTATTCGCCCTACTGGGCAGAGCCTGAGGAGCGCCTGGCCTCCGCGGCGGTGGCGCCGGCTACCCTCGAACAAGTACAGGCCGTGGTACGCACTGCAAACCGGTATCGCATTCCACTGTACGCGATCTCGACCGGCCGGAATCTGGCCTACGGGGGTTCGGCGCCCGCGCTTTCAGGCAGCGTGGTTCTCGACCTGAAGCGCATGAACCGCGTGCTCGAAGTCAATGAGCGCAACGCCTATGCGCTGGTGGAGCCTGGCGTCAGCTACTTCGATCTCTACGATCACATCACCAAGGCAGGACTCGACGTATGGATAGACGCGCCCGACCCGGGTTGGGGGAGTCTCATCGGTAATGCGCTCGACGGGGGTGGCGGGTGGACCGCCTCACCCTTCCGGGATCACTTCGGATCCCACTGCGGCATGGAGGTCGTGCTGGCGAATGGCGAAGTGGTGCGCACCGGCATGGGCGCGCTGCCAAACGCCAAGTCCTGGCAGCACTACAAGTGGGGTCATGGTCCCTGGGTCGACGGCCTGTTCCGGCAGGGAAACATGGGGATCGTTACCAAAATGGGTTTCTACCTGATGCCGCGACCCGAGGCCTACATATCGGGCACGGTACAGGTGTATCGAGAGGAGGACGTCGTGGCGCTGCTCGACACGCTGAATCTTCTGGAGAACCAGCATGTCGTGAATGGCTCGACGGCGTTGTATTACGGTGATCTCGACAATATCTACGGCAGTGTCCGTGATCAGGCGACTCCGGGCACACCCGCCTGGAGCCTGGTTCTGCCGATCTACGGGCCGGAAAAAGTTATCCGCGCACAACTCGAGTACGCGCGCGACAAGTTCGCGCGGGTGCCCGGCATGCGCTTTGTCGAAGGCGAGCTGCTGCGTACGCCGCTGACGGCCGAGGCGCAGAAACGTGTACATCAAGTGAACTTCGGCATTCCGAATCTCGCCATCTTCTCGATGCTCGGGCGCTCGCCGGCTAATCCGGCCCCGGCCGGCGGCCACATCGGCTTTTCGCCGGTCATACCGCGCACCGGCGAGAGCGTGCTGGAGTACCAGCGGTACTACCGCGAAAACATGGCGGCGATGTCCGCAGGAAAGGAAACCGGCATCGTCGGACCGGTATTCCTGACCAACTGGGAACGATCGATGGTCGCCCTGATGATGTTTCCAATCGGCCGCGACAAGGCAAGCAATAGCAGGATGCGCTTGGCGTTCGCGCGCTGGGTCACAAAGGCCGCTGAGCACGGCTGGGCGGAATATCGCGCACCGACCCCGTTCCAGGACCTGGTGGCGCAGACCTACTCCTTCAACAACCACGCCTTGCTGCACCTGTGCGAGACCATCAAGGACGCGGTGGATCCCAACGGCATCCTGTCACCCGGACGTTATGGTGTGTGGCCGAAGCACCTGAGGAAGGGTTGAGATGCAACGTTCGATGTGCGCGCTGGGGACATGGCTGGCGTTGAGCAGCGCTGTGCAGGCGGCGGCGCCCGGTGCCTCGGTGAGCCCGGCGCCTGTCACGCCGGTCGGCGAGGCTGTGTATGCTCACTGGTGCGCGCCATGCCACGCGGCCGGTCCGGGACACCCGGGTACCGAATCGCTGCAACTGAAGTACGGCGGGCAGCGACCGGCTGTGCTGCTTGAGCGTACCGATCTGTCGGCGGCGGCCGTCGCCGCCGTGGTGCGTGAAGGTGTGCTGCTGATGGCGCCGTTTCGCAAGACCGAGATTACGGACGCGGAACTG
>Ga0209811_10000865_pt1 | contig 10985 bp, 7 predicted proteins | sample Coa_R1_6_FD_187161 | JGI IMG/M metagenome (GOLD analysis project Ga0209811, IMG submission 187161) | Surface soil microbial communities from Centralia Pennsylvania, which are recovering from an underground coalmine fire. - Coalmine... | ecosystem: Environmental > Terrestrial > Soil >...
GGGCATTTCGTCCGATCACGGACACGTAACGGCCACTGCCGCGGTGGACGACCTCCGCTTCACCGCCAGGGACAGTCCCCCTGGGAACCCTGCGGGTCACGGCCAGACCGGCCGCCGACATCGCGTCTGCCAGCATCTTCTCGAACGCGTCGTCTGACGCCTGAACCGTGTTGCCGGGATCCTGCGCGGCGCCGATGTTGGCGCCGAAATGCATCCAGCCGGCGCTTCGCGAGACGATCCCGGGACGCCGGTCCACGAATGCGTTGATCCCGAGGTGGCCCAGTTCGTGGCCACTGGAAGCGACGAACACGACATCGCGCGCCAGCGGGCCGGTCTTCAGCTCGCGCATCAGTTCGAGCCAGCAGGCGATGCCGCCGCCGCGTTCGCTTGCGCACGTCCACCAGCCGCTTCGCGGGGTCATCACGACCAGCGGCGGAAGCGAGCCGTCCGCGCCTGCCAGCCGCGCCGTCACGTTCACCGCCTGGACCAGCTTACGCTCGACACGCGCGACCAGATGAACCGCGGCGCCCTGCCGCGCCGACTCCTCGAGAAAGCCGCCCTCTTCGCTCGACACTTGGAGCACGGGTGGACCGAATGGCTTCAGGAACGCATCGGCGTTACTCGGACACAGGCCCGGGCGGCCACCTCGCGTGATACAGACAATCGCCTTGTAACGTGACGTACGACGCGCGTCTCCGAGAGAGCCGGCAGCCGCAGCATTCGGTGCGGATTCGGCGAGCGCGAGCTCGGCGTCAGCGCCTAGCGGTCCAAAGCGGCCTTCAATGCCGGCTGCGCCGGTGAAGGCGGCGTCGAACAGCGGCACGCCTGAAATGCGGCGCCCTCGGACGGTGAATGCGGCGTCAATCGGATCGACGCGGGAAAGTGGAAATGGCTCGAGGGATGGTGTCAGACCAGCGTCACGGACTCCGGCGGCGAGCCACTCAGCCGACGCGTGATCGACGTCGGTGCCGGTCCGATGAATGCCCTGGCTCTCGAATGCGGCAACCATCTGCGCGACGCGCTCGGCCCGGTCCGCCGCGACACGGCGTGCGAACGGCGCCGTCGACACCATGGCAAGCCATTCGCGGCGCGTCATCTCGATGTCAATACGCGATCAGCAGTCGCGCGGCACGCTCGATGAACGCGTCGCCCGGCAGATAGAACTCCTCGAGCGACGGCGAATACGGCACCGGCGTGTCGAGCGCGCCGACGATGCGGATGGGCGCGTCGAGCGCTTCGAAGGCTTCTTCCTGGATGATCGCGGCAAGGCTTTCGCCAATGCCACCGGTTCGCATGTCCTCGTGGATGATCAGCACCTTGTGACAGCGGCGCGCAACCGCGAGGACAGCTTCGCGATCCAGCGGCGCCAGCGAGCGGAGATCCAGCACGCTCGCCTCGATGCCGTCGTGCGCCAGCTTTGCCGCGACCCGCAGGCCCGTATGCACGAACGCGCCATACGAGATGATCGCCAGGTCCTCGCCAGCGCGGCGCAGCGCCGCCCGTCCCAGCGGGATCGGCTCGGGTGGCGCGTCTGACAGCAGCTGTTTGATTCGCGGTTCCCGATAGAGCGCGATGTGCTCGTAGTACAGCACCGGGTCCGGATCGGCAACGGCGGACGCCATGAGCGCCCGCGCGTCGTGAGGCGTCGACGGCGCCACAATCTTGAGGCCGGCGGTGTGGTAGAACCACGCCTCCGTATTCTGCGAATGGTACGGCCCCGCGTGCCGCAGACCGCCCCACGGCATCCGGATCACCATCGGAGTGCCGTAGGACGTGCCTCCCCACCGGTATCGCATTTTGGCCGCGTTGTTGACCAGCTGATTGAAGCCGGTGGCGACGAAGTCGTTGAACTGCATCTCGCCGATCGGCCGCTGCCCGGCGATCGCGGCGCCGATACAGACGCCCAGCACGGCGCTCTCGCCGAGCGGCGAGTTGATCAGCCGATCGCCGAACTCCTTGAGGAGCGGCTTCAGCAGCAGAAAGGCGTTGCCGTAGTTCCCGCCGACGTCTTCGCCGTACACGAACACGCGCGGGTCGGCGCGAAGGGCATCGCCGACGCCGAGCATGATGCCTTCGAGGAACGTCTTGCCCTTCGGGTCGAACGGCGGGGCCGCTTCGACCTGCCCGCGTTTAACCGCCGAGGCCGCGGAGTTCGCAGAGATATCTTGCTCTGCGCTCTCGGCGGGCTCTGCGGTTAGACGTACCGCCGGATCGAGCACCTCGACGTGTTTCCGCGGCGGTTCGTTCGCGAACACGCCGACGCCGGCCTGCGACGGCTCGGGCCACGGCGCCTCGATCACCGCCCGCGCTTCGGCTTCCACGATCGCTTCGGCTTCGCGCTTGAAGCGCTCGACATCGTCAGGTTTGACGATGCCTTCGGCCTGCAGGCGCGCAGCGTACAGAGCGATCGGATCGCGCGCGGCCCAGTACGCGTAGAGCTCGCGGTTCGCGTAGCCCTGGTCCGACAGCGCGGGAATGTCCCATGACGTCTGCGGATCGCGGCCGAGATAGAGCATGTCGTCGTGGTGGGCGTGGCCACAGAGACGCATGGCGACGAGCTCGATCAGCGTCGGTCCGAGGCCGGCGCGGGCACGTTCGGCGGCCCAGCCAAACGCGCCGGCGATCGCCTCCGGATCGGTGCCGTCGAGCGTCAGACCCGGCACGCCGTAGCCGGCGGCCTTGTCCGCGAAAACGCGAACCGCTGACTGATCGCAGACTGGCGTCGACAGCGCCGTCTGATTGTTCTGCACGCAGAAGATCATCGGCAGGCGGCGCGCGGCGCAGAGGTTGATCGCCTCGTGCCATTCGCCCAGCGACGACCCGCCTTCGCCGATGAATGACACCGCGACGCGCCTCGAGCCGTCGCGCCAGAAGGCCATGGCCATGCCGGTCAGGGTGAGCGTCGCAATCGTCAGCGGCGAGGCTGGAAGAAGGACGCCCCAGTCGAGATCGCCGTAGCCGAAGTCCTTGCCCTCGGTCGGCATGCCGGCCTTGGCCATCTGCGAGTTGAGGACCATTCGAACGGTGGCCGGCTCGGGCCGCATCGCGAGCGTCGCACCGAGGTCGCGAATCATCGGGGCGATGACGTCGCCCTGCCACACCTGTCGCTCGGGTAGAGCGTTCGCGCTCCCCGAGTCGCTGTCGGGTGAACCGTGGTACTGCGCCCCGCGGCGCAGCCGCATCGCGGCGCCGTAGATCGCTTCCTGGCCGAGCGATCGAAAGCCCTTTCCCTGAAAGGCGTTCGCCCCGAATCGCACTTCACCGCCGAGAAAGAGCGCCTTCAGGCGGTTGTCGGTGGCGCGCGTGAGGATCATCCCGCGGAGGATCTCGAGCCGTTCCTCGCGCGTGAGGGAGGCCTCGATCGCCAGCCGCCGGAGAAACCCGTCGCACTCGTCGAGCAGCGAGAGCTGCGCCTGCTCGATGCGCCTGGCGGCGCTCGTCCGCGGCGTGGTGTCGCAGAGCCCCTGAGGGACGGCGCGCGATCCAAGCCGTCTCGCGAGCTCGCGGCGAAACGCCGGCCGGAGCGCCTCGAACGCAGCCTCGCCCTTCGGTTCGCGCCCGCCGGTGGTCGCTTCCCAGGCGTCGACGGCCTCAATCAGGGCGAACGGATACCGCTCGGCGACAAACGCGCCGAACCGGCTGGCGACGCCGGTCAGCTTCTCGAGTTCCGCGGGCTTCGCCATGTGAGGCCGATCGTATCAAAGCGGGCCATGAACACGAAGACACGGGACACCCGCCGGTGGCTAGAATCTGACAGCGCCGGAGCGCTCCACGCTGACGCGCATGCCGGTCCGCAGTAACGCGGCGTCGCCCGGTTCGAGCGCGATCACCGGAAAGGCCTTCCCGTACATCACATCCGCGACGATCGAGGCGAGGGCGAAAAACGAGTCAACGCCGGTCGTCAGTATCGCCGCGGGCGCCGTGCCGGCCCGCACCGCCTCGAGCAGCACGGCGGTCGTCGTCGACGAGCCTTTGCTGAAGGGCACAACGAGGATGCGGCCGGCGGCACGCACGCCGGCGAGTGGATGATGCTTGTCGATGATCTCGCCGGTATGGAAATCGTAGCCGCCCCAGAAGGACAGCGCCTCCGTGGTGACGAGCGCTTCGCCTTCTGCGGCGCCTTCGACGATCGGGCGGCCCGCAATCACGCGGTCTGCCATACCGACTCGTCGCGGACGACGCGGCCCTCGATCGCGGAGCGCACGCAGTCGGCGAGGCTGCCGAACGTGACGCGGGTGTTCAGCAGGCTCGGCGCGTAATAGGCGTACTTCGCCGAGTTGGTCATCAGGGTCTGGATCTCCGCCGGCAGCATCGGCGAGGCGAGAATGCACGTGTCGAGCGTGATCTGCGCGCCGAACTCGACGATCGGCGCCAGCACGCCGGCTTCTTCGGCAAGCTCCTTCATCAATCGTCCGGAGGTGATCAGGAACTTCACGCGCGGGTGCGCGCGCCGGCCGGCGACCAGCGGCGCGAGCCGCGTATAGGGCGGCTCGCGGAAGCGGTTCTCCCGCCCGGGGAGCTGCATGGGCCGCACGTCGATCCAGTCCGGCAGCTCCTGCCCCCAGCCCCGACTCCTGTCGAGGACTGGCTTACCTTCCTCGTTCGGCGGATTGTTTCGAAACTTCAACTGGTGGCCGACGTCTAAGTCCCAGATGGACACCCTCCTTCAGGACCTCCGCTATGCCGCCAGAACCCTGGTGAAGAATCCCGGCTTTGCGGCGCTCACCATCGTCTGCCTGGCACTCGGCATCGGGGTGAACAGCACCATCTTCAGCGTGGTGGACACGGTGGCGATCAGGCCGTTGCCGTTCCGCGACCCCGAGCGTCTCGTCTCGCTCCACACGACGCACCAGGTCAACGGAATCGATCGCGGCGCCGTGTCGTATCTCGACGCGCAGGACTGGAAAGCGCGCACGCGATCGTTGGCCGACATCGCCACCGTCACCGGGCGCAGCCTCACGCTGTCGGACAGCGAGGAGCCCGAACGTTTCAACGGTTCCACCATCACCTGGAACATGTTTCCGATGATCGGCGTGCAACCGATCCTTGGCCGACAGATTCGTCCCGAAGAGGATCGGCCTGGCGCCCCGGGCGTGCTGCTGCTCAGCCACGGCGTCTGGCAGCGCCGCTACGCCGCCGATCCCTCGGTCGTCGGCCGTACTGTCACCGTCAACGGCCAGCCCCACACCATCATCGGCGTCATGCCGCCGCGCTTTCAGTTTCCAGAACAGGCCCAGCTCTGGATTGCGCAGACGCCGATCGAGTTCAACAGCCCGCGGACGGCTCGGAACCTGCAGGCGATGGCGCGGTTGAAGCCGGGCGTCTCGCTCGAGGAGGCGCGGCGCGACATCGCGGCGGTCGGGTTACAGCTGGCTGATGAGCAGCGCGACGATCAGGGATGGGGCGCGACCGCGCGTTCGCTTCGCGACGACATGGTGCCCGACAGCATCAGGCTCGTCGTCTTCACGATGATGGGCGCGGTCAGCCTGGTGCTGCTGATCGCGTGCGCCAATGTCGCCAACCTGCTGCTCTCGCGCGCGACTGTTCGTCAGCGCGAAATTGCGGTTCGCTCCGCGCTCGGCGCCGGACGCGGCCGCATCGTCCGGCAGCTGCTCACCGAAAGCGTCCTGATTGCGGTGGCCGCCGCTCCGCTCGGCGTCGCGGTCGCCTATGTCGGACTGCAATGGCTCACTGCGTCGATTCCGCCGAACAACCAGGCGCCGTACTACATCGACTGGAGCATGAACCCGCGCGTCATCGTGTACACCGGCGCCGTCGCCCTGTTGACCGGTCTCATCTTTGGCCTGGCACCGGCGTTCCAGGCCGCGAAAACGAACCTGCAGGATTCGCTGAAAGATGGTGGACGCGGCAGCGCAGGCGGGGCACGGAGCCGCCTCCGCAGCACGCTCGTTGTCCTCGAAATCGCGCTGTCGCTGGTGCTGCTCGTCGGCGCGTCGCTGTTCGTTCGCAGCTTCCTGAACCTGCAGGACGCCCGCGCCGGTATCGACACCGCGCCGTTGATGACACTGCGTTTCTACATGCCAGGCGATGTGTACGAGCCTCGCGACGCGATGATCCGTCGCGTCGACGACATCGTCCGCCGGGTCGAAGCGCTGCCTGGCGTCGCGTCGGCGATGGCCTCCAACATGGTTCCCCTGGCGAGCGGCGGATCGGGCGGCGCGGTCGTTCCAGAAGGCGTGGCGTTCGCCGAGGGCCAGGAGCCCAACGTCTCGTATTTCGGCGTGACGCCTCATCTCCTGAAGACTCTCAATGTGCCGCTGGTCGCCGGGCGCGACTTCACTGACGCCGAGGGGCAGGGTCGATCGGCCGTCGCGATCGTCAACGGCGTGTTCGCGAAACGGCTGTGGCCGAACCGCACCGACGTGGTCGGCCAGCGCTTCCGCCGGCTCGAGGACAAACAGCCGGAGTGGATCACGGTCATTGGCGTGGTTGGCGACTTTCGTCTGTTCTCGGTCCGGGACGGCAAGCCGTCGCCGTACGCCTTCATCTCATATCCCTACGAACCCACGCGCAACACCGGGCTGACGATTCGCGTCGCCGGCGGATCGCCCGCCGCCATCACCGCGGCGGTTCGCCAGGAAATCCGCAAATCCGATCCGACGCTGCCGCTGTTCAACATCCAGACCGGCGAAGAGGGGCGGTTGAACTCGTTCTGGCAGTACCGGTTGTTCGGGTGGATGTTCGGGATCTTCGGCGCGGTGGCACTGCTTCTCGCGTCGATCGGCGTCTACGGCGTGCTCTCGTACGCGGTGTCGCAGCGGACGCAGGAGATCGGTGTGCGAATGGCGCTCGGCGCGAGCCGGCAAAATGTATTCGGGCTGGTCGTCAGCCACGGCGCGCGACTTGCCGCGGCCGGCATCGTGTGCGGCGTGCTGGGCGCGTTTGGCGTGACGCGGGTCGTCACCAGCCTGCTCTACAACGTGACGGCGACCGATCCGCTCAGCTACGTGGGTACCGCCGTGTTCCTCGCGCTCGTCGCGCTCCTCGCCAGCTACATCCCCGCGCGGCGCGCGACGGGCGTCGACCCGATGATCGCGCTGCGCGCCGAGTGAACGGAGCAGACGGAGAGAACGGGATAACCACAGAGCAACGGAGTAACGGGGATTGAACGGAGGTGCCCGGGTTCGACCGGCGTCGCGAAGCGACGCGCGGGAGCGGATCGGATCGCGAAAACGAACACCACAACGATGACCGGGTGCTCGTTTTCGCGATCCGATCCGTTCCCGCTAATCGGCCTGCGGCCGCAGGCCGACCCGTCGAACCCGTCAGCTCTGTTCGTCTCTGTTTCTCCGTGCCTCCGTGTGATCCCGTTCGCCCCGTCCTCTCCGTTGGCGGGGCGAGCTAAGATCGAGTGGTGGCGCTCCCCTCGGCGGTCGTGTTCGACTTCGACGGCATCATCCTCGACAGCGAAACGCCCGAGTTCGAATCGCACCGGCGCATCTACGAGCAGTGCGGCGCAGAGCTGACGCGCGAGGAGTGGTGCGATCAGATCGGCCTCTTTTCCGACGGGCTCGCGGCACGGTGGCACAGCGTCCTGTGCGAGCGTTCGCCGCGTCCGCTCGATCGCGACACCTTCGAACGCGAGAGACGGCGCATCTTCTTGGAGCTCGTGCCGCGCGAACCGATGCGGGGCATCCGCGAGCTCTTGAACGCCCTGGCTGCCGCCGGCATCCCGCGCGCGGTCGCCTCGTCCGGACCTGCACGCTGGGTCACGCCGGGCATCGACCGCCTGGGGCTGACGCCGCTGTTCGACGCCATTGTCACCGGCGATGACGTGGTCCTCCGAAAACCGGCACCCGATGGCTATCTCGAGGCGGCGCGCCGTCTTGGGGCGGATCCGGCGCGATCGATCGCGATCGAGGATTCGGGCCCAGGGATCGTGGCGGCGCGTGCCGCCGGCATGAAAAGCGTGGCGATTCCTCACCCGTTGACCGAAGGGCACGACCTGACCGGCGCCGACCTTCGCGTCGCGCACGCCGGCGAGCTGAGCGTCGCGCGATTGGCTACACTGTTGCCATGATGAGACACACTGCGCTCGCAGCGGCGGTCCTGCTCTGCATCGTGACGCGGGGTGAGGCGCAATCCGGAAAGGCCGATGGCCCCACGTATCGCGCGCCTGGCGGCACCACGCTGAAGCTCTTCCTGGACGAAACCAACGTCGGGTCCGAGGTGACGCTCGGCGAGATCACGTTTCCGCCGAACAGCGACTCTGGCGATCACAAGCACGGCGCGATCGAGATGTTCTACATCGTGTCCGGCGAGCTCGATCACGTCGTCAACGGCAAGAGCCACGTCCTCAAGCCAGGCATGACCGGGTACGTGAAGCCGCCCGATTCGGTCCGGCACAAGACGGGTCCGGCCGGCGCAAAGGCCGTGGTCGTCTGGGTGCCTGGAGAAGAGGGCAAGAAGATAGCCGCCCGCTGGAAGGCAGAGCCCTAGCGAGAGATGCTGGCTAGGGCTCTGTCTCGCCGAAGCCACGAAGTGGCGTAGGCGGACATACAATAATCCGAGCATATGAGCGACGACCATCGAACGGCCGCCGCGTCCCCACCCATCGACTTCATCCGCGCCATCGTGGACGAGGATCTCGCGTCCGGGAAGCACCATGGGCGCGTGGCGACGCGGTTTCCGCCTGAACCGAACGGCTATCTTCACATCGGACACGCGAAGTCCATCTGCCTGAACTTCGGCATCGCCGAGGAGCGGGGCGGCATCTGCAACCTCCGCTTCGACGACACGAACCCGACCAAAGAAGACGTCGAGTATGTCGACGCCATCAGGGAAGACGTCGAGTGGCTGGGCTTCACGTGGAACGCCGAGCTCTATGCGTCCGATTACTTCGAGCAGCTCTACCAGTTTGCCGTCACGTTGATCAAGCAGGGGAAGGCCTACGTCGACAGCCTGAATGCCGACGAGGTTCGCGCCTACCGCGGCACGCTGACCGAGCCGGGACGGAACAGTCCGTACCGCGATCGATCCGTCGAGGAGAATCTGGCGCTCTTCGCCGGGATGCGCGCGGGAGAATTCCCGGACGGTGCGCACATCCTGCGCGCCAAGATCGACATGGCGTCGCCCAACTTCAACATGCGCGATCCGACGCTGTACCGGATTCGTCATGCGCCGCCGCATCATCGGACCGGCAGCGCGTGGTGCATCTACCCGATGTACGACTACGCGCATCCGTTGTCCGATGCCATCGAGCGCATCACGCATTCGATCTGCACGCTCGAGTACGAGGATCACCGGCCGCTCTACGACTGGCTGGTGGATCACCTCATCGAAGGCGACAAACCGCATCAGTACGAGTTCGCGCGGCTGAGCGTCAACTACACCGTGATGAGCAAGCGCAAGCTGCTGCAGCTCGTACAGCAGAAGGTCGTCTCCGGCTGGAACGATCCGCGAATGCCGACGATCAGCGGCCTTCGCCGCCGCGGCTACACGCCGGAAGCAGTCCGCGACTTCTGCGCCCGCATCGGCGTCGCGAAGAAGGAAAACGTCATCGACGTCGCGCAGCTCGAGCACAGCGTGCGGGAGGACCTCAATCGGCGCGCGCCGCGCGTGATGGCCGTGCTGCGTCCGCTGAAGGTCGTGCTGACGAACTACCCGGAGGGCCAGGTCGAGGAGGTCGACGTCATCAACAACCCCGAGGACGAGGCGGCGGGCACGCGCAAGGTGCCATTCTCGCGGGTTTTGTACATCGAACGCGACGACTTCATGGAGCAGCCGCCGAAGAAGTTCTTTCGGCTCTCCCCGGGAAAAGAAGTGCGCCTCAGGTGCGCCTACTTCATCACGTGCCACGAGGTCGTCAAGGACGCGCACGGCGAGGTGCAGGAGCTGCGCTGCACCTACGATCCCGCAACGCGGGGCGGCGATTCACCGGACGGGCGACGTGTAAAAGCGACGCTGCACTGGGTGTCGGCGGCTCACGCCATCCCGGTGGAGGTCCGTCTGTACGACCGGCTGTTCGCGGTCGAGGATCCGGAGAACGTGCCTGAAGGAAAAACGTTCCTCGACTGCATCAATCCGCACTCGCTCGAAGTCCTGCACGGCGCGCAGGCCGAGCCGAGTCTGGCGGGGACGGTCCCCGGCACTCGCGTCCAGTTCGAGCGTCTGGGCTATTTCTGCGTGGATCCCGATTCCACCGCGGATGCCCTGGTGTTCAACCGGACGGTCTCGCTTCGCGATACCTGGGCCAAGATTTCCCAGAAGGGCGGCTGATGCTCGACGCGCGCCGAGCGGCGATCGTGTCGGCGGCCGCCGCGGCAATCGCGATCGCGGCGGCTCGCGGTCCGCGCGCGGTTGCCGACCAGGATGGCTCGCGCGGCGGCCGCTGGTACAAGGGAAACACTCACACCCATACGCTCAACAGCGACGGCGACAGCACCCCTGACGACGTGGTGCGGTGGTACCGCGAGCACGGGTATCAGTTCCTGGTCCTGACCGATCACAACGTCCTCACGGGCGTCGAGGGCCTCAACGCCGTGCACGGCGCCGACGATCGGTTTCTCGTCATCAAGGGTGAAGAGGTCAGCGACACCTTCGGCAGGAAGCCGCTTCATATCAACGGCCTCGACGTGTCTGGGAAAGTCGATCCCAGAAGCGGATCGAGCGTGGTCGACGTGGTTCAGCGCAACGTCGACGCCATCCGCGGCGCCAACGGCATTCCGCACATCAACCACCCCAACTTCGGCTGGGCGATCAGCGCCGACGAATTGAAGCAGGTGGAGCGAACCAAGCTGTTCGAGATCCACAACGGTCATCATGCGGTCAACAACCTCGGCGGCGGCGGCGTCCCCGGCATGGAAGAAGTCTGGGATCGCCTGCTCTCGAACGGCAAACTGCTGTACGGCATCGCGGACGACGACGCGCACGTGTTCAAGCAGCCGGGCAACCCGGACGTCCCAGGACCGGGCCGCGGATGGGTATTCGTCCGGGCCGAACGGCTTGCGCCCCGGCCGATCGTC